>Ga0224509_10000011_pt1 | contig 172920 bp, 126 predicted proteins | sample SF_Jan12_sed_USG_5_FD_170158 | JGI IMG/M metagenome (GOLD analysis project Ga0224509, IMG submission 170158) | Sediment microbial communities from San Francisco Bay, California, United States - SF_Jan12_sed_USGS_24 | ecosystem: Environmental > Aquatic > Marine > Sediment | place: USA... | reverse complement strand
TTACGGGATGCATTCAGTGGTGTTGGGCGATGAGATGAATCGGCGTTCGGCTTGATGTCGCCGGATTCCTCCTGGATAAGGATTGACTCGACCCGTGAAGAGTCGCTCATGTTGGTGTCGGTGGAATCAGAGTGGTCAAATCCGATCATCTTATCGGTGACTTTGGGCTTCTTGGTTTTGCCTAAGGTCGTTTTGTCCATAACTTCAGAATCAGTCACCTCAAGTTGGTCAAGTCCCAAAGCGGCATCGATTGCAGCTTCCTCAAGGCCGGCCCCCTCCAGCGGATTGAGTGGAGAGCCTTGCTGTTCGGGCGTTGTTGTAGCAGTGAATGCAGCCACCCGGTCCAGGAACTCTTTTGGGTCAAATGGCAGCTTCATGACGGCTTCATCCGGATAGGCAGGCGAAGGTTGGCCGGGCTCGACCAACAAGAGCAAAGGCGTCGCCGCGAATCGGTTGTCGCTGGCCAGTCGTTCGTGAAAAAGACTGCCACCGGAGCCGGCCAGGCTACTACCTGTGATAATGAGGTTGGGTTGGGTGTGATTAAGCACTTCCAACGCTTTCTGTGCAGTGGCCACGGAGATCACGTCGTAACCGTTCTGTCTCAGGACGGTTGTAGCAACTCCCCGGATAGTGTCCGACGATTCAGCCAGTAATACTCGTTTTGCCATACCTCTGCTCAATCCTTGATGTTCTTGTCGGCCAGGTGCGTTGACGCTTCCTCGAGGAATTTACGATCAGCTTTGCTGATATTATCGATACCGACTTGATTTATCTTGTCCAGGATCTCATCGACTCGTTTCATTATTTCTTCGGCTTTTACGCGGTTCTTCTCGAGTTTGGCGCTCTGCCTTTGGTACTTGTAATCTTTGATCTTTCGCCCCAGCTTAATCCAACGCAAGTCCAACTTGAGATAGGCGAGTCCGAACAGTGCTCCGCCAAGGTGCGCCCAGTGGGCGACATGGCCGCCTGAGAAAAGAAAACCCAGAATCATCATGCCCGGAATGGCATATTTGACCTTCACCGGGAAGAGAAAATAAATGTACAGATGACGGTTGGGGAACATTATCCAATAGGCTACCAGCAGACCGTAGATAGCGGCCGAGGCGCCGATCATCGGGTAAGGTTGCGATGAGTTGACGATCAGGGTCAGAAAGGCTCCCGACAATCCGGCCAAGATATAGAATTTACCAAAACTTTTGGTGCCGAAACTGGCTTCGATCTCGGTGCCGAACATCCAGAGGGCGAACATGTTGAAAAATATGTGACCGAACCCACCGTGCAGGAACATATAGGTAAACGGCTGGTAGAGCAGGTTGGGAAACTGGTTGAAGAAGGCGGCCGGAGTGAGGCCAAGGGCGCCTGTCAGCGCCGGGTAGAAATACTGGGCGAAGAACATCACGCCGTTGGTTATCAGCATCAGCTTGATAAAAGGCAGTAGTTTACCCGGCCCGAAACTCATTGAGCCACGATTAGGCCGACTTTGAAACTGAAAAGGTCTCATTGTGCTTTATATCGGCTGTTTAAGCTAAACCATTCAGGGCAGAGCTATCAGCTTTATGGTACGCTTGAACGGCTTCCTAGTTACTTTTCTTATCCTGTTCATCTCCCTCCGGGAGAGAATCTACTTTCGGCCCTCAGCCACCGCCGAAACGGGGTAACACTTTCAAGAAGAGCAAACCCAGGGCCAGGACCAGGACCCAGGACAGAATCTCATGCCAACTCATTCAGATACTCCTGACCGGACTCGCTCCGGTCTATTATACACCATACTACCACTTTCTAAAACGGATTTCCAGACAAAAAGCTCCCGTATCGTGGAGATTATCCAGGTTGTTCAGGGGGAGAGAAAGGGCCGCTGGTCAGGAGCCCTGTGCTCCTGACACTCTTCGACTTCGCTCAGGGTGAAGTTGGTGAGCGCTCAGCGTGAGGCCGTAGGGCGCGAGGCGCAAAATGTGATTCATCAGGCGAAACGCAAAAAACAGGCTTGCCTGTGTAGGTCAGGAGCCTTGCGCTCCTGACACAATCCAGCAGACTAAGCCAGCACCTTCTGCAACCGGTCGGTCAACTGAGCTTTGGGCACAGCGCCGACGATTTGGTCGACCACCTCGCCGTTCTGGAAGATCAACAATGATGGAATCGACATAATGTTATATTTACCGGCGGTCTGGTTGTTGGAATCAACGTCCAGCTTGGTCACTTTGACTTTATCGCCGTACTCGGTTGCGATTTCTTCAAGGATGGGTGCAATCATTTTGCAGGGGCCGCACCAGGTGGCCCAGAAGTCGACGATTACCGGTGTGTCGGATTGCAGGACTTCGGCGTCGAAGCTGTCGTCGGTAATTTCAATCGGTTTGCTCATCGGTTCTCCAAGTTCTATCAAAAGGTCGTCAGATTTCTTTTCACTTTAACGCCGTTTTCACCGCACGGTTCCACGCATTGTCACCGTTCGGTGGCCCACCCCGCCCCAGGCGGGGCTGTGGGGTTTTTGTCTTGTGCTCACTGAGTCTTCAGACTCAGTGAGACGGCGTCAATTCTTAGACGCTAATATATGCAGTAATGATTCAGAGTAAAAGGGGATTTTGTACTCTATTGTCGGTGCGGGCCTAGGCTAGTCTGGGTGGCCCACCATTCATGGTGGGGGCGACGGGTGTCAGGGGAAGAGTTCATTTTTGTCATTCCGGCGAAGGCCGGAATCCAGTTCTGAATTCGAAGACCTGGATGCTGGCCTCCGCCAGCATGACGGACATGGCGAGTTCGCACCTATCCAACCACCTCATGGTGAGCGGAGTCGAACCATGAACGCGATAAAAGACCCGTCCCAAACGAGGGTTGTGACTGGCACCCAGGACCTATGCCTTCTGATTCTTGAAGTCACTAATAATGGTCTTCATATCAAGAAGAGGTTCGGCGTCGCAAGCTAGGCCGAACTCGTACCTGCCATCAAGTAGTTTGTTACTGAACACGAGCCCTACGCAATTCAGCTTGTCATCTCCTTTGCTCACAAGAGGTGCACCACTTATTCCTGGCATGCCCGAAAAGCTCAGGAAGTACGTGCGCTTCGTCCCCCCAACAACGGATTCGTCGGCGATGTTTGAAACATACCCTTTAAAGCAAAAGTTGTTGATAGTTGGGACCTTCTTCCTGGAGAATTCGTCATAGATTTCGGCGGAGTCGGGATAGCCGAATGTAAAAACTTCGGTGCCCAACGGCAGTTCGGAGTAGCTGATCTCCAACTGTCTGAATTCATCTTTGTACCGAGCGAAGGACCGTGGTTCGATAATCAGAATCCCGATATCAATCCGGTTGTGAAAGGCCACCCCTGATCCCGCTGGCAGCCCTATGGCATCATTCTTACCATATCTTGTTGCGAAGAACAGGTTTTTGGAGCCGTCCCCGATCTTGTCCTCGTATCCCTCTATTACATGTTTGGCCGTCACGAAGATTGGGTAACCCTCCATCACGGTGAAGAAGCACGTTCCCAAGAACTTTGGGTTCACCGGCTGGCCGTTCTCACCGCAGTCTGCGATTAGTAGTGGGAAAATTGTCTTGGACCAGTCAAAAACCATTCGCCTCCCCGCTCTTTCGAGACCTATCGAAACCGCACGGGTTTCGACCTACCGGAGAAGATGGACCCCGGCCTTCGCCGGGGTGACAAAAATCACATCGAGGTGACAGAGGTCACACCCTACTCTTCACCCTCTTCGCTAACCCGCCTGAGAAAGATTTGACCTGTTCGGCGAAAGCTTCCAGTCGCGTCTCTTCGCCGGAGTCGCGCAAGCCTTCGTAGCTGATGTTCAGCCAGGGGATGCCGTCGTGGTCGTCGGAGACTTTCTTGGACAAAGAACTGACCACCGTGCCCGGCATGCAATTAAACGGCATAGCGTTCACCACACCACCAGCACCCTGCTGGGCCATCTCAATCGCTTTGCCGATGGACAGCAGCGCTTCGCCCTTGTAGTCGCGCGGCAAATAGGCTGAGGCCAGTTCCAGAATCTTGCTGGTAGAATACTCGTGCCCAATATCCAGAGTGCGGGATACCGTGTTGACCATCTGGTGTTCAGATCGTTGTTGCATGAGCACCTGGATAGAACCCTTGAGCAGCCCTTTGTAGTCACGTTTCAACCATGCGTCACGGCGGAAATCAAGCGAAGTATACATAGGCCACTCACAGAAAGTAGCCAGCCAGACCTCAAGGCCGAGCTTTTCAAGTTTTTCGATCAGGAAGTTGTTCGAGAACCGATTGTTGCGCAGATAAATCTCACCAACGACACCCACGATCGGTCGACGTTCACCCTTGGTCTCAATTTCAGAGAAGTCAGCCGCAGCTTCGGTCAACACCGTCTCCATAGAGATGTCATTGAGTATGGCATGGTCGAGACGGCCTATATGGTGGTAGTATTTCTTCTCGGTCTCGCCTGAGTTCACTTCATAGGGACGAGTCCGGTGCATCATCTTGATCAGACAATCGACAACCACCGAACCGCTCCAGGCAATTTTCCTGAACGGCGTGTTCTCAAGTCCAAACTGAGCGTAGCCGTCGCGTGAGTTGGGGGAGAAGATCGGTACGTCTTGGTAGCCAAGATCGTCGAGCACGATCCGGTGGTACTGGCTGTACAGACCAAACCGACACGGTCCGTCGGCGCCCGGCATGAAGAAGACCGAGTTCTTCCGGTCGGTTTCGGGGTCTCTCAGTTTTTTGATCATGTCACCGGTAGTGGTGACACAGGGGAAGCACTCCTTGCCGGAACAGAATTTCTTGCCGATTTCGACAGTCTGTTCATCCGGTTCATCGAGTACTTCAGCGTTGAGTCCGCACCGTTCCATAGCCGCCCGAATCGGGTAAGCATGGTCGCACATGTTCGGAATGTAGATTGTCTTTTCGCCTGCGCCATATTCAGGTTTTGCAACGTTGAACGATGACACCGGCGGTGTGAATTCATAGAAGCGCAGCGAGTCAATGAACGCTTCACATCGGGTAATCATGCCGGCATCGGCCGAGTGTTCATCGAGTTCCAGTTGCAAATACGGTTTACCCGACATTTGTTTGCGGAAGAAGTGAGTAATAAACGAATCCGGTCCACATCCAAACGAGGTGATATAGACAGCGAACAGATTCGGATTCTTGCGAATCCTGTCGGCCGCTCCGAGAATCCGTCGTCCGTAGCGCCAGTACATGTATGGGCTGGTTTCATCACCGTTGGGGGCCAGGAAATCCAGCGGTACGGCTTTGAGACCGAGGTCACGAATCTTCTCGGGCAGTTCCATCGAAAGCCGCGGGTCGTAGCCGTTGTACGGCCGGCTGATTATGACCAGGACTTTTTCGTCCGGTCTCAGTTCGCTTAATATCTTTTCGCCCTCGGCGTGCAGTTCTTGTTTGTATGTTTTGTAGGCACGCAGACCGCACTCGACAGCGCTCTTGAACTGACGGTCGGACAGTTTGAAATCGGCCGCCACCTGTTTGAGACCGTTCTTGAGATTGGCCGTGTCATGGCTCAGCTTTATCGCCGATGTAATCAGTTTGACGTCAAGCTTGTCGAAGTCGAAAACGGGTCGGACCGATGATCCGATGGCCTGAACATACGGACAGATATAGGCGCCGTCCTTTTTCTCGTCGTGTTCTTCGGCTACTTTGATCAGCGAGGGAAGGAAGACGTAGTCCACTTCTTTTTTTATCAGGTTGGCCACGTGTCCATAGACAAGCTTGATCGGGTAGCAGGTTTCGGCTGAAAACAGTTCCAGCGCATCCTCGACGATGCTCTGATCCGATATATCGGAGTTGACCACTTTGTAACCGAGTGAATCAAAGAAAGCCATCCAGAACGGATAGTATTCAAGAAAGTGCAGGACCCTGGGAATACCGACACGCCCTCGTGGCTTATCGGGTTTCTTGAATTTCAGATAGCGCTTGTACTGCAATTTCTGGCGTATCTTGACATAATCCGGCGGGAGATTCTCTTTACTCTGTTGTGAGACGTCGTATTTTTCGCACCGGCTGCCATAATACAAAGGTTCTTCGCCTTCAAGGTCGACCTTGTGAATCTCGCACTGGTTGGAGCAGTCTTCGCATGTGAAACTGCTGACCGTATACTTGCGCTTATGCACGTCAAAACCTCGGAAGGAGGTTTCAAAACTGGGGTCCTCGAGCTTCTCGATGGCCAGGATGGCCGCACCGATAGCGCCGGTCACATCGTGGTGCGGCGGCACCGTAACGGTTTTGCCGGTCAGTTTTTCAAAAGCCGCGACGACAGCTTTGTTCCAGGCCACGCCGCCCTGGAAGAAAATGTTGTCACCGATATGTCGGTCGCCGACCACCTTGGTGAGGTAGTTGCTGACAATAGAGTAGGCCAGTCCGGCTATGAGATCATCTTTGTTGGCGCCGGTACGTTGGTGCGCAACCAGATCGGATTCCATAAACACCGTACAACGTTCGCCGCACCCGACCGGACACTGCGCTTTGAGCGCTTTTTCGCCGAATTCATGCTCGATGCGGATAGCCAGTTTCTCAGCTTGCTCCTGCAGGAATGAGCCGGTGCCGGCGGCGCAGGCTTTGTTCATTTCAAAATCGATGACGGTTCGCTTGTCTATCGATACGTACTTTGAATCCTGCCCGCCGATTTCAAAAATCGTGTCGACTTCGGGATCAATGGCAATGGCCGCAGTGGCTTGCGCGGTAATCTCGTTTCGCACGATGTCGCCACCTACAAAATCAGAGGTCAGGTAGCGCCCGGAGCCGGTGGTGCCGACCGCTTTGACGTTTACACGCGACCCGACTTCTTCGCCGATCTCTTCCAGGCCACGCCGCACCGCCTCAATGGGGCGACCTTCGGTCATCAGGTAGCGTCTTGCAATGACGCGGTGATCTTTATCGATCAGGACAAGGTTGGTCGAAAGTGAGCCGACATCGATGCCCAGGAAGACATCAAGGCCGTCGATATCATCTGGACGGTTCGCTTGCGTAATGTCGTAGTGCTTGGTGTCTGGGAAATTGAAGGACAGAGCTGCACGCCCGGATTCCGGTACTTCCCGAAACTTGAGATAGGCTTCGATCTTGGCAGGATCAAACTCGTCTACCAATGCCTCTTTCTGTTCGGCCAGAAGCGCGGCGCCGACCGCGCCGATTACGTTGTGGTGTTCGGGAATAATCAGTTCGCCCGGTTCCAGATCGAGTATCTCAGTAAATGCGCGCACCATGCCGGGGTTAGCGGCCACGCCGCCTTCGAAGGCGATTGGCTTGACGAACTTTTTGCCTCGGGCAATTGAGCTTTTGAAATTGCGGGCAACGGCAAAACAAAGACCGGCCACGATATCAAAGTCCGGCGTTGCCACTTGCTGCAAGTGAATCATGTCGGACTTGGCAAAGACCGAACAGCGTCCGGCAATGCGCGGTGGGTTTTTAGACTTCAAGGCCATCTGGCCGAACTCTTCCTCAATGCTGATTTTCAGTCTACCGGCCTGCTGGTCCAAAAACGACCCGGTACCGGCGGCGCATTGAGCGTTCATGGCAAAATCGACGACTAGTTTGCGCTCTGAGTCCAAAAGCAGCAGCTTGGAATCTTCGCCCCCCATCTCAATAACAGTCTTGGCCTCAGGTACCACGAAATAGCTGCCTTCGGCCAGGGCGCCGATCTCGCCGAAGAATCGACCACCCAGAACGCTCTGCGTGGTTTTGCCGCCGATTCCGGTACAGCCTACATAAACCGGCTGCGAAGTCAGGTGGCCAAACTTCTCGTCCAGCAACTCTTTGAGTGTTTCAAATGGATTCCCGCGAAAACGACGATAGGCGGAGTCTACGATTTTCTCGTTTTCAAGCAGTACCAGTTTTACCGACACCGAACCGATGTCGATTCCGAGAGACAAACGTTTTGCTTCCATGCGCATAAAAGAATACCTGTCCACTGTCAATTGCAAGTGATTTATACTAATATTATACTGATTACGTCGACTTTCTAAAACCGTTTGTCTTTAGCCGGTACCTGAGTATATTCAACGCTCAAAGGAGTGCTATGCGACTAGTTGTGCAAAGAACATCAGGTGTTGAAGTATGGATCGACGGTAAACTACACAGTTCGACAGCGGCCGGACTGCTGGTGTTGTTCGGTACCAGGAAGGGCGACCAGGAACAGTCGTGCGCCTGGTTGGCAGATAAACTGATCAACCTGCGCGTTTTTGAGGATGAAGCCGACAAGATGAATCTCTCGGCGCTGGACATCGGTGGTGAAATCATGGTAGTGTCCCAATTCACTCTCTATGCCGACACGCGCAAAGGCCGCCGCCCATCCTACAATGAAGCGATGGAACCGGCCCAGGCCGAGCAACTGTATGACAGCTTTATCAGGCATCTGGGAGGTTTCGGTCTGAAGGTGGCTGCCGGTCTGTTCGGGGCCAAAATGGATGTTCGCTTTACCAACGTGGGGCCGGTGACGGTGATTGTCGACCATGACGGCTGAGTCGCTAAAGCAATTGGCCCTGCGCTACCGGTTGGTGCTTGGCTCCGGTTCGCCGCGTCGGGTGAGGCTTCTGGGGGAGACCGGTGTGGCATTCGAGCAAATCATCCCAGATGTCAGAGAGGATCACAAGCCGGGTGAAGACCCATACGACTTCGCTCAGCGTGTCGCCGGGGAGAAAGCGCTCTGGGTGGCCGAGCATGCCGATGCCGAGGCAATCGTTCTCGGCTGCGATACAATTGTAGTGCTCGGTAACCAACTGCTGGGCAAGCCGACCGACAAAGCAGATGCTTTGCGCATTCTGACCAGCCTCTCAGGACGACAGCATGTGGTCTGCACCGGCGTGGCGCTGACATATCGAGGGTCTATCGCGGCCTCCGGTTATGAATTGACCAAAGTGTTTTTCAACTCAGTCAGCGCCCAACAACTGGAGGCATACATAGACAGTGGCGAGCCGATGGATAAAGCCGGCGCCTACGGTATACAAGGGATGGGGGCTTTTTTGGTTGACAGAATCGAAGGTCGACTGGATAATGTAATCGGTTTACCGCGCCTTTTGCTGGACAATCTGGCCGAAAGGCTGCTGGTAACTAAACAGTAGGACCGGACACGAAGTTGGCTATGACGGAATTGCATTCAAAGATCGGCAAGCTGCTCCAGATGGAACGGGTGCGCCAGGAGATCGAACTGGCGGACCTGGCTACCAACCTGAAGATCACCGAGTCCAACCTTCAGGCGGTGGAAGACGGTGATGCAACCCGGCTGCCATCGGAACTCTATTTCAAGCTGTTCGCCAAATCCTACGCTGAAGAGCTGGGAATCGATTATGAGGCAACAGTCGAGGCGATTCAACAGGACCTCGAAGACCTGCCTATGGATGAGCAGCCTTCTTCGGTCAAAGGCAGTGATCCCTCCCCAGCCGCCCCGGCCGGTGATAAGTCCCTGGCATCATCCGACTCGACGGCAAGCGACAAGAACGGCAACCAGTTCAAGAAGCTCGGCTATATTCTGGGTGCGGTAATTGTGATTTTCATATTGGTGGTGGTAGCCAATGAACTGTTTTTTGATGATACCGGCACCGAGAGCGAAGTTGATTCCCTGCCGGGCGCAAACTCCGAGATTGAGCCTGCGGCAACTAAGGCCAACGACGACACGGTCGGTTACAACTGGGACGTTCCTGACTATTCTGCACCACAGCCCATGACCCTGGTTCTGATGGCCCGAACCGAAAGTTGGGCGTCGGTCACTTCCGACGGCGACACGGCCATATATCGAACGCTGACGCCGGGCCGGCGATACGAAGTCACGGCCAAGTATCGACTGCGCGTCTCGATAGGCGTTCCCTCGGCGGTAGCGACCGAACTCAACGGCCAACAAGTCAATCTGCGTAATCCGGAGAGTGGCCGGATCGCCGGCATAGAAATCGACCAGGTCAACCTACAGAAGTTTCTCGATCGACCATTGACGGCATCCCGAAGTGGTACGCCACAACTTCAGAGTACACCCCAATCGTCACCTCCCGAAAGCCCGAACTCCGGCGCCGTCGACTCAGCCGGATCAGAACCCGAGGTGACGGCTCCTTCACAAGCGGAGACCGGGACATCCAGCGACAGCGGCGGAGGCAGGTTATAGCGTATGAGTTTCAAGTCGATGGTCGGACGGATCCAACTCAGGCGGCTGAAGAACAACATGGAACCTGAGTCGGTGGCCTTTCCAAAGTCATTGGCTAAGCCGAAGCGCATACTCATCTGTCTGCCCGGCGGCCTGCGAGAACTCACTCTGCTAAAACAGTTCCTGCCCGAAATCAAGGAGTTGTTCAAGGCGGCCGAGATTTCGCTGTTATCGCTGCCCGGCGTTCGGGTTTATGACATGTATCCTCGCAAGGGCTTCCACATTCTGTCCCCTACCGCCGACCAGATGACCTGGTCCGGCCTGCCCAAGAAAAGCTATACAAAAACATTGAAAGAATTCGATTTCGATCTGATTCTGGACCTCAATTTGAACACGACACCATTTACTTCAGGTGTCCTCTTGAACTTCCCGGCAGCGGTGCGCGTTGGACGCGGCAACCACCTCGGTGAGCCCTACTACAACCTGGAGATCAAAACCAGGTATCTGCGCGATGAGCGAAACATCTATCGCTCCATGCTGCGAACCCTATCCACGATCAAGAGCGCCACCAAGGCGTCACAGGTCGGGAAACACAATTGATCACAATGGAGGCATCGTGTATCTAAAGCGGCTTGACATCCTCGGTTTCAAATCATTCGCCAACAAGACGGCACTCAGGTTTTCGAACGGTATCACGGCCATCGTCGGACCCAATGGCTGCGGCAAGACCAATATCCTCGACGCCCTGCGCTGGGTGCTTGGTGAACAGCGGGTCAGTCTCCTGCGCGGTAGCAAGATGGAAGAAGTCATTTTCAACGGTACCCGTGAAATCAAGTCGCTCGGCATGTCCGAGGTGACCCTGTCGATGATCAACAATCGAGGTATCCTGCCGACCGAATACAACGAGGTGCAGGTGACACGACGTCTCTTCCGGTCGGGCGAGTCGGAGTATCTTCTCAACAAAGTACCCTGCCGTTTGCGCGACATCCATGATTTGTTCTACGACACCGGTATGGGGGCGCATTCCTATTCGGTCATTCAGCAGGAGATGATCGATGCCGTCATTTCCGACAAGGCCGAGGAACGCCGATTTCTTTTCGAGGAAGCGGCCGGTATCACCAAGTACAAACAGCGAAAGAAAGCCGCTCTGCGCAAACTCGAAGCAACCGAAGGGGACCTGCTCAGGCTGAACGACATCTACTCCGAGGTGCAGACTCAGGTACGTTCGCTCAATCGGCAGCAGAAGAAGGCGCAGCGCTATCAAGACCTTCAGAATGATATCAGAGACTGGGAATTGTACCTTAACTCGAACGGAATGAAGAACGCCCAGTCTGAAAAACAACAGCTGCGAGATCAACTCAACGCTTTGAGCGATCAGAAACTGGAACGAGAGGCATCGGTCGACCGAATCAGTGCTCAGTTGGAAGCTGATCGGAAAGAACAGTTGGACCTGGACCAGGAACTCAGCAGTGTCTCGGGTGAGGTGTACGACGTTTCCGAAAAAGCTCATTCACTGGAGCGAGAAATATCTGTGCTGGTCGAAAAAAGAGCCAACGCCCGCACTCTCATCGAACGCAACCAAAATGATATCCAGGCTCTTCAGGCACGGGCTGAGATTCTAGCCGAACAGACAGAACAAAGCCGGCAGGAAATGACCGAACAAGAGGCCGAGCATGAAAAGCTGGCCCAACGGTTGAAGGAGGCCGAAGAAGCTCAGGCTGAAGCCGACAAACAGTTGCTCGAGGCGCGCACGGTCAAGGATACGGACAACCAGAAACTGGTGGACCTGGAGGGCAGACTATCCTCGGGCAAGACCGAGGACAGTAACCTGACTCGTCAACAACAGGAGCTGGGCGAGTCCATGACCGCTATTGAGGAACAAGTGGCGCAACAGGAGGCCGATCGAGCATCGCTTCAGAGCCGATTGTCGGACGAACAACAGGTGCTCGACGAAGTGAAAGCCGAAAAGTCGGCCACCGAGGAAACGGTTGCTTCCCTATCGCAACGCATGGAGCAACTGATCGAACGAGGCGAAGAGCTTACCCTTGAGCTGTCCAACCTGGGGGCGTCTCTGGAAGCCTGTCAGGCTCGCCGCAATCTGCTTGAAGACATGATCCTGCATTACGAAGGCTATGCTACCGGCGTGGTGGAAGTAATGGAGATCAGGGATCGTTTTACCGGCATAAAGGGCACCGTCGCTGAGAAGTTCGTCCCGGCTGCCGGGCTCGAAGCGGCCATGGAAGCCGCCCTTGGCGAGATGGCCGGCTTCATGATCTGCGACAGTCGTTCAAGCGCCGAAGAGGTTATTAATTATCTCAAAACGCAGGGTCGAGGTAAGGTCGGAATCCTCGTGCCGGACTCAGGCACCTTGAATCCGGTGGTGAAACGTCCCGAAATCCCCACCGAGAGTTTTCTCGGTTGGCTGGACAGTTCCGTTAACACCGAGGAAGGATTGAAACCATTGATGCAGGCGGTTCTCTCTCGCACCGCCGTGTTCACCGCCTCGGCCGACCCCACTGAAATCCTCGGTCGGCTGCCCTATGGGTTCAACGCAGTTTCCACCGATGGTATCCTGTACAGTCAGAACATCATCACCGGCGGCGCCGAGGAGAAGTTCCCGTTGTTCCGGCGCGAAGAAAAGCTGGCCGAGCAAGACCGGATGATGACCGAGATATCTGAGAAGCAACAACTGGTTCAGAAGGACAAGGATTCCAACAACGCCGCCATAGCCGAAGCTCGCGGTGAGTCTACCGGACTATCCGACAAGCTGGAAAGTCTCGTCGAAGACATCAATGAAGCTGGTCGGAAGATAAACGAAACCGAGTATCGCTTGGGCACCATTGGCGATGAACTGGCACGACTGTCCAAAGAGAAGGGCGACCTTTCCGATAAACTCAAGAAGCTGGCCGGGCAACAATACAGCCTGGGGCTGGACTTTACGCAACTGGCCGATCAGAAACAGCAGTTGGTGGACACTATGTCCAAAGCCTCCGCCGATCTGGATACGCTTGAGAGCAGTTCCGGGCAGGCTATGGATAATGTGTCTCGCTTGCAGGTCGAGCGAGTCGAATCACGCAGCCGATCCGAGCAATTCGCCAGCAAAATAGCACATTTGGCCGAGTTGAAACTTGAGATTCAGAGCAGTGTCGAAGCCAAACAGAATGAGATTCAACGCTCCCACACAGAGATTGCCTCTGCCGACGAAACCGTGGTTACGTTGGAGAAAGACCTCAAGGACGTTTTCCGTGCGCGTGACGATGCCACCGAACGTCAGAATCGGATGCGCACCGTACAGTCTGATGTGATGACGCATGTGTCCAAGCGCGAAGAACAACTCAAAGAGGTCCGGGCTCAAAAAGACTCGGTGAGTGAGCAGATCCATCAACTGGAAATGCGTGTCAATACTTTCGACTCCGAGATAGGCGCCATTCGTCAGCGGATTCTTGATGAGTATGAAGTTGATATCGACACCGTCGAAGCGACACGACCTGACGACAAACTCAACGACGAAGAAGCGCGTGCCTACTTGACCGATCGCAAGGAACGTCTGAAGAATTTCGGTGCCGTGAACCTCCTGGCCCTGGAGGAATATCGAAAGGCCAACGAGCGGGAAGTCTTCCTCAAAGAGCAACTTGACGATCTAACAACGGCCAAGGATGATCTGAAAAAGACTATCTCAAAGATCAACCATACCGCGCGGCAACTCTTCCTGGAGACTTTCGAAAAGGCCAGAGCCAATTTCAAAAAACTGTTCGTGGATCTCTTCACCGGCGGCGAGGCGGATATCTACCTTGAGGATCCGTCAGATCCGCTGGAATCGGATATCATGATTATCGCACGGCCACGTGGAAAGAAGCTCTTGTCTATCACCATGATGTCGGGCGGCGAACGAGCCCTGACCTCGATTGCCTTGCTCTTTTCGCTGTACCTGGTCAAGCCGTCGCCGTTCTGCATTCTCGATGAGATTGACGCGCCTTTGGATGACGCCAACTGCCGACGTTTCTTGAATATCATTCGCAATTTCAGCGTTCAAACACAGTTCGTCATCATCACGCACAACAAGATTACCATGGAGGCCGCCGAGAATCTCTATGGCGTCACTATGGAGCAACCAGGGGTGTCGCAGCTTGTTGCCGTCAAGTTCTCAGATGTCGCGGAGGATGAACATACCGGGCGGTTGGTGATCAATAACCCGGAACCTTCGGATGAGCACGATGTGCAAAGCGCAGAGCCCACTTCAGGTGACTCAGTGGACTCAGTGGACAATGAAGCGACAGTACTCCCGGACAACATTGCCGAACGATTGCAATCGGATCTCACCGTCGCCGACGACAACAGCCCCGAGGATTGACCGGACCGTTAGAATGCTCAACACCTTCCAGAAGCTGAAGAACTCTCTCAGCCGCACCAAGGACAACATCCTCGGAAAGCTCTCTGAAGTCGTCCTGAGACGTCGCATTGATGATGAACTGCTTGAGGAAATCGAACAGGTGCTGATAGAAGCCGATGTCGGCGTAGCGGCTACCATGAGGTTGATCGAGGCCGTTCGCCTGAAGGCGAGGCAGAACAATCTCACCGAAGGCGTCGATGTCATGGCCCTTTTGCAGGAAGAGATAGCCGTAATCCTAAGCCAAAGCCGGGCCCAGCAGGGTACCGACAGCGCCAAACCGATTGTCTGGTTGATTGTCGGCGTCAATGGTGTCGGTAAGACCACTACTATCGGTAAACTGGCAACCCTGTTTGCATCCGAGGGAAAGAAAACCATGATCGCGGCCTGTGACACTTTTCGCGCGGCGGCCATTGAGCAAATATCAATTTGGGCGCAGCGCAGTAATGTTGAAATCGTTCGTTCACAGAGTGGTTCCGATCCGGCCGCGGTTGCTTTCGATGCAGCCAAAGCGGCCGTCGCGCGAGGCGTGGATATCTTACTCGTTGACACGGCCGGACGACTGCACACCAAGTCCAATCTTATGGAAGAGCTTAAGAAGATTCGACGGGTGATCGACAAAGCAGCGCCCGGCGCACCGGTATACAGCAAGTTGATTATTGATGGCTCCACCGGCCAGAATGCACTGTCGCAGGTCAAAGTGTTCACCGAGGCGGTCGGTTGCGACGGTATCATCGTGACCAAATTGGACGGTACGGCCAAAGGCGGCGTGATGATCGCCGTCTCTGAGGAGCTGGGTGTTCCCGTTGAGTTCATTGGCCTGGGTGAGGGGATCGATGACTTGCAGCGGTTCGACCCACAGCAGTTTTCCGAGGCACTGTTCGCATGAAAACGCTGACTGTTAAGACTCAGGAGCGCCGACAGATGATCGACGTTACCTCGCGGTTGCAGGAAATCGTAGCCGATCAGGATCACCTGTCAGGATTCGTCTATTGTTTCGTCCCGCACACGACAGCGGCTATTACCATCAACGAGAATGCCGATCCTGATGTCACTCGCGACATTCTGTATAAACTGGGCAAAGAAATACCACAGAGCGACGGATACCATCATGCCGAGGGCAACTCCGATGCACACGTTCAGGCATCACTTGTAGGCTCCTCCCAGCAAATCCTTATTGAAAACGGCAGACTTGTGCTCGGCACCTGGCAGGCTGTCTACTTCTGCGAGTTCGACGGTCCCCGGCAACGACAACTGATTGTCAAGGTCGCTCCCCTTGATTAAAATCCGTCTCATCGCCATCGGGAAGGATAAAGATACCTGGGTCAGCGAGGGCTGCGCCCACTATGAGAAACTGCTCTCACGCTGGGCTGAGGTTTCCTGGACGGTTCTTGCCTCGGAGAAGGCGGCGAAGAGCCTGAACCCGACGCAAATCAAGAAACGTGAGGCACCGCGAATCACCGAAAAACTCGGCAAGGGTCTTCACATCGCCCTTGCCGACAACGGCCGCAGTTACGACTCAGGTGGATTTGCCGCGCAGCTCGAAGCCTGGCAAGGTCGGTCAAACGGCGTCATCAGTTTCATCGTCGGTGGTGCCTTTGGGTTGGATGCAACAGTTATTGCCGCGTCGGATCACGTGCTGTCCTTGTCGCCGATGACATTCTCGCACCAGTTGGTGCGGCTGGTGTTGTTGGAACAACTATACCGCGGCTTCTCCGTTTTGCACAACACCGATTACCATAAATAGGAACGTCCGGCCAAAGTTGACCGGACGTTCAAGGGCAAAATACAAGGTGGGTCTTTTATTTCAAGAGAATCATCTTCTTGGTATCGTTGAAACTGCCGGCATCGAGGCGATAGAAATAAACACCGGATGCCGATGCCGAACCGTGACTATCGAGGCCATCCCAGGTGACCGACTGGTGGCCGGCATTGGCCTGACCTTCGAAACTACGGACCAGCGCGCCGGTAACGTTGTAGATTCGCAGGGTCCAGGCTGTCGCCTGCGGTGTCGAGAAACTGATCGTCGTGGCCGGATTAAACGGGTTGGGGTAGTTTTGCGACAGCCCAAAGTCGGTGGGCAAGGCGCCACCCTTGCCGACACAGTTGTATGGACGGCCATGGTAGTCGACGATTTCCTGACTCTTCAGAATCGGTCCGGCCTCGCCTGAGAAGGGAATCTCAATGAGGCTATGCTCGCCCGCTTCAATCCGGTTGGTACCCAGATTGTAGATCAGCACACGGAGTTCCCCGTCAACGACGGTGTACAACAGGTCCATGTCGTCGGCGGCGCCGGCCAGGGAGGGCTGTTCTATTTCGGTACCGGGTTCGACATCAAAGACGAAGTAAGCGGCACCAATGTTACTGACGGCATCGGTCGAGATATTCAATCGTCCATCGAGCGCCTCAGTCGACACAATCAGGTCTTCGGGGTACGGATTCAGTTTCGGTATGGGATCGGCGTCACCTACGATTACCCGGATGAGCAAGACCAGGTCGGCCACACTGAGGGTCACACCGTCGGCGTTGACATCGGTTGCGGCGATCTGTCCGGCCAGGTTTTCGACAAAGACGACCAATCCATGAATGAAGTAGTTGGAGAAGACCACAGCGTCGGCAATCTCATAGGGGACGCCGTTAAGGTTGATGTCGCCGCGATCGTCAATTGAATCCGGGTGGATGACGCAGATGCCACCGTTGATGAATTCGACGCAGCGGATTGGATCGACTTTACCGCCGCCAAAACACTCATCGCGCGTGCCCAGCCCGAAGGGGCGGGATTCTTCGGGATAATTGACGTCGTCCAACTCATCCCAGATCATGCCGCCCTCGGCGTTCAAGATGCGCACGTCCACAAACAGGTCGTTACCTGAGGTGTCGGAGAAGGCGTTGTCGGCGCATGAGTACCAGGCGAAATTGATCGGCAGGAACTGGTCGCCCAGGTTTTGGTCATTGGCCACCTGATACTGCATCTCGACCAGGACACCATGGGGCAGTCGACTGTCCGGCGGCGGATGGTGCGGACCATTGTTGATATCGGCGATACCAACAAAGCGAATCAGGCCCGAGGGGCAGGACTGGCCACAATCGGCGGCGCCTATGCGATACTCGAAATACTCCCAGCCGTCGACCGCAGAACCTTCGATAGTGGCGAAGGTGAAAGCCATCACCGATGCGTCGTAGGCCAACAGGACGTCGAATCCACCCAGGTACTCGCGAGCTTCGATCATCAGATCGACCGTCTTGATCAATCCCACCGGCGTACACTCATGACTATTGAGAGACATCCGGACACAGACATCACAGTCCGGCAATTCCTGAATATCGACCCAGAAGGAACCATCGGTGATGTTGCAGCCGTCGTCGACTTCAAAACAGAACTCGATGAGTCCGAAGGCATCGGGCAGGAAGCAGACCCTGCCTGAGTCATCGGTGACCAGTTCAAAATCGCCGGGTCCGCAGACCTGCGACAGAGTGAACCCGCCTTCCAAGTCGGTGGCGTAGATGCCATCAATGCAGATCAAGGTCGTATCATCGATACAGCGGTCAAAGGTGAGCGTCTCCTGCGGCAGGAATAGCTCAGGCGGCTGATCGGCCGTGACGTTGATTGTTGTGGTGCAGGTATCCGCCTCACAACGACCGGTGGCGATCACCGTCACTTCATGGGTGCCCGGTTCTTCAATCGGCAGACAGACCTGGCCGTTTGAGTAGACAGCCGGCGAAGACACGGAAATAGTGATATCGGTCCCGGTTGCCGAGACCGGGTAGCAAAGTTCCACCGGCTCGGTCAGGCAGAGCAGCGTATCGACATTCGAAGGACAAGATACCACCGGCGCCTCGGGAATCTGTACGTCAAGATCGAAGACGCAGGTATCAATGCCACACTGAGCCTCGGCCGTGACCATGATGCTATACAGACCGGTCTGGTCGATATAAACACATATTGCGCCGGTTTGGGGATTGTATGAACCATTGGGCGAGATCGTAACTTCCGCGTTGGCAGGACTGATCGGCATGGTGATGCAAATTGAGTCCGGACCACAAAGGGTGTCAAACACCGTAGTCGGCGGACAGACGATCAGCGGTGACCCGCCCGACAGGACATTCACGAAAGTAGTATCGTAGGCAGCTTCACCGCAAGCATCACGCACCGAGACGATGACCTCATGAATACCGAAACCGTCCGGGGTGAAGCAGACTTCGTTGTCGATAATGTCACCGTGCGTGGATGAAATCTCTATGATATTATCATCCGGGTCGTCGGCGGTGAACGGAATACAAACCTCATAAGGTTCGCACACCGTCAGGGTAGTGTCGGGACCTGTCACGACCGACGGCGGGCTGTTGAAGGTTGCCGTTACCGTGAAAGCGCAGGTGTCGGCGTTGCAGTTGGACGATGCAATCATCGTAACCTCTATCGTACCCGGTTCGAGAACCGGTACGCAGACCATGCCTTCACTCAAATAGGCCGGTTCCGAGACAGCCACGCTGGTCGTGGCGGCCGATACGGTAAAGTCAAAGCACAGTGTATCGGGACCGCAGAATAGCTGCGCGGTATCGGCCGGACAGGCGATCGTTGCTTCATCCGGAATAATGACCTTCACCAGAATGTCGCAGGTATCGCTGTTACAGTCGGCCGTACCGATGACGGTAATCTCATAGATTCCCGCAGTGTCGGCCTGGAAGCACAGTTCACCTTCTGCGTAGCTGCCGAATGATGTTGTGATCGTGTAGTTGTTGCCGATGATATCAAGCGGCACGCAAACAGTTTCAGGGCCGCAGATCGGCTCGGCTTGCACGGTATCTTCGGGACAGGTGATCTGTACGTACTCACCGATGTCGACGGTCACACAGGCGTTGAGCGTATCAGCCAGGTCGCAGTCATCGATAGCAATAACACTGACACAGTACTGGCCGGAAGTTTCGGCAACGAAACAGATCTCGCCGGTAGATTCGTCATAGTAGCCAACATCAGTCAATACTTCCACCAGGTTGTCCTCGGCATCACCGAACGAAATCGGCACACAGACTTCGGGAACGCAGGTGGCTATAACACTGTCGGCCCATTCGTAGATTATGACCGGCGGCGTGTTGAACTCAATGGTAACGTTGATCGAATCGGAATCCAACTCGCCGCACTCATCTATGGCGGTTACAACGATGGTATACTCACCGGCGGTGTCGGCGTTGAAGCAGACCTGACCGTGAAGCGGATCGTACAGTCCGCCTTCGACGGTTACGTCGACCAGGTTGCCGTCCGGATCGTAGACACCCACCGGCACACAGACCTCCGATGATCCACAGAACATCATAGTCGTGTCCGGCGGCAGCAGCACCAGCGGATCGTGGTTGCACTCGATTACTACCGTAAAGCTGCAACTGTGACTGCCGCACGGCGTGGTGACCTCGACGGTTACGTTGTTGGTATTGCCACACTCGGAGTAGAAGCAGATGCTTTGCAGTTCCTCGTCAAACCAGGTGTTGATCCCCGTCACGTTAACTTCCGCAATTTCCGGAATCCCGCCGATGGGCAGACAGAATGTGTCACCCACGCAGGTGAATATGGTAGTATCGTTGGGGCATACAATCTGGATGCCCTGATCGGTCCGGATCGTAACATAGGCGGTGTCGGCATCGGTCTCACCGCAACTGTCGGTGACCGTGGCGATAATCTCGAAAGTGCCGCTATCGTATGGTGTGAAACAGACCTGGCCGTCGTTGTAGGAACCGCCGGTCACATTAATACTCTGAATGTTGCCGTCGGGATCGGAGATTTCAATCGGCAGACAGATGGTCTGCGGATAGCACAGGTAGACCGTGCTGTCCGGCATGCCGGTGGCGATGGGCGGACGGTTGGTGCCGACCAAAATGTTAACTGTGTCCGCAGCCATTTGATCGCAGGAGTCCACCACAGTGACGATCATAGTGTACTCGCCGCCGCCTTCCGGGGTAAAACAGATTTGCGATGTAGTTTCGTTATAGACGCCAAGGGTCGTGGTCAGCGACTGGAAAACGTCAATCGTATTGACATCAACACAAACTTCGCGCGGCTCACATTGGCCGAGGTCTAAGTCGGCGCCCAGATCGACAAATGGCGGGGCGCCGGACGTTACCGTCACATGGACAGTGTCGACGGCCGTCACGTCGCATTCATCGGTAGCTTCAATAATAAGTTCGTAGGTACCGTCGTACTCGACATCGAAACAGACTTGGCCGGTTAGCGGATCATACGTACCCATACTCGAAAGGATCGTGACCAGGTTACCATCGGGGTCACCAACAGTCAGGTCGAAACAAACCTGGGTGAGTCCGCACAGACCGATTTCGAAATCGTCACCGGCGTCGACATAGGGCGCCTCGTTCAATTCCACCGTTACTGTAGTCGTATCAGACGTTGAAGCTCCGCAGGAATCTGTCGCTGTTACGATGATGATGTAGCTGCCGGCGGTGTCGGCGTAGAAACAGAGTTGATCGGTATCCGGATTGTACGTTCCGAAACTGGTGGTAATCGTAGCAATGTCCTGATCAATATCCGAGACGGCAACATCGAAACAAATCTCCGACGGCTCACACAGGAACTTCTCGAAATCATCGGCCGATGAAACGACCGGTGCATAGTTGCCTTCGATTGTCACCGGGACTATACAGGTGTCGCTGGCATCGCAATCATCGACAACTTCTATAACGATATCGAACTGATCGGAACCTACGGCGTCGAAACAGATGCTGCCGTTGTCATAGACGGCGTTGCCGGAAAGAATGTTCACCGACAGTTGCTGTAGTTCCGGATCGCCGGGGTTGAAATCGAAACAGAGCGTCTCCGGTTCACAGATGGAGAACCGCTGCGGGTCGGGACATACGACCACCGGGGGGCGATTGCGCAGCACCGTAATCCTGATAGTGTCCGGTATGCAGGGCGGACACTCGGGACAGATCTCGCTGGTGATTTTCGCACCGGTACAAGGATCGGTTACACAATAGGTGAAGACGTAAGTGGCGCTGTCGACATCTTCAGGCATAAAACAAGTCTGCCCGGAACTGTCGGTTAGAATCGTAAAGACGCCCGGGCCGGATTCCTGAGTAATTGTGATCACATCACCATCAGGATCGCTGCCGATAACGTCGAAACAGATTTCCTGGGCAATGCCGCACACCTGAATGGTGGAATCAAATGTGATCAGTTCTGGCGGCGTGTTGATACTGATAGTATCCCAGACGAAACCGGTATCGCCCGCGCAAGTGTCGTAGGCGGCCACCTCAAATGTGTAGACGCCGGAAGTGTCGGGGTAATAGGTGATCAAGCCGGTCTCTGAGTTTATAGTACCCGGTCCATCAAGCAGGATGAAGGTCAACGGGTCACCGTCGGGATCGAAGCCGATAGCGCCTACTTCACGGACCTGGCCAATCTCGCACAAAGCCGCTGCAATCCCGCGGTCATATATAATCGGTGGTTCGTTAAGTTCGATATCAACCGTAAACTCGGTCTCACAGTAAGCGCCGCAACTATCGAAGCAACGAATCGTGATCACTCCGCCGATCGCTTTGTCGGGCGTGAAACACCAATAGCCGTCGACGATTTCCCCAACTCCGGAGACTACTTCGCAATGATCGAAATTGCCGTCAGGATCGAACGCCGATACCGGAAGACAGATTTCTTCAGGTTCACAAAGAGCAATAGCCGTGTCATTTGGCGGATAACAGACAGGAGGCTCGTTGATGTTGACAGTAACATTTGTTTCGCAACTGGCCTCGGCGCCACAGGCATCGATGGCCGTGACCGATAATACGTTGTCGCCGTCTATCGGTGTGAAACAGATAGTCGCGCCGGTCATGGTAATCGGCTGGCCGTTGAGGGTGGCCGTGACCGTCTCCAGGTTGTCATCAGGGTCGACGACTAGGAAATCACCGATGCAGATCACGCTGTTGTTACAGGCAGCTATTGTAGTGTCATCGGGACACGTTAACTCAGGCGGCGAATTGAGGTCGAATGTTACCGAAAACGTCTGGTCACAATAGGCGCCGCATGAGTCAAGAGCGCGAGCGACAACGCTGACGGTTTCCGTACCCTGAGGAGTGTAGCACCAGGAACTATCGACAATGCTGCCGGGACCTGAGATCAACTCCCAACCAGAGAAGTTACCATCGGTATCTTCGGCCATCAACGGTAGACAGAGTTGCACCGGTCCGCAATTCCAAAGAGTGGTGTCGGTGGGCATCAGGCAGGTCGGCGCCGTATTCAACACGATGTCAACCGAAGTGCCACAAGCGGAGGTGTCGCCACAAGCATCGACCGCGTACAGGGTCATCAGGTTGGTGCCTTCGACCGGCACAAAGCAGATACTGCCTTCAACCACCGGATAATCGGCACCGTTAACAGTGACCCACACCGATTCAAGGTTGTCGTCGGGATCGATGGCTCCGAAAGCGTTGAGACAGATTTCCTCAAGTTCGCAGAGGAACATAGGTTCAAAGAAATCTCCGCAAGCGACGACCGGCGGCTTGTTCAGTGAGAAATCGACAGTGAACGAACTCTCGCAAGTAGCGCCGCATTCGTCGGTGCATTGTACGGTCACGGTAACAGTCTCATCACCGCCGGGTGTGTAGGTCCACATACCGTTCACAATCTGACCGGGTCCGTCAACAATCGTGCAAGCGACCAGGTTGCCGTCGATGTCGGCGGCGGTGACCGGTAGTGTGATCTCGGTCAGATCACACAGGAAGATTGTCGTATCATCGGGGACAATGCATGTAGGCTGGCTATTGAGCGCAACCACCACCATTGTCTCGCATCGGGACACCGCCCCACAGGAATCGAGCGCGGAAAACGTGATGTGGTTCGGTCCTTCCTGAGGAGTGAAGCAAATCCGCCCCTGGTCGGAGGGTACCACTATAGCGTTTACAGTCACGACCACCGAATCCAGGTTGCCATCGGGATCGGACGCCACAAAGCCGTCCAGACATATCTCGGACAGATCACACACGAATATCGGATCGGGGAACTCCGGGCAAACAACCTCGGGCGCCCGGTTGGCCTGGATAGTTGCGGTAAATGTCTTTTCGCAATAGGCACCGCAGGAATCCAAGCCACGGACCGTCACTGTGACAGTTTCCGATGTCGTAGCATCGTAGCACCACTGGTCGCCGTTGATAGCGCCGGGACCGGAGATCAGTTCCCAGCCTGAGAGGTTGCCGTCAATATCTTCCGCTACCAGATCAAAACATAGCTCCACCTGGTCACAAATGAACAGGGTCGTATCGTCGGGCAGCAGGCAGGTCGGTGCACTGTTGACAATAACCTCGACCACAGCGTCGCACCAACTGGTATCGCCGCAATCGTCAACGGCGTACAGAATCATGTTGTTACTGCCTTCGGTCGGTACGAAGCAGATGCCGTTGTCCACGACTGGGTAATCGACGCCGTTGACAGTCACCCACATAGTGTCGAGGTTACCGTCCTCGTCGATTGCGCCGAAACCATTGACACAGATTTCGTTATTCAGATCACAGACGAAAACCGGTTCGAGAAAATCAACACAGGCCACCGCCGGCGGCTGGTTTTTGTCGAAACTTACGGTGAATGAACTCTCACAAGCGGCGCCGCACTCGTCGGTGCATTCTATGGTTACGGTAACAGTCTCGTCACCGGTTGGCGTGTAGGTCCACAGGCCGTCGACAAGCTGTCCGGGGCCGCTCTTGATCGTGCAGCCGGTCAAATTACCGTCGACGTCCGTGCCCGACACCGGCAGCGAAATATCCATGGTGCCACAGTAGAAGATGCTCGTATCGGCGGGGACGTTGCAGACGGGAGCCGAGTTGAAGTCGACCGTCACGTAGACAATATCCCAGGCTTCGGCGCCGCAATCGTCAAAGGCGATCACCGTGATTTTGTAGGTACCGGCAGTATCGGCAAAGAAACAGACGAGTCCGGTTGTCGGATCATACGTGCCGCCCTCGACCGAGATTTCGGCCAGATTGTTATTCGGGTCGCTTATTCCGACCGGCAGGCAGATGCTGTCGGAGTCGCAGAGCATCATGGTAGTATCAGGCGGCAGCAGCACCAGCGGGTCAACATTGCATTCCACCTGGACATCGAATTCGCAGGTGTAGGTGCTGCACGGTGTGTTGACCATGATCTCAATCGAGCTCTGGTTGGAACATTCGGTATAGAAACAAACGGCGTGATTAGCCTGATCATACCAGGCGTTAAGGCCCCATATATCGACAGTGACATATTCAGACTCGGGTATCCCGGCCAGTGGTATGCAGACGGTGTCTTTTACGCATACGGACAACGATGTGTCATTGGGACACTCGATAGCGATGTCCTGATCGGTCATGATGGTCAGGTTGATCGTGGTCGAGGCACTTTCGCCACATTCGTCGGTAACGGTCACAGCGATTTCGTATGTGCCGCTGGAATACGGCGTGAAACAGACCAGGCCGTTATCGTAATAGCCCAGGCTGGTGGAAACACCGACAATATTGTTATCGGGGTCATCGATGTTCACCGGCAGACATATCGCTTGCGGGAAACAGAGGTAGAAAGAAGTATCCGACACCGCCGATATCGTCGGCGGCTTGTTCATTGAGACCCGAATGTTGATCTCGTCGGAGGCTGAGTTGCCGCAAGTGTCGGTGACCTCGACGACCAGGCGATACAGGTCGGCGCTCTGGGGGGTGAAGCAAACCTGACCGGTGGTCGGGTCGTAGGTGCCAAGACTGGTCGTCACAGAAGCGTAGCCGGCTATGGTAGCGACATCGACACAAATCGTCTCGTCGCCGCAGAGCAGCGTGTCGAAATCGTCCGGCAGAGTTACAAAGGGTGTCTCGCCGGGATCGGCGGTTATGACAACGGTGTCGGCATCGGTTTCGCCGCACTCGTCGGTGGCCTCTATAATAACTTCGTATGATCCCGCCTGCGGGATGTCGAGACAGAGAGATCCCTCACTGACAGTGCCAAGACTTGAACTGATTTCGACAATATTCCCATCGGCATCCTCTATCGAAACCGGCAAACAAATCGACTTGGGGTAGCAAGGGTATACAGTCGTATCAGCCGAAGCGATTACACTGGGCGCCTGGTTGAGGGTAATACTGAAGACAACCGTGTCGGTCACGGTCTGTCCACAGGTATCCGTGACCGCGACAATCACTTCATAAGAACCGTCTTGATTAACATCGACACAAACCTGACCCGTTTCCAAATCAAAGGTGCCGAGACTGGTGGTAAGAGACTGATAGACTTCTATAGTACTTACATCGATACAGACCTGATCCGGTCCGCAGAGGAACCTGTCGAAATCCTCGCCCAGGTCAACGTATGGAAGCTCACCCTGGTCGGCCGTGATAACCAGCGTGTCGGTGTCGGTCTCGCCGCATTCATCGACCACCTCAACGATTAATTCGTACACGCCGGCCTCTTCGATATCGATACAGACTTCGCCTTCACCAAGCGTTCCAATATTGGCAGACAGGTTGACAATGTTCTGGTCAACATCCAGAACATCCACCGGGAGGCAAATCTGTTGCGGATAGCAGGGACCCAACAGCAGGTCATCGCCAAGGGTAACAGCAGGCGCGCTATTCATCTCAATTGTAAATTCGGCGTTGCAATCATCGGTCTGGCCGATAGAGTCGGTGGCGATTACCAGGACACCGTAGATACCTGAAGTGTCCGGGGTCAGGCAGATTTCTCCGGTCACCGGATCGATTGTACCCGGACTGTCCGGGCTGAGCGAAAACACCAACCCGCCCGCGCCTTCATGGAACAAGTCGGTGGGCATACAAACGGTCTCACCGGCACAAACAAAGAACTCACCCAGGTGACCGGGTGGGCATGATATCAAAACCGGATGGTGGATAATCTCCAAATAGGTGCAGTCAATCGAAGCCAGGATTTTCACCCGCTCTTCAGGGAAACAGGCAGAGTTTGGCGGCTCCTGTTCAGTCGGCTGGTCCTCGCCCCAATACTTGACGCCTAAAGTAAACTCTCCGACATCATAGTGAATCAAACTGGCTGTGGCGATGCCGTTGGCATCAGTGATGGCTGTCGCTGCGGGGGTGCCGCCGATAGGTACGCCGCACGGTTCCTCGTGAATATAGAACTCTACCAATCGGCCCGGCAAGGGAGTCATACAACTGTCGCAGCAATCCTCTTCCAGCGACACCGATACTTCGAATGTGGAATCTCGTACAATGACTTCAGGTATGGATATGATTGTGATCCTTGAACCGATCTCAGACAGCAGCGTGCTGGCCGACTGGCTGGAACTGGCCCCGGTAGCTGTGAACAGCAGCGGTTGCCAGACAGTCTCAGGGTTACTGATCACCCAATCCGCTCTTACCGTACCGTCCGGAGCGGCAGTTATTTCAAACGAGTCGTACTCCGGCCCTGTGTTGGCGGGATTGTCTCCGTGGGATATCTTTATGGAGACAGTTTCACCGGCGTCAAAACCGGTTCCGTCTATGACAACTGTATCGCCGATCTGTCGACCGTGGGACTGTGCCACCAGACTGGTCGGCATGACGGCCGTACCATTGCCGCCGGGAGGCGTGCCGCCATCAACAGAGGGAAGGGCTCCATCACCGGCAAAGGCCGGCAGTGCAAGTAAGATCAAACCGATCGTTATGAACAGTATGTTCTGACACCTCGATCGTATCATTGAATTCCTCCAAAAGAGTTCACGAAATCGCAATGGAGCGATCTCGTCCACGATAGGGGATCGTGGATATACAACCACCTTGTATTTGCACTTGGGGCGACATGCCCCCAAGAAGCGCATCATTTTCTTTTGCTAAGCTCCTACACAATTCGTGTGACAATTCGTAGTAAGCTAATGTAGTACTCCAGCTTAGTTTCTCAAGCATCACAATATAGCCTTTTCGGCTTATAAGTCAATACACAAAGGTCTCAGGGCCCTACGACGCAAGAACCAGGCCAAGCCGGTAATCTGTTAAAGTGCTGGTAGTTGCAGGGTTCCATAAAGTCTAAATGCAGCGCTCTGCCGTTATTGTGAAGGTGGTTTATCAGTTTGTGCCTCAAGCAGCCCTCACACCATCTGTGCAGCAATTCAACAGCCGATGACACTGCCGCAACGTACCCTGAAGGGCTTGTTGATGAAGGTCCATATCGTGGGTGGTGTTGGGCGACTCCGCCCGACACCTGCCGTCCAACCCACTGGCTGTCTGGCGAGTCGCCTTACAGCACCTCCACCGCAAGGCACGTCACCTGACGGCGCAGTGGGTTTGCAACAAGCCCCGAAGGGCTTGTTGATAGAGTCTCCAAACATGGTTGCGTCAGGTCATGTCCGCCACAGGATCAATCCCCGACCCGGCAATCGGCAGGTTCGTCAACACTGACTTAAGTTTGGGCTGGCAGGATTGCCGGTCGCAGGGTATATTGTGGATACTGGGAGGTTTGATGAAGACAGTCCGGTACTTGGCGCTGCTGATGTTCATTGTTCATGGCCGCCCGGTTATGGCAGCGACCGAGGACCGTCCACCTCCGAACGCCAAACCACAAGCCGGCCTTTCGGTCGGTCAAGCCGCCTCGGCAAACTCGTCCGAATGGCCGACCTACTCTGTCACTCACACAACCGCCAAGTTCAACGCAAGTGTGTCCTGGGATGGGACCGATGGTTCGGGTCTGTCGGTGGCCAGCGGAATATATCTTTATCGAGTCGAAGCGGGGGAGAGGACCCAAACGAAAAAGATGGTGCTGGTTAGGTAGGCCGGTCAAGCCGCCCATAAATGGGTACTATGGCTTCGCCGCACATCACTTAAGCACGCGAAGAACAAAGGTCAGGCTTCCCTGTGTCGGGCGAGGTTGCCCAACACCACGCAATGGCGGGTTCACGCCGCGGCGCGCAGGCGAAGACGGACCCGCCCTACATGCTCATGCTTCGACTCCGCTCAGCATGACGTTTGCAAGGCAGGATCGCAGGGATCCTGCCCTACAACATTGTGCAGTTGGTGACCTCTTGGTCGCCTACTTGTCACCACCCAGAATCAGCGGCATGCCGTCTTTGCCGCTACCGATTATGACCACCTTGGAATTCTGGGACTCAGCCAGCGTTAAAGTAGCCTCGATACCCTTCCATTTCAAGTATGATGGCGTGATACCGGTCGCGACAATCTTCTGGAAGTCGGCGATACCCTTCGCCTCGACCCGTTTTCGGTCGGCCTCCAGTTTCTCCTTTTCAATCTCGAACATCTTCCGTTGTGCTTCCTGGTCGGCGGTCAGTTTGAAGTTGATCGCCTCGGTGATCTTAGCCGGAATCTTTACATCCCGGATCAGCACGTTCTCAATCTCAAGGAACTTGTCGGCCATGGCCGCCTGCATCTCAGAGACAATCGCGGCTCCCATCTCCTCACGTTTGGTCGAGTAAATCTCCTCCGGTTTGTACCGCCCGGCCACGGTTCGGGCAATTGTCCGAATCGATGGTGCTATCGAGACATTATAGTAGTTCGGTCCGATAGAAACCTGGAGCGAGTCGATGTGATTGGCCAGCGGTCGATACAGTATTGACACCTCTAGCTGAATGGTGGCGCCATCCGAGGACAGCACGGTCAGCCCTTCTTTGTTTTCCTGAAGCTGGGTCTTGTAGACGAACATGCTGTTCCACGGCAGGTGCCAGATAAAGCCTTCATCGTAGATCTTGCCGAGCTCGGTTCCCCCTCCGAATTTGTAATAGAACACGCCGCGATGACCGGATGGGATTTGCGATCCACAACCTACCATGCCGACTGCGAACAGAGCAATCAACACCAGCGGCAAGAACATGCGTTGAGTTTTGGACATGTGACCTCCTTAGTAATTTCAAAAACACTCGATACTCTTGTTTCTTCTGCGTAAGTACCCTGCCCCTTAACTGATATTCAACAAAAATCGGTGTGCCGGTTTCTCCGACAGTTGTCGCCAGGCGACCCCTCGGGTCAGGGGTATCGAACTACAAGAGAAACCGAGCGCCCCCGGATAGCCTTAGCCTACTGCACGCGGTACGGGACGCACCAAATACCGCCGGGCCGGTCAGGAAGCCGAAACCCAAAGAAGTTGATCGTGTTCCAGATTCTGTCGGAGTTCATAGGCGACCTTATGGTGTCGACGTAATGACCTGTCTCCGGGCGATGCATAAGGCGGTAGACAGGACCAATGTCATCTTCGGCGGATACAATCATGTAAGGAGAGTCGCTCCAGGGATCCAGTGTCCTGACAATTAACCGATCACCTTTGGCGATCCGCTCTATATCTGACACCAACACGTAGGCCTGATTAGATTGTTGGCCCCAAGTCGAGTCTGTGGTCGAATCCAGCACACCGTCATCGCCTCGATGTTCTATTGTAATGGTCACGAGGTACCGAATGTGGTTGTAATCCCGCCCGTCCCCGGGAAACCTGTCACCGTTGGATTTGATGATCTCCATGAATTGTTCCTCGTGCGGAATACCGCCATTGTAGCCGTGCATCAGCCAGCCGGCATAAGCATCACTGTCCTGGCGGAATCTCAAAAAATAGGCCCATCGATGCAGCACACGCTGCTGATAGCGAGGAATCAGCGCGACTGAAGTGGAGTCACTTGTCGCGGAGTCACCGACTATGCGAATGTAAAAGACATCCGTGACTTTTACTTCGGCATCGTCCACAACTCCAAACGGCGCTCCAAAATCTTTGACCTCCCAATAGTTTGGAATGTCCGTAAAGTAGCGTCGACCTACCGAGTCCAGGCTGTCGCGAAAGACCACCCCGGGTCGACCCGGTTTGGTATAAGGATAATCGAAAATCACACTGTCGGTCCGAAACAGGTAACGCCCGTCTTCGTTGCTTTCAATATATCTGATCAGTTCCAAATGATCGTTGGTGTCCTCGACGGTTGGTTTGTCCCGGCAGTTGGTGGTCAACACAGGTAAACTCAACAGCCCCACAATTGCCGTCAGGACGAGCCTTCTGGCTGCCCGGCGGCCGAATTTTGTATAATCAGTTTTCATGTTTCACGGACCAAGTCTGCGAGGCTCATTTTTTGCCGCGCTTTTTTTCATTTCTTCTTTTATACGGGTGATCTCATCTCTCAACAGGACAGCGGTCTCAAAATCCAGGTTGTCGGCCGCCTTTTTCATCGCCGTCATCATGAACGCAAGCTGATCCTCGGTTCCCATTTGGGCAAAATTCGACGGTTTTTCCACCGTCTCTTCTTCCACTGTTTTGGAGTCGGCAAACCGGGTTGCCCGGAGGATTTCGTCGCGCGTCTTGAAAATCGTCTCCGGCTGGATGTTGTGCTCCTGGTTGTACCCAAGCTGCTTCTTGCGCCGACGTTCGGTTTCATCTATAGCCTTGCGCATGGAGTTGGTGATCTTGTCGGCGTAGAAGATCACCTCGCCGTTCTTGTTGCGAGCCGCACGGCCGGCTGTTTGTATCAAGGCCCGAGCCGAACGCAGAAAGCCTTCTTTGTCGGCATCCAGAATCGCCACCAGCGATACCTCCGGCAAATCGAGCCCTTCACGCAATAGGTTCACGCCGATCAACACGTCGAACGCCTTCAAGCGCAGATCCCGAATTATCTCGGTACGATCGATCGAAGCAACCTCCGAGTGCAGGTATCTCACTCGCACTCCGGCTTTGCTGAGATAATCGGTCAAGTCCTCAGACATTCGTTTGGTCAAAGTGGTAACGAGCACTCGTTCGCCGGTGGCTTTACGTTGCTTGATCTGTTCCAGCAGATCATCCACCTGCGTGGCCAGCGGCTTTACCGTTACGATTGGGTCCAAAAGGCCGGTTGGTCGTATCACCTGTTCGACCACAACTCCTTCGCATTTTTCCAGTTCGTAGTCGGCCGGTGTGGCGCTGACATAGATTCTGTGATTGACCAGATTCTCGAACTCCTCAAAGTACAAGGGCCGGTTGTCCAGAGCCGATGGCAACCTGAATCCGTGCGAAACAAGAACTTCCTTGCGACTACGGTCACCGTGGAACATCCCACGCACCTGTGGAATCGATTGGTGCGACTCATCTATAATGGTCAGGAAATCGTCGCCCAGAAAGTCTATAAGTGTGAACGGTCGTTCACCTTCTTTGCGGTTGGTAAGATGCCGCGAGTAGTTCTCGATTCCCGTGCAGTATCCCAACTCTCGGAGCATCTCCAGATCGTATCGGGTCCGCATCTCCAATCGCTGTGCTTCCAAAAGCGAGTTGTTGGCCCGCAACTGTTCAAGACGAACAGCCAGTTCCTCTTCGATCAGCTTGATAGCGACATCAAGCTGTGGGCGGCTGGTGATAAAGTGCTTGGCAGGATAGACGGCCAGCTTTTTGCGATCAGCCAGAATCTCGCCGGTCAGCGGGTGGATCTCGCTGATTCTCTCGATGTCATCACCGAAGAACTCGATACGGTAAGCGTTCTCATGGTAGGCCGGGATCAGTTCGATCGTATCGCCGCGCACACGGAAATTGCCGCGACTGAAATCGATATCGTTACGATTATAATGTATCTCGATCAGCTTGCGGATAACTTCATCACGGTCGTATTCCCGGCCGACTTCGAGCATCATAAACTGGCGTTTGTACTCTTCCGGAGAGCCGAGGCCATAGATGCACGATACCGAAGCAACGATTATAACATCCTCCCGGTCCAGTAGTGATGCTGTCGCACGCAGACGCAGCCGGTCGATATCTTCATTGACCGAGGTGTCTTTCTCGATAAAAGTGTCGGTGGTTGGGATGTATGCTTCCGGTTGGTAATAGTCGTAGTAACTGATAAAAAACTCGACTGCATTGTTAGGGAAGAAGGCTTTAAGCTCACCGAAAAGCTGCGCGGCCAGTGTCTTGTTGTGCGACAGCACCAGGGCAGGGCGGCCCCACTGGGCTATCACGTTGGCAATCGTGAATGTTTTGCCGGAGCCGGTGACGCCAAGCAGCGTTTGGTGTTTCTGATCCCTTTTCAGACCATCGATCAGTTCGGCGATTGCCTGCGGCTGGTCGCCTTTGGGGGCAAAGGTCGACTGCAACTGAAACGCGCCGGCCGCGTCGGTTTTGTCACCCATTTCGGGCTTCTGGTTTATTTGATCAGTCAGACTCATCCACCTTGTAAAACGTACAACCTCTCAATATATCCAAAAGTTTCTGCCCGGCAATCACAAAACAGGCAAGCCTGTCTTTTGCGCTTCGCTCCCTGTGTCCCTAGGTTTCGCGGGGCGCTCGTCACCCTGAGCGCAGTCGAAGGGCGGGCGCGGCGCATAGCGCGAAGTAGCGATTTGTTGCCTTGCCATTGTCATTCCCGCGCCTCCTCTGTCATTCCCGCGAAGGCGGGAATCCATCTTTTCTTCACTATCGTAGCCCAGACGTCCTGCTACTCCAACCGCATTGCATACAGCTTACCGCCGTAAGTGCCTACATATAGAATATCCCGGTGGCTCCCTATGCCTCGGATACGCCCACCAAACTGGCAACTGAAAACAAGCGCGCCATCCGACACACTGTAGCCCGCCAGCAAACCTGTGGACGTACCGAGGATCACCCTGTCCTTCCAGACATGAATCCGCGGGCTGTACCAAAACCCTTTCGTTTCACCCAGTCCATCCATTGACGCTGTCCAGTGAACCGATCCATTGTCAGGATCGATAGACGCCACCTCTCGCTTTGACCCGTTCTCTTCCAGACAGCCCATATAGATCAGCCGACCATCGTGGAGTTTCATCGCGCTTCTTGGCGACAGCGGCTGGGTGGATACGCGCACGGTCGTCCCGTCGACACTGTTGACAAAGACGATGCTTTTCGATTCCGTCCCATACGCTACGAGGTTGTCGACCAGCATCAGTTGAGTGCTGATCTTATCTGTCAGTTTGTGCGACCAAATCTCTTGGCCCGACTGACCGTCGACCGCGTAGAGTTTTTGAGGGTTGCCGTGGAAGATTACCGAGTTGTCCAATACCATAGGATTGGACCGACCCCTCTTTGGTTTTGACTCACCCAGAAGGTCTGTCAAAACCGAGTTGTCCTCCTCGACCGGTGCCCTGCCGAACTCCCAGACGGTCACACCGGTTGCTCGGTTGACGGCGAGCAGGATGCCTGCGTAGTTGACTACATATATCAGACTGTCCAGAATTGCCGGGTCTGAGGGGACACCGTTTTCGACATTCAGTTTCCAGAGCAACTCACCGCTTAGTCTATTCAACGCATATAACGAACCCTGTTTGCTGCTCTTGCCCTCATCGGTCCCGAAGTATACCACGCTGTCGAGAATGAGCGGATTGCTGTGAAACTCGTAGGCGCCATCGCCCGACACATCGAAGCTCCAGCTCAGTCCGCCGGTAAGCGCATCGAAAGCGTAGAAGACACCGGCGCACGATCCGACATAGACCAAGTCACCCGCGACCGCGGGCGCAACAAAGACTCACCCGCCGGTAGCGTATGTCCAGTCGACGTATTGATCGCACTCGCCGCCGATGTGAGTATCTGCCTCGCTCCCGAACGTGCTCGCCGCAACTATCGAGACAATAGCGATGACGCAACTGACGACGCACTTCACTACTGCTGTTGATCTTTTCATGAGTACAACCTCCTGCCTGCCCCAAGATAGCATTGTGGAAGCAGAGAGGGAAGTGGTTCTTTCACCTGCGAACGTCAATCGCGCTCCCTTTGTCACTCAGCCACTACAAGTATCGGAGTGCCCTGTCACCCCGAGCGGAGTCGAGGGGGTGAAGTCGCCAACGCGCGAAGCGTGAAATCCCCATTCAGGGGTGTCATTCCCGCTCACATCGCTGTCATTCCCGCGTAGGCGGGAATCCATCTTCTCTTTCTTCGTCATCGGCAGCGACCGTACGGAGCGCGGCGATCTCAATCACTTACCCAATGAGATTGCCGCGTCGTTTCCCCACAATGACGAGTTTTCCATCACCGTAGGTCGAAACCCCTGCGGTTTCGACATCACGCGCATGGCGTGACTCTTTGGCTTTGTCTTTGCGACAGCAGATGTCGAAACCCGTCCTTCGACTGCGCTCAGGACGACACGGTCAAGCCGTGGTTCTCACCCTTCGGGCTAGGGTTTTCGACCTACCTGAATACAGACCGCCCACAGAACACTTTGTCAGGTCTCCAAGAGAAGAGAGACCCGACCTACAAGAAAGAACTGCTTTCATGGACCGACTTCGCTGTTGGTCCATTCACGCTACTTTTTTGAACAACGCTTCAGAATGTCAATCAGGCTACTCTTATCATGGACCCTGCAATACTTCTCAATGCAGTCTCGTAGTCGGAACCAATCAACGCCTATCGATTCCAGCTTGCGTATAAAATGCTCGTTGACCACCTTCTTGCTTGTCAAACACTTCATCAATTCACAAATGATAGCCGCATTGTAGTCTCGTGGCGGCGTAGCTGGTTTTTCGGATGGACGTCCCACAACGGCTGTAAGCAAGTGTTCTCGGCTAAAGGCCTGCCCGCGCGAGGAGAAACCGTTAGCTTTGATGTGAAACCGATAGACACCGGATTGCGACGAGATTACCGATGTGTCATATTCGCCGGGCGCTGACCTGACTAAAGATAGCTGTTGAGTGGTTCTGTCCGGTCGCGTTACGGTTGCTGTTACCTTGGAGTGCGTTTCAAGCGGCTGACCGTATTCCGAAAGCACCGCTCGCACCAGAAGCGTCGACCCGGGAGTGATGTCACTTTGGTCCAGGTTCACACTGAGTCGAAGATTCGACCTGGTGTGGACTAAGGCCTCATAAGGCAACGATGCCGTACCTCCGAATTGTGTCGATGAGATCGCACCAGCATGACGGCGCTTGACATCGTCATCACGCCGCTTGAAGCGCAGGGCCAGCAGCAGATTCCACTTACCTTCCCAGTGGCCCTTACCTTCGTTCACAAGCGGCAGGACTATCCGGAAACTGTTCGAGTTGGTTCCCGCCCGGTAGGCGCCACTCGGTACTTTAGATTCATCGATTATAGTACCATCCGGTGTTTCCAGGCCTACAACCACGTAGTGCGGGTGTCTCGTCAAGGCGATAGCATCAAACTCGATGTCCGACTTTGTTACCAGGAAAGGAACACGAGCTATCTGCCCGGCCGTGAGCCAACCACCCGGATCGCTGACGATGTCGCGATTCATCACTCCGGCCAGAATCTGAATGAAGAATTTCTCCAGCAAGAACTCATCGTCCTGGGCGATGGCACCGGTCACGAGCGTGTAACCACCACTGTCGTCGGCCAGTTTGAACAGTGTATCGTTGTTCACGTTGGCGGCGTCGGCAACGCCCACGGCGTAGACTCGTTCGTTGATAAACGCCGCAGCATCGTCAACGTCCGGCGCTATTGTATTGTATCCATCGGTGAACACTATCGATGCTTTGATATCGAAATCCGATGCGATAGATGATGTACCGTAGATGTTGGCAGCTTCCTCAAGCCCGGAGCCAATCGAGGTTAACGGCTGATTATTGGGTGGGCCATGAGAGGCAATCTCACCTCGCGCTTCATTGCGAACCGATGATGTAAGTGAGCCTGCAACCTGCAGATCGGTCAGTTTGTCACTACTGTTGGCAAAAGATACCAGAGTGAGACCGTTGTCGTCGTACAGTTGATCCACGAAAGTAGTCGCTGCGTCCCTGAGTACGGATATCCGTGTACGGTTGTTGCCCGCGTCCGACAACATGCTGCCTGATTCATCGAGTATCAGCGCCACCGCAACGGATGGGCGGGCCACCGAGTTTGCCAGAATGGGAATGTCGTTGAAAGTTCCCACGACGTTTCCGTCATCGTCCCGAGCAACCACAGACATGACTCCACCCGGGTCGATGGTGTCGGGCGCACCACCGGTGAACATCACCCAAATCCGAAGTTCGTCGGTCGGGAACGACCCGGATGGGTGAGGGTATGGACCTGGTTCAAAAAGTGAGAACGACCCGGTTGGACCATTGGTTACCTCGAATAACAGCGATCCACACCCAGTGATTTGAAAAAGCGCTGCGCGTTTGGTGGTATCACCTTCCGGTACGTCGTTGAATATGATCTGTGGTGTAGCAAGTGTGATCTCAACGGGGTCTCCTGATATGAACCCCGCGAAGTCAGAATCGCCGGCCACTTCGACCTCCAAACCCAGGTCACGAGGATAGCGGTAACCAAGGTCGGTATGAACCAGCATCGATTCCGGTGTAGCCCCTCCAACCATCGGGTCGCCGAGCGCCACGGCCGCTATGGATGTGTTATCACAGCTTGGTCGCCGATCTGTAGAATACTGCTCGGCGCCGGGATTGTTCAATTGCCACACGGCCCACAGCCGATCGATGTTACAGTGATGCAGATAGAACAGAGGATCGGCTGGTGAACTACCACCGGCCATTGTCCCGCCAGTCCATGTATGGCCCGGGAAATGACTCTGGCACTCAATGGCGCGATACTCGAAGAAATTGGCCTTGTTTCTCAGTTCCTCTTTTATTTCGGCTACGGTTGGTAGCGTATTTGTTGTCGGTTCCGGTTGCGTCCGGACCAGATCCCAGTGATCAAAACGCCCGCCCGAATTCGCACGCCCGCCGAAGAATGAAAGCCACGGATCGGCCTCAAGTGAACGGCCATCGGCTCTCGTCCAATCCCAGAAAGGCAGACTGATTCGCGAATCAATGGCCTGCATTTCCTGTTCAAGCCTGAGTAAGAAATGACGGTGCCATGGAAGAAACTGTGGCACCCAGTGAATGCCATTGTTGAAAAACGTATTGTGTTGATCGGCAAATTCTGCAATTACACCTCGATCATAAAGCTCATTCAGTGCATCTGCTAATCGGTCGAGTTTGTCAGTGTCGTTTGCAACATCAATGAAATTCTGTCGGCAGTACATATTTGATCCCTCCGTTAATTCGATCCACTTTTGTCGGTAGTCCCCTGTAATTGCTCTTTCACCGCGGCCAGCAAGGTTTTCTGGGGCGTTGCGTAGGCATTATCATAGAGCACATAGCCACCGCCTCGCATAAAGAACCGCCGCGGAATGCCGTCTACCAGCAACCGTTCTACATCCCCTTCTTTTCTGATTTGAACAGCATGCCCTTCAACCTCATGCTCTTCAGTATAAGGTGTTGCTTCTTTCTTTTTTGCCATCGCTTGGTCCTCCTATTGTTATTCCTGGTCGCATTTGTCACCTCGTCAGGCAGAGCCAGAGTACGATCCTCTGTACCGGTCGAATTACTCAGACCGGATCAATTGAACGCTCCGATCTGTCGAACTCCCTTCCTTAGCGGACACATTGCGCCGACAACGTCGACAGGTATTGCCGGCTCAAATGGTGTCCAACGCTTGAGGTATCTTTGTAGATTTGCCGCTCGTGTGTTTTACGCATCTAAAAAGAGAGGTGTTTGAATCCGGGCACAAAAAAGTATACAATTGATCCATTTTCACACCCTCCTCAGTTCCCATAAGTGCAAGCGAGCCCCGCCGTCGGCGGATAGCGAGGCGATTTCGTTCATTCACCGGATGAGATTGCAGCGTCGTCTCCGCCGATGGCGTGGCCTCCTCGCAATGACGACATCTCGTGCACCGTAGGTCAGTCCGCCGCGGCGGATTGTGGTCCCGACATCCCGCGCCTTGAAAGCCATTTATGGCCGCGGGATTCTTGTCTTGGGTGGCCCGGACGTTCGTCCGGATTTCAAAGCCAGTAGGTCGAAATTGCTGCCCCGAAGGGCGAGAGTCACGGCTTGATTATGTCGTCTTGAGTGCAGTCGCAGGGACTGCTAAGGGAATTTGCCAGTTGCGTAAGAAGGCTTGGAGCCATATATTGGTTTTCCAGATTAACTTTGAGCGGAGCGCAGTTCTACTTTTTTGATATCTCAACGAGCATCCTGACCCGCCCTTAGTCCAGAAACGAACATGTTAGTGAGGAGGTGATGCTATGAAGCAGTATACTTTCAGCGGTGGAAGGTTTGGGCTCGGGCTTCTCGTTCTCCTAATTGGCGTAGGATGCCAACTCGAACCCGATAACACCGAGGCGTGTCTAATAGGTGTCTTACTTATCTTGATTGCCATCGCGCTATTTATCTTCGCTTTTCGCAAACTCCTGTACTGGTGTGCCGATTGCGGTCAAGGCTTGGGGACGAATCCACGTGTTTGTCAGAGGTGTGGATGCAACATCTACACAAAGTATTTCCAAGGAGTCGGACAATCTGTGCGCAACGGTGGCCAGAGGTACTGAGTTCCCGCAGAGTAGGACAGAACACAGCGGGAACAGTGGAGACGCACAGGCCACTGACAAGAGAAGATGGACCCCGGCCTTCGCCGGGGTGACAGTCGCTAAAGGCGGACGAGAGTGCCTGCAGCTTTCAGGTTTCGACTCCGCTCGCCATGAGGTACGCGCGAAGCGCAAAAAAGTGGTTTACCACCCCCCTCTCCTCAATGGAACCCAGCCAACCTTCGATAGTTTAAGGCTTTGGACAAGGCGCCAAGGCAAAAAACAGGCAAGCCAGTTTAGCCTTGACTTGACACGCTTTTTTGTTACTTTGCGTGGCTTAAATTGAAGCTGGAAAATAACTTCTACGTTGGAGGATACAAATGTACGCCGTTTTTCAAGTTGGCGGCTTTCAATACACGGCCGAAGAAGGAGTCACCGTTCAGGTTCCCCTCATGAAAGCCGGTGAAGGCGACAAGTTCGATATCGAGGAAGTAATGCTGATCTCCGATGGCGACAACTCGCAAGTCGGACAGCCGTTCGTCGAAAACGCCAAGATCGAAGCCGAAGTGGTCGGTCACGGCAAAGGTGAGAAGGTCGTCGTGTACAAGGCGAAACGCCGCACCAAGTACCGCCTCACCCAGGGACATCGCCAGGATTACTCAGAAATCAAGATTAACAAGATCGTCGGCCCATCGGCCTGATTAGCGCGGCTAACTGGATGAGGATGTTAAACGTCATTGTGAGCGCAGCGAAGCAATCTCTTCGTCATGGAGCAAGATTCCACCGAGATTGCCGCGGCATCCCACGGGGCACGGGATACCTCGCAATGACAGATGGTTCGATGCCGGACAAACTGTTTTATTGAGGTAATGTGAGAGCGAGAGCACGGACAGCTCTGCTTCTGCTTTTGGTTCTGTCGGCGCTGGCCGTATCGGCAGAAGCCCAGGAGTATCGAATTGTCGATATCGAGGTGGTAGGCAACCGCGCCGCCAGTCGGTCATTGATAATGGGGGTTTCTTCACTGGAGAAAGGGGAGACGCTAGCCGCGACCGATGTGTCCGAGACAATCCGGCGGCTCTACGGACTGGGCATCTTCGCAGATGTTCGCGTTGACGCCGAACCGGTCACCGGCGGGCTGAAGGTCTATATCACCGTTGAAGAATTGCCCAAACTGACCGGAATCGAGTTCGACGGTTACAAGAAGGTCAAAGAGAAAGACCTCAAGGAAGAACTGGTCGATATCGGTATAGGCGGATACATCTCGCCTTATCTGATCCGCGACAAAAAGAACCAGATCGCCGCACTCTACGCCGAGAGAGGCTACTTCCAGGCGGATATCACGCACCAACTGAAGTACAACGACGATTCCACCGAAGCCTCGCTTGAGTTCAAGATCGATGAGCAATCCAAAGTCAAGGTCGAGAAAGTGGTCCTCACCGGCAATCAGCGGGTCAAAGCCAAGAAGCTCATCAAGAAGATGCGCAACCGCAAGCGCGGTTTTCTCAAATCGTCTGATTTCGCGCAAGACAAATACGACGAAGACCTGGTCAAAATCATCGATGAGTACCACAAGAAAGGGTACATCGATGCATACCTGATTTCTGATTCCACCGTTATCGATACTACCCGAAACCGTATGACAATCTATCTCGATGTGTACGAAGGTCCCCGCTACTACTTCGGCGGGTATGCCTTTGAAGGCAACGATGTCATCAAGACGCCCTACTTGAATCGCATGATGAAGTACAAAGAGGGCGAGGTATTCAATAGGGAGGACTACGACAAATCGCTTGAAGAAATCTACACCGGTTATTACCAGATCGGGCATTTGCACACCCGAGTGGCCGACACCCGCACAACTCGCCAGGATTCGATTATCGACGTGAATTACGAAATCGTCGAAGGTCTGCCCTCGCATATCAATATGATCAAGATCGTGGGCAACTACAAGACCAAGGAAAAGGTCATCCGTCGCGAACTCAAGGTCTATCCGGGTGAGATTTTCAATCAGGCCTACCTGATCAGGTCGATCCGTGATGTAATGGCCCTGAACTATTTCGAGGGCGTGATTCCTAACCCTCTGGCCCTGCCCAACGGCGATGTCGATATCGAATTCAAAGTGACCGAGAAGCGTACCGGCGAGGTCATGGCCGGCGCCGGGTACAACAGTCAGGATAAACTGGTCGGTAATGTCGGCCTGGGTATCCCCAATTTTCGGGGTAATGGTCAGAATGTAGGTTTGAATGTTGAGTTTGGGCGGCGTCGTAATTCTTTTTCGATGTCGTTCACTGAACCCTGGATGTTCGGCCGACCCACCCTGCTCGGCATCAGCGCTTTCATGGTCAACCGTCGTTGGTTCGACGATTACACCGAGGGCAGGCAGGGTGGTTCGCTGCGTTTGGGAAGACGGCTGCGCTGGCCGGACAACTATTTTCGGATGTATGCATCCTACTCGCTGGAGCGAAACCGCTTCTACGATTTCGATGAAGCCTTCGAGGCGCGCAACTCCTACAAGGCGTCATACTATTACCGCGGCGACACCCAGGATGTTTTGCTCAAGCAGGATTTCTACGGCCCCTATCCCGGTTCGGTGACTGCCTATAATGAAGAGTGGCGGGCCGCCTCGCGTCTTGCCGTCAACCTCACGCGCGACTCACGCGATTTGCCGCAGTTTGCCACTTCAGGTTCCAGATTGTCGTACACCTTCGAAAACACCGGCGGACTCTTGGGTGGGTTCTGGCACTATCAGAAGCACTCGATCGAAGTGGCCAAATTCTTTCCGCTGTTTTGGGGACTGTCGCTGGCCACCAAGGTTGAGTATGGCGTCGTAACGTCGCCCTCCGGTGACGATCATATTCTCATCACCGACCGTTTCACCCCGGGCGGAACAGATTTTGACGGCACCGTGCGGGGCTACAACGGTGGCGATCTGACGCCGGATTCGCTGGTTACATCGTCCGATACCGCTTTCTACTATAACGATCCCAATGCCTTGCTGGGCATAGACCCACCTGATGACACCAGTTTCACCAGTTTCCGCACCCGGGTACGCGGCAAATACATGCTGGTGGCCAACATGGAATTGCAGATACCTATCGCCAAGCAGTCGATCTATGGCTTGATTTTCTTTGACGCCGGCAATAGCTGGCTGCACCGCCGCGAGATTAAACCGATTACCGGACTCTATCGCGGCGCCGGTCTCGGCTTCAGGGTTACCGTACCGGGACTGGGAACACTCGGTTTCGACTTCGGTTATGCTCTCGATGACTTTAACGGAGAGGGGACAGGCTGGAAGCCCCACTTCCAGTATGGGTCCACATTTCGATGACAACAAATTATTATTGATAGGAGACAAGTATGTTCAGGAGTCTACATCTACTCGCAGTATTGTTAGTCGCGGTCGCGGTTTCGTGCATGATCGTCCCGACAGTGTCGGCGCAGGGCATGAAACTCGGTTACGTCAAAGAGGACCGTATACAGCAGGAGTATAAGGCGTGGCAGCGGGCTCAGGATGATTGGAACCTGGAGTCCAAAGCCTGGGAAGATGAAGCGCTGGCCAAACAGCAGGAGTTGCAGGACATCGAAGAGGAGTATGAAAAGCAAAAGCTGATCCTCTCCGATGACAAGAAGCGCGAACGGGAAGCGGCTATCAACGCCAAGAAGGAAGCACTGGATGCCTACACCAGGCAGGTGTTCGGACCCAACGGCACGGCCGAGCGCAAGAACCAGGAGTTGTTGCGACCGATTCTGGAAAACATCCAGACGGCTATCGAAGCGGTAGCTATCGAAGGAAACTATGACTTGATACTTACGCTACAGAGTGTCGCCTACATCAAGGAGACCTACGACGTAACCGATGAGGTGTTGACTCGCCTTGAAGAACTGGAGTGACGGTACTCAACTGACCCTTGGGGATATCGCCCGCCTGACCGAGGCTTCGCTTTCGGGCGACCCCGACCTGATCATCAGCGGTGCGGCGCCGATTGAGTCGGCCGCTGAAGGCGACATTACTTTTGTAGCCAACAAGAAATACTTAGCACATCTTGATACCACCAAAGCCGGTGCCGTGGTGCTGGATTTGGAAACTCCCAGCTCGCATCCGGCTATCCTCAGACACAAGGAACCCTACCTCACCTTTGCCCGGGTGCTTGATCTGTTGTATCCGGCGCAGGCGCACGTGGAGACGGGCACCCACGACAGCGCCGTGGTCGACGACACGGCCGGCGTGGATTCCACAGCGGCAATCGGACCCCTCTGCCATATAAAGGCGGGGGCAATCATCGGCAAGGGAACACAATTGGTCTCGTCGGTTTTCGTGGGGCGGGACGTTACGCTCGGTGATAACTGTTTGATTTACCCGGGTGTGTGCATCATGGATGGAACACGCATCGGCAATTCCGTGATCATTCACTCTTCAACGGTAGTCGGTTCCGACGGTTTCGGTTTTGCCGAGTCTGCTGCCGGACTGAAGAAAATCAAACAAGTTGGCTCGGTCGAGATAGAAGACGATGTTGAAATCGGTTCCAACTGTTCAGTCGACCGCGGCGCTCTTGGCCCAACCCGAATCGGCCGCGGGACAAAAATCGACAATCTCGTACAAATCGCTCATAATGTCGAGATTGGCGCCCACAGTATTATCGTCGCGCAGGTAGGTATCTCCGGATCGACCAAAATCGGCAGTGGCGTCATCCTGGCTGGACAGGCGGGCTTGGTCGGTCATATTGAGATCGGTGACGGCGCCCGGGTGGCGGCCCAATCGGGCGTATCTCGATCGATAGAAGAAAAGCAGACAGTGCTTGGCAGTCCGGCGCGGGAAGCTGGACTGGCGCGACGCATTGAAGCCTCCCTCAGTCGTTTGCCGGAACTCTTTAGGCGCGTCCGCTCGCTGGAAAAGAAGTCAGACGACTAAATCAGACTTAGATAAATCAAGTTGAGAACTGCTCTTCGATGGCGGCGATCTTCTGCCAGTTCCTCTCCATCTGCTCCACCATCATCAAGACAGCTTCATGGTTCTGATTCTCACCGGCGGTGCGCACGCCCTGAAGTATCTCCCATTGCTGCCTGTTGACCACCTTCCACTCGGCAATGCGCCGACCCAGATCTCCGCTGGTGTAATTCAGTTCTCGCGACAACCGACGCAGTTGCGGCAGATTGGCTTCGATCCGTACCCGGGAGGCGAGATTACCGACAGCCATTTCGCGCAGCCTTAGTTGGAGCGACTCAATCGATTCCGAAATCCTCATCAGCGGCACAATATTGACGATGCCGATAGCCGTGATTGCCGCCACGGCCGCCGAGATCATGTAGGGCATCAGTGTTACCAGGGCCAGCTCGAACGAACTGCCGATAGTGGCCAATGCATCGGTATCAAAAATGTCGTTGAAATAAACTATAACGGCGGCCGACAAAGCCACCGCCGAACCGGCCATCAATCCGATAGTCGGGTAGAAACCGGCAGCGCCGGGATAGCGGCGAGTTGTGATAACAGTGGTGTCATCGGACATCAGGAGGCTCCGAAGTAAGAGTGCAGGTACGGCATAGGTTCATTGGTAAGAAGCATGGCGAAAAACGTGCCCGGGGACGAGGTTTTCCCGCCGGTGCCAACTGCATGTTGCTACTCAGGCAAGTACAACGACCGAACGACAAAACCTGTCTTCGATAACTCCGACAAAAAGCCTCGCAATCGTGTTGACTGCGAGGCCATTGAACATCGTTGTTCAGAATCTGATCAGAACGGAAGGTCGTCGTCGTCGGAGGCCGCACCTGATGGTGGGGGAGGGGCTGAGTCGGGCGGACCGGACGGATCCGAACCGCCGCCGGAGTCACCCCGGCCACCGATAAACTGAAAATTCTGAACGACTACTTCAGAGATGTATTTCTTGTTACCTTCTTTGTCGTCGTAGCTTCGGTTTTCAATCCGACCCTCAATGTAAATCTCGCGGCCTTTACTCAGGTACTCCTTTATCACCTCAGCTTGTTTGCCCCAGGCGACGATGTTGTGCCAGGTAGTCGACTCCTGTTTCTGCCCGTCCTGGCCTTTCCAGCGTTCGTTTGTGGCTACGGAGAAACTCGCCACCGCCCGACCGCTCTGAGTGTAACGTAGTTCCGGGTCTTTGCCCAAACGTCCGATCAGGATTGCTTTATTCACGCTCATGATTCGGTTTCCTTTGTTTTCATATTCAAATCGCCTGCGGCAATATAGGGGACTTGCCTCCAGATTGTCAAGGACGGGAACATTTAGCTTGCCGCCGTTTTTCAAAACTGATATTGTAAACGAATTGGCCCGGATACTGAAATGAAACATGAATTGGATATAGAACAAGCAATTGCGACAATCTCCCGCTTCCTGAAAGGAACCCTGGGGCGCACCGGCATGAACGGATTCGTCGTAGGACTGTCCGGGGGGATAGACTCAGCCGTTTCGGCGGCGCTGGCCGTGCGAGCTGTGGGCGCCCGGCAGGTCCTTGCTGTGCTGATGCCCTACACCAGTTCAGCGCCGGAGTCGGCCCAGTTAGCTCTCCAACTGGCCGACCAACTCAAGATTGAACACCGCCGGGTGGACATCTCGCCGATGATCGACACCTACTATGATATTATAGATCAGAGCAACCGACTGCGCGCCGGCAACAAAATGGCGCGCGAACGCATGGCCATCCTGTTCGACATTGCGCACGAACTCGACCGTCTCGTCCTGGGTACCGGCAATCGCACCGAGATTTGTCTGGGCTACACCACCTGGCATGGTGATTCGGCTTGCTCACTAAACCCGGTTGGGCAATTGTACAAGACGGAACTGCGGCGGGTGGCTCACGCTTTGGGTCTGCCGCAGGCTTTGATTGACCGTCCACCGACAGCCGACCTATGGGCCGGTCAGACCGACGAGGGCGAGATCGGAGTCTCCTATGAGAAGATCGACCGGCTGCTTAAGCGACTCATTGATGATGATGAAAGATCTATCTCTCATCTGGAAACGGAAGGATTCCACGCCACTGATATCAGTCGGGTGGTATCATTGATGAATCGCAACGCCTTCAAAAGAAAACTACCCGACATCGCACCGCTGGGCAAGCAAACGATCCCGGACGATGTCGTACTGGATGAATAGCGTACCGTCATGACCGACCAGCAAGGTAAACTCTACCTGGTTCCGACGCCTATCGGCAACATGGGCGACATCACCGCCCGGGCTCGCGAAGTATTGTCTCAGGTCGAGCTGATCGCCTGCGAGGATACACGACACTCCGGCGCTCTTTTGAGAAAACTCGACATCAAAAAGCGACTGATCGCTTACCATGAATTCAACGAGCGTTCACGGGCCGATCAGATTGCCCACCGCATTTCTGAAGGTGAGTCGGTGGCCGTTATCACCGACGGCGGGTCACCGGGGATTTCTGATCCGGCATACCGAGTCGTGCGGGCGGCCATCGATTCAGGCATTGAGATCGAACCGTTGCCGGGTGCCACCGCTATCATCCCGGCCCTGACGGCATCCGGCCTGCCGACCGATCGGTTTTTCTTTGAGGGCTTCCTGCCGCCCAAATCGACCGCTCGGAAAAAACGGCTTGAGAAGATCGGCAGCTTTGAGCACACCCTGGTCTTCTATGAGTCACCGCACCGTGTTGGTAAGAGCCTGGGCGATATGCTGGAAGTGTTGGGTGATCGTCGGGCTTGCCTGGCTCGTGAGATATCCAAGAAATTCGAACAATTCGTTCGCGGCAGCCTGAGTCAGCTCACCGGGCAGTTTGCCGATCGCAAGGTGAAAGGTGAGATTGTGCTGGTGGTGGCCGGGGCGGAAACCCGCAAAACACGTACAACGAATGAATGATAACCCACGATCCATCTCGACCACCAGAACGGTGGCAAAAAACTAAATCCGGTAACGAGGAGTCACACATAATATATGTTTCCTGAACTTTTCTCAATAGGACCTATCCCGGTACGTGCCTACGGACTGGCGCTGGCTTTGTCATTTCTGGCCGGTGTTTGGTATGTCAGTCGCATGGCCACACGCGAAGGCAAATCGACCGAGCAGTTTCTTACCCTCGCCTATATCCTGATAATCGGCGGCGTTGTCGGGGCTCGGCTGTCATATATAGTCTTGCATCTGGAAGAGTTCGCCGGCAATTGGGGTTCGACTTTTAATCCGTTCGCATCGGACAGCTACGGTATCGCCGGATTGAACATGTATGGCGGCGTGGTGCTGGCCACGCTGGGCGTTGTGCTGTACTGCCGATTGCGAAAGATACCTGTCCTTGACACGCTGGACTACTTCGCACCGACTGTCGGGATCGGTTTGGGGTTGACTCGTATCGGTTGCTTTCTCAACGGATGTTGTTTCGGTACCCCGACCGATCTGCCGTGGGGCGTGATGTTCCCAGGTGGTTCCATCCCCAGCTATGTCTTTCCTCACGAACACATCCACCCTTCGCAGCTTTATAGTTCGCTCTATGGTGTGGGGTTGTTTCTGCTTTTGCATTTCATGATGAAGCGCAAGCAGTTCGCAGGACAGATACTGGCCTTGTTGTTTATGATCGAGGCATTGTTCCGCTTTGCGATTGAGTATGTACGCTACTATGAAGATGCCATGTACTTCGAAGTCTTTGGTTACCAACCGACCTGGAACATGGTCGTCTCGATATCGCTCTTCGCCGTCGGCCTGGGTATATACTTTGGGCAGTCCCGGCGGACATCATCCTGAACGGAGTCGAAGGGTGGTGCGCCTTCTTCGGTCTGTCACCCGGCGAAGTCAGGTTTCGACCTACTTGTTCTTCTTTGTTACTCCGGCGCTTCTTTGTCATTCCCGACCTTCTTTGTTACTCCGGCGCTTCTTTGTCATTCCCGCGCAGGCGGGAATCCATCTTCTCAAGTGCCGTTGTGCGACCACGCGCGACGGCTACCCTCTGTCACCTTGAGCGCAGTCGATGGGTGAGGTCAGGAGTGCTACAACAATGCGCTCAGCTCAAGTTGCACCGTCGGATCATGAGTCTTTCCGTCGGTGTGTATATGAGCGTAACGTATCACCGCCCGCCAGTGCGTTTTGATTCGCGCCGAAAGCAAGGCTTTGAAATCGCGATAGGTCACCATCGATCCCTCGATTAGTTGCATTTCCTCGACAGTGATCACTACTCCCCTGCCCAGACCAGTCGTCAGTGACATAGTCAACATCTTTCGACGGTCGGAGCGGAGGCCTTTCAGCGAGAGAAACCCGATTTTGTCCCGCGATGACCGATACCATGTCGGCGACCTGTAATCGGCCATAAAATACAAGTGGCCGAACGGGGGCAGGGGGCCGAAGGCGATATCCTCGGCGCCGTCACGATCCCAGCCGGGTCCCTGACCGGGTTGGTAACGATAGGAACGAGCGGCTACCGTGATTCCGCCAGAGGCTGACACTCGATTAGACCCACGATGGGCGTGAACCTCTAGCCCCCGGTGCCTGCCATCAACGCCGACCTCCATGTAATTCCACAGCCCGAACCGTCCGGCGACCCTGAAATCGATCTCGGTGGTCGCGAGGTCTCCGGGTGATCCGTATCGTCGATAGTCGAGGTCGAAACTCAGGTCGGTCTGGCCATGAAACAGCATGCGGTGATAAAAGCCTGAGTAGTCGTCCAGCAACACCTCCGGCTGGAAACTCCCCGTGTTGAGATACCGACCGGCCAGTCGCAGGTGTGACATCTCTTCGGACAGGTCCGTGGAGTAGTCCAACTCGCGAATCTCCGTGCTGTCGGGTGCTATGAAAAGGGCGGTAAGTGACTGGTAGTCGCGTTGACGAAACCGCTGACCGAACCCCGCGACTACATACACCGGCGCCCAGCCTATTACCGTTGCGGCCAGTTCGTAGTGGGGTCTCTCATCGCTTCGATACGCTTTGCTATGACTCTGATACCATGCGTCCCCAGGATGGCTGCTGAACCAGTCCCCGAGGTCGGACCAGTAGAAAAAACGGTCGTAAAACATCGCCGAGACCTCCACATAGTCATTGAGGCCCCAGTCTACGGAGGCCGAGGCCGTCCACCAGCGTTGCACCTCCCGCCGTGAGCTCATCCGGGTACGTCGGCTTCTGGATTGGCTACTGAAGAACGCCAATTGCTCCCGGAACCAGATCGAGGCGTCGACCCGCAGATTACCCCGACCTACCAGCGGTCGGTGAAAATAGCTGAAGGCGGCATGCCGGTCGTGAATCCGAACTGATCCGCTGTTCAGCCAGCTTGCCGAGAGTCCGAAGTCGGTGCTGCGCTTCAATCCGTTAATGACGCCGTCATCTTCGGATGTCAGCCTGGACCCGCGTATTGTTTCTTCTATCTTCAACGAATCCAACCCGATCTGCCAGTTGCCGGCCGGCCTGAGATAAAACGACGGCACCGGCCATTGCAGATAACTGTCCTTGTTATAATAGAAGACCTTACCGCGCATCTGAGACAATCCAGCTCGCCATTTCTCCGATGAATACCGATACCCGGCCATGCGTTTGGGACCGTCACCCTTGTGTAGCTCAAGCTGACCACTTGGTTGATGGCCGGTTGCCCAGCGACCGTAGAAAAACTCAAACGGGATGTCCACCCCCCAACCAGCAGTCGATACAGCGAACGTGGTGCAGACGACCACGCATAGCCCCAATAGTGAACGGCTCATACTTCTCCTCTTACCTAATCAACCCGCCGCCCAAAAGGACGTCGTCGTCGTAGAATACAGCCGACTGGCCGGGTGTGACGGCGCGTTGTTTGGTATCGAAGGTAACACGGACGGTGTTGTCCGTCAAGGAGACAAGTTGCGCCTCGGCGGCTGGATGTTGGTAGCGGATTTTGACGTAGACGTTGAGGGTGTCGTCGTTAGTCGCCCCTCGACTCCGCTCGGGGAGACTCGAAGCATCATCCGGTGTGTTGTCATTGCGAGGAGTCCCGCTTTGCGCGGGACGACGCGGCAATCTCGACGGCCCGGGTGGCCCACAGCTTGCTGTGGGTTCTTCCAATGGTATCCTCCCTATCCAGTTAACACTCTCGACCGTCATCTCAGACGTCAAGAGGGCTGAATCGTCGCCGACAATCACCCGATTGTTGTCGGCGTCGATATCGAGCACGTACAACGGCGTCGGATGCGAAAGACCCAGCCCACGCCGTTGACCGATAGTGTAGTACGCCGTTCCCTCATGTTGTCCGAGAACCGCGCCTTGTTGATCGACAATATCGCCCGGTGCGGCAGGTATCTTCTGCTTGTCGTCCCAGTCACGCAGGAAACGATGATAGTCGTCATCGGCCACGAAACAAATCTCGCGCGACTCGGCCTTTTCGGCCGTCTTCAAACCATGGCGGCGCGCGACCTCCCGCACTTCCGACTTGTGCATACCGCCAAGCGGCATCAGGGTCATAGCCAGCGCGTCTTGTTGCAGACCCCAGAGAAAATAGGATTGGTCGCGTGAGGCATCGACACCTTTACGAAGCAGTAACTGTTCACCATCGCTTTCGATTTGGGCGTAATGTCCGGTGGCGATATAGTCGCAACCAAGTTCCTTCGCCTTCTGAAGAAACGGTTCCCACTTCACATTCGTGTTGCAGCGCACACATGGGTTGGGTGTGCGGCCCGCTTTGTACTCGTCGACGAAGTTATCGATAACCACTTCGCGAAACTGCCGCGAGAGATTCAGTACGTAGAAAGGTGCGTCGATGGCATCACAAATCGCACGACAGTCATTAACCGCATCCAGCGAACAACAGCGCCCGTCGCGGAACATGTCGGCGCCCACTTCTGTGTAGTCCCACAGTTTCATGTGCGCCCCGACCACGTCGTACCCCCGCTCTTTCAACAAGAGCGCGGCCACCGACGAGTCAACGCCGCCGGACATGGCAACCAGAACCGATTCAGCCATAATGTCCATCAAAAGAAAGGGCCGCAGCGCGGCCCGGATTTGTAGCGTCGGCCAATGGCATACTAAGCCTGAGTTTGTCGGTAGGTGGGCGACATGGCGCGCAGCCGTTCAATGATCGGGGGAAGCACCTCGACGACATAATCCAGGTGCCGAGCGGTGGTGGCGCGGCCGAGTGAAAAACGAACGGCCGCCTGTCCACGCTCAAGCGGTATGCCCATCGCCGTCAGTACATGCGAAGGTTCGGTGGCGCCGGAAGTACAGGCCGAGCCGGACGAGGCCGCGATCCCTTTCAGGTCAAGACTGAGTATGATCGACTCTCCCTCAGCGCCGGGGAAAGACATGTTGACCGTCTGTGGAATGCGACGTTTGCGCGGGCTGTTGACAAAACTATTGGGAATAGTCTCAGTCACCCGGTCGATAAACTCATCGGCCAGTTTGGACAGCCGTATGAAATCATCTTCACGCTGTTTCTCGGCTACTTCGAGCGCCCTGGCCAGCCCGACCGCGCCGGCGACGTTCTCGGTGCCGGGTCGCCGTTTTTTCTCGTGAGCGCCGCCGTAGAACAAAGGAGCAATCTTGACACCCTGCCGCACGAACAAAGCCCCCGTCCCCTTGGGTCCATAAATCTTGTGCCCGGTCAGGGACATCAGATCCACGCCGAGCGTTTTGACGTCAACCACGATCTTGCCGATAGACTGCACTGCATCGGTGTGAAACAGTATATCGCGCGCCCGAGTCACTTCGGTTAGCGTGGACAACTCTTGTATGGCGCCGGTTTCGTTGTTGGCATGCATCACCGATACGATGGCCGTGTTGTCCCTTACTAATTCGCTTAGTTGCTCCGCCGAGGCAAAGCCTTCGACATCGACCGGCAGGAAATCCAGATCGTAGCCGTCGTGATGGTGCAGGTATTCGGCCGGCTCAAACACGGCATGGTGCTCGGTGGACCCCACAACGACATGCTTCCTTTTTGGATACTGATAGGCCGTTCCAAGCACGGCGATGTTGTCGGATTCGGTACCGCCTGAGGTGAAGTACAATTCGTTCGGTTGACAGTTGATAATCCCGGCGATCATCTCCCTGGCTTGTTCCAGGGCAACCTTGGCGTCACGACCAAACGAGTGAGCGGAACTGGCGTTGCCGAAATCTTCGTTCAGGAATGGCAGCATGGCCTCTACTACGGCCTGGTCCACCGGCGTCGTGGCGTTGTGATCGAGATATATTGGTTCCATGTTCTCTCAGACTAATTTCATCTTCAACTGTTACGTTGTGAACAGTAAAAGAGTTGTTTTCATTGGCCCATGAAGGCGCCTTGGCCACCTTCGCTAGAAAGCATACAATATACTAAAATGCCAACGATAGTCAAAATCTATCGTCCGAGTCTTGATCCGTCGTGCATAGTCGACCCTGATCGGTCCGGCCGGCGAGACGATCTGAATGCCAGTGCCGTAGCTGTAGGCGAGGCTCCGCCAGGAAATCTCCTCTGGTTTGCGATAGCCGTTGCCCATGTCGAAAAAGATCGACTGCCACAAAGGCCAGGCGCCAAGCCACCCTTTCAGACCGGGGATGAATTGGAAGAGTTGGAAAGTATGCCAGCGAAACTCCTGGTTGAACAGGGCGATGAAATTAGCTTTCTCTAAAGTGCCGTCTGCAAGCGTTGGTCCCAGCGAGTTGACTTTGAAACCGCGAATACTGTTGGCGCCGCCGAGATAGAATCGATCTATGATCGGCACTTCCTTTGACGGACTGAACTGCTGCGTCCAGCCTGACTTGATCCGAGTGGCTGAGATCCATCCCGGCCAGACCACCTGGAAACTGGACCAACTGGCCTCGAGCTTGGTGAAATGGTTATCGCCGCCCAGAAAGCCGCCATAGAACTCCGCTCGCACATCGGTGAGGGATCCTCGGCGCGGGATGAAGATGTGATCACGACTGTCCCGACGAAGAGCCAGATAGATGTTGCGACGAACCACGATTCCCTGTTCATCTTTCAAGAACTGTACTTCATTGTCCGGAACTCCAAAAATCCTTACCGACTCATACTCGATTCCGGCCGAGGCCCGCGTCTCTCTCGTGAATTTCTTGATCGAAGACATAGCCAGCGACCAGGACTCTATCCGGTAGTTTTGCTCCGGGTCTTTCACGCCTGGTTCCCAAACGGCTGAAAGGGTCAGCGGCATGCGCGTGCCCAGAAGCCAGGGTTCGGTGAGGCGAACACGGTATACATGTTCAAGCAGGTTGACGCCGTTATCGACGCCGAACTTCAGCCCGGCCGACAAATCGTAATGACGCGATCCAAACAGGTTTCGGCCGCCAAAGGTCGATGACACATCCCATTCGATATCACGTATGTGCGACTGCCCGGCGCCGGTCTTGAAGGTGAAGAACATCGGTTTACGTTCGCGGACACGCAGTTCCATCTCCGGTTTGAGACTGTCCGTAGAGTTTTCGCTCATCACGATCGATGCAGTGCTGAAGTATCCTGCCTCCAACAGCCGGATGCGCGTATCGATAATATCCCGACGGCGGTAAAGAGCGCCGGGTTTAATCCGCGACTCTCTCCTGACCGTGTAGGCCGGATATCGTTTAGTGCCGACCGGTGTCACGGCGCCGAACGTAACCAACTCGTCACCGTCAATCTGAAAGAGCACCGGATAGGAGCCGTCCGATGAACTGGAATCCAGCACAAAGTCGACCTTGGCGTAGGGGTAGCCGTTGTTGGCGAAGATCGTCTTCATGTCAAAGGCTGCTCGGCGCAGTTCAAACAGGTTTATCGGTTTCCCCGGCTTGAGACGTTCACCGATCTTATAAAGACCGACATGCAGGTCCCGGTCGTACTCGCCGGAAAACGACTTGACACCATAGAAGCAGCGACGGCCTTCGGATATTCCGACTTTGAGATGTGCGGATGAGTCCACCGGGTCTCTGTCGACAGATTCTTCCACCTGGACGCCTAAGTATCCATTGGTAAAGTACAGGTACTTTATCTCCAGCGTGTCGCGACCGATTGATTCGCGTTGAAGACGAGTCCGGCGGTCCCCCTTTAATGTGCCCCACAGGGAACGGGTGCGCGAGTACATGCGTTTCTTGATTTCACTATCTGAAAAGTACTGGTTGCCTTCGACCGTGATCGCGCTGATGGCAGGTTTGTCACGCATCCAACGCAGCCATAGCCTCTCGTCCCTGGTGTCCGACTGGGCAAGTGCGGAGGATGCGGCCAGTATGAAGAACAGTACCAGCTTTCTCATCATCAGAATTCCCAATGAAGTTTGAGAGCCAGACGATAGAGCAAGTCTTCATCGGAACGACCTTCAAGAAGCATGTTCTTGTTAAAACGATAATCGAACCCGACTTCCTGCAAAGACTCAAATGACAGCGCCGAACTGCCGTAGACGTACAGATTTCGTGCAGTGTAGAAGCCGACTGTTACGCGCGCTTTCAAGGGATCGAACTGGCCTTGGTAGTATGGATCGATCACAAAAGTTTCCACACCCAGCCTGTTCAGGCTGCGGCTACCGATCTTTGAAATCTCGGTGCCGACCAGCCCCGAAATACTTTGCTCCAGCCTGCCCGTTGCCGTCACCGAATCAGAAGTGTAGTAGTTGGCGACTAACAGAGGGATAATCTCCTCGCGCGTGAGTTGGGATTCGGCACACGGATTGATCTCCGGCGTGTCCAGTGTCCCGATGACCTGAACGCACAGTTCGATTTCCTCACGCGTCGCTTCCTCGCCGTCGATGGGGGATTGGCTTTCACCCATGATTCGCGTTCGACCGACGATATCCAGTTGTGGATTGAGTTCTTCGTTGCCTTCGAAAATGACCTTACTACCTTGATCAATATGGAGTTTTTTGTCAAAGAGGAAACCGCTGCCGCGTACAAACTCCATTTCCCCAATGAACCGATAAACACCGTTGTCACGAACCAGATTGAGCTGGCCGGACAGCTCGGCATCGATGTCCTCGTTCTTGATCCAGTAATTGGAAGGAATGTCGATGTTCAAATCCAGGTCCCAACTGTTTTCCATGGCCAGCGCCGCCATGATAGGTGAACCTTCGCTCTCCTCGGCAAAATTGACCAGGTACTTCATAGATACCAACTCCACATTCCCGGTCACCCTGGGCGGACTATCGCCACCGACATGTAACAGCGCTTTGGCCTTGCCGGTTATGTCGTCCAGTTCGTAGGAGAGCGGGAACGGTTTGGGGATGGACACATCAACATCGTAATACAGGTTGTCCAGCGACTTGACCTGTATCTCGCCGTTGAGAAAGACCGGTTGATCATCATCAGGCCCATGAGCCTCAATCAACTCAATCGCGATTACATCGTTATGCATGGTGACACCTGCAGAATCCGTATACAGAGTGTCTTCAAGATCAAAATACTTCAGACTGGCTGCGGTAAGGAATGCTTCACCCTCCAGATTGGGCGCATCGGGCGTTCCGGACAAACTGAAGTCGGCCGCAAAGTCGCCGTCGAGTTGCTCCACCGAGGGCAGCATCAGGCTTACCAGATCGAACCGACTGTCGGTGGCCGTGAAATGTATATCCATCGGTCGGTCCGGGAAGCGTTCTGTCGCTTCTGATGTAAAGGCGAGATTCATGTGCAGATATCCATCGGCCCGGTACCTGCCGGGGTTGGATAGAATCGTTATACTGTCGATGTCCAGCCGGCCGTTTCGGTACTGTGCGTCCACGGCCAGATCGCCCAGGACCAGTTGGCGATAAATGAGTGAATCCATGGTGGCCCGGAGGTCCAACTGTGGTCGATTGAGATTCCCGCCGACCTCCACTTCGCACGACAGGCGTCCCTCGAAGGGCAGTTCTTCATCGAACAGGCTTATCCAGGGACCGGCTGGGACCTCCTCGGCGAACACTGTCAGTTGCAGTGACTCATCATAACCGGCGTACCCACGAACGGCTATTACCGAACCGCTGTCGGCGATGGCCGTTTGGCGAAACTCAAAACCGGTTGAATCGATTCCAATCTGCAGAGCCAGCCGGTTGTGGTAGGCCACTTCGAACACTTGAAGGGACAACGTATCCAGGTCGAGTCTCATCGGATAGTCACCATAGTCAAGATGCCCACCGGTGGTGATCGAAGAATAACTGTTGTGAAGGTAAACGCTATCAAGCTCCACTTGCTGAGAATCCAGGCTTAGATGGCCGTAGCATGTATCGTAAGGCAAGCTGTAGGACTCGCCGTCGTAACTATGAACTTCGACAAAGCCGTCGCGACCGTGCAGGAATTCTCCAATATCGAAATCGGCCAGAAAGTCACGACTGAAAAAACCGTACAGCCACAGGGAATCGGATTCGAAGCTGCCCTGCAAATCAGGATCGGCGGTCCGGCCGCGCAAGGTTGCTTTTGCCTGCGCCCGTCCGGCTGGCCGGGCGATGAATAGCTTGCCCTGATACCGTTCGAGATTGGGTAGGTCGGCTTCAACCTTCAGGTCGATACTATCTTTGTACTCCACCCGTCCGGCCAGTTCCAGTCTGTTTTCAAAGTAGTCGAACTGAAATCCCTGTCCAAATACAAGCGAGTCTCGTGTGACAACCAGTTCTCCGTCGGCCCGGTGGAAATGGTACTCGTGAAATTCCGAATCAAACAGTTCGGTCTCTATCCGGAGAATGAGTTCTTCTTTGCGAAACGATTCGCCCCGTAAATCGATCCGACCGTTCAATGACGAAAGGTAGGCGTTCTTAACCAGTTCTTTGAGGTTGAAGTCCCGGATGTCGGCTGTCAGACGATATTGCTGCGGGCTGACCGAAAAATCGATCTCGCCTGAGCCGTCCACGCTGCATGTTCCAAGTATGGTCCCATAGAGGCTGTCGAAGTACAGTCGCTTGTCCCGATAGCGAAAGTCGGCATGGAGATTCTCAAACGAGGCCGGTCTGAGTTCTCCGCCGAGATTGACACTTCCGCTGACACCGCCGTTCTTCAGTCGCACCTGTCCGTTGAGATCAAGAACACCCTTCAGGCGTCGTTTGGTGAACGAAGATAACTTCTCCAGATCGGCATTGTTGATGTCGAAATCGATCAAGGCTGAGATAGGATCGGCGGTGGTGAGATTACCGTTGAGTTTCAGATGGGTCTTATCGGATTGCAGCAGCAGGTTCTCGAACATGAGTTGCCCGCCACCGTATGTCAACTTGCCGCTGAAGGCATCGAGATGTAACAGCGAGTCATCCGATCCGAACTCAAACTGATTGACCTTGACGCCGTAAGTGCCACCCGAGGACTTCAACTCCAGCACCAGATTGATCCGTTCGACCTCAAGAGTATCGTTCTTATCTATAATCCTCAGCGATGCATCGTTCAGACTCAACATCTCCACAGCGAAATCCGGCGATGAAACCTGACTGGAGTCCGATGACACCGGCACCTGGGGGAGCAGCCAGTCGCCCAGGCTGTCGCGAACCAATGTGACCCTGGCTGAATCGACAAACAAGTATTTCAGGAGAAAATTGCGATTCCATAGGTTGGATATTGCATATCCGGTGGTGACGCGGGGAATGTCGGCCATCAAGTAGCTACGGAGCGAATCGACATATCGGACTTCGACATTATCAAGAACGATCCCGCTCCAGATGTCCCCGGATACCTCGCCGACACGAGCCTCCAGGTGATACCTGTCATCCACCATCGCCGACAAACGACTATTGATAATAGATTCCAGGCCGTCCAATGCAAATAGATAGATCAGAATACCAGCCACGCAGACAATGCCCAGGGCAAGGAGGATGACGGAAATCTGTGCGAGGCGTTTCAGCATGAGCCGTTAATCCTGTCCAGCATTGATACCGCTGTCCGGTATCCGGTCGGGGCGGTCTCTTTGTGGTCTTCAATAATTCTACGAATCAGATCGGTATCGGCTCCCACATTTGATGCCCCTTTCAGGTGTGAGTGCAGTTGACGCGGCCTGTTGTCGATAAGCAAACTGGCTACCACGGCCAGTTCACGATCCACAGCGGTCAGGCCGGGGCGGGAGAGCACCTTGCCGTAGCCCTCTACTATCATCCAGCGGAAGACCTCAGGAGCTACCGATTCGACATGCTCTCGTAGTGGTTCAAAGGAGTCGCCATAGACACGCTCACATAGGGCCATGCCGTTTTGGTACCAGCGGTGGGACTCGTCTGTAGTCACCGCTTTGGTTTGCGGGGGCATGCAAACGTCTGAAAAGCAGCCGGCCAGGTGTTCGGCAGCCAGCAGCATTCGGGGGAAACCGAGAAAGAGGTACGACTGCAAAACAATCTCATAGAATCCACTGTGGCCGACCGAGTGATCCCGGCCCAACCGCACGGCCCTATCAAGGCACGGCTCATCGGCCAAGGCGATGGCTGCGGCGTATCCGGCCAGCGATCTTGAGACAGCATCCTCCCCGGTACGAAACGAAGCTGCCCAGCTAAGAAACTTCTCCGGATAAACGGTATTATTCATCCCTTGTAAGTTAGTCAAGGGAGAGTCGTATGGCAATATTGAATTACGGTCCGAGGCGCTCCAACTGCTTTTCAAGCAGCATCATGGAACGTTTCAAGCGTTGAACTTCACGGTAGAGTTCTTCTCGGCTCAGTCCATTGGTAGCGTCGACCTGACGGCCAACGGCGAAATCCCCCACTGTCGCCAGTTCGCGTTGTCCGACGTTCAACTTGACATAGTAAGCCCGCTGATGCCGGATGAAACCCAGTTCGATAGCACCGCCCGGCGGACAGAGCCTAACCCGATCCATGAGTTCAAAAGCAGAGTTGATCGGCGTTTTGTCGATAGAGAACAACAGGTCCCCTTTGCGCAAGCCCGAAGCGGCGGCCGGTGACTTCCCCACTACTTGCGTGACGATTGTGCCTCTGTCTACGATCACTTGCCGATGAGCCCCGGATGAGGCCAGTTGGTAGGGTGCCGACAAAGCGATCCCCGGTGAAATCTCGATATCAGCTGTGGTGATACCGATATAGCCGGCCCGTCGATCGCCGCCGGTGAGAAGTTCGTAGACGGTGGAGGGAAGTTGGTGAGCCGGGACAGCCAGCCCGGTTTCGGAGAGCCTTCCCTGACCGAATCCGCCGATCACCACACCCAGCAGACGTCCTCTCAAATCAAACACGCCACCTCCGACCGTGCCGGGTGTTATTGCCGCCGAGAATTGCATAGAACCGTCAGGTCGCGAACCGGCGCAGAAGCCGAGCGTAGCGCAGGCGTGCAAACCATAGGCGTTGCCGACGGCCACGACCATTTGGCCGACACAGGTATGACGGTCGGTGAACCTCGACGGTTCTCCTATCGGCCTATCCAGGGACAATAGGGCCAGCCCGGTGTGGTAGTCGATACCTACCAATCGCGCCGGCAGTTGTTGATCTTCGAAATTGACTAAAATCCGATCATACCCGGCCACCGTCGATGCCGCTACCAGGATATGTCCGGCGCTGTCGATTATCGTTCCGGACGAAATCAGGCGGTGCACAGCTTCATCGGCCGCCCCTTCAAGCATATCTCCGGGGACCGATCGGGAACTCTCGACTGTCACTACTGAACGAGATATGTCTCTGATCAGATCACTCAGGCTGCTCTCCAGCGAGACCAGGGAGCTGTCGGCGGCATGGGAGGACCCGGCAAAAAAGACCGCCAGAAGACACACAACGGTCCGTCCGGCGGTTAGAGGTAACAACTTTATCAAGTTAGTAAGCGTGCGAGCCCTCCTTAACGGTCGATGGCTGAGGAACTACATAGATCCTCACCACCGGACGTACTCGAAAGTAATTGGCCACAAACGGAGCCGGACGTTTACCGGAGGAGGTGAGACTGTTCAACCCGCCTGAGTACCCCGGCTGCGTGAAACCGGACGCCGGGATCACACTATTGCTGATACGGTGAAACCGCTCCGCCTTGGCCAATTGGTTTTCAAGCGACCAGTCATCCTTGAGCTGGACAGCCAGGTTCGGGTTGGCTGTCGGTTGCACCGTCATGTAATCTTCACCGGTCTGGTTGTTGATGTTGGCATACTCGGGTGTGCCGGAGTCAAAAACCGGAGACATGGTGGCAATAAAGGCAAGTACGGCAACACAGGCAGTAGCGGCCACAGGCACTACCTTGCGCCACATAACCAGCGGTGCTTCCCGGGCCAGGAAGGCTTTGGTGCGGGTCTCGGCGAACCGTTCCTTGGCTACCCGCTGCAAAAGCTTCTGGTTGAAATCGTTCGAGACTTTCAGGGAGGATATCTCAGTCGACGCCGTGCTCAGGCTACTATAAAACGTTTCCTGAGTGCGACAACTGCGGCAAGCCAAAAGATGATCGCTCACCTGACGCCGCTGACGACCTTCCAGTTCGTCACGACAATAAGCTGACAGGAAGGAGCGTACCTTTCGACAACGCATTGTATTCCTCCATTCTGGGTTGAAGTTTTTCTCTGAGTATCATGCGAGCCCGGTTGACCCGCGACTTAACGGTGCCCAGGGGGACACCAAGAATCTTGGCCACTTCTTCATAAGACATTTCCTGAACATCTCTGAGCAGGAAAGCTGTCCGGTACTTTTCCGGTAGCGCTTTTACGGCTGCTTCCAAAACCTGTGGCAATCGACTGGGCAGTTCCGGATCGACGGCAAATTCGGCTTCGGAGCCTTGCATGTCGAAAATGTCCAGGAACTTGAATTTCTTGCGTTTGCGCAGTTCGTTGCGGGCTAAGTTCAGCGCAATCGTATAAATCCAGGTTGAGAAACAGTGCTGGAAATTGAACGATTGACGGTGCTGATAGACTCTGATAAAGGTTTCCTGAACGATATCTTCGGCTTCTTCAGTTGATGACAGCATGCGCCCGATGACATTCATCAAGCGGTCTTTGTACCGCTCGACCATACCGTTGAAGGCTACCATATCGCCGTTCTGGATTGCTCTGATCAGTTCAAAGTCGATTTCTTTTTCGGTTTTCTTTGCCATCTATACCTTCTTTGATCGGTTCTTATCTCTTAGTACCCGACAACTACAATTTAGTTCCAGGATTTCTCAGCGCAAGATAAATGTTAAGTGATTGCGGGGCAGCGTCTTACGGCGTTGGATTACCAAGCCGACGGCTTATGGAACGAACCTACCGAGTCAGTTAGTACTTCGGGAAATTGGCAGAGTCGCAAAACTCCCGTCCGAATGTTCTTAACAAAATCAGCGTTCCTCATGAGTTCTACACTGGGGTTTCTTTGTTTCTGTGGATTAAAAACACCGACCTGTTTTCCCAGCTCCTAGCGGATAATCCGAATCGGTTCAATCAGGTCAGAATCGTTGGATATTACGATAGCCAGAGTAAATCTGTTTAGATGAGCGTCATGAATCAAGTGTGTGGCTAGGTTGACGTCCGAGCCCTTTTCTTCAGTCTTCATCACCTCGATATACTGCGCTGTCTGTCCCGGTTGTAAGCTCGAAACAGTCCTCATTCGCACCGCATGTGAGAGGAAGTGACCGTAGTATATCGAGAGATGAGGGATTGTCTCAAGAGCCCTCAGATACATCTGCTGTCTGTTTGGTGCCTGCGGATCATTTGGCCGAGCACTAACCAGAGCAGTATAGTACTTGATCGCATTCAGTTTGTCAGTGGGTCTTAAGAGCTGCCTGCAAAGCGCATCGACATTAAGCCAGCGAAACGGCGTTCCTTTGACCGCACCGTAATACAGGTTAAACCCGTCTATGTATACAATGACTTGCTGACTTGTCATACAAAAACACAGGGGTCGCCCTTTCGGGTCGACCCCGCACCCACCGCCGAAGCGGATGGGGTAATAGATACACTCATTATACTATCATATCGGTAAAGTGCAATCAAAATGTGACTTTTTTGACATCGGTCCCCACCATGTGAGACCCCTCGTCCGAGAGGATCGCCTGAGGCGGATTTCGACAAGACCCCTGTGCGGACACACTACTGGATTAAGCCCACTTGGTCATCGTGGCTCTTTGTTAACTTCATGACCCGACCGCTCTCTGTACATTTTTATACGATGAGGCAACGTATACAAGTACTCAAGAAGGTAATCTAGAAAACTCACAATGTCTTTGGCATCCTGAGGACTCGTGAGCGGACCGTCTGGTTTCGGATGAGCGGACTCATTACCGAGGTCTCGTACGTGTTCGGACCAGTCCTTCATAATCGGTGGCAAGGCCCCCTTGTTGGCTAAATCTTCAATCTCTTGCTTAAGGTTAGCTCCGCTAGCTCCGTGACCCCTCAATACGATTTGCAGCGCGCTTCTTGCCATAACAGCGGCAGCGTCCCAATTCTCATCGCCAATACTCCTCTTGGCCTGGAGCCAGAATCGTCCGACCTCATCTGGCCAGTGTTCAGGATACTTCTCATATTTGAGTGGCCAAGGCAGAACCCGATAATCGTGAACTCCGTCAAAGGCAGTCTCGCTGGCAGACCAGAATACCAGAACATATGCGGTACAATTGCCACACTCTAGGGTGTCAAAGTTCAGTTTCTTCTGTGAATTGGCTTTCTTCTTCTCCGCGTGAAATGCCAGTTTGAAGTTGTTTCTTTCCATGGAAAGTGGGCAGGTGATTTGGTACAAAGCCAACTTGCCGCCACGAAAACCACTGTGTTCACCTAAGTCCCACCAACTGTCCGTAATCGTTCCTTTGATATTTACTGGGCTAAGACACTTCTATTGTTCCAGCCAAGTGTCCTAGATTCGCCTCCAGATCTCAAGGTCGAACAACAGGGACCCTGACTTTGCACAATGTAACTCAAACGATCCACAATGACAACCAGAAACCCCGGCAACCCCCCACAAATACCCTACCAACACCCACCAAGATACCTGTGCACACTGGTTGGTAAAAGGACCTATCCAATGAACACAGATATTGATAAGAATAGAATTGATAGAGGTGCGCGTCGAATGGAAAAACGCTCAGAATCGCTACAAGTCCTATTATGCAAACTTGAAAAGGGCACAAACGAACCCATTTTGCCGTAGTGCCCTCCCGCGCGATCTGAAGATCACACGGGCACAAACCAGGGGCAGACGAGGACGTCTGCCGCCCACAGAATCATGTCATGCTGAGCGCAGTCGAAGCACGAGCACATCTATCTGTCATTCTGGCGAAGGCCAGAATCCAGTTTTCGGTTTTGCCGACCCCTACGGACAAGCCACCGGAGTTGGACCTCCACTGAACATGAAATCAACCAGGTACACAAGATCAGAAATATCGTGCATACCACTGGCGTTCATATCGGTCTCCACAAAACAAGGCGGCGCCGGTCCACCGATGAACATAAAGTCCACCAGGTAGACCAAGTCAGAAATGTCGATAGTATCGCCACCATCGTCGTCGACGTTACCGCGGATTCCGATACAGCAGCCATTGTACTGAACCGTGATCTCAACAACCATGGTATCTACCATAATGCCGTCAGAGGCAAGGAACCAAGGAGTATGCAGACCGGTGTCGCTTGGATTCGGAACCCACTCAAAACTACCAGCGCCGCAACCCCTGTCCACAAAGACAGCCTCCGCGGTCATGTTATCCAGGGTAAGGGATAAAGAATCATTGTCAGGATCGGTCGCCGATATGGCAAAATGAAACAACTGACCGGCTGCAATCGTCTGGGGTGCCACAGGGTCTATCACAGGTGGCTGGTTGCGGTTATATACCCTAATCGTCTGAGTTCCCGAGGTGTCCGTAAGGTTAACATCAAACTCATCGAATACATAGAATCTCATCCACACAAAGGTCGGCCTGTCGTCACCCTGACTGTAGTCGGGGATAAAGGTCAGCAGACCGTTTTGGAACGTACCGTCCCAGGTTAGATCGAATTCCATGTTGGGCAGCATGCCGCCGGTGCCGTTGACTTCGAGCGTGATATAGGGGATAGAACCGTCATCGTCCCAGGCCAGGATCGAAAAATGCACTGTGTCAAGCTCCATGACCGAATCCGGTTGGTTTGGCAGGGCTAGCAGCCACGGTGTTCGGTTGACGTCATTCACCGTGATGATTACCTCGGCCGAGTCGACATCGGCTGGGAAGTCGGCGTCGGTGGCGTAAAAGGTGACATCGTAGGAGCCGGAATCATCGTAGGTGGTGATCCACTCAAAAGTGTAGATGCCGTCTCCGTCGAGATCATCGAAGGTGGCGCTGCCCGGAAGGGCGGAGCTGGTCAATAGCGGTGGGGGGCCGTCGCTGTCGGTCGCGGCCACAGCAAATGAAACGGTGGCGAGTTCGTCGACAGTGACGTTTGAGAGCGGCGACAACTCCGGCGGCTGGTTGACATTGTGCACTGTTGTCTGAGCCTCCTCCGAGTCGCCGGCAAGCTGGTCCTCGGTAGCGTTGAATGGAACAGCCTGTTCGCCGGCAGATCGCGCCCCGCCGGTGAACAACATCAGCAGGACAATCAGTGGGGCAAGTTTGCGGGGAAGAATTGGTCCAAACGGGGATGGGACCATGGTGAGGTCACAAGGTTTAGACATTCACTCTCCTTACAAGAGGGTTGATGGTACTTAAGTCCAATGCGTTAGCATGCTAGTACTATTCAATTGCCTGTCATAGATTCCGCATTGTGTGCAGATGCGGGACTGGGTTAATATAGCCATTGTTGTCGTCTTTGTCAATCACTTAGAAAACTCAAACCAAACCCCAATCCCCAATTTACACAATAATCCTTGCACTACCCATGACAGGAAGACTTTGCCCCGACGTGAACCATTCCCTATATTGCATTCAACCCCTGCAGCGGGGTACGAGGACAAGAGATTGCAGCGTGCTATATTGGTCATGCCCGACATAGCAGAACTTGAAAGGTCGCTTCATGCAAAAGAGAGCCATCGTCATCGTAGTCTACTTTCTTATCATAGCCACCGCCACCTTAGCTCCTTGTGCTGAGGACGCTCACGCAAAAAAGACGCGCTCATTCGAAATCGTGCTCGGAGGGGCTCTGACCACTGGTGGCGATAAACTGGCTAAATACCGCACCTACATCTATACTCAGGGAGTCCCGGGGTATACTGAAGGCAGCGCAAGCGTTACCGCCGGGGGAAGGGCTCATATTTATCTGGGTGCAGCCTTCCGAATCAAAAAGACACCACTCAGGCTTCAATTGACCCTGGGATGGTTGGTTGACCGGACCGCTGATGTTGATGATCTGGATTCCAAGTTCTCACGGCATCCATTGGAAGGTTCGCTCTTCTACCAACGCGACAAGCTTCGCCTGGGCGCCGGTCTTACCTATCACATGAATCCGACCTTTGATGAAGATTTCGATAATCTGACATTTGAGTTTGACAACGCGCTGGGCTATTTTGGGGAAATCGGCTATGTGTGGAACCAAAGCTTCTGTGTCAGTGGACGAATTACGAAGATCGAATACGGTTTTGGTGATTCCCCGGTGAAGATCGACGGTGAGAGTTTGGGTCTGTACTTGACCTTCTTGATTTGAATCTCGACAGGTGGACGTCTCAAGCCTTGTTTGGGACGGGTCGCATCACGGTAGATTCACCCATCGACTCCGCTCAGGGTGAGGATACAAAGGCGCGAAGCGCGAGAAAGCGATTCATCGCCGAACAACTCCGGCCATCCGGAAAAGTAGAGCAGAAGGCCGCCCAGAAGCAAAAGGGTCAGCGGTGGGGCGAGGCGGCGGTAAACCAGTGATAAGTCGGCTTTGAAATACTCGTTGGTGAGCACCAGGCACAAATGGGCCGGGGAGAGCATCATGCCAAAGTAGCCGGACAAGTAAGCCAGCATGATATAGCCCGGCTCAATGCCGTGCTGATACAGCAACCCGGCCAGGATTGTGTAGCCGATTGCGACATAGGCGGCCACCATCCCGGTGAGAATGCCGGCTGCGAAACAAACGAGGAAGATGATCAGTTCCGGGGGCAGATTGTACCCGGCGGAGAGTCTCGGTATAGCCTCAATCGCACCTGACAACTCAAGAGTTGTCTGAAATGACAGCGCGCCAAAAACCAGCAGGATGAGTTTGTACGACAAACCTTCTTTGGTTGCCCGCCACAGGTTCGCGCGTTTAGGCCTCGTCACCATCAGCATGACAGCAATCGAGATCAGCAACGCCCAGGCCAGTTCGATCCGGGCGATGCCGTAAATGAGAATGACCAATGCAATCGGCCAGAGCGCGCCGATAATTCCGATCAGTGCCGTGCCTGTGCCGTGCGAGTTAGCGGCGCTCGGTTGGATCGTGCGTATGAAGAAGAAGATACCTATGATGGCCATCATGATGGTCAGCGGAAGTTGCAGCAAGGCTACATCGCCAATCGGCAGACCGGTGATCGCTTCGGACAACACAATGCCCGGATAGAGCGGCCAGGCAAACTCGGCGATATGCCTGAACCAGTAATTCGTCACGGTGCGAAACTCCGGTTTGTATCGCCGATCATTCAACACGCGGTCGACCAGCGGCGCCGACAAAAGCGACCCGCCCGGCATCGGCATCAATCCGATCAACGGCGGCAGGACCATCGCACCGGTGCGTTGCCCACCGTGCAATCCTTGAACGGCCGACGAGAGTTTGTCGAGGTATCCAACTTCTTTCAAAAGTGATCCCATGAGCGTGATCAACAGCACCACCGAGGTCAGGAAAATGAACTTGGGCGACTGCACCAGTTGCCAATAACCTTCGGCCAATTGACCGATGGGTATCGCGTACAATAGCGCCGTGGCCAGTCCGGCGATGATCAGTGTAATGCCTACCGAGAGTTTGAACCTGAGCGCGATGACAATCAGAACGAACAGAGCGAGCAGTTTGACAGCTTCCATTGTGGGAAGAAACGGCTATGGGCCGCGATTGTCAATTGATGTGCCGTGGGCGGCAGATGTCGTCGTTTGCCCTGGCGCTCTATTCAGCTGGGTCCTGGTCCGCCGTGGCGGAGTGTGACCCAACTGGTCCTCCGCGCGCAGGGTCTCACCCGCCTGCGGCGAGAAGGACCCCGCGCAACGTTGTGTAATCGGCGGGTTCGAGGACGGACCCACCTAACTAATGTCCATTTAGTCATTCCCGCGCAGGCGGGAATCCATCTTCTCTTAGTAGGGCGGCATCCCTGCGCCGAAGGTCCGCCGCAGGAGGGATGCCGCCGAACTTGGCAGGCAGTGTGACATCGGAGAACCCACCCGGCGCGAAGCGCTCTGGGTGGGGTACCGTGTTTAATGACACGGCGGCAGATGTGGACATCTGCCGGTCACGGAACAATCGCCCCTCGACTGCGCTCGGGGTGACCGTCAGAGTTGTGTCAGGTCTTGAGCCACGCCAAAGGCGGGGATTGTGACCTGACACAGATGTGCCTACGAGAAGAGAGCGGCAGGTCACACAAATCCGCTAACGCTGATTCGCAAGACCTGCCGCAACGTGCAGAGTCACCCCCAAACCGGGTTTGAGGGTGCCACCCATCTGCCTGACAGCACCTGCGACAGACAGGAGCGGTTTCATCCTTCGACTCCGCTCAGGTTGAGCAGGCAAGCCTGTTTTTCGCGCTCCGCGCGCACTGTTTCAGCGACGTCTTTCGATCCCGCGTGTCGGAGTTGTGTCAGGTCTTGAGTCCCGCCGAAGGCGGGGATTGTGACCTGCCGCAGCTGGCAGCGTGACATCGGAAAACCCACCCGCCGCGAAACGCTCTGGGTGGGGTACCGTGTCGGGCACACGCCAGCATCTGCCGGGCACACGCTAGAGTTGCAGGGTGCGTAGCAGTAAAAAACCCATTTATGGGTGCCATTTTGGCGCGAATGTGCCAAAAATGGCTTGACGAGCCTGTAGCGTCCCATGTATCTTGCCCACATGAAGTTCGATTCCAAGACCATTCTCAATTTCATAAGAGAGAAATCCTATCACCCGATGAAGGCCAAGGAACTGGCCAAAGCGCTCAGTATTCCCCAGCCGGATTACCGGAAGTTCCGCCATCTGCTCAAGCTGTTGCTCGATTCCGGTGAGTTGGTCAAGCTCAAACGCAGTCGCATTGGGTTGGCCGATGAGATGAATATCGCCACCGGAAGATTTCAGATGACGCGCAGCGGCACCGGTTTTTTGATCCGTGAAGGTGAAACTGAGGACATCATGATCCCGCCGACTCAGGTGCTCACGGCCATGGATGGCGACCAGGTGATGGTCCGTCTGACCGGTCAGCGGGGTGAGCGAAAAGCGGGCTCGGTTTTCAAGGTGCTCAAGCGGGCCGACCGAAACATAGTGGGCAAGTTTTGCCGGGGGGAAAACTTCTGCACGCTGGTGCCGGATAACGCTCGGCTGCCGCGAGAACTTTACATCCCGGCGCGAGAAAGTCTGAAAGCCAGGGACGGCGAGAAAGTGGTGGCCCGTCTGACCCATTGGGCCAACCCCAATCTCAATCCGGAAGGCAAAGTGGTCGAGCGGATCGGTTTCCCCGGTGAACCGGGCGTTGACCTCAAGACGGTAATCCGCAATCACAATCTGGCCGACGAGTTTCCCGACGACGTTCTCAACGAAGCGGAGCAGGCGGCCGGTCGTGCACTCGACGAAGAATTCGAGCGCCGGGTAGACCTCACCAAAGAGATAATCTATACCATCGACCCGGAAGATGCCAAGGATCACGACGACGCCATTAATATTGTCCGGACGAAAACCGGATATACCCTGGGTGTGCACATTGCCGATGTTTCGTTCTTTGTCAAGCCGAGCAGCAGCCTCGACCGTGAGGCTTTCGAGCGCGGCAATTCGGTCTATCTTCCCGGCATGGTGGTGCCGATGCTGCCCGAAGTTCTCTCCAACGATGTTTGTTCGCTGAAACCGAACCGGAAGAGGCTGGCCCACACCTGCACGATGCAGTTCGACCTCAAGGGCAAGCTGCTGAGTTGGAAACTGTCCGACAGCGTTATCAAGTCGCGGGCGCGCCTTTCCTACGAAGAGGTCCAGGCGTTGTTCGATGGGTCCACAGACCATCCCCCCAAGGTTAAGCGCGTGGTTGATTCTCTAAAGACGGCGCGCGAATTGGCCAATCTTCTGAGCAAGCGACGATTTAATGAGGGTTCGCTTGATTTCGATCTACCTGAGGCTAAGCTGATTCTTAATGATTCAGGGGAGGTGATCGAACTGGGCAACCGCGTCAGGCTGGAGGCGCATCGGTTGGTCGAGGAGTTCATGTTGGTGGCCAACAAGGCGGTGGCCCTTGAGGTCTTTCGTCGCGCCCTGCCGTTTCTGTATCGGGTTCACGACCGACCCAGCCTGGAAAAAATGGAAGAGTTCTCGGCCATGATGTCCCGGCTTGGTCTGCGTTTTCCGGTTTCGCCAAACATCAAGCCGGTACAGTTTGCGCGGTTTCTGGATCAGATCAAGAACCGCCCGGAAGCGGATTTCATAAACGAATTAATGCTGCGCTCGATGCAGAAAGCTGTCTACCAACGATCCAACATCGGTCACTTCGGGTTGGCCTTTACTCACTACACGCATTTCACCTCACCCATCAGGCGCTATCCCGACTTGCTGGTGCATCGCCTGTTGAGACAACTCTCAAACGGTGGCTACGCACCCGCCTTTGCAAAAAGGGTCCCGGCTGTGATCGACCATGCTTCCAAACACTGTTCTGAGACAGAGCGGGTAGCCGAAGCAGCCGAACGTGACGCCATCAAAATCAAACAGGTGCAGTACATGTCCAGACATGTCGGAGATGAATTCACCGGTGTTATAAGCGGCGTTACCAGTTTTGGTTTCTTCGTGCGGCTGGACAAACTGGGGGTCGAGGGAATGGTGCGAATATCGTCAATCGATGATGATTACTATCTGTTCGAGGAACAGCAATATCGCCTGGTGGGTCGACGGACGCGGCAGGTGTTCCGGATGGGCGACAGTGTCCGCGTGGGTGTCATGAAAGTCGACAAGGAGCGTCACGAGATAGACTTGTTTCCGGCCGATTTGTCGACTCGCAAGAAACCGGCTCCGCACGGTCCCGGCGGGCGGTCGAAAAAACGAAAGCAACGCAGATAAGTGGCAGGAGGATTTGGACATTGGGCAAGAACTCCGAACCGGAAAGAGTGCAGCAGGTGGTGCTGCTGCGAGGTCCGGCCGACAGTGTCGATGATGCCAACCTGGACAGGCTGGGGCACACCTGCGCGGAGTTGCCACAGCTTTATCAGTTGGTCAAAGAAACACGCATCGATCTGATTCTCTACGACGAAAGCCGTACCGATCTCACGCCGGCCGTTGCTGCCCGGATTCGTCGTGTCAACGGTTTGACCGAGATATGGATGTTGGCCGGTGACAAAGAGGCTGTTGGGGAAACTCAGGATCACGTTGACGGCGTGATATTGGCTGATATCGGTGTCGATCTGATTGAGGAGAAGATAGCTCAGATTCTTCGCACCAAGCAGCTACTCGCGACCTACGGAATCGTCGGCCGGTCGGCCCGGATGAAAGCTGTGGCTGAGGCCATCGAACGGGTGGCGCCTTCCGACATGGCGGTGCTGATAGTGGGTCCATCCGGGTCCGGCAAAGAGTTGGTGGCCAAGGCTGTTCACAACAACTCGGACCGCGGCGAGCATCCATACGTAGCTATTAATTGCGGTGCTTTGGCTCCGGGACTGCTTGAGTCTGAACTGTTCGGTCATGCGAAAGGCGCCTTTACCGGATCGGTGGGCAGGCGAGAGGGGTTGTTCGGCAAGGCCGACGGCGGCACACTCTTTCTTGACGAAATCGGCGAAACATCCGGCCAGATGCAGGTGAAGCTACTGCGTGTTCTGGAGGACGGCACCTACTATCCCGTCGGCTCGTCGTCGGCCAACAAGACCGACGTTCGCGTGGTGTCGGCTACAAATCGGGACCTCACCGAGGCAATTGATGATCGAAGATTCCGTGAGGATCTATACTTCAGGATTGCGGTTGTCAGAATTGTTCTACCGCCGCTATTGGAACGCAAGAGTGACATCCTGCCGCTCCTGCAGCATTTTTGGCGCGACAACGCCAGGCTAACCTGCTCGGATTCGGCTTTGGATTTGTTGGCCCGGTACGACTGGCCCGGCAACATTCGCCAGCTTCGCAATTTCGCCGATCGCATGCTGGCGCTGAAGGGGAAGGGACTGGTCGAGGTGGATGACGTCCAGAGTTTTCTCGATGAACAACAGGCCGGTGCCACACACCTACCCATCGCAACCGGCAAGACGGTGGAGGAAGCAGGGCATGAACTGATCTATCACGCTATTCTTTCGCTGGGCACCGAAGTTCGCATTTTGCGCGATCTCATCACGGCCCATCTCCCCGGAGATAACTCGGTGGACAGTTACGACGAAGCCGCCCCCGGAGGTCCGGCGAGCAGTCTGGAGGAAATGGAAGAGGAACTAATCCGCACCGTCCTTGTCCGCACCAACGGCAACCGCAAAGAGGCTGCAACAATACTGGGTATCGGTGAGCGCACGCTTTATCGAAAACTGAAGAAGTATCGACTGAGTTGATTGTGTTCGGCAGATCAGCAATACTCGGGCTTGCTCTGACTTTGGCCGTAACTGTTCGGGCGCAGGATCTATCGACTGAAGTGTATACTTCCGAAGATGAACTGACCGAGGCGCTGGCCAACTCGGAGATCAGTTATCAGCAGTACGAGGTGTTAAGGGAGGCCATCATCGAGGGCGTCGAGTTGCGCCAGTATCATCTGCTGGACGAGATTCCCAATCTCTCGCACTTTTTGGAGACGGAAAAGCCGCTGTCGACCGCTTTGCAGGATGAACAACTGGACCCTTTCCAGTCACAGGGTGTGACCGGCGGGCGCCTATCCGGAATGCTTCGTTATCGCTATCGGTATGATCTCGATCAGGAGATACCATCCCAGTACCTCGGCAGCGTGCGCGTCGGCCGCGACAGAGTTTCAGCCTACTGCACCTTGCATCGAGAGCAAAGCGGCGACGAACGGGTGATCAACAGATATCTGGAATACCGCAATCCTTCCGGAACCGTTCGCGAGATTCGTCTCGGCAACTTTACCCGGCGTCTTGGTATGGGAACTGTGTTGGGACATCGCGGCAAGCTTCTGAGTTTCACCGGACGGATTGACAACGAATCTCTTTTGTTCCCCGACTTCGGTGGATACAACGGTGCGTACACGGCAATCCACGCGGGTCGAGCCGGGGTCCAACTGCTAACGTCGTTTAACCGCGACGCCGATCACACCCTGAGCACGGCGGCCGGTATGCTGACCTATAATCTCAGAGTGCTGACCTCGGGTCTGATAGTGGGTGTTAATCGAATTCGAAACCGGCACACCGATGCTTCGCTTGGCGATGTCAAGGTTGCTTTGCCGCTGCGATATCGTTACAAAAGTGGTTACGCCGCTTTGGAAACTTGCTTGCAGTTTGGTCACGACAGGGGATGGAGCGGAGTACAGATAGAAGGACGACATAGGTTCCGGACGGCCGAGATTAAATACGCCGGGTGGAGTTATGCCGACAGGTATCTCGATCTGTCCGGAGGAAGCAAGACCGGGCGCAGTCGTCGCCGACACTACCTGGTGGATGTTGACTTTGAAATGAGCGACAAACATTCCGGACATACCGGCGGCATGATCAAGACGATTGTCCTGATGACCGACCAGATGCAGCTGGTGAACGCCATGCTCTACTCGGCGCAACACCGTGACTCAGCCGACTTTCAACTGATGTCCGGCTTGATCCACGAAGGCGATAGCGGCCCGTCGTGGCGTCTTGATCATCTGGTGAAGTCGCGACGTCGTGCCGGTACAGCCGGAGTTTCCCACTTCACCGGTCATCGCACTCGACTGGAGATTCGTTTTACCGCTGGTCAGACCGCCCTCAGAAGCTATATTGCACACAATACGAGCAGTTATCGTGAAGACTTCCTGTCGTTTTTCGTGCGGCTGGACTATAACTCGCCGGCGCTCGGTCAACTGCAGGTGTGGTCCAATCTTTCTCGGCTCGACTTGCGCCATGGAGCTGTGGAGTACTGGTATCTCTTTGTCAGGAACGAACAACCGTTGGTGGAAGGCGTTATGGCTGCTGTCAAGATCAGCCGCAGCTACAATCGGGATACCGGTCGGACGCATCGCACACAACTGTCGCTTGAGGTGAAAGCTCGATGGTGAAATCTATCGGCCAGACTTTTGGACTCCTTGTTATCTTGATTCTCTATGGGTCTTCATCCACGGTGCGTTCCGAGCTGGTCGTCAATGAACTCATGGTGAACGAGCCGGGCCGGTCGACCAGCCTGGAGTGGATTGAGCTCTATGTGGATTCCACCGGAGTTGTTGTTCTGGACGATTACCAGTTGCTGGTCGACGACGAGTTGGTCACAATTCCAAGGGGCTGGCGTCTTGAACCTGATTCGTACCTCATCATCTGCAGAAAACTGGTGTCCTCGGACGGTTCCGCCTCTTTTGAAACTCGATGGGGAGACGGCTCGGGCATCTGGGGCGACACACCCGACGAAGCTGCGATGACATTGCCGCCGGTGGCATCTTTCTCGTTGGTGAACACCGGTGGCTCGGTTGCAATCTACCGTCAGGATGTCATGGTATCGGCCATGTCGTGGTCCGAGGTGGGCGCCGACGGCTATTCTTGGGAACGTGTGACCCCTTCGTCGCAAGTGGTGGCGCAGTCTGTTGACTTCGACGGTTCCACGCCCGGAGTAGTCAACTCGGTGACACCTGTCGGCGTCGACCTGGGTCTGGAAGGGGTTGACGCCGCTATCGAAAATGGTTGGACGCGACTTGAATTCACCGTGGTTAACCGTGGTCTCGATTCGTTCCGCGAGACACTGTTACTTTTGTATTACGACGCCGCCTGGCATGAGACTACCGGTCAGCCCATCGCATCGTTTGCAGTACCCTCGCTGGAACCAGGGCAGTGGTTTGAGATCGGTGATCACTTCCAGTTCGACTCCATGTACGCACACCTGATGGCTGTGCTGCCGGACGATGATCGTCTGCGCAACAACAAGCGTAACTTCGCCGCTCCGGCTGTAGAGTTTCCCGCCTTCCACCTGACCGAGCTGGCGCCACGACCAGATGGTTCGTCGGATGCGGAGTGGATCGAGATTGTCAACAGAAGCGACCGACCATACGATCTCGCAGGTTGGCAGGTAGGTGATTACAAACGGATCAATACAACCGTGGACACGAGTCTGATAGTGGCGTCCGGACAACGGGTTGTGCTGGTCAGGTCGGCTTCGTTGTTTGTGGATAGCTATCCCGGGTTCGCGGGACTGATGGTTGAGCCGAGCAGTTGGTCGCTCTTGAACGACGGCGCTGATACCGTCTTATTGGTAGATCACTTCGGACTGGAGGCGGATCGCTTTGGCTACAGCCGTCTGTTCGACGGCGACTATACCTGGAGTCGAGATGAGCAAGACGGACAACAAGGCCGGTGGGGGCGGTCCGCAGAACTGGGTGGCTCACCGGGTCAAGTTAACGAGGTGGTAAGTTCCTACGTCGGCGGTGACCTGAAAGTGTTGGTGACACCGGAAGTGTTCTCGCCCGATGGGGACGGCGTTGAAGATTCGGTTGTCATCATCATCGATGGCCCGGACACGCAAGGTTACGTACTCAAAGTATTCGATCGCCAGGGGCGGGTGGTGCGACGGTTTGACCAGGGTGGATACCGTCTGGATCAATACGTCTGGTACGGACGCTCAGACGCCGGTCGCCGCCTGCCGGTGGGCATTTATGTCCTGTACTGCCGGATCGACGACGCCGGGTCGGTCAAGAAACCGATAGTGATTGCGCGGTGAGAATGTACAACCGAATTCCCATACTGCTCTGCCTGGTCATCTGCGCCTCGGCGTTCGGTGCGGGCGGTTTCGACCCTGCTGCCGACATGACCGATGGGATGGGTAACACTGTCGTTTTGGCTCAGCCATCGGCCCTGGAACTTTTGTCGGTACCGGTTGGAGGAATCGACGACGGCGATTTCAAGTTAGAAAGCGGGTATAGTCGGAAATTCGGGATGAAGGAGTTGGATCGAGTCTACTTAGCATCAGTCCGCCGGTTTGGACCACTAACCACAGCGCTTGGTATCTCGCAGTTCGGACGCAGCAATCTCTACGCTGAGAAACTGGGACGGCTGGCCGTGGCATACAATGTCGATTCTCTATCACTGGGCGCAACGATATCGGCTATGATTGTTGAATTCGGCAATGGTTACGACAATCTCAGCGGTGTGACTGTCGGTGTTGGATGTGGCTACCGGACTCGGCGACTGAAGACAGCTATCATGTTCGAAAACCTGACCACGCCGCGTCTGCATGCCGGTAGTCCCGAGATCAACGTCGTTTCAGGTCTACACCTGGAGCTACTGGGTCCGGGGCCATACTCGGTGACGGGCCGGGTCACCTTGGAGCCAACGGAGAAGCCGCAGTTCGGTCTGGGGCAAAAAATCCGTCTGTCACCGCGCGGCAGTTTTTTCTGGGGTGTGACCACGGCTCCCCGTACCTACGGTGGTGGAGTCCAGGTGAGCTATAGAAGCTACCTTATAACAATAGCAGCCTCGTATCACTCAACGCTGGGGTTATCGAATCATGTCGCCCTATCGTTGGTGCGCTTCGGCGATGAGAAAGCGGGAAGATAGTCGCATGATGCTTGTTCGTGCACAAATCGAAAAAATGGAACTGGATAATCTGGCGCCGTATGCTGCTTTGTCATGTAAGAGCCGTGGACGCATCTATGCGCTTGATGAACATCCTTTGCGCACGGCCTTCCAGCGCGATCGCGACCGCATCATCCACTCCGCCGCCTTTCGTCGACTGGAATACAAAACACAAGTGTTCATCCCGCACGAGAAAGATCACTTTCGCACTCGTCTGACTCATACCATCGAAGTGGCGCAGGTGGCCCGCACGCTGGCCCGCAACCTCAGGCTCAACGAAGACTTGACCGAGGCCATCGCGCTGGTGCATGATCTGGGGCATACGCCTTTCGGTCATGCCGGAGAGGATGTTCTGGATGAGTTGTTGCAGAGGCAGGGTGGCTTTAATCACAACCGGCAGTCACTCCGGGTGGTGGATATTCTGGAGCAGCGTTATCGCGACCATCCCGGTTTGAATCTGTCCTACGAGGTGCGCGAGGGGATCGTAAAACATGAGACACGCTCCAGAATCGACGCGCCCGGTTTCGAGGATGACCGTCAGCCGACACTCGAAGCGGCCCTGGTCGATATTGCCGACGAGATCGCCTACAACTCGCACGATATCGATGATGGCCTTTCGGCCGGTATCATTTCATTCGATGATCTGGTCGCAAGCGACTTCTTTGTCGAGCTTGTCGGGGGAGAGACACTACGAGGAGTGAAATCAGATGATGATTTCATCCGGCACCAGTTGGTCCGGCGGCTGGTCGACCGCATGGCCACCGATGTCATCAACGAGACCTTTGCGCGCGTCAAGCAGTTCAATATCCACGACCTTGAAACTGTGCGCACCGCCCCCGAGAAAATATGTGCCTATTCGGAGGACATGCGCAGCCGTGTTCGGCAGTTGAAGAGTTTTCTGCGCGATCGATTGTACAATCACGCGCGACTGGTTTCCAAATCACAGCGGGCCTCGGAAATAATGACGGCTATATTTGATCGACTTGTAAAAGAGCCTTTACTGATGCCGGTACGATTCCAGAAGATGCTTGATGACGAATCTGTTGAGATCGTCGCGGCCGATTACATCGCCGGCATGACTGACCGGTTTGCGGAGAAAGTGTATGGGGAGGTGGGGGGTGGCTAGAACGTCGCTGTATGAGTTATTCGATAGTGAGGATTTTGTATTCGAGCTTCCTGAGTTGACAGGGATGAAAGCCCTGAGCTTACGGTTGATGCTTAACCGCTCTCTCACAGCCAGCGGAACACGCAACGTACAGGCCCATGCTCTGGTAGCTAACTTCGTGCGAATCCTCGACCATTGTATACGAGAGTATCGAAGTGCAAGGAATCTGTTGGCCAATCGTAAGCCAACGGACAGCAATGGGCTACTGCACGATATTCAAGTTGCATCGGGACACTGTGAGATTTGCATTGACAGGCTTCATAGCGCCATCAGATGTTTAAGTGTTATCAGAGGGCACCAGCACGCACCGCAGAAGATGAAAGACTTGTTGCCAAGGACTCTCACAGTAATCAGAGGAGCAGTCCAGGATGATGTCAGGGACTTTCGCGACGCTATTCAACATCGGGCGGATAGGCTGAAAAGGGGGGAGCCCGTAAAAGGTCACCCCTTTGTCGTATTCCCTGGTCAAAGAGAAATTGCTCTAGACAACTTGAGAATCCGCTATACAGAATTGGCAAAGTGGCTCCAAGAACTCCACCAGTGTGGTATGCTATTAGTCGGTTATCGTGAGAACTGATTCCCGCGTCTGTGTTCTTTCTGATTGTGTTGGAGATCCCTTCGGGGCAGGGTTTCGACCTTCAAGAAGATGGATTCCCGCCTTCGCGGGAATGACAAAGGGAGTGCGGGAATGACATTTGTTGTAGAGGCTCCGATTTCCGGGTGGTCGCCTCAGACCTAGTTTGGGTCGGAGAAAAACAGAATCACCACCAAACCGAGTTTGAGGGTGCCATCCGACGCTCACCATTAGTGGATCGCGCGCGAAACGCGAGAAACAGGGCTTGACCCTGTCACCCCGAGCGGAGTCGAGGGGTGAACCTTATCAGCGGTGGCTGATGTCTCGGCTGATACTTCCTGCGGCGTTCGATCCACCCGGATAGAATTTTCAGGTCTCTAAGAGAAGAGTGGATTCCCGCCTTCGCGGGAATGACATGGAAACTGAAGATTGGATTCCGGCCTACCCCAGAATAACACGGGCAAGACCGTGCTTAAACGATCTGTTGACAATAGACGTCTTATTAACGAATATCAAGCGTCTGACCATCTCGACGGTGGACAGAGACAAGAGCATCAAATGAGGAGGACCAGATGATCAAATGGCGGTTAGTGCCGTTCACTTTGCTTCTCAGCCTGCTGTGCATTTATTCCTGCGATGACGACGAGAAGATAATCAACGGTGGCTCGAACGGGGACCCACCTCCCGATGGGGTCGGCCTGCTCTGGATTTACGAAGTGTATGACAGTCTGACTTTGACGACCGACACCGTGTGGGTATCGGTTACCGACACTGTCAGCCATTCGGATGGAGCCACCAGTCTGAGATTACGGCTGAACTGGACGGTTGCCGACGTCGTCGTAGACCGGTATGCAAAGATACAAGGAGATACGATTGATATAACTTCCGACACTACCGTCGGATCGATGTTTCTTGAGCGATTCATACTACCGCTCACGGTTGGGTCCGAATGGATTGTTTCAGGCGGTACCGACACCAGCCGCGTCACCGATGTTGGAACCGTCACGGTGGAAGCCGGCAGGTTTGATTCTGCGGCGTTGATAGAGAGAGTTTGGAACCGGGATTTCGAAGGGGGCGGGAGTTGGAGTCAAACCTGGTTCGCCCCTGATGTCGGTGCAGTGCGTCGATACCTCTTCAGTGCGTGGTCTGATGGATCAAGTATCAGGATTTCCGTCAATCAAACCTGGGAGCTACTGAGATACGACCTCAGCACCTTCTATCTGAGCCGTTTTCCGAATTCGGTGGGTACGCAGTGGGTCTATCAGGTGATCGACACCAGTCTTGACCTTGTGGACACGGTTACCGTGACGATCAAATCGGAAGTGCCGGTATCGTGGGCCGACTCGGGCTGGTTGTGGCAACGCCGTGGACGGTTGGCGACGGATACGGTTTATATGGGTGTGAGTGACGACATATTGTTTGTTTCGCACAGCGACGATATCCTCTATTTCGATTCGTGGTATTATGAGTTCCCTCTTACAGTCGGGCGACACTGGGGGATGGAGTATTTCGGTGCGATTCCGGTGATAGTCGATAAAGGCGCCGTCACTTCTTTGGCGGGCGAGTTCCCGTCGGCCTTTCACTACCGTATGTCCGGCGGGGCGTTCAACGACTATTGGACAGTCGACGACTGGCTGGTGCCGGGGGTCGGTATGGTACGTCGGGAGTACACTACCTTTGGTCTCGGTCCGGCTTTTGAACAACAGTGGAACCTGATAAGCTACCGGGTGCAGTAGGGGCCACTGGGGAGACTGGATTCTGGCCTTCGCCAGAATGACACTTGTTAAAGAGTTTCCAATCTCTGGGTGGCCGCCTCAAACCTTGTTTGGGGCGGCGGGCAAGCCCGTTTTTTTTGCGCTTCGCGCGTTGTTGAAGCTTATCTGTCACCCCCGCGCAGGCGGGGGTCCATCTTCGGTTTTGATCGCCAGCTTGGGCAGATGGATTCTCGCCTTCGCGGGAGTGACACAGGCGAGCCGGTTAGTATTTCCGGCGGCGCTCGACCATGAAGTTGGAGCCGGATTTTAGCTTGGTCGCAGATTTCAGGTCGGCCAGCATCCTGGATAGCTCCCCGACATGTCCGAATTTCCCGTTGTTATTCACCACAACCGCGATTGAAATGGTCAATAACGGAAATTGCTCGGTATCACCGCGGCGACTCTTGGTGGTGATATATCCGCGCTCACGATCTTCCGGCTCGTATCGGTAGGGGATCAATGAGTCGAAGGTCTTGATTATCGACCGGCATATCTGTTCGATCATATCGGCTGGAATAATGTAAATGAAATCGTCCCCGGCGATGTGCCCGACAAAGCCCTCCCGACATAGATCGAAGACGGTGTCCTTGACAACTTTGGCCGTGAGCCTGATAACTTTATCACCACGGTAGTAGCCATAGTAGTCGTTGAATGCCTTAAAATTGTCCAGGTCGGCGTAGCAGACCGCGAATTCCATCTGCTTGTCGATCTGTCTGGCTATCTCACTTTCGATGATGCTCGGGCCGGGTAGATGCGATGACGGATTGATCGAAAGGTCCCGTCGGCTCCGCTCCAAAAGACGCCTGATACGCACCTGGATCAAACGGTTGTTCCATCCGCCATAGACGAATTCTTCAGCGCCGTTTTCATAGGCAGCCAGAATCGTATTGTTGTCCGGCTCCGGATGATAGAGCACCACCGGTATGATTGCCAGGAATATGTTCTGCTTGATGTCCCTGACCAGTTCTATGGCGTGAGAAAAATCGTCGCGCCCACCGATGATTATGGCATCGATGTCGAAGCGTTGGCAGATCGTGACCAACTCATCGAAATCCTGAAAGTGATGAAAAGTTGTCTCAACGTGGCGATAGATGGGTTCCAGATGAAAGTCGAGATTAAACCCGGTCTGTCTGATGGCAAAACGGTAAACCGTCCGGGGTTGGTCGTCAGCCGTCTTTGGTCCCGGCCAATTCTCGAGGATGGTACTTTTTGTGTTCAGCAATCAGGTATTCCCGGTCAACAGTTGTATATATCTGCGTTGTAGATATATCGGCATGACCGAGCATTTCTTGCACTACCCGCAGGTCGGCGCCTCCCTCCAGGAGGTGGGTGGCAAAAGAATGACGAAATGTATGGGGCGAAACCGGTTTGGCGATCCCGGCTTTGGTCACTGCCCGTTTGATGATTTTCCACAGGCCGGGCCTGGAGAAAGGTCGCCCCAGGCGGTTGGCGAACAGGTAGCCGGAGTCAGCCTCTGGTTTTGACTGATTGTCCAGATAGGTATGGAGGGCAGAGGCGGCCGGGCCACCCAGAGGAGCCAGCCGCTGCTTGTTGCCTTTGCCGACGATTCTGAGAAACCCGGCTTCAAACTCGATGTCTGAAGTTCTGAGGTTCAAAAGTTCCGACACCCGCAACCCGGACCCGTACAGTAATTCCAGCATGGTCCGGTCGCGCCGACCGGTCGGCGTTTTAGTGTCTATGGCATCGATTATCTGAGCCACCTCTCCGGGTGAAAGATATGGGGGGTGATAGCGCGCAATCCGAGGAGCCGACAATCCGGCAAACGGATTCTGCTTCAATGTACCACTCTCACCCAGCCAAACGGCGAATTGCTTGACACTGGATATCTTTCGAGCAATCGTAGCCGGTTTCAATGATGATCCGATCAGGCGTGAGACATAATCCTGAGCCAGACGAGGAGTCAACTTCGAAGGCTCCTGCACCTTAAGCGACGCCACAAACTCAAGCAAATCCCGACGGTAGGAGGTCAATGTATTGGTTGCCAATCCGCGTTCGAGCTTGAGATACTGAAGATAGTCTTCCACCAATTGCCCGAGCATCGTCTGTCCCTCATCTCCCATGTGCGATGGCGGCTATCGCCACTACTTCATAGCCGGCCTCGGTTAGGGTGCGGGTGGCTTCGAGGACGGTGGCGCCACTGGTGACAACATCGTCAACGAGAAGCAGCCCGCGCATGGGACCTTCGGCCGGTGTGGCTTCAAAGACACCCTTGATGTTTTTCATCCGTTGTCTCAGCCTGAGCGAGGCTTGCGGCTTTCGTTTTTCAATCCGGGTGAGCAGGTTATTATTGACCGGGACATCCATGAGTAAACCCAGTTGGTCGGTCAGCAGTGCGGCCTGATTGTAGCCACGCTGACTCTCGCGGCCGGGGTGCAGCGGGATCGAAACCAGGACGGTTGGGTTTAGCATTGTGAGGCGGTCTCCGAATTGTTGCCACAATAACCCAGCCATGAGTCGGGCCGGGGTGGTGATCCCCTTGAACTTGAACTGCAATATAATGTCCTTGAGCGGCGGGGCATAGTCGCCTAAAGCAAACAAGGGTAGAGATAGATCGGTGCAGATGGGACAACGGGGTCCACCGGCCAGCACCGAGAGGCAGTTTAGGCAAATGGGGTCCTCGAACCGATGGATGGTTTCAAAGCAGCGTTCGCAAACGCTGTGCTCACCGTCGTAGAATCCACCGCACCCGAGGCAAAGGGGCGGATACACAAAATCCCAGAGCACGCCCAAGCATGAGTTGGCTGTTTCTCGAAGCGATACCATGAGGATATCTATGCTAAACTGCGTTCGAATATCCTACCAAAATAAGATGCCTCGGTGACCGGCCGGTCACGGCTGGCAGCACACTTTGTCTCAGAACAATCGCTTCAGAAGTTTTCTTCCGGTGAACCACAGTACGCCGCCGGTGAGGGCGACCGCTGCCGCCCAGTTCCACCATGTGCCCGGGCCCTGGTGTAAGACCGAGTGACTCGCGGGACTAAGGCTGAGTTTGAACATTGGGTAGAGTATGTCCAGGATCAGCGCACATACCAGGGATACGACGATAATCGATCCGAGATACCTGAGCACCGCCCAACCCTTGAGGACTTTGCTTACCACCACCAATGAAGCCAGATTGGTGGCCGGACCGACCATGAGAAAAAGCAAAGTAGCGCCGGGGGAGAATCCGGTGACCAGCAGGGCTGCGGCCAAAGGAGTTGACGAAACGGCGCAAATATACAAGGGTAAGCCGATCAACAACGCCCCCACGTACCCACCCCAACCAGTTTGCAAAAACTCCGGTAAGCCACCGGCCTGGGGACCCCACACCACAGCCACCAGACCGGCCAGCACATAGCCGACTACCAGGTAGACGGCCAGATCGTCCAGCAGATCGGTATAGGCGTATTTCAGCCCGGTCCAGATTCGGTTGGGCAAAGAAGAGGTGGCGTCGGGTTTATCGGATTCGCAGGAGCAACAGCTCGTCTCCGGATCGGATGGGCGTGGATTGTTGATCGGCTCCGGATCGCTTCGGTTCTCCAGCAGACCGGCCGTGAAGGCGGTCAGAAAAGCGGTAACCGGACGGGCAATCGTCATGACTGGGTCCATCAGAGTCCAGGTGAGAATCATAGAGTCAATCCCGGACTCCGGTGTCGAGATCAGGAAGGCGACGGTGCCCCCTTTGCTTACACCCGATTGTCTAAGCTGATGCGCCACCGGCAACACCGAGCAAGAGCAAAGGGGCAACGGTATACCCAACAGAGCCGCCTTGAACACCGGCCCGGGACCGCCGCCGGCCAGAAACCGATTGATTCTCCCCTCGCTGAGCACCAACCGCAACAAGCCGGCCAGCCCCAGCCCGATTAAAAGCAGCAGGGCGGAATCCAGAAGCATCTCCCAGGTGGCTGCCCCCCAGTTGAGGGCCAGTTCCTGGAAGTTAACCACCGAGTCTCTGGAGTTGGGCTCTGGCGGTGGCCGCGGCTGGTCCGTGCGGGTCCAGTTCCAGGTATCTCTGGAAGTACACTCGCGCCGAATCCGGTTGCTGCTGCGATGAATAGACTATCCCGACATTAAAAGTCGCGATCCCGTGGGTGGGATCAACGGCCAGGACTGTCTGAAACTCCTGGATCGCTCTCAGCGGCAGATTCATACCGTTCAGACAAGCGCCGAAGTCGACTCGGACATCGTTGACTTCTTTCTTGGCCAACGCGCGCTTGTACAGTTCGGCGGCCATCGCGAATTTCTGCTGGTCCATGTGCTGGTTCCCCATCATCACCAGCGTCTCGTGATCCTCCGGCAGGTTAGCCATCGAAGCCATCGCCTGGTCCATGTTACCGCCGCTCAGTTCCGGATGGAAGGCTTCCTGGTTGTGGACATGCTGATCTGTTGCCTGTGACATTTGGTAGGCGAAATAGGCGATCACAATCACCAGTAATACTCCGCCAATCGTCAGACTGTCTTTCATGGCCGTTGAACCGGCTTTATGGGTCGACCGTGCAGTATTGGTCACACTGAACCTCTTTCCAAAACGTTAACATCCTTTTCGCAGAGACAAGTACGGTGGATTTGGGGGTGGGAGCAATGAAATTCTTACGCCAAAACACAGCTTTCTTACCTGACAGACCAACTAAAGTTGGATATATTGGCAGCCCTGGGACTATACAAGTATTACCGCGGACTTGGTCTGCATTTCATGGAGTCTTTATGGTGTCGCGACATAATCCAACAATTGTTGTGTTGTCCACAATTGTCTTTTTGACATCTTTCATGATTATCACCCCGGTGTCGGCTGAGTATAGCATAACGACCGATTCGATTCATCAGCACATTGCCGTCCTGGCCCACGACTCGCTGGAGGGCCGTCAGGTCGGTGAAGTGGGGGAGTGGAAAGCCGCTGAGTATATTCAGTCGGTTTTTGCCGCAGCCGGACTCATTCCAAAAGGGACCGACGGATACCTGCAATCGTTTGAGTTTACCAAGAGGATCGAACTGGGCGACGATAATTATCTGACCATTAACGATACCGCCCTGAAGCTTGGTGACGACTTCACGCCATTACCGCATTCCGCCAGTCTGTCGTTTGAATTTGATCGTATTATCGATGTGGGTTACGGCATACACGCCGAGGAACCTTCGCTGAAAATCAATGACTACGACGGACTGGATGTTGCCGGTGAGGCAGTTCTTATCAGACGATACACGCCGGTTCTTTCGGAGGCAGAGGCCAGTGACAGCGCTCAGGCTGAGCTCAATCAACACGGACCGATAAACCGCAAGATCGGCCAGGCAATCGCAAAGGGTGCGGCCGGTATCTTTCTCATGGCACCGGCCGACATGGATGATACCCTGCCGATGTTCTCAAGCTCCCGGATCAACCCCAAGGAGATTCCGATAATCTACCTCCATCGCCGAGGTCTTAAGAAACTCGGGCTTAATCTCCATGTACCTTTCATCGGTTCCGCCGAAGGACAGACCGATCTGCATAAAGTACGCGACACTGCCTACAATGTCGTGGGCTATCTTCCCGGCGACAATGACACGACTGTCATTATCGGCGCTCACTACGACCACCTGGGTTGGGGTGCCGAAAACTCTCTGTATCGTGGCGACGAACCCAAGATCCACAACGGCGCCGACGACAACGGTTCCGGCACGGCGGCTTTGCTGGAATTGGCCCGTCGTTGGGCCTCGGCCGAGGACCCAATGCAATACTCGATGTTGTTCATTGCTTTTACCGGTGAGGAAGCCGGTATTCTGGGTTCGACACACTACGCCAAGAACATGACGATTGACTCAAGCGCCGTGCGCATGATGATCAACATGGATATGGTCGGTCGTCTCAAAGAGCAGGAAGGGCTGGTCGTGTTCGGCACCGGCTCATCCGTCGAGTTCAAAAGTTACTTTGACTCACTGCAGTTTGATGCTTTCAATATCATTTCCCAGGAAACGGGAATCGGTGCCTCCGACCACACCGCCTTTTACAATCGACAGATACCCTCTTTGTTCATGTTCACCGGCGCCCACAATGACTACCACCGACCGAGCGACGATGTAGACAAGATCGATCTCGATGGAATCGTAGGTGTGACCGATCTGGTCTGGCAGGTGGTGACACGTTTTGACCGCATGGAGGGAGCGCTCACTTTTCAGGCAACCAAGTCCGATGGTCGACGTGGTCGCGGGAACTATACTGTGAAACTCGGCGTGGTGCCTGATTTCGGAGCCGAAGTGCAGGGGTTGAAAATCGATGGTGTCGCCGCCGACCAGCCCGGTGAACGGGCGGGTATCCAATCGGAGGACATTATCATCAAAATGGGCACTACGCTCGTTGGGGACATTTACGACTACATGGGCGCGCTGGCCAGATACAAAAAGGGTGACTCCACCGAAATACGAGTAGTGCGTGGTGTCGACACGTTGAGTTTGCAGGTGGTGTTCTCGGAGTAGGGATAGTCCACAATCTGTCATGCCGGACTTGATCCGGCATCCATCTTCTCTTTCTGTGGGCGGCAGACGTCCTAGTCTGCCAAAAGTAGAATAACACACCCCTAAATCCCCTCTCGAGAGGGGACTTTGAGGAAGGAAATTGGCCCATTTGACCTGCACCGCAAAATGGACTCGTTCTTGTCCTTTTCAGGCAGTAGGTCGAAACCCGTTGTGGTTTCGACATCCCGCGCCTCGCGGGATTCTCTTCGGATAAGATTCCAGAGGTTCATGGTTCGACTCCGCTCACCATGAGGTGGCCGTCTACGAACCCATTCAGATCTCACCCTGCCCGGAGTCGAAGGGTGGTCAACGCCCGCCTCTCTGTCACCCCCGCGCCGCATGTGTCATTCCCGCGCAGGCGGGAATCCATCTTCGTGCCTGGTGTACGTCCTCGCGCTCTATCGCGTAGCGGCGGGGCTTGTCTCCGCCGACAGTCTCAGTGACTGGCAGATGTCCACATCTGCTGATGACAATGGCGGGTCCGAAGACGGACCCACCCTACTAAGGAGCTCACGGTGAGGTTGTGTAGCCGTCGCGCGGGGTCGCACAACGGCACATCCATGGTGTTACTTCTCGAAGTCGCGTCCTTTGGAGCGAAGGACGGTGATGACCCCTTTGACCTTGCGCATTTTTTCGATGATTCGGTTCAGATGCGAAAGAGAAGTGACTTCAATGACGAACTTTCCGGTGGCGGCCGTGTCGGTGGCGTGCATCTCGGCGGCGCGAACGTTGGTGTCGGAGTCGGCCACGGCCTGAGTGATGTCACGCAGCATGTTCTTGCGATCCTCGACCACCAGTTCCACTTCGACGACAAAAGACTCACTCTTGCCGGCGTCCCAACTGACATCGATACGCCGTTCCGGAAACTGACCTTGCAGGTAGCGGGCGCTGTCGCAGTCGGCTCGATGTACCGTAACGCCCCGTCCGCGCGTGATGAAGCCGATAATATCTTCACCCGGCAACGGCTGGCAGCATCCTGCGAAACGGAACATCATGTCGGCCATGCCGTGGACACGGATACCTTTTGACCCGCGCAGACGGTCGATCACCTGACCGACAATTCCGGCGGAAGGTTTCTCTTTCTCCGGTTGAATCAAATTGACCAGCGGTGCGCGGTTCATCGACCCATTACCTATGGCGGCCAGTAGGTCCTCGACCGACTTCTTGCCCAGCTTCTCGGCGTAGCCCTGCATCTCTTCGTTGGGCGGCATCTTCAAACGCAGCTCTTTGAGTTTGCGTTCCACCACTTCGCGTCCCAGGATCACCGACTGCTCGAACCCGGCCTGGTTGAGCCAGCGTCGTATCTTGGCTCGGGCCGTTGAAGATTTGACCAGTTTCAGCCAATCGTGCGAAGGTGTCCGGCGCGGATTGGTGATGATCTCCACCGTGTCACCGGACTTGATCGGCGTCGACAAGGGTTGCAAGCGGCCGTTTATTTTGGAGCCGGCGCAGTGGATACCTACTTCAGTGTGAATCTGGAAGGCAAAGTCAAGCGGTGTCGAGCCTTTGGGCAGGTGGATCAGTTTCTGCTGCGGTGTGAAGACGAAAATATCCTCGGAGTACAAGTCGATCTTGAGGTATTCCAGAAAATCGGCCGGATTGGTCATGTCCTTCTGCCATTCGAGAACGTCGCGCAACCAGATCATCTGACGGTCTGATCTGGACATCTGCTGTCGACCCTCTTTGTAGAGCCAATGAGCAGCGATACCGTTTTCCGCAACGTGATGCATCTGATGGGTCCGAATCTGAATCTCCACCGGACGATTATCCGGCCCAAAGACGGTGGTGTGTAGCGAGCGGTAGCCGTTTGGTTTGGGATTGGCCATGTAATCATGAAACCGGTTCGGCATAGGCTTCCACATCGAGTGCAGGATGCCCATGGTGTGGTAGCAGTCCCGCTCGGTGTCGGTAATGACACGGATGGCGAACAGATCGTAGATTTCGCCGAACGGCACTTTGCGGACCCGGGTCTTGCGATAAACAGAGTCCAGATGCTTGGCTCTTCCATAGACCTCAGCCGGGATATGGTTCTTGGCCAGTTCTTCCTTGATGGGCATTACCAGTCGCGCGATGTGTTTTTCACGATCCTCGCGGGTCTCCTTGATGCGCCGTTTGAGCTCGACATAAACGTCCGGTTCCAGGAATTTGAGAGAAAGGTCTTCCAGTTCCATCTTGGCCCGATTGATGCCGAAGCGATGGGCCAGCGGACAGTATACGTCGCGCGTTTCCTGGGCGATACGTCTCTGACGTTCGGGCGAGACGTGCTCCAGCGTTCGCATGTTGTGCAACCGGTCAGCCAGTTTGATCAGGATAACCCGAATGTCCCGGGCCATGGTCAAAAGCATCTTGCGAAAATACTCGACCTGCTGTTCTTCACGTGAGGAGAACCGTATCCCGGACAGCTTGGTGACGCCGTCTACCAACTCGGCCACTTCATCGTCGAATTCACGACGCAGTTGTTCTACCGTCGTTTCGGTATCCTCGACCACATCGTGAAGCAGCCCGGCCGCCAGGGTAGTGGAATCCATGTGCTGTTCGGCCAGAATGAAGGCAACCTCGAGGCAATGCTCGACATACGGCTCACCGGATGATCGTGTCTGTCCGGCGTGCGCTCGGTCTGAGAACTCATACGCCTTCTTTATCAACTCGATGTTGATATTGGCATTGAGCGATTCTATCTGGATGATGAACTCGGCCAGATTCATTGAGCTCTGTTTCTCGTCATTCCGCCTGGTCAAAAAGTTGTGCAACTTCGGACGCTACTTTCTCTATTGTTATCGTCAGCATACATACACACTCATTAGGGGGGCATTTGCATTCTTTTGAGGCCGGTACGATCACCCGGTCATGCCGTCCCAGGGGTCCCCACCGGGCCGGCGACATCACCGCCTTGCCGGGATAAAGTCCGACCACCTTAGTACCCACGGCCACAGCCAGGTGGAGCGGTCCGGTCGAGTTTGCGACCACGACATCAGCCAACGACAAAGCTGCGGCCAATGTTCTGAGATCGGTGTCGCCGGTGATTTGACGCATTTTGAGACCCAGTTCGTGCGAGCGACTGTCGATTACCTCACCCTCTTTCTCAGAGCCTGAGAGAACCACCTGCACGCCGGAGGTTTCCAGATCGGAATACAACTTAAGAAAACGATCCAGAGGCCAGCGTTCCGCCGAACCGCCCGAACCGGGATGGAGCACCACAAACCTTCCCTCAACACCGGCTTCTTTTAGAATCCGGCGAGCGTTGGCCAATTCCTTCTCGCGTGGGTAGACGACCGGCATGGTCACCGTTTCACCTTCGCGGAAGAATTTCAGAAAATCCAGATTGTACTCACACTCATGCTTTTTGTTGGACTTCCGACTATGGAGCAACCGATGATTGAAGAAAACGGAATGAAAACGACCGGCAGTGCCGATGCGGTCGGGGATAGCCGACTTGTGAAACAGTTGACAGATGTTGCGTTCCGGATACAGAGCTACCACCACCTGGTAGCTGGACTGTTTGATTTTTTGCAGCAGGTCCTTTTTGTACAGCCGGTCACTTACCAACTGTTTGTTGAGCACGCGCACGATGCCGTCAATACGATCATTGTTCTCCAGAATCGGTGAAGCATACAGTGAGGACATTACCTCGATATGGCATTCGGGATACCTGCCTTTGAGTGTCTCCACAAACGGCAGGGCCAGGATCAGATCACCAAGCCGGTCGGTCCGGCTCACCAGGATACGGTCCCCGGGTTTAAGTTCGAGTGCTTTCATCACTAAACCTAAGTTTCTCTTCTTCTCTGTTCGTTCTGCAATACACGCAGCTTTGAGTACTTCATCATAACGGCGACCGCCGACAATACCGAGATCAACAACCCCTCCAGGCCGTCACGAAAACCTTGACGAGATATATAATGACTAAGAAACGACACTGTCGGCCGAATGACAATATCAAACCAGTTAGCCCGTCGTCCATCAGTCAGAGCTTTTTGGGCGCCTAGCGTCGTGTATCGGTTGGACTTCACCAGGTAATGCTCCAGCGAAGGATAACTGTAATGCAGCAGATACTCTTTGAGATGACCGATGTCGCCCTTGAGAACGACTCGCTCATGCACCGGTGCGTCGTTAAAATTGCCGTGTGCTTTGAGAAACAGGCGCAGCACGCGGTCGGGATACCAGCCGCAATGATGAATCCAGCGACCGAGGAAATTGGTCTTGCGTGGCATGTCGAAACCGTGGTGGTCGGTGCCGTCGATCAGGACCTTTTGAATCTCACTCGCCAGTTGAGGCGATACGACTTCGTCGGCGTCAACAGAAATTATCCACTGACTGGTGGCTTTGTCCACACCCAACGCTTTGGTTGGTCCAAATCCGTTCCAGTCCGCCTCAAAAACCGCGGCACCCAGTTCGGTGGCTAGCTGGCGAGTATCGTCGTTCGATCCCGAGTCGACCACGACAATCTCGTCAACCCACGACAGCGCCTTCAGGCAGCGGGCAATATTGGCTTCCTCGTTTTTGGTGATTATTACGGCCGAGATCGTTTCGGCCGTATCCGGAGTGTTGTCTGCAGCATCGTTCATTGGCTTCGTCTTCGCATCCATTCCCAACTCATCGCGATGGAGTTATCCTGGCCGTGCCGTCGGGGTAGACCGATTTGAGCAATTTGTCGACCTCTTCCAGAATCCGGCTTACTTCGATATCGTGAAGATGTCCCGGATGAGACGACACCACCGACCCGTGCTCCTGCCGATACGGTTTCCAAAAATGGTAGTTGCGCAGATGACCGCTGTAGAGACCGACAACAGGGACTCTCATAAGCCGGGCCATGTGAATCAGCGAGGTATCCGGACTGACAAACAAATCAAACTTCTCAATGATCGCAGCCGCTTCCAAAAGAGACAAACCCTGGGGAACCAGGTACGCCTTTCCCTCGCGATTCTCTACCAGTTGTCGACCGCGTTCACGATCACCCGAGGTGCATACGATTACGCACTGCACACCGGCATGTTCTGCGATAATTCCATCGATAAGAGCACTGAACTTGGACAGGGCCAGGTTCCTGGTCGGGCTGCCGGCTGAGATATTGATACCGACGCGAAAGGTGCGATCTTCTGAGAGTGTTTGAACAAAGGCGGCGGCCTTGGTCTGACAATCCTCGGGCAGGTAAACCGGCATGAACGGGTCTACCGTCTCGGGCGCAACGCCGAACAGATTGAACACAAGAAGATTATTGTCGATGTTGTGTTCTTCACCCTCCGGCTGAAACGGTTCACAGTAGTCATAGAAACTCATCAGGTCCAGCTTGCGGGCGGCCGCTCTGATCGCCCCGTTGCTGATCAAGCGCGACAAGAGCAGCCCGGTTACGGAGTCGTGGCAGATAGGATCGAAAACGATATCATACCGTTTCTTTCTGAGCGTGAAAATCAGCGGCAGGTCCTTCAGGATGTTCTTGCGATAAGTATGTACCGCATCGAAACAGGGATCGTCCACGACCAGTTGACGGTTCAGGGGAGAAGCGATGATTTCAATCCGTATATGCCCGAACATCTTCTTCAAGGCGTGAGCGACCGGGATGGTCGTAATCATGTCTCCCAGTTTGTCCGGACGCAGGATCAGTATCGAGCCAACCTCCTCGGCAGGCACGGGTATGCGTGTGCTGTCTCCGCTTGGCAGGATCAAGTGAAACAGATGGTGCAAGAATCTCTTGAAACCAAGTTCGGTTTTCTTAACGGTAGGGGAGGGCATCTACGCATCCTCCCTTTCAATCGTCGTTTTCTGAGAGCCTGATGCCGGGTCGGATTCGCCGTTTTTGAATTGCATCATGTAGAGACGATGGTACAATCCTTCTGACTGCAGGAGTTCTTCATGACGACCTTCCTCCACGATCCGCCCGTCCTTGAGAACAACGATACGATCGGCGTTGACAATAGTTGACAACCGATGGGCCACCACCAGGGTGGTGCGGTTCTTCATAAGCCGACTGATCGCTTCCTGCACCAGCAGTTCCGATTCGGTATCCAGCGCCGAAGTAGCTTCGTCAAAAATCAGAATCTGGGGGTTTTTGAGCAAGGCGCGTGCGATGGCCAAACGTTGTCGTTGGCCCCCCGATAGCATCACGCCGCGATTGCCCACCAGTGTATCGTAGCCGTTCTCGAACTCCCGGATGAATCGGTCGGCGTTCGCCATGCGGGCTGCTTCCACCACTCGGTCGCGTGAAACATCGGTAAGGCCATAGGCGACATTGTTGAAGATGGTATCGTTGAACAGAAAAGTCTCCTGCGTTACGATGCCCATCAGCCCGCGAAGAGAGGCCAGTGACAGTTCGGAGATAGCGATCCCGTCGATGGTGATCGAACCACCTTGCGGATCATAGAAGCGCGGCAACAAATCAAGGAGGGTCGATTTTCCGGCACCCGAGGGTCCAACAATGGCAACCACCTGGCCATACCGGATGTCGAAAGATACGTCGGACAGCACCGGTTCGCCGGGGTTGTAACTGAAGTCGATCCTTTGGTACCTTATGACGTCTCGGAAAGTCTCGACATGCTTAGGTTGGGCCGGGTCGGATATGGTTTCGTCGGCCTCCAATACTCTGAAGATTCGTTCGGCGGCGGCCATACCCTCTTGCAGCTTTATATGCACCTGGCTGAGCGATTTCACCGGTTTGATCATGGCGAACATGGCGATTATGAAAGTCATGAAGTCACCGGCGTCGAGTTCACCGGTCCCGGCGATAATGCGAGCCCCGGCGTACATGAGAATGACCACACCGGCCACGCTAATCAATGTGTCGTTGATCGGCGAGGCGAGGTGGCGGATTCGGGTCATGCGCAACAAAGACCTGAAGTAGTCGGCGGTCGTCTGGACGAATTTGTTGGTTTCGAATTTCTCCATAGAGAAGGCTTTGACGATCCGGGTGTTGTTGATCGCTTCTTCCAGCACCGAGTTGACATCGGCCATCCGCTGTTGGGTACGTTCCGAGTAGCGTCTGAGAGTTTTCCCCACGAACCAGATGAACCCGAACACGACGGGCAGTACTATCATGGCCAGAAGAGTCAGTTTCCAACTCAGGATTATCAAAAACGAGAAGAAGCTCAGGGCCATGACCGTGTCGGCGACCAGGTGGTTGAATCCGATGTCGACCGATTCGTTGAGTACTATGACGTCGTTGGTAACGCGCGACATGATTTGTCCGGTGCGTCGACGGTGGAAGTAGGCCAGTGACAAGCGCTGATACTTCTCGAAGAGGCGGTCGCGCAAACTTCGCACGACCGATTGCTGCACGAAGGCCATGAAGAAGCCCTGCAGGTAATTAAACAGGTTCTTTCCCAGAGCGATCAAGAGTATCAGCCAGCAGAAATTGAACAGGGTGTCCCGTCGTGTTTCGGCCTCTACCAGACTGTTCACCCAACCCTTCATCCATGTGCGCACTTTTTCGATGGAGCTTGAGACGCCGCTGAGCAGCCCTGTGTCGTCGGTCGGTTGCTCTCCCGGTTGTGCCGTTGAGTGTGCGACACTATCGGTTTGGTCTAATCCCGGAACTGTCTGCACCTGGAACAAGGTCATCAGCAAAGGCCCGGCCATCCAGACCATGAGTCCGGAGAGCAAGGCATGAATGGCCGCCGATAGCGATGCCGTGATCAGTTGACCGATGTACGGTCGCAGGATCGAGAATGTTCGTCGGTACAGAGTCATGTCATTTCACCAAAAACGTGCATAAACCTAAATATGCCACAAACGCAGCCCTAAGTCAACTCGTATAAGCGGCTTGCGGTTAGGGAGTTATGCGAATCGCCTGGGGGTCGACCGAGAGCTCAAACTTGTTTTTGTTTACTCGGGTCGAGGCTTTGTGGGCGCGCCGCCTGGCCGTGAAAGAAACATCGGTCCCATTGTCGAACAAAAGCTCAGATAGTCGCCAGCCCGCTTTACGTTTGTCGTATGTCATCTCAAGGCGCCAGGTGCACTCAGGCCAGGTGAGCGTATATCGACGAAGTTTGCTTTTTGAGTCCTCTCGTTGAACGATCAGTCCGGCGCCAAGATCCATCCTATCCGGCAGAGTACGCAACAGGCCGGGGAAATCCAGTGGGTCGATCGCATGGGTGCAACTTGAACTGAACAGCATGTCTCGCACGGCTTCGTGCAAGTATTCGTTTCTGGTGGGGAAGAAGGCTTCGATGCTATCCGATGTCAGCCGCCCTTTGAGCGCCCCTTTGCCCAGGTATCCCCGCGCGCCCAGCGCAACCACCGAGTCAGTCTGAAACAACTCAAGTCGCAGCGACGTCGGCTTGCCGTCCAAACGGATTTTTGCATCGAACAGATAGGCTTCCACTCGCACCTTTTTGCCGGGTCCCTTGGCTTGGTATGCATCCACGCTCGGCTCGGTTGTAAACTTCGGTCCGCAGTTCGACAGGAGAAACACGGCACCGGCAGCTATAGCGAAGGTCTGTTTGAAGGTTCTACAGCCGGCCACGTCAATAACCCGTGAAGAGGTAAATAATGGGCCAGATTATAGGAACGAGTATATACCCAAACATTCCGGTGACAACCATCAACAGCAAGAGTATGGGTGCAATTCGTTCGAATTTCATGATGGACTCTTCGTACTCTACCGGTAGGACATTTCTGAGTATATGTGAGCCGTCCAACGGATACATTGGAATGAGATTGAAGAAGGCCAACGCTACATTGATCCTCACGCATTCAAAAAGCAACTTCATGGCTCCTCCCGTCTCGGCGAATCCAAATCCGTCGGCGAGCCGGTACAGGATTCCGAAAATAAGTGCCAGCCCCATGTTAGAGATCGGCCCGGCAGCCGAAATCCAAAAGTCCGCCACACGCACATTGCCACGCACGTTCAACAGATTCACCGGGACTGGTTTGGCCCAGCCAAAAGTGAACTGAGAAATAAAGAAGACCGCCGTCCCCATAAGATCGAGATGGGACAGCGGGTTTAATGTCAGGCGTCCCATGTCGCTGGCCGTGCTGTCGCCATATCGAAGCGCCGTCCAGGCGTGGAAGTACTCATGCACAGTCAGTGCAAACAGAATAGCCGGGGTGGCCAGAATGGCACGTTGGATTAAGTCATCACCAAACATGAAACAGTGCTTTCATAGTTGTCACTAATATCTGTACGATCGATGTCGTTTTCAAGTTGAAAGTGGTTTATATATCCAAGCGGACCAAACCGTGCACGGTGTGCGTCTTCGTGGGCCATGCAAGTATGGGGGACTGACGGAGTGCCGCTGCTGTCAATAGTAGGGCGGAACCCTCTTAGCGGTTCCGCCATTGTGAAGCGGCAGACTAGGGCGGCTAGAGGTGGTTTGCCCGCCCAATGGCGAAAGATTCAGTGCACGTCATTCCGGCGAAGGCCGGAATCCAGGTCGGTGTTCAAAGACTGGATGCTGGCCTGCGCCAGCATGACGGACACAGGCAAGCCTGTTTTTCGTGCCTCGCGCGTATTCATGTCATGCCGAGCGGAGTCGAGGCATGAATCTAATGCCCCCGCGTCATCTTCAGTAGGGCGGGTCCGTCTTCGCCTGCGCGCCGTGGCGTGAACCCGCCATTGTCACAGGCAGACGAGGACGGCCACAAGTGGCTTCCACCCCGCAGCCCACGAATATCGGCCGGACCAGTAGCGGTTCTGCCCTGCGCAGATAGCAGTGCGTGATATTGTCAGGAGCACAGGGCTCCTGACCTACTGTGTAAGGACGTTTGTACAAGCCTCAAAAAAACAGCCGTCCGCAGGTCGCAGACGGCTGTTCGGACAGGGTCGCAATAGAATCGCAGTCTACATTGTTATGGTTTCACCACAAGTTTTCCGTCTGCATCGTAGCCTCGAATGAACCAGGAATACACACCCGATGCTATACTGTTGCCGGATGCGTTACGGCCATCCCATACCCACTCTCCGGATATGCTCTCCCTGATAATCACCGCCTCACCGGAGACCGATTGAATCAACAAGTCGACCGGTTTGGCCGGCAGGTGAAAGGTGACCACCTGGCCTTTGCGAAACGAGACCGGGTTTGGCGAGGCAAAGACCTTGGTGGCGACAGTGAAACTGGAGAGCGCCGAGTAGGCATTGTTGTCGGCTCTCACGCGCCAGAAGTATGTCTCTCCCGGTTCCAACCGCTCATCGACTTTCCATTCGGTATAGCCGTCACTACCTTCGTCGATAGGACGAGAGGACGCTGCCGATGAGACGAATGAGGAATCGACAGACACATCAAAGTGATACTGATGAGGGCCCGGGTCGGTGATGTTGCGAGCGCGCAAAGTAGGCTTGCGCGAACCCACCGTGGCACCGGGCGGTGGTTGGTCGGCCCCGGCGATGTACTCGTCGGCATCAGTGGCCAAACTGACCCAACGGAAAGATGTGGGCTCTGTGAACTCGGTCCAGTGGACCCGATCATTGGCGCCCACTCGCCACCAGTAGGTTTGACCGTTGACCGGTGTAAACGGCAGTTCGGCGCTGGTTTGCCCCGGAGTTTCGGGCAGATTTCGGACCGACCCGACAAGGCCATCGGCCGACTGGTGGAGGTAGATGAAAAAATCGTAGAAGAGCGAATCGCCGTCAATGTCGGTCGAGTTTTCGATGACCATTTGGATCGATTCGCCGCTCACCGAAACGCCGTCGGTCGGAAGCAGATGCACCGGGATGGTCGGGGGATGGTTGGCCCCTTGACCCGATGCGATGGTGAAAGCGGCCGACGCGCTCCAACTCGAATAGCCGACGCCGTCGAAGCAACGCGCCCGCCACAGATAGTTTTGATCGGCGGCCAGACTCTGCGATACTGTCCAGGAGGTAGTCTGAGCGCCAGAGGATACATTATTTGTCGATGACAGGAGAACGGTCATACCGGCGTCGTACACTTCGAAACTATAGGTCAATGGATCTCCCTCCGGGTCGGAACCATTCTGTACGGTAAGGAGCGGATTGACCTGCGTGGTGGTGTCGCCGCTGGCCGGACTGATGACCGTGGGCGCCGACGGTGGATTGTTTCCGGCCACGTCGATCAGGAATAGGCAGGTCTCGCACCAGTCAGAGTTGGCGATGTAGTCTGAGGAACGCGCTCGCCAGTAGTACGCGACACCGTTTTCAAGCGTCACCGGCACCGACCAATCGACCTGGCTGGTACCACGAAGCACCAATCCGGTGGCCGTAGGAGTGGAGAAGTCCTCGAACTTGGAGATTACAAACTCGCACACCACCGGTGTCCCATTTGGATCAACACTCTGGTTTATGCTCAACAGCGGTTGCAGGGTTCCGACCGTATCACCGTCGGCCGGGTTGAATATAGTCGGCGGCGGGGGAGGAGTGTTGGGCGTCGAGAATGAGAACGGCCCTGCCCACGGCGAGTTGAACATGCCATTGTAGGCACGCGCCCGCCAGTAGTAAACACGGCCTGCTTCCAGATTCGACAGCGGTGTCCAACAGGTGGAAACGGATTGTTCAGCCACCGTGACAGGAGCCATGGCGCTGACCGTCAGGTCGGGGTCAAGGTACAGCTCGAACGTGTAGATCACCGGATTGTTGCATCCGGACACCGGCGGCGGGTTGTAAACGCACAAGCTTGGACGATACGATCCAGCCGGGGCACCGTCGCCCGGAGCGGCCAGGGTTGGCGTGGCAGGCGGTGAGGTGCAGCCGCCGATCATAGCCTTGCGATAAATGCCGCCCTCGCCGTTACGAAAGGCATCGGTCGAGATCGGCGAACCCCAGTTGCCGTCGTGATCCATCTTCTGCCAGGGTCCGTCGATCAGTTCGATGGCCGGAGCGTTACTACCGGCGAAAGTCGTCTGCCAGGTGGACATGGGGCGGGAGAGAACCATGTACTGGAAGGCGTCATCACCCATCCAGCGACGCATGAACACTACCCAGTTTTGTCCGGCATTGTCTTTGCCGGCGCCTTCGGCGATCATGCAATCATCGCAGGTGACACTGGCCGCATACCAGCGCACGGTATCTTGATCCCAGGCCTTACTGGCACCGTCGCGGCCCACTCGTTCACCGAGAGCATCAAGCCAATAACAACTGTCGTTCGGCATTCCGGCGTGGACACATCGGCCGCCCGATCCACCACCGTCGATCCAGTTTAGCGAACCATTGTTGCCCGGATCGTTGGCGAAACTGAGATAAGTGGTGCCGCTTCGCCACAGGTAGTACAGAGCCAGTCCGTCGTAATGCCATTTCGTAAAACCGTAAGGATCGCTGCCGTGGGAAGGATTGAACCAGTGTTCCACCTCGGCCTCCGAACATGCCACCATGCCTTTGTACATCGTGCCGGGGTAATAATCGGCCGCCGCCGAGGCGCTATCGATACTTGTAGCGCCGTTGTTGGGACCGGGGTAGAAGCAGACCGAACCCATATACGGGGTGCCGGCGTACTCGTGTTCGCGCGAGACCGGTCCGCTAATGGAAGGATCAAAGTACTCCGGACGGTAGCCATAGGCATACTCGGTGCCCATGCCGTGACCCCAGCCAATGGAGTTGATGTTCAACTTCATTCCGGTGCGAGCAATCATACTATCGGCCAGAAGCGACATGTATTTCAACAGCACAGTGTCGCGGTAGGCACCGTGCCAACTGGACCAGTTCTCACCACCGAATTGTGCGTTGACGCCCAGTGTGTTCTCATACATATAGCGACCCGAAGCGTGGCTCGATACACCGCAGTCCTGGGGTATGCCCATGTTGTCGAACCATAGCCCGGTGAGGTCGAAGTTTCGCGTAGCGGCATGTTTGTTCTTGATGCCGGCCACATAGGCGTCAACGAAGTGCCGACGGAAACTGGCGTTGGTGTTATTGGTCAGTGGCCGCGTACCGCCGTAGGTGCGAAGCCGCGATCCCTCTATGTTGGAGTTGTAACCGTCGTAGGCGCCCCATCCGGTCGGCGTATAGTCCCGCGAATGCCAATACATATTCTCCGGGTTCTGACCTTCGGATTGCATCAACGGGCCGACAACCTCGTTGACCCGCCCCATTGCGGCTGATGCTGTCTGAACATTGGCAAAGTCGAGGTAGACGTAGAACTCCAGATCAGGATCATATAAAACGTAATCGTTGTACTTGTCGACGTAACCCCAACCGTAGGACATGTCCGTAACCAAAGCTTCATAGCGTCCGGCCACGATTGAATCGATTTCATCGGACGTCGGCACAGCGCCGTAATCAAAATTGAAGTAATTGACACTGGGGGTCAGGTCCTGTCCGACCGCCACCCCGACTAGTCCGGTGCTGATGATTGTCATAGCCATCGCCGCGAAGATCCATGCCATGCATCCGTTGAGTGACTTGTGGTACCTTTTGTCCATCGATTATCCTCTTCCTAATTCGCCTCTTGAGGCGCTCCGCACGAGTGCCCCTTAAACCCTAAGTATCGGCACTCTGCCTGACTTTATACTATCTTAACCGCCCCCAAACAAACAAAAACCGTTCCCAAAGAGGCCTCTTTGCACAGTTTTGCTAAGGTCAAGGGACCCGGCGGCTTGATCTGTGAGTACAGGGAGTCCTCGGTAGACGTTATGGCATGTCTTATGGTGACAAAAGATGCTATCCCAGCCGGATTTCCGGTAACCAACATTGATTCAATCGATTGGCCGATTGTTCAAGTTTTGATCGGAGTTACTTTTTGAACAGCACGGTCAAGCCGTGTTTCTCGCCCTTCGCGTCTACCCAAGAACACCAAAGCGGTACCCTCTTAGCGGTTCCGCCATGGACGGATTTCGGTAGGGTAGCCCCGTCTTCGCCTGCCCGCCACAGCGTGGATCCGCCAATTCATCATCAGCCAGTCTTGTGGGTCAGGTCCTTTATGGACCTGACGCAATTGTCAGGACCACAAGGGTCCTGACCTACTATGGGTATGGGTTCAAGGGTTGAGGTGGTGTAGGGCGACCTCGCCCGACACCTACAGCGCTGCTCAAAGGCCGTCAGGCGAGTCACCTGACGGCACCCGACACGACTAACTGGCGGATGGCCGCCTCAAACCTTGACTAGGGTAGGGTTCACCCTTCGACTCCGCTCAGGGTGAGGTTGCAAACGGGCGAAGAATCGTAGGGTAGCCCCGTCTTCGCCTGCGCGCCGCGGCGTGGACCCGCCAACTCATCATCAGCCAGCACCGTAGCCCCGTAGGTCGGAACCCCCTTGTGGGTCCCGACTCTTGTCATGACCACAGGGGTCCTGCCCTACGAGTCGTCGTCCGCTGGGTGGCCGCCTCAAACCTTGTTTGGGGCGGGATCGTCGTCATTTACGCCAGCCGTGATCAGAGGTATCCCGAACGCACTTTCGAAGCTGTCGTAGTGGGGGCGCATCTCCCGGCAGATGTCATCTGAGAGATAGGTCGGGTTGGGCCGCCATTGGTGCTCATGAATGTCCAACGTCCATTGTTCACCCATGTCCAACGCTGCTGAGCGGATGGCCTCGTTCAGAATCCTGGTGCTCTCGACGTATGATACCCCGTTCTCAAGTACCCATTTTCGTGGTTGGTATTGCCGATAGTTTTGGATGAATTCGCTCAGTTTTCGAACGACGTTTGAACGGGTAAACAGGCAACCGGTCTGTTCGTTCACATACGCCTTGGAACCTATGATGGCGTCGGCAAAGAGTCCCACCGGGACTCCTGAGAACATCGCCTCGACCACCGCCACGCAGGCCCCTTCGTTTCCGGAGAAAATCAGACTGACTTTGGCCGACTTGATGGCCCGCACCATATCGGCGTCGGACAGCCCTTCTTTCATGATGACTTTATCTTCACTCCCGAAAGCGCGTGCTTCGGCCATAATCGTTTCAGCCGAACGACCCTCCCAACCACGTCCCAACAGGAGCAGTTTCGTGGTCGGCGGTAGCCTGGACAGGACATCGAACATGAGCCAGTGCCGTTTGTACACGGCAAAATTGGCCAGCATGACGATGTCGAACTCTTTCGGTACATCGTCGTCCCCGGCAAAAACGTCCGGGTTGACCCAGTTGGATGATATCAAAGGGATGCTCACGAGGTTGTCGGCCAGGCGGGCAAAGGCTTCATGATCGACAACGGCGCTCATAATGTTGAACAGGGTACCCGGCCACATTTTTGCCGCCAGCGTCATCGGCAGATCATGGGGTGGTGACCAGGTCGGGGCCAGCACCAAGTGGTACTTACGATGCAGGGCCTTCAGGTCGGCATAGCGCAGGAGTCTGAGCCAGTGGTCCTCGAAGGCAATGAACAACACACCCTTTTCTCGGTCCGACACCGGCCTTTTGAGGATGACTCCTTTGCGAATCTGGCGCGGACTGCTGTGGGGAAAGATCTGATCCCACTCGAGTTGCGATGGGTCCATCCGATCGATACGTTGCCTGAGTTTGCTTTCAAGTCTGCGCAGTCTTCCCGGTGATGGGCAGATACGGGCAGCTTTGGCCAGGTTGATCACCGAACGAGCAATTCCAACAGCCTCGTGCGGGGGCGACATCCGGTCGCGCCACTCGATAATCGTTGAGGCGATCAGCCGACAGGTCGGGTTAAAACGGGCGAAGTCCTTGAGTCTGAATTTCGTTCTCGATACAAAACTCATGACTGTTCCGCTCGTTCCTCGCGATGGGTGTGATGGGTCGGCATCAGCGATTCATATACGGTTTCGAGTTGGCCGATCATCGCTTCGTATGAGAAGGAGTTGCTTGCTTTCTCACGCGCGGCAGCTCCCATGCGATTGCGCAATTCGGGATCGTCCAGGAGTCCGAGAACCTGACGTTCAAACTGCCCGCTGTCGTCGGCAGGGTAGAGGTATCCCAAGTCAGACTGCGAGATCAGTTCCCGATTGCCGCCGACGTCGGAAGCTATCACTGCGCGGCCGGTGGCCATGTATTCCATCAGCGAGTTCGACAGACTCTCCCGGTGCGAACAGAGAACCGCAACATCAAACCCGGCCAGATCACGGGCCACATTATCCGACCGTCCCGGCAACAAGAACTTTCCGGTCAGATCATAGTCCACGATCATTTGCTCCAACTCTGTGCGAAAGTGGCCTTCACCCAGAACCACAAACCTTGTTTGGGGACGCTGCTCAATAATCGTTTTCGCTCTACGAATGAGAAACTCCAGGTTCTTAACCGGTCGCAGGTTGGCCACAACGCCGATCACCGTGGAATCTTCTGAGAAGCCCCAGGATTTTTTAACCTCAACCGCCATCTCGGCACTCGGCTGTGGGTAGGCATTCATGTCCAGACCGTTGCGCACAACCGAGATGTGAGCAGGGTCCACGCCCTCGACCTCTCGCGCTTCCGCGGCGGCCGCTTCCGAATTCGTAATATAGTGAGTGGTGTAGCGTTTCAGAAACTTTAGGATAGCTATCTCACGGCGATTGTGCCAGTAGCCGCTGCCCACGTTACGTCGGCTGCCTATAATGACCGCGACTCGGGCCTTATGCGCCCACAAAGTACCGGCGTGATTACCATCTCGGAAAAATGTCTGGACCATGTCGATCTTGTGCTCCCGACAGAACTCTACGAAACGTCGGCGACCGTGAAAAAAACTCATCGAGAAGAACGATCCGAAGTTCATCACGCTCACCTTGCATCCCGGCTCGGCGGTTTTCAGCCATTGGCTCGAACGCAGGCAAACCAGGTGGGGGCGGAAGCGGGAGCGATCCAGGTGTTTGATGACCGCCAGGAGTTGTTTCTCGGTTCCGGCGTAGGGGGATTCGATGGTGTCGATGACAAAAGCTATGTTTATCACGCCGCCACCTCCTCATAGACTTCAGTCAGTTTCTTTGCCTGTTGCTCAAAAGTGAATCTCTGCCGGACCACCTGCTGCCCGTTTTCGGCCAGTCGTTTTCGGATGGGCAGGTCTTCAGCCAACAGCAGGATGGCCTCACCCAGTCCGTTTGAGTCGCCGGCCGGGACTAACAGCCCGGACTGCCGGTTCACGATCAACTCCGGTACGCCCCCGACAGCCGTCGCCACCACCGGCGTCCCCACAGCCATCGCTTCCAGCACAACATTGGGCAGACCTTCCGAGTACGATGGGTTGACCAGGATGTCGGCAGACTTGAGATAGCTTATCACCATCGCACTGAATCCGGGCAGCCTTATCTGTGTCGGATAGGAGCAGCCGGCAACCTGTCTCTTCACTGGTCCCAGGTCCGGACCATCTCCGTACAGTACAAAGTGCAGTCTACGATCCTGCTCGATAATTCGCGCCGCTGTTTCGACCAATAAACGCTGCCCTTTCTCCCGGCTAAAGCGACCTGCGGCCATGACGACCACGGCGTCGGGCGGCAGTTCAAAAACCGTCCTGAGATCGACCGGCTCTATCTCTGAGAGGTCGCTCAAACTGACCGCGTTGTGCACGACCGAAATGCGTGCCTGGGGGTATCCCGAGTCAGTCATGGTCCGGCGTTGTTGATCGGAAACAGTGACTGCGTGGTTGGCCCATGGCAAAGTCATCTTGTCCAGCCACTGGTACAGCCGGACTTTCAAATCATCTTTGGTGGCGCCGCGCACGAAGCAAATGTGTTTGGCTTTGGATTTGCGACAAACCGCATGTCCCAACAAGTGCGAACGATAGTCGTGTGTGCACAGGAGGTCGACACGTTCCTTCAAAAGCGCCTTCCTGATTTTGCCTACAGCCGTGAAGTCATAGGCAGAGCTAACGTCGATGAGCAGGTTGTCGATCCCGGCCATCTCGGCCACATCGAGCAGCTCAGGATTTCGACCATGCTCTTTATACGATGCGATGACCACGCGATGTCGGCTCCCACCCATCACTTGAGCGTGATGAAAGAGCTGCCGCTCCGGTCCGCCGTAGAAATTGGATGCGCGCAAATGAAGGATGGTCATCGGTCGGCCACCAATCGTTGCATGAATTGTTCGAGCTTGGTCGAAAGCGCATCCCATCCGTAACGTCGCTCCACCAAAGAGCGTCCGGCCTCACCCAGTTGGTGGGCTGTTGCCGCGTCGGACAAGAGCACGTCGATCTGTTTGGCAAAATCCTCAGGCCTGTCGGCCAGAAGAAGTTCGCGACCGTCGGTAACATCCAGACCTTCGGCGCCGACCGAGGTCGACACGACCGGTTTTTTCATAGCCATTGCTTCCAGGATTTTCAACCGCGACCCGCCGCCGATACGAAGCGGCACGATAAACAGACTGGCTCGCTTGATGTACGGTCGCACGTCGTCGACCGTGCCGGTCACCGTGACGCCTTCATGGTTGCCCAGTTCGAGTATCCTGGCCGGGGGGTTGCGACCGACCAGCACCGTTTTTATATCGGGATGAGTGCGCCTAACCAGCGGCAGAATCTCACGCACGAAATACTCGACACTGTCCTGATTGGGCCGCCAATCCATCGAGCCCGTAAAAACCAGACCGGGCGCATCGTCAGCCGTCGGCTGACCATAATCCCTGAAGTATTCGAGATCGACACCGTTGTCTACTACTTCAACGGGAAGATCGGGGTTGATCGAACGAATCACCTCGGCGTCCGCATTTGAAACAGCCGTTGCGGCGGCAACCGACTTGAACGTGTTCTCTTCAAAGCGGCGCATCCGTCCGGCTTGCATGGCCATGTACTTTTTGACCACGAACTGAGTTTCATTCTCAACATAACGCTGCCATATCTGATACTCGATATTGTGCGCCACGACCAGCGTCTTTACGTCGGGTCGTCCTCGCATGAACTGGGCGTAAGGGGTCCATTCGCAAACAACCAGATCGTAATCGGTCGTGGCCAGTTCCCTGGCCAGAGTGTCTTCATACGCATTGGTCCAATGACTCGATACCGAGTAGGGTTGCGCTGAAAAGAGATTCGGCATAAGTCTGAGGTACAGCCCGGCCCCTCGTTTCGGACGGGGTGAGCGGGCCACGGCCAGCGTGTTCAAACCGGCGTCATGAATTGCCTGATATGCATCCGATCCCCTGTCGCCGTAGGCCAGGTAGGTGAGTCTATGACGCAGCGCAAGTCGGCTGAACAGATTGAATGTACGAATCCGCTTCCCGGTGTTAAGCGGATGGGGGAATTCTTCGTCGAGGATCAAGACGTTCATGGTTGTTCAATTAGGTTTGTCGATTTTGGATACTGCAAACTGATACTTTCCTCGCGCCGTCATCGGCAGTTCCTTGACATACTCGACATCGTAGCGCATGGCCTTTCCAAAAAACGCTGGAACCGTCTGAGCCAGTTTGGCCAGACTCGGCTCACCGAACTGTCCGGTGCGCACTATTTTGACAAATAAATGATCCAACGCATCCTGTACAAGTTGAACCTGCCACACGCCGGGGATGTCTATGGCGAAATGATCCATGATGGAAATCCCGGAGAGCATCCGGCCGTCTGGCGTGTAGAGAAAGTCGGAGGAGCGACCGTACAGTTTTTTCAAACGCGGCAGCCCCCGTCCGCAAGCGCATGGTGTCGTATAGATTGTAGCCGTATCTTCGATCTGGTAACGAATGAACGGCATAGCGTCATTGACCAGGTCGGTGATGACCAGCTCGCCGGGCTTTTCTTCGTCGCCGCCGATCACCTCGACATAGAGGCCTTCTGAGTTGATATGAAGACCCTCGTGCTGTTCGCATTCCGATGCGACCACCGAGAGTTCCTCGCAGCCATAACGGTTGAACACTTCGGCCGAAAACACCTGTTCGATCTTGTGTCGTTCGCCGTCGGTCAGAACTTCTGCCGTGCAAATGACACTGCTAATACCGAGGTCGACGATACCATGCTCTTCCAGAAAAAGCGCCAGGACATACACCGAGTGGGCGTGGCCCAGCAAGTATGGCGGGCGGTAGCGCCTGATTTTTTCAACGAAAGCGAGTGAGTTTTTTTCAGACATTTCAAGCGTATCCAAAAGCAAGCGGCGTGTCACCAGGTAGTTGTACAGCCGGGCTCGTAGCGTGTCATGGCCTGCATCGGCGCCCCACAGTTGGGCCAGTTTTTCACCCGGTGCATAGCCGGACCAGGCGTCGTGACGTTGTGTGGCCGCTTGTTTGAAAGCGGTCGCATCCCGGCTCCAGTACAAATGCAAGGGAACTCCTGTGGAACCACCGGTCTTCTTGGGTATCAGGGTCGAGCGATCGTCCTTTGACGACAACAGTTGCTCCTGATTATCCCGGACGTCAGACTTGGTCAAGGGCGGCAGCTTCTCAAAATCGTCGAATGAGGATATATCATCCGGGACGATGCAGCGTTCATCGAACAGCGCCCGGTAGTACGGGACATGATCGTAGGCGTTTTCCAACAATGTCTTGAGACGTTGGAACTGCCTGCCACGGATTTCTTCCAGCGACAGATACTGCGATTTCTCCAACTGTCGCACGATGGACGAACTGTCGAATCCTTCGCGTCGTCGCGAAAGTGGCAGGAACAGACGTTGAGCCAGAAATCTGATCAGGTCCATGCGGGCTCCGTGAGTCTGGTGATGCTATGGTTCCTCATTGTGGACCGTGTCGATGTCGGTTGACGGTGGGAGAACATCCTTCCTGATGAAGAACCCATCCAGAACCGGTTCGTCGCACATTTGGTAGTCGGCTGTAAAGCCGGAGTCGAGGAACAGGTACATATCACCGGGCCAGTCGAAATCGTCGAGGTGGACGCTCGTTCGCTGCATTAATCTCCTGTAGCCGCTCCGATACATCTTGGTCTGGATGAATTCCGGTCTTTTGGACAGCACGTAGGGCGCATCGAACTTCTCACCTACTTTGCCGCCACCTTTTCGTCGCGCTATGTGCGGGTCGATCAGTCCCCAGCGGTCAATCGTGTATAGTTTTGAGTAGTATGGTATAGCGCCGGCATCAATCACGGCAATCCGGGCATCGGCCGGGGCCAGTTGGGCAAGGGCCCGACCCATCGGAATAAACTCGTGCCGGGCATCCATGCCTGCGATTTGGATCTGGTACTCGCGCATCTGCGGTTTGCCGGCAGTCGAAAGGTAGGTCACGACCAGGTTCTGAAACACCAGCAGCCCGACTATCAACACCGTCATCACTCTGGCCGCCCAGTTACCCCACCTGTTACCGTTGTTCAGTTTTCCTATTGCTTCTTGCAGCACGGCCAGGCCGTGGGTCATCAACAGCAGCGTCACCGGCAACACCAGCACAAAGAAACGAAATGAAGGGAGGGGGTCATGCCCTTTGTAGACGCTGTATGCAACCCAGGCAACGAACGACACCAACAAAAGCCCCGTTGCTTTCTTTTGCATCGGTTTCAGGTGGCGCCATGCGGCCAGGGGAAGCAACACCAGAATGATGGTCATGACGCCGCCGTAGCTTTTGAAATAGGAATATGTGTAGAAAAGCCCGCCCATGAACTGGTAGAGCCCGCGTCCGGTCTTGGCATAAAACGTATTAGGCAGCAGGTTACCGAAGTAGACATACTTCCAGGCCAGATAAGCTACCAAAAGAGCCAGATACGGCAGCGCCCATGCCGCTAATCGGCGAGCTTTGCGCTCCGGGAGGAATTTGGCGGCTGCAAAGAGCCCAAAAAACAGCAACCCCTCAGGTCTTGTCAAAGTCAGAAGAAAGAGCACCAACCAGGACCACTGCATACCATTCGGTGAAGACTCTTCGTGAAGGAAGAGTCGGATAGCCAATACCAGCAAGCAGGCGAACATCGCAGTCTCAAGGCCGGACACGGCGTAGATGGCGAACGAAGGGCTGGTCACCAACAGAAGCGCCGTGATAGTATTGAACCAGGGTCGATCGGGCATGAGTTTGCGCGAGGTGTCTCCGATCAGCACTAAGGTGGCAAAGGCGAAGAGGATGCCCAGGACTTTGGAAACCAGTTCCGGATCACTTCCGAAACGAATCAGCAGCCCCAGAAGCATCGTCCACAGGAAGTTTGTATATCCTTCCACTCTCTCACCGAGGTTAAAAACCAGACCATCCCCGGCGGCCAGGTTTGAGGCGTAGCGAAAACTTATATAAGCATCATCAACCGTGAAGCTGTAGAAATGTCCGACCAAAACTCCCAGCATCAGCATAGCCAGAATTAATCCGGCGACAAAGACCGTGCGATTAGACATAATCCGTTACCAACCTTCCTGACCACCGACCTCCATGACGAACTGGCAGAATACTATCGATCAGGGGCCTGCTCAAACTGTTGCCAAGGTTATGTGATGTGATAAGCTTGTCAAGTTTGTATGTGTGGGTCGAGTTCACCGGTGCTACGGTCCGGAAGACTCTTGAATAGCCAGTTTCTCAGGCGGTGGGTCGGCCTCGTCTGTTTCCTCGGCCGTCTGAGCGATCACTGTCAGACGATGGGCCACCGCCACCAGGGCGGCGAAAAAGTACCAGTTGAAGCGGTACAGGTTGTGGGTACCCATGCCTTGCAGGAACAGAATCCACAGTGAAACGAGGATACCCTCCACCAGACCCATAAGAAAGCGGTTGTCGCTGCTGGTTCGTCGGTTTTTCAGATAACGCCGGGCTTGCCCTATGGACCAGAACATTGCATAGATGAAGAACACAAAGGTGCCGATTCCGATGATGCCGCCGTCGGCGATCAGTTCGCCCAGCATGAAGTGTGACGAAACCCACTCGCCGAACTCTTCTCCTCTGGCCACCTTGTAGCAACCGGCCCCCACGCCGGTGATTGGGCTTTTCAGGAACAACAAAAAGCCGTCGCGCAGTCCTTCGATGCGTCCTTTGGCCGATTGGTCCGGACCCTCATCGGTGACGACCTCGGTGGCCGTCATAAAGCGATCTTTGTACTGTCCCGGCATTATGTTGATCAGCAGCAGCAACATAATTATGGCCAGAAAACCATACGCAAGTCGTCGCTTGGAGCGCACCACCACCACACCAGCCAGGAAAAGTGTGCCAATCATGCTCGTTCGGGAGCCAGTGAGGACGATGTTCCATACGCATATCAGGCCGATGAGAATTATCAGGGCTCGGTCCCATTTGCCCTTGGTTTCTTTCAGGTAGTAAAGCATGACCGGCAGACAGTAGGCCAGGTTGGCGGCGTGTGAATTAGGATCGGCGTAGCTGAGCCCGTGTCCCAACGCGCGTTGGATGCCCATAGTGTACTGGAATATCCCGTTGTAATAATTGACTACCGACAAAGTGGCCATAATGCCGGTCAGGATGAAGTACAAGAGTACTACCGCTTTCAGTTTCTTGGGTGTTTCACAGATTTGGACAATCAGCACGAAGACGGTCAGGAAGCGCAACATGTCCACCAAAGTGTTCTTGACCTCGGTGAGCCAGTAGGCAGTGAAGACCGTCAGGCACAGAGCTGCGATAAAAGCCACCAGGCCGAAGCCGACACGACCAAGGTAGAATTTTGAGCGCTGCTTCATTATGAACGATATCAACATACTGCCGATAGCCATGAAGCCGATGATTCGCTCGGTGAAAGGTGGCAAGTGGTTGAAATAGGGAGCCCACTCTTGTGGCCAGGCCAAAAAGAAAACCAGGTAGAGAACCAGGGCCGAGATCGGGCTGTAGATCATCAAGCCGAGCGCAATCAGCCCGACCACGACCGCCAGCGGATATATGTGCGGTGGGAAGATGACACCGATGCCGCCGGCCACCGATATAAACACTAAGGCCGCCAACAAGAGCGATCGTGCCGATACGTACTGTCTTCCCATGGCGCCCACGACAGGTTTACCAGTTTCGGAGGTATCTTTGTTTCATTTTACTTCACCCTCTACCCAGCTTAGCCTTCAAACTCCCGAGAATCCTGCGGCGGTCATCGGTTTCAAGAACAAAGCCTGAGAAACCGATCAGCATGGCGACTGATACCAGCAGGCAGCCACCGATCAGTCGCGGCCAGCTATCGGGCGACAATATTCTGACGCTAAACCAGGCCACGGGCAAGGTAAAAACCACGGCGCAGATGATCGACCTTGCTGCGGTAAGGTAGAAGGCCGAAACTTTGGCCGACATGACGCGATGAAACACATACGGGTAGATGAACAGATAGATGATTGCCTGCGGTATGGCTGTCCCCAGGGCGACTCCGATGATACCATAACGACCGACCAGGGCCAGCGACAAGGCGATGTTGGAGATCCCTTCGGCCGCCAGAATATAGAACAGCACCTTGTGTTTGGAAACGCCGAACAGCACAGAGTTGGCGATCATTTGCGGCAGGTAGATCGAAGCCGGTATGATGAGAATGTAGAGAATGTCGATTGAATCGGCGAATCCTTCCTTGACCCACAACAGGATGAACGGTCCGCCGTAGAGTAGCACGCCGATGCAGATGAAACCGGACAGATAATATAGATAGCGCGTCGACTTGAGGTAGATTTGCATGACCTGGGTCTCGTCGGACTCAGCTTCGATGTGGCTGATAGTTGGAATGATCGGTGTGGAGATGGCGCTGATCGAATTGCGCAACTGTGTCACGATCATGGCCGGCACCGTGTACACGGCCACTGCTTCCATCGAAATGAACCGTCCGATCACGATATTGTCCGTCTGAAAAATAACAATCCATGCCGCCACGATGAGCAACGAAGTACCACCGTAGCTCAACAGTTCTTTGGTCTTCTCGGTCGAGATGCCCGCCCTGGAAAACTGAACTTGGGGGAACAACTTTGAACGAATCGAATAGCGCCACAGGTGCGAGAGGATGTTCAAGCCCAGAATCAACAGCGACATGGCCACCAAACCGTAGCCGAGTTCCAACAGTAGCACGATCACCGCCGTCTGGACAATCAGGGTACCGATCTCGAAGTAGTTGACGATGTCGGCGCGATGAAACGGCAGCAATGCGGCGAACGGTATCATCAGGTAGGTAACTGCCTGATTGAGGCCGATTACCACCAAGGTGATGCGTGCTACCCGGAGCAGTTCCGCGTCGATCTGAAAATAGTGCAGCAGGCCGTAGGCAATCGATGCCGTGGCCGCCACTATGGCCAGCGAGACTATGAGGTAGATGCGAGCCGACGAACTGACCACCTCGTTGAGTTGTTTCCAGTCGGACAGAGCGTAAAACCTGGAGAAGAATCTCGTCACCGCCTGATTCATGCCGACGTCGGCCAGCCGCATGTAGGCAACCAAAGAAAACACCAGCGACCACACGCCGTATTGGCTCTTGCCCAGTTGCGCAATCAAATAAGGTGTGAAAAAGAACGTGATGACCAGCGCGATCACCATGCCCATCCAGGAGGTGAACACATTTCTGATAAGTAGTCTGATTACTGACGGCATCTTTCGGACTTTCCCGTTTGTCAAACAAATCGGCCGACGATTCAAGATCAACCAGCAAAGAAAGCGGCCGGTCGCTTACAGGCAAACTAAAGATGAGTATCGGTCGACTTGGCCACAGCAGAGATGCGGAGGATTTGTAGAGGAAATTCCACGTTGAGTCATTGCGAGCGATCCCGCGTTTCGCGGGGGAGCGCGGCAATCTCATGCATTCGTCATGCCGGACTTGATCCGGCTGGGTGGCACCCTCAAACCCGGTTTGGGGGTGAATCTTGGTAAGCGCACCAAACAAGACTTGAGACGGCCACCCCAGGTGAGACATAACATGGAGCAAAGGCGCGCGAAGCGCAAGTTAGCCATTTATGGCTGATTCATCACTGCCAAGCGCAAGAAACAGGCCTGACTGCCGACAGAGAGTACATGCAAGATAGCCGCTTGACAGTCAAGCATTGGCCGGCTATACTCTCAGATACTGTTAAACTGGATTGATGATGTCCAAGAAGAAGCTGACGGAAAAAGACTACTGGGAAGTTGAGGTCGAATCCGGCGCCGATGAGGTTACCAGTGGCGCCCGGTCCGGTCTCAAAGCCGGGTTGGCTGATCGCTTCTTCGGAAAAATCAAAGACGGCTATGTCAAGTACTTGCTGTACGATGTTCAGTGCGGCAAATACCTGCCCGAAGGTCCCCTCAAAGTGCTGGAGGTCGGCAGTTCGCCCGGCAACGAACTGCTGGCCATGCATCGTAGATTCGGCTATATCCCATACGGCGTGGAATACACCGAGTCCGGCGCGGCCCTGAACCGGCGCAATTTCGCCGCACACGGGTTTGATGAAAGCCACGTAATTCACTCCGATGTTTTCGATAGGGAATTCCAGCGTGAATACTCAGAACAGTTTGATGTTGTCATGTCGCACGGTCTAATCGAACACTTCACCGAGATGGACGACGTCATACGTGCTCACACCGACCTATTGAAACCTGATGGCTATCTGTTATTGACAGTGCCGAATTTTCGATGGTTGAATTATCTGATGATTAAGTTTTTTGCTCCTCATGCAATTGAGGCGCACAATCTTAATATTATGAAGAAGAAGAATATGCTCAGTTGTTGTCCGTCCGATCAATTTGAGGTGCTCGTGTGCAAGTTCATCGGCACCTGGAACTGCGGTTTGATCTACGGACCCAAAAAGAGCAAGATCAAGACCTTTCTCATGAACCTGCTCATGCGCTTTCAGGAAGTACATGATGCGGTGTTATATACTTTCTTCAAAGGCGGCTTTATCGAGAGTTCGCTGTTCAGCCCCAAATTGATGCTCCTGGCGAAGAAGAAGCCGACCTCTTGATCCAACATCGATTAACGTGGCGCACGAGGACGTACACCACGCACAAAACAGGGGTTTCGACCTACGGCTGCCACTCACCGTTGGCGGAACCTCTAATCCGCGGCGGCGGACGCCCTACTATTTCCCTACGGACAATCGGCCGGGGGTGGACCGCCGGTAAACATGTAATCGACCAAATGCACCAGATCGGAGATGTCGATACCGGCGCTGGAGTCCGGTCCCTCTCCGTTGACATTGCCCTCCGCCCAGCACGGCAGATCCGGCCCGGCGGTAAACATGTAGTCGACCAGGTACACCAAATCGGAAATGTCCATGATATCGCCGGGATCATAGTCGACGTTGCCCCGAATCGGCGGCATGCAGCATCCGCAATTCGGTTGGATTTGCGAACCGAACCAGGCCTGGGCGGCATCAAGACTGGCAAAGAGATCGGTCGAGTCTCCCTCATGAACGGTGATCAAGGCCGTGAAAACAGTTAGAGTGTCTTGAGCGTCAAGAGTGTGGTTGGCAAAGAACGTCATGACGGTGTGTTGATCGGTAGCCGCCGGCTCAGCGGCGAATCCGGCCTGCTGCATGTTGCTGTACAACTCGGATGGTACGAAGTTACCGTTGGGCCAGACCCACACAGAGTTGCGGTCGGTGTAAGCGCCGTAGGGTCCGTCGGTGGAAAAACCGCAAGTATCGGTAGTGTATGAACCGAGCCAGGCCTGTCCGCCGTATCGGTCGGTGCCCAGTTGACAACCGGAGCCGTCGTCGGTTCCCCTGAGGTAGACCAGCCGATCAAGCCCGTCGTAGTGAAAGGCGCCGGTGTTGTCGGCGCCGTTATCCGATGGGATATCCCAGTCGATGGCTTCACCTATGGCCAGTCCGGTGTGGGTTTGACCATTATATGAGTAGAGGCGTAACTGTTGGATTACAAAATTGCAGTCGGGTCCCTGCCTTGGCGCCCACCAGGTTTTCTCCAAAGCTAAAGCTGAATCCTGGGTGATGAAAGTACCGCTTTCGTAGATATCGTAATCGGAAGTTGTAACCGTTGGTACCGGCAGTTTCTGATCGTCGACCAGACTGAATCGGTTGTCGCCGAATATGGCCCAACCGGCCACCACGCCGCCGGTGTCCCGACAGACGACCGGCGAGCCGTCGTACACATAGATGCCCTGCCACGGTTCGCAGTCACCAAAGTTGGCATAGTCCAGATTAGCGCCCCACTGACCCTGTTTGCCGAAATTGCCGTTGACGCCGACTATCAACTGCGTGCCGCAACTGGTCACGGTGTCCCACTCGGGTACGCGGTAGTCGCAGGCATCACCCACGCCGTCGTCGTCGGTGTCTTCCTGAAGGGGGTTGAAGGCATACGGACAGTTATCGTCGGGGCAGGTGTTGTTGGCGTATCCGGGATTACCGTAGTTATCCTGGTCGGTGTCGGTACAGTCGTCGCAGAGGTCGCCGACCTGGTCATAATCGGCGTCGGCCTGATCCGGGTTGCTCGTCGACGGGCAATTGTCGCACAGGTCCATAATGCCGTCCAGGTCGGAATCGGTAACATCGGGACACTCAATGGTGGTCATGAACATCGAACGACCATGCGTCCCGGCCACCAGCTTGCGGGTACCCCGGTGGAAATCCAGATCATGCACGGTGGCGATTGGTGCGCCGTTGTCGATCGGGTACCAGTTGGTGCCGAGATTATCGGTGGCCCAGACGCCGACGTCGGTACCGATATATATCCGATCCACAATATGCGGGTCGAGAATCAGATCGTTGACTGGAACATCGGGCAGGTCACCGTGGATGGGCGTCCAGTTGGCGCCCTTGTTGGTTGTCCGATAGATGCGCGGCAGAGGTTCGGACCATTGATATCCTGAAATGCAAACGTATGCGATATTGTCATTGGAGGGATCGGCGACAACCCTGGTCACCCATCGATTGGGGAGCGAAGCGCTGACATCGAACCAGTCCTCGCCACCGGCGTCGGTATATTGAACCTTGCCGTCGTCGGTCCCGACCCAGATTACATCGGGGTCGTAGGCCGATACCGATATAGTAGTGATGGTTCCATAACTCGGTTTATCGGGATAAGGTCCTCCACTGAGGTCGCCACTGATAACATGCCAGGATAGGCCGTTGTCGATTGATTCCCACAGACGGTTGGAGCCGTAGTACACGTAGTCGGCGTTGACCGGGTTCATTACAATCGGCGTATTCCAGTTGTGGCGATCACTGGAATAGTCAATCCCGTTCATGGCCGACTCCCAGTTGTAACCGCCGTCGCTGGACCGGTACATGTTGCCCCACTGGTACTCGCAGAACATGACATCGGAATTGCGCGGGTCAATCACCACGTAGAAACCGTCGCCGCCGAAAATATGATCCCAGTCGTTGAGCGCTCCGGTCAGGGTGCGGTTGGTGCCGTTGTCCTGGGTACCGCCGTAGAGCCGTTCGGGGTTGTTGGGATCGATGGTAATAGCATAGAACTGCGTGTTGGGCATGTTCTCAAGCACCGTCCAGGAGTTGCCTGAGTTGGTGCTGACATTCACACCGCCGTCGCAACCGTTGTAGATATGATTGGGGTCGGTCGGATTGATCCACATGGCATGATGGTCGACATGAGTGGCGCCGGTAACTTCCGACCAACTCAGGCCGCCGTTAGTGCTTCGCATCATCTGTACACCCAGCGAAAACACAGTGTTGGGATTTCCCGGCGCAACCCGCACCTGGCCGAAATACCAGCCGAAACCGCCATAGGTCCCATACAATGAGCCGTCATTGACCTGGTACCAGTTGGCGCCCACGTCATCGCTCCGATACATCCCCAGCAAATCGTAACCGTTTAGATTATTGTACATGGCATAGCAGGTGCCGCTGTTAGGCTCCATGGTGAGACCAATCCTGCCACAACTGTCGATCGGACCGGGCAGACCGTCGTCGGTATCCAGCATCGTCCAACTGTCGCCGTGATTGGTCGACCTATATATCCCGCTGGTAATACCGCCGTAGATTTTGTATATGTCCACATAGCGCACTTTCTCCCACATGGCCGCCACCACTGTGCCCGACGGCGCATCGTAGACAACATCGATGCAACTGGTGGAATCCGAGACATACAACACCTGTTCCCAGGTGGCGCCGCCGTCTTGTGAGCGGTAAAGTCCGCGGTCGGGATTTGTTGCGCCGAAGTGTTTTCCGGCCACGGCCACGAACAGGGTTTCCGGCCGTAGCGGGTCGATGACGATTCGTCCGATGTGGTAGCTTGAATCCAATCCCATCTGGGTCCATGTCTGCCCGGAGTCGGTGGACTTGTATATGCCGGTGCCTTCATAGGTGTCGGCTGCGGCATTGGCTTCGCCGGTTCCGACATAGATGGTGCCGGCGTCACTGGGATTGATGGCGATGGCGCCGATTGAAGGCGTACCGACATCATCGAAAATCGGTGTCCAGCTAACGCCACCATTAAACGACTTGAAAACTCCGCCGGCTGCAGCACCCACATAGACAGTGTTCGGTTCCGATGGATGTACGGCGATGTCAGTAATGCGACCGGCCACATTGGTCGGTCCCGCTTCGGTCCAGGAGATGACCTTATCCTCGCTTTGCACGAGTTTTCTGGCTGCCTGGGTTGCCTCCACCGCGGCCAGCTGCTTGCCAGGCGGTATTGTGGCGTAGGGGAGCGAGCGCTGGGCGTAGAACCAATCGTTGGGTCGTTGTTTTAGCTTGGGAACTTTGCCGTTGTTTTTCCAGATATAGGGAGTGATGTCGGTATAGAAGCTATTGTCGACTTCGACCGGCTGCTTATCCATAAAGAAAAACGCAGCCGCAACGAAGATCAGAGCGATTGACGTCAATAAACAGAGTTTTTTCATGATACTCCTCAGCCTGGTTGTCTCTTCTTGCGTCCGGTGGCGTCAATGACTTGAACTGATGAAGTCGACTTCCGGATTGTAATACTGATTGTAACTATCCACTCATAATAGCCGAACCGGCTGTTTTGTCAACCAGAAAGCGGGTTACCGGCACCCCGATTGACCTGGAGGATGGTGGATATTTCAGGATTCTTATCAACCATTCACCCCAGATACCGATCATACAGGCATGGGCTGCATCCTTGATGTGCAGGCGATGAAGGCCATACCAGGGGGAAGGCGCCGGCTGAGCCAAGCCGGTTGATGAACTCAGGCATTAGGAGACTGCCTGGACGAAGTAGTAAGTTATGGTGACACGGACAATCACATCCGATGACAAAGGTCTGACCGCCGTTGACGCCAAGGCGGCAGGCAAGGTGATGTTTGTTAACTGGTCTGTCGATCAGCAGACTTACAACCATACCGATCTGCTGGCCGGTGACGATTTCAGCGACTACAACATTCTGTTCCTTGATCCCCTGGCCTTCGCTGAGGCTCACGGCTTGCGGAACAACTCAAGCGATCTATCCGAAACTGAGTACTTCCCCTACGATGAGCGCGAATTTGGTCAGTACCTTGTCGGCATCAAGCAGGCGTCGACAGGTTTGCTGGGGCTGCTCAATCGTGGTGGTGTTCTGGTGCTAAGATCACAGATACCAAACTCGCATATCAAAGTTCGCAAGAGAACTACGGCCGGCGGTGGAACATACACGCAGTCATTGCTGTCGGCTTTCTTTTGGTTGGAAGAAATTCTTGGGAAATACTCATTCAAAAGTTGCCACTTGAGGGCCGTCCGCTACCTGGCGCCGAACGATCCGGTCAGCAAACTGTTCGGCAGGGGAGCCGTCGACTGTATTCAAACCCAAAACGTCATGGACAAGGGGCGACGGGAGATTATCGCAGTCGGTGGACCGTACTTCAAAGACCCGATTGTATCTCGGTTGACCAGTGTTGACTGGCCGGGCCTGGTATATGTAGTGCCGAGATTCAGCAGCGAGGGGGAAGCCGCGCACCTGGTCAGCGCTTTCACCGAGGTGCATAAACGTCACCGACTCAATCCCGATCGACCCAAATGGATCAGCCAGTACGAGACACAGTTGAATGATCTGAGTCCATTCCGGGCCGGGATCGATCTGGCCGAGACCCAGATCGAGACTCTCAAAAGGCAACTGGCTGGTTTGCAGCACAAGCATGAGGACCTGAGACAACTGGCCAATATGTTGCACAGGGAACGTGATCAAATGGCCTCGGCTATAGAGATTGCTTTGAGCAAGCTCGGCTTTACCACTCATGTGCTCAGTTGTGAACATGATAGCAGTGTATGGGTTGCTGTGGAGACGGAGAACGACGGGCATCGAGTCGTTTTCGCCGCAGCAACATCGGACCAGGGCCCTATCACGTCGTCGGATGTAGATAACTTCAAACAAGTGGTTGATCAGCAAAACTCCCGAGCGGCCACCAAGGGTGTATTGATCGGCAATGCCGACCGAGGCCGCCCTCCGGAAGAGCGCACCGATTGGTTCGAGCCAGAATGCATGGACCTGGCCCGACAGGCGGATATCTGTCTGATACCATCCGCCGAGTTCTTTGCCATAGTCACCTACCTCATGAACAAGGCCGATGCTGATAACCTCGATGACCTCAAAGCCTCGATTCGCCGCGAAATCATCGCCTGCGATTCACAACTCGAACTGAACCGCCAGAAGTACCGTCTTTAAGCGCTCTGTCGGACACCCAAGTCGGGTGGCCGCCTCAAACCTTGTTTGGGGCGGGTATCCAGAGCCGCTCCATACCAAGTTTGAGGGTGCCACACGTGGATTCTGCCGTAGGGTCGGTCCGTCTTCGGAGCCGCCAAACTCCAACACTTGCACACTAATAAGACGGGGCAGCAATAATCGTAGGGCAGAACCGTTTCTGGTTCTGCCAATGACTGATGTCGGCCCCGCTAAGAGGGTTCCGACCTACGGTGACTGCGGAATGAGGCCGAGTTGTCGATTCAGGGTCAACACATCCGGCAGGAGCCACTGCTCCACAATCTTACCATCAACAATTCGAAAGATCGACATGTCATTTGTTTGAATCCGTTTCCCAGTGGGTGGGCTGCCACGGAACCTACCCGTATTCGTTCCAGTGGATGTCCAATGAATCGCAACATAATCGCCTTCGGCAACGATCAGCTTGATTTCTTCTGCCCAATCTGGAAATGCCTTGCGGTGGTGAGCTATACGCTCGCGCAATTCTTCAAGGCCTTTCGTTTGGGAACCATCTGGAAGGAAATGGCGAACGATGTCAACAGAGAACAGTTCGTCAATTATGTCGAGATTGCCCTTGTTCCCAATCTCTTCGCTCTCAAGACGAACGAGATCTTTGTTACGTTCCAGTTCAGTTTCCATGCTTGATCCGCATCCTGTAATAAGAGGTGATGCCAAGAGTAACATTCCCACCAAGTATCGAATTCCTGCTACCATATCCTCCTCCGTGAGCCGGCCCGAGGCAGCTGATTGTTACAACTATACCCAGTGCATTGATCTGTGGCGGCCCTGCTGCCAAAGGACCGGATGCTCATCACAGTTTTCCGACAGACGGCATAGTTTGGTCTTCACAATACAATTGTATACAATGCTGTTTCAAAGCTGTTTTTCCTTCGGAGAATTCAGTGTTGACACTATTTTTCCTTCGGGCTCCGGGTTAAGCGGCTGGCTCACCAATGGCAGGAAAGGACCTGACACCGCGCGGCTCCCGGCGATTCGGCGGTATCTCAGGGATGTCGCCTTACTGAATTCCCCACCCGCAAGCCGCCCCGGCCCTTTCTGCCTTGACAACTTTTTGATTGCCGGTATCTTACAAGTACTATGGAGGTTAAACGAATCGATGGCGCAGATCGTCTTGTACATGAAAGGTCCTGACGCCGGCCCCTCACGGCGCAATGTTTAATGATTACAAGCTCATGAGGTACAAGGTGATCAGAACGCTCATTAATCTACTGGTATTAGCTGCCGTTTTCGTGTCCAGCAGCGAAGCCGTCTACCGTGAAAACGGCCCGACCGGTCCCATCCCCGGCAAATTCATCGTCAAACTGAAATCCAACGTTCGTCTTGATGTAGTATCAAAAGGGTTGAGCAAAGGCAACCGGCTGGAGCCGCTTACCAGGCTACAGATGAAACCCCAGCTTATCAAAGGCGCCGGTTTCGAGCGAGTACACATCTTCTATACCGACAGCAAGGCGGCCGCCGTGGCCGATGTCAAAAGCATGTTGGGTGAATCGAACGTGGAATATGTGGAGCCGGATTATCACTTGGAGTTCTTCGCGATGCCGGACGACGAGTTTTTTGACAACCAATGGTATCTCTATAATGAGGGCCAGAGCTATCTTGGAATCTTCCGACGTGAGGGCACCTATAATGACACCGTTGTTTTCAAGTCCGGGCTGGCCGATGTAGACCTGCACATGTGGCGGTTCTACTGGATGCCCCGGCCGAGACGACCAAAGTGGTGGTGGCGATTGTCGATACCGGTGTGGATTTGCTGCATCCGGAATTGGAGGGACGTCTGTGGGTCAACGCCGACGAAATCCCGGGCAACCTGGTCGACGACGATCACAACGGTTTTGTCGATGACACGCTGGGCTACGACGTGTCCGGAGACGTCCAGACTTTGTTCAATCCCATCGGCGATAACGACCCGACCGACGAGGTCGGCCACGGCACACATATTGCCGGAATTATTGCGGCCAACTCAAATCCGCTGGGTGTCGCCGGTGTAGCGCCGTTTGCCAAAATCATGGCCGTCAAAATTCGACCCAATGCCACCACGGCGGTTGGTGTGGCCGGAATCATATACGCCGTTAATGCCGGCGCCCAGGTGATCAACATAAGTTGGGGTACACCGTTCGAGTCCGGCTTGCTGCAAGAGGCCATGGAATTCGCCCGTCTCAATGGCGTCTTCGTAGCCGTCGCTCCCGGCAACACCGGCGACAACACCCGATTCTTCCCAGCCGCCTATGATTCCACCTTTACTGTGGCTGCGGGTCACTCTTCGGGCAACATGACCGACTTCTCAACCTGGGGCGCCCATGTCGATATTGTAGCGCCGGGCCTGGACATACTCTCGCTGCGCGCCGAGGGAACGGACATGTATGCAGCCATCGGCGAACCGGATGTTCGGATAGTCGGTGAAGACAGTCTTTACTATTTGGCCGATGGAACCTCAATGGCGGCGCCCATGGTAGTGGGGGCGGCTGCTTTTCTGAGAGGCACCAGACCGGACCTGTCTCTGGCTGAACTCGAAGAGATTCTGAGAATGGGCGCGATTGATCTTTTGGACCCACTTGACCAGGGTGACACGTTGGTCGGTCCCGATACGATCTCAGGCTACGGTTATCTCGACCTGTCGGCGTCGTATGATCTTTTGTGGCACGGCGGCATTCAAATGATCTCGCCGATCAGGCGCCAAAGGTATACCGAGGATTTCTCGGTTCGAATCGCCGGAGTGGTTGGATACGAGGGGAGTTGGCAATTGGACTTCTCAATCGGCCAGGGTTCCGACGACTGGCAGTACCTGGCCTCGGGGGGGGAGTTGCCGCCTGATTCTGTCGCCTTTTTGTTCGATGATCCGACTCTGGAGGGATTCATCAATTTCAAACTGACCGATCAGTACGGCAACCATTCATTCACCAATTGTGTTCATGTGCGCAGTCAAAAGCTTGAGATAACCTCGCCACAGACCGACGACGAACTCAAATACCATATACCTATAATCGGCAGCGCCTATGGTCCGGATTTTGATTCCATGTTTGTTGCCTACCGCAAACAGCCCGGACCGTTCGTGCGGCTGGATGGTTCCACCGGTGAGTACTTTGACTCACTGTTGTTCGATTGGTCGGTGTCCGGAGTGGATACCGGTCTCTTCCGCGTTTATCTCTATGGATACTTCGCCTCCGGTCTACAGATCGACTCGGCGACCATTCAGGTCGTCTCAGCCTTCGCCGACGGCTGGCCGCGTAGTATTGCCGGCCGTCCCGGAGTTACGGCCGCCTGTGCCGATCTCAACAGGGACGGTGTGCGTGAAATCGTGATTCCCACCAGTGCCGGGCTCTACATGTTTGATGCGCACGGCGACCTGGTCGAGGGTTACCCGGTGGCCGATACGTCCGATGTTCGGTGCGTCCCGGCCATTTACGATGTCGACCGGGATGGTCAGGACGAAATCATCTGTACCAGTCGCGACGGTTTACATGTCTTCAAGTACGACGGAAGTTACGCCGATGGCTGGCCGGTGGAAGTATTTACGGGGCAGATACCTTTCGGTTATGCTTATCCAAATATGACCGTAACACAGTTGGGGATCGGGGAAGATTCAGCCATCGTGCTTTTGAACAAGATAGGTCAGATCATGGCCTATGAATTCAACGGTGATCCGTATTTCTACTCGTTGGGCGGTTTGTTTGCATCCTTTGACCCAAGGATATCCGACTCCTACAGTCACGGCGGTCCCACCTCGCCTTTTGTAACCTCGACCGATCTGAACGGTGATGGATTAAACGAGGTGGTAGCTTCCTATAGTTCACCGGAGCCATCCACCGGACTGGGTTTGTTCGACGCCCGCACGGGCCTGCCTGCTTACGATATGCTGGCGCCGACCATTGAAAGTTCACCGAGAGTCTACGGCACGGCGGTGGGCGACCTCACCGACGACGGCTTGCCGGAAGTAGTCGTGCTGGGGCGCGACTCGCTGGGTGATATGACCATGTGGGTCAAGACCAACGGCGTCGACGATCTGCCCGGCTGGCCGGTGAAAGTTCCGGGGGTCGAACTCTGGATAGGTTCCTATCCGATTCTGGCCGACCTTGACCTTGACCGCATACCGGAGATACTCTGCACGTTCTTTGAGTACGACATAGCGTCTCTTTATATATACCGGTCCGACGGCAGCCCCTACATAGACGACGAAGCACACAATGGTGCGGCGGCTTTCACGGAAGCGGTGACCTTCGGTACGCCCACCGTAGCCAACCTGACCGGTGATGAGTTTCCCGAGATCATGATTCGCGCCGGGCACATCCTGCCGGGAACCGGTACCGAGCAGATTTTCATTCTCGATCATCTGGCCCAACCGCTTCCAGACTGGCCGGTGGCAACTCCCACTCGTCCGACCCAGGTGTTTTCGTCCCGCTATGCGCCCTTGGTGGACGATCTCGACGGCGACGGCCTGGTCGAACTGATTATCGTGAGCGACGGCCTGGAAATCCTGGTGTGGGATTTCGACGCCGCCTATGACGACGGCTTGAACACAGGCCGCTTTCTCGTTGATAATCGTAACTCAGGTATCCTTCCGCCTTCGCTTCTGCCGACCGGCGTCGATGACGAACCGACCCGTCTTCCCGTGAGAGCCACCCTTAGTCAGAACTACCCAAACCCGTTCAATCCGGTCACGAACATCGAGTTCAGTCTGCCGCGCAGCACTCATGTCGATCTGCGCGTGTTCAACATCCTCGGTCAAGAGGTGCGCGTTCTACTTGATCGACAGATGCAAGTGGGTGAATACAGCGTACCCTTCGATGCCACGGGATTGTCGACGGGCGTCTATTTGTACCGTATGAAGACCAGCGATAAAACCATGACTAGAAAAATGGTACTCGTAAAATGAAAATCCGTCGCTGGTGGTTGGTCGTTGCAGGTTGTATTGTCATGACCGCGACCGCCTACGCCGGTGGGATCGACCGGTTGCCCGACCAGACATTGTTGTGGAACCGTTTCCATACCGTGACCATTGTTGACAGTTTTGCACTGGCCCTGTCGCCGGAGGGGATTGTGGTCAGCCGGTATGACCTCGGCAACGCGAATTTCGTGCAGGTCCAGCAGTTGTTTCTTGACGACGAGCCGGTTCAGATGAAAGTGCGCGATGGGTTGTTGCTCGTTCACACCATGCGTGACAGCCTGCTTATAGTCGATATCAGTCATCTACCCAGTCTGTCCCGCTTGGGCGCCGTTGATGTCGGCATACCCTTGTCCGATTTTGACATTCACGAACAAGACCTGTACGTGTCGGCCTGGTTCTCAGGTATCCTCAGGTACAGCATCGATGAACATTACGACATCCGGTTCGCCGATTCCAGCATGAAACCGGTATTGGTAACACAACTGGAAATATCCGGCGACACGCTATACGGACTCGATGAATACAACGGCGTTATACGCTACGATTTGGCCGGTGCGGGCTTTGGGCGGTTTGTTGATTATCTGTTTGTGCCTCAGCGCGCCGCCTTGTTCGGTCGAGCCGGTGAGGAGTTTATCATCGCGGCGATCAACGATGGAATCCTGTTCGGACGTTTCGGCCAGACCGGTTCAGGAATCGTGGAGTCAGTCGATGGGGGAGTGCCGGTCGTCAAGGTCCTGATGACTGAGAGCCAGTTCGTGTTGGTCGGTGATCGCGTCGTTCAGTTAATGGACCGCGCAGATCATTCTCAACGCACCACCTTCGAGATCGACGATGATCGCCCGGATGGCGACCTGTTCTATCTCGATGACCTGCCATATCTGATTCTGCCGGGCCGGACCGGTGGACTGGTGATGTATTCGCTTGCCGATCCCGGTCAGTCGCGCATCGCTTATGATCGACCGGGTCCCGTTCGCGGTATGTCCCTGCACGCCGATCGGTTGTACACCGGCGGACAATCCAATCCGATCGATGTTTTCAGCCTTGATCGCTGGCGCCGGACACCACGACTGGACTTTACCGTATACCCCGGTCTCCAGAACGTGGCCGCGCTGGATCATAACGGTGACAGTTTGATTGTTCTATATCACGGTCTAAATAGGATCGCGTTCATTACGTCAAGCAGCGATCCGGACGAATACTATCTGGAGGGTTCGGTCTCGGTCGATGCCAACGATGCGGTCGACCTGGAATACCTTCCTAATTGGCTGAACGACGGCGCGGCTGTGATGGTCAGAGGAGCCTTTTCGATCAGCATATATCCCATCAATGATTCCACCGGCATTTTGCACGCAGCAACCTGGCCGTTTCTTGGAGAAGTGCTCTCGGTAGCCACGGCCGATTCGGTTCTCTATGTGTCAACCGGTAAGAATGCCATTAGCATCTATCGGGTGAACGACGATCTCTCCCTGATGTGGCTTTCACAGATCGATCTGGCTATCCCGGCTTTCCAACTGCACGTCCGGGACAGCCGACTGACCTATTTTACTTATGACGATATGACCTACGTTGATTGTTCCGACCCTGTCTTTCCGGTCGTGGAGGAAGTAACTCCGTTGACCTTGCCGGTAACCGATGGCGTACTGTACGACAATCGTCTTTACACTGTTGGCGTCGATGGTGTGGCCATCTATGATCTTGCCACATCGCCGCCCGGATTGGTTGCGCACGGCGGCCGAGCCGGGGAGTTTTTGGCCACCGATGGCCGGGTCGTGGCTACCTCGGGCGGGGGATCGATTCACCTGTACTACCTGCACCGGGATCGAATCCATCAGGTGCATGTTGAACCACCGGTACCTGATCGCTTCGGACTGTCGCAGAACTACCCCAACCCGTTCAACCCGATTACTTTTATAGATTTCACCTTGCCGCAGCCTGAGCAGGTTCGCGTGGAAGTTTTCAATCTGCTCGGCCAGACGGTCAGGACCCTGCTTGATGCCCAACGAGGCGCCGGACTCCACACTGTGGCCTGGGATGCTCAGAACGATCAAGGCCAACCGGTAGCCAGCGGCGTATACATCTATCGCATCAACGCAGGCGATCAGCGTGCCTCCAGGAAGATGCTCTTGATGCGCTAGCTGCTCCGGCGCAACACACCCGACCTTGACACTGCTCTGCCGACTGCGTATATTGGACACAACCGTAGACTTTTTGTGGGATGCCAGGTCTTACCCGAATGATGTACGAACTTGATCGGAGGAGTGTATGAGGACGGTGGTGATCCTAGGCTTGGTGTTCGTGGTGTCCATTCTCATCAGTGCAACCATGGTTCGCGGACAAGCGGTTTCGCTGGACTATGTTGACGGTCTGCACGACTCAAATTCCATTGCCTGGGGACAGCGCATCATGTTCCGGGTGCGTATGACCACCGACTCACTCGGATGCAAGGGTATCAGCAACGGCTTTCGCATCTACTCAAATAGCGGCGCCCATTGGAGTACGTCTACAGGCGACTGGACCGGGGCTATCGACACTACCATGTTCCAGATGTTGTGGGTCGTCTATGACGGTGTAACCGGTTCGGGCGCCGACACAGTCGGGTTTGCCGGGATATACTGGGACCAATCGACCGGCATTCCCCCATATTTCGATGCCGTAGCGATAACTCTGAGCATCGGTCCGATCGATGCAGAGCACGAAGGCAAGACGGTCTGTCTGGATTCCAGTTTTTATCCGCCCAACAATGTGTGGCAATGGGTTGCCAATAATGACAACTCGGACCGCATCTGGCCATCGTGGGACGGGCCGCACTGTTTCACGGTCGGCCGACCACCCTGGTGCTGTCGCTTTCGAGGCGATGTGGAGGACAAAGGGGCGGGACCCGTCCATATCGGTGATCTGGTTTGGTTGACCGAATACGTCAACGAAGGCGGACCGCCGCCGCCATGCCTGGAACAAGCCGACGTCAATGGAGATGGTCTAATTGACGACGATGATGTTGACTACTTGAATGCTTTCATGTTTTCAGGCGGACCGCCACCGGTGCCATGTGGCGAGCATGATTAACATTGTGACCCTTGTGTTGGAAATGTGTCCCGTGTGCGGTTTTTCAGGTCAAGAGGGTTCCAACCTACTTATTCGACCTATCGGTAGTATCCTTCGATCGACGCTCGAAGTAGCGCATGTCCATCTGGTAAAAGCGAGAGCGACCATCAGGGTCCTGAGGGTCTTTGATGTCATGCGGTGTGGCGTTGGGGTGACCGTCAGGCGTCGTCGACACTTTACTGACCACACCGTAGCTGGTGGGATAAAACACCGCGGTCAGGATATGATCCCAACTACGGGCCAGGGCCGGTGCGGCGTTGTTGGCGCGACCCTCCATGCGGAAATAATGTACTCCGGCCTGCCTCCAATAAACACGGGTCACATAGACGGGGAAATATGATTCGTTGGTGTTTACATAGCCACCCAGCCCGGCCAGAGTGTAATACGGAAACTGCGAGCCGCCCCCCTCACTTGCATCGATTTGTACCAGTGCCACATTGGGGCCTGTGGTCCCGCTCAGCTCCACATAGCATTTGCCTTCAAGAACGATATAGCCGTCAGCCGGGGTCTCAATCTCCAGGTTTATCAGGTCGGTCATCTCAAGCGTGACCATCGTTACCGGATTGACATTGATCCAGGTCACATAGCCGGTCTCGTCGATGATCTCCGAACTGCTCACCGACGAATCAGGCAACACTACACTTTCGTCACCATTCAACCCACCGTGCAAACTGATTCCTGTGGTTCCATCCTGGTTGTTAAGCACCACCTGCCCACCGGCCCCGCTGCCTTGAAGTTTGACCTGTTCCTGACCCTTCTGATCGAACAGGGACAGGCGGCGCTGAAGGGCATCCGTCTCTATCACCAGAGTGTCGTTGTGGTCGGTTACGATCAGATCACTGGCGACGCCTGCGGTCGGAGCACCGGTCAGGATCGAACGCGGCTCGATCGACTCCTCCTCAAATACGACCTGAAGGTAAAGCCGATCAGGGTTCTTAAACAATTCATCCGGCAGGGGATTGATCGTGCCCAACAGATGAGTGAACAATCCATTGAGTGTTACTATAGTCGCCGTCTCGCTCCATAGCTGCTGGCCGGCCAGGGAGTCATCATAAATGGCAAACTGGATCGAATGCTGACCGTTGGAGACGGGATTGCCGTCGGCCATGGTCAACCGTCCCTGATAGCTGATCGCATCCGTCGCCGTGTGACCGGTCGACCAGAGGGAGATCAAAATGGTGAGGGTGAGCAAGTTCAATCGCAGCATTCTTGCAATTTGCGGCATGATTCTCCTTTTCCAACGGGTGAACCGTGGCAAGACTTTCCCATCTGCCTTAATATCGGCAATCTACGGCCGTTTTGCAACGGGTTTGGCGCCTCAGAGCCTCAGAATTCAGGCTATGGATAGCTACCAGTGGGTTCGTAGAGGCTGGGGCGGCATGCTCAAACGTCCGTCATCAAGACTGTTGCTTCGCTTTGGGCCGGGTGCTCGTTCCCACGGTTTGCTGGTTGTCAGGTGGCGTTGGACAACCCCGCCCGACGCCTGCTCACGAGCCTTAAGACCGTCAGGCGAGTCGCCTGACAGCACCTGCAAACTGAATACGACGGTAGCCCAACCAGAGGCTTTGGGCCGGGTGGGATTGATGGCGATCAGGCTGAGGTTGGAGGGCGCTCAGGGCCGGACTGCTAACGGGGCCAGCGCGAAAAAGTCATTTATCACAGGGCAGCACAGAAGGTGATTCATCACCTCATGGTGAGCGGAGTCGAACCATCGATCTTTCCTGCTGATTTCCTCCGGTCCAGACCTTGAGGCTGTGTCATAATGTGGTTTCGCAGGGTCCTGATCTCGACGAAGTCGGGATTGTGACCCTGCGATTCTCACTAAGGCGGTGTGGATGAGATCCCTTTGAAACCTCCGGTTCAAACACTTGCCTTCGGCGAACGCAGGAACCGGAGGAACTTGCCCGGGCGACACAGCCTGCTTGTCTGGGGCGACAGGCAAGCCTGTTTCTCGCGCTTCGCGGGCACTGCCCAGCTCACTTATGAATGCTGTCACTATCGGCGCGGAGCGCAAAGAGTGATTCATCACCCCCAAAGCGGCTTTGAGGGTGCCACCCTGGCACTTGAACCTGAAGCCATATGTGACCGCCCTCATCAGCCCCATCCAATCAGGTATATGTGAAGCGGTTTGCAACTAAGTGCTCAAACTATGAACAACATGGACAGCATCGTGCTTATCGATGGCTTGTAAGTTATTGTTGTGCAACAACGTGTGTGGCGGCCCGGTTTTTGCTTTCATTGTTTGCGGAATAGTGTATTGAAAACGTAGTTTCTACAGAGGCTGTTGTATGTATAGACTTCTTGGAATGATTGCTGTTATTGTGCTGCTATCAGCATCTTTGGCCATGGCCTTTCCGACCGTGCATTACTCAGAGAACATCCAGGAGGACTGGACATTCTTTCTGGACCAGCATGAGTATATGTTTGCCTCTGTGGTCGATTTCTCATACACACAAACCGATGAATTCCTGAGTTCGCTGGATCAAAGCTCCGACCAGTACACCGACCGGCTTCATTGGGGTCACTCAACACCGACAGTGATGCCTCTGCCGACCGACGAAATCCTGCGGGCTCGACTCTATATCGACGGTGTCTGGGTCTCCAACGACGGCAGCGAAACAGCTATCGAAGGATTGTTGGGCTGGGACCCGACCAACCAGCGTTTTCTGGATAACTCAAATAAATGGGCGCCGGATATTGCTCAGCATGTACACTGGACCGATGGTTCACTCAACGTTGATCTGGATGCCGGTGATGGTTACCTCAGGGTAGATCTGGCCGTTTTCATGATGGACTATGAGGGTGGGGATACTTCCGCGATTCCGGAGCCGGCCACGCTGGCTTTGTTAGCTCTCGGACTGCTCGGCATCGCCATACTTCAGCGTCGACGACGTCAGGCCAACGCCTCCTGATTCTACCATGACAATTGACGATTTCCAAAACCGGCTTCGGGCCGGTTTTTTCGTGTTTCGATAGTGTGGCGTGAGATCGCTTTTCTCAAAAAGTGCACCAAGAGCACACCTTCTGTGCAAACTGGACAATAATATCCTCGTAAGTTGCTGCCCGGCAGTACTGCCGCTCTCGGTAAGGGTTTTGCTACTATGTCGTTTGAGTTAACTAGTAGCTAAGGCAGCGTGCAAATGAAAAGCAACTTCACAAAATACTCGTCAATTGCCACCATCATCATTCTGATAGCGACAGTATCATCGTCGTTCGGATTTCCCGCCCCTCACACGAATCTTGGTGGCGATGTTGAGAATATTAACCAGTGGACCAACGGCGGCTATGGCGACTTCCACAGCAACGGACCGATGGGTGCCGACCTATACAAGACGTCGTCTGCAACCGATGAGCCGCCGACCGACGCCGTCACGTCCGTCCCGGAACCGGCTACCATCGCCCTGATGATTGCCGGGTTGATCGGTATCGGCTTGCTGCAGCGACACCGACAAAACAAGACTACCTGAAAGATACAGATTCAAAGCTCTGGAAGACCGGCCATGCGCCGGTTTTTCTATGGGAAGCAAAGTCCGGTCTGATACTCTCGTACACCCTCTAACAACCCGGCGGGGCGGGACCGCCTGAAAACATGAAGTCCACCAGGTAGACCAGGTCAGATATGTCAATAGTATGCAGCCAACAAACAGGAGCGCGGACTTCTTGAACATTGTAACCTCCGGTCGGGCAGACCAAACGAGCACGATTGATATCGTACTATGTTGGTCTATATAATACATGTTAAGGTTGGCATTGTCAAGAACAGAGAAAAGGGTGTAGGTGACCTCTTTAGTCCTGCATCAGCTAAAACCTCTTGACAAAACAGAGATAATGTTTAGATTGGCCCCAAAGAGATTGTTACCTTTTTCACAAAGTCTGCCGATATTGTGAAGTAAGGGAGCAAAACAACACGACAGCCCGGCTGAGCAGCGGCCCCGAAGAGCGCAGCCGGCAAATGGTCGATGGAGAACTGCAAGTGCCGACGGTGAGACAAGGCGATATTCAGTTTGAGATAGATGAACTCGGATTCATGCAAAATCCGGGAGTATGGAATGAGGAAGTCGCCAAGGCGCTGGCCACAAGCGAAGGGGTCGACGAATTGACCGACGACCATTGGAAACTGATCAAATATATCCGCGCCTACTACCTGAGATTCGACTCGGCCCCGCTGATCCGCAAGCTCTGCCTGGAGACCGGTTTCAAGCTGGCCAGAGTATACGAGCTGTTCCCGTCGGGTCCGGCCCTTGGGCTTTGCAAAGTTGCGGGAATGGCCAAGCCAACCGGGTGCGTGTAGGCGCAAAAAAATACGCAGACCGACAGAGAGTGACAGAGCCGCCGGGCAGATAGCCTGGCGGCTTTTGTCGTTTCCAGCCGTTTCGCCGCGATCTCAGCGGACAATGGAATACCGGCCCAGAGGCTTGTTGAAAAACCCGGTGTGCCGTGGTGTTGGGTCTTAATCTCGCTCCAGCGGGATTGTGACCTGACACCTAAGTGCGCGTCAGACATGAGCGGCGGGTCACACGAATCAGCCTGCGCTGCTGGGCAAGACCCACCGAAACTCTGTTTGAGAACTCCGTCAAAACGCCTCAAGGGGAGAGGCAGGTTGGCGGTTAGAGGGGCCCGGAGTCAGTATTGCACAAATGTTGCACAAACTGGAGACCGACGATTGTGTTACCCTTATAAGCTCACGAAGCACTGACGACAATAATTAGTACAACCATGATCCTCTTTTGAAGAGGAGTCTCATATCTTGTGTGAACCGGGGGGCTGGATGAACATCTCGTTCAAAGACACACTTCATTCCCGCGAATCGGTACCCGAGCGGGGGAGTGGTTTTCGATTATTCGATTTTGACAGGGCGGCGGCTGAGGGCAACCGTCTTGGTAACCTCATAGCCGCCACATACAAATTGTTCAACGGCTTCGATTCTTTCGAGAGACACTATCTGGCTGCATCCTTTATCAAGTATCACGCTTGCAGAACCATCCTGGATCTGGGCGGATTATCGGGAAAACTTAGACACTTTCTGAAGGCTTCAGATTCCTCCATCGATGTGGCCAATATCTCAGGAAAGGCGGACATTACTTACGATGGCAAGACGCTTCCGGTCGCGGACAACGAATACGACTGCGTGGTCTCGTTGGATGTCCTGGAGCATGTTCCTCCGGATCAACGCAGTGACTTCCTGAAGGAGGTGCTGCGGGTAACCAGCCGGTATTTGTTCTTGTCCACGCCGTACAAGTCTCAATTGCACCTTAAGCTGGAACGAAGGCTGTTCGACCTCCATCGCCGGGCATTCCACACTGATCATCCGTTTCTGAAAGAGCATCTGGTGAACGGTCTGGTCGATGAAAACGACTGCTGTAATCTCATGGTTTCACTGGAATCGACGGATGTCCGGTTTCGTTCCGAGTTCTTTTTTGCGGGAGACACTGTTGCCCTGGCTCGACCGATCGAAAAACTGTGGACACTTAGAGCTTCCAGCCCTTCAGGATTCGTATGCAACTATCCCTTGCTTACTTGGGACAAGGTCGGGCTATGGGACAAGTTGGATTGCAGCCCTGATCCACTCGCCGAGACGAACCGGCTGTACCTGATCATCGAGAAGACTGGCAGAGTCATGTAGGTTGGATGGCGCCCTTTGTAGGTCAGGACCCTTGTGGTCCTGACTTGTTGTCCTGCGTCAGGTCCATAAAGGACCTGACCTACCAAACCTGCCTGACGACTTAGCGGGTCCACGCCACGGCGCGCAGGCGAAGATGGACCCACCCTACGAGTCCCTCACCCCAACGCAACGTCGAGCGTCATCATGACATCACCACTATACAGTTGTAATCAAGACATGAAAAGCCAAGAAAAATCGACCGTTGCCAAACTTCCTTGTTCAGCAACGGTCGTTCAGTTGGCCGCAGCCGATTCGAGGGAATCGCCTCATCCCGCTGTGGCCAGGTAGACGTGGCTCTCGCCGGTCGGAAACCGTCTTATGGTGCAAACGGGTTACATGGTTTTGGGCCACCGGTAAACATGTAATCCACCGTATAAACCAAATCCGAAATGTCGTAGTTGCCGGAGCAGTCCATGTCCAGGATATGCAGACCATAAGGTTGTACATAAGGGCGGCAGACACTGCCACCTCCGAACACATGGTCGACCATAGTCACTAAGTCTGTAATGTCCAACTGGCCGTTGCAATCTGAGTCTCCCATGGGAAACGAGACATCGACCGACACGACGACCGGGCGAAAGAGGTCTGCGTCGGTCTGACCTGTCTGTCGCGCCACAGTGTAATTGAGAGGGTAATAGCGATCCGTCAACTCTGTCACAATATCGCCGGTGCCGCTTCCGGTGCGTTCGTAGTGCAGCGAGAACCAGATGTGATTGCCCTCCGGACTACCGATCTCCAGAAACAGAAGCCCGGTCAGGGCCACCGTATCACCCAGCAAAGGATCACTAACTTCCAGGAGCAATCCTGTTGAGTCACCTTCGTGGTGGGAAAGAGCCTGAGTCAGGCCGAACACACCGTTTGAACCTGCTGCCTGGTGGAGCAGTGGCCAATGGAAGGAACCACGGTCCCCTTCGAAGGTCATGGCGACCGGAAGAAAAACCTCTGTGACTTCCTCGCGGATGCCGCTGACGGATGGGATATAGACGGTGTCGGTAGCCGACAGGGAGAATCCGTACTGTTCGGTGGGATTGCAATCACCCCAGCTTGCCTTGGGACCCACCCAGTAAAAAACCATAGCCCAGAGGTCGCAAATGGATACGCCGACACGATGGTCATACTCACCCGCTGCCGTGTCTATGTCGGTGTTGCCGCCCAGGTAATCCATGAAGTCGAGCAAGTCGCTGATATCGACTGCTTCGTCACTATTGACATCGCCGCAGAGAATCTCCTGGGCAGCAGCCGGTCCGGCCAAGGCCAGCCCCACAATCGCTACACAAACCAGCATCCTCATGCTGTCCTCCGAGTATTCCTCTTCTACGGTGCGAACGGATTACACGGCGCCGGTCCGCCGTTGAACATGTGGTCGACAATGTACACCAGGTCGGCGATATCGGCGCTGCCGGAACAGTCTGCGTCCAGAATATGAACGCTATACGGTTGCATGTACGGATGGCAGGTCGGACCAAAGTTGAATATATGATCGACAACACAGACCAGATCGGCAATATCCAACTCGCCGCTACAATCACAGTCACCCATCGGGAATGATACATCGACATATACAACCACCGGGCGGAAGAGGTCCAAATCTCGTTCTCCACCGATTCCGCCTAGAGACCTACCGACAGCGTACCTGAGCGGGTTGTACCGATCAGTGAGAGACGTGACGATAGCTCCTTCACCGGCGACGGTTCGTTGGTACTCAAGCGAGAACCAGATGTGGTTGCCCGCCACCCCTCCCGAGAAGGTGGAGCCTGCGAGCACCAGGGTGTCCGCCAGCGGAGGATCGCTCCCCCAGGGAATAAAACTAAGACCTTCCCCCAAGAAATATGCTCGGTTGTACTCAAACGTGTTGTTTGAACCGTCAGCCTGGTGGAGAATGGGTAGATAGAAACAGGTCTTGTAGGCCTGGCTGAGAGTCATTCCCACCGGCAGAAAGACTTGCGTGGCATCGTTTGAAATGCCGTTGATGTACGGGACATAAATAGTGTCCGCAGGGGAAGGATCAAAACTGTATGCTTCGGTTGGGTTGCATTGACTCTGGCTGCCCGCCTTCGATTCGAGATGAAACATCGCCGAGGCGTCGGCTACGGTAACTCCGATTCTTGTATCAAAGTCCGCGTTGACCGTATCGATGTCCCCGTTGTCGCAAATGTACTCCAATATAGCGAGTATATCGCCAATATCAGCCACCGATCCGTTGCCGTCGGCATCTCCACATTGAGGCTCCTGCGCCGTGGCGATACTGAACGGCAGCATCAACAACAGCGCGGTCAAAACACAAAAACGTGTCCTCATCACTCTTCCTCCATCCTTGGCTGGACGGGGACCAACCTGGTTTGTTCAAATGCGTAGCGATACCCTGCTACAGTGTGTGCTTGCCTATTAAGATAGAGTGTACTGTTTGTTTATACAAGGGCGGAATTGGCCGGCGCAAAATATGCGACCGAAGACGCCATGTTGCAGTGCGACAATATGGCCGGGTTGGCAGACCCGCCATCTTCGGTACCCCACCTAAAGGCTTTGCGCCAGGTGGGTCCTTCTGTAGGGGGCGGCCTTGTGTCGCCCCGGAAAAGTGCCACCCTTCGACTGCGCTCAGGATGACTTGGTCGGCGGAGACAAGCCCCGCCGCCACGCGAGGGATAGGTGTACTTCGGTACCCCACCTAAAGGCTTTGCGCCAGGTGGGTCCTTCTGTAGGGGGCGGCCTTGTGTCGCCCCGGAAAAGTGCCACCCTTCGGCCGCGCTCAGGATGACTTGGTCGGCGGAGACAAGCCCCGCCGCTGCGCGACTGATAGGTTCTACTTCGGTACCCCACCTGGAGGCTTTGCGCCAAGTGGGTTCTTCTGTAGGGGGCGGCCTTGTGTCGCCCCGGAAAAGTGCCACCCTTCGACTGCGCTCAGGATGACTTGATCGGCGGAGACAAGCCCCGCCGCTACGCGAGTGATAGGTTCTACTTCGGTACCCCACCTGGAGGCTTTGCGCCAAGTGGGTTCTTCTGTAGGGGGCGGCCTTGTGTCGCCCCGGAAAAGTGCCACCCCTCGACTCCGCTCGGGATGACATGGATGCGCGCGAAGGGCAAAAAAGCGATTTATCGCCGCGAAGGGCAAGAAAGTGATTTATCACCGCGCGGCGCAAGAAGCCCATTCATGGGTCAGACCGGAACGTGAGCCAGCATGAACTCCATCAGACGGATAGCACCCTCTTTGCCCTCGTGACCCACTTCCATGGCCGGGCCGACACAAGATGGGCAGCCGTCTTTGCATGGACACTGCCTGAGATGGTCCAGGCAGGATTCCCACAGCGGCTCGTGTTCGTTGAACAGTTTTTCCGAAAGCCCGACTCCGCCGGGGATGTTCTCGTAGATGTAAACAGTCGGTCGCTCGGTGAACGGTGCGCGAACCTGTGAGATGGAACGAAGGTCGCGAGGATCGCACATCACCCACAAGGGAGCTATTTTGCCTAAGATATTGGCCAGTCCGCGCAACGCGCCGCCGAAGGCGGAACCGTCCAGCCCCACTTGATTCGGGACGTCGGAAGGGAAGGCATACCAGAAGGCATTGGTGTGCATCTCCAGTTCGGGCAGCTCCAGTTTGCCCGAGCCGACGTTCTCATGCGTTTGGAACTTGATCTTTTTGAACATGACGGTGACCGAAGTAACGGATACCTCTCCGCAGTTCATCAGAGAATCGCCGAACCCGGTTTCATCGTTAATGGCCAGCACTTTGAGATCGGTCTTGGTCTCGGCGTCGGTGTAGTAGTCGACCTTGACCTCTTTGACGTATGCTTTGCGTCCTTCCCAGTCGAGATTGGTAACCTGATACTGATTGGCTGAATGCAGGTAAATAGCCTCCGGGTGCAGAAAGATCGGCGCTGAGAAATAGTCCACTTCTCCGATCACCTGCGCCTGTTTGCTTTCGTTCAGTATGACGAAGTTCTGAGGCGAAGCCGAGCGCAGCGATACTTCCTGGGCCGGATAGATCTCCGACGACCAGTGATAGCGATCGCCCGATTGCCTGATCACATTGCTCTCGGCCAGGTAGTCGAGAATCTCAACGGTGCCGTCGGACATACTGGTCTCTTCTTCGTCGTAAGGAAGTTCAAAGGCGCCGCACTTGAGGTGATTGGTTCTGATTATCAGATTGTCGGGATCGATAATGCCCGACTCCGGCGTGCGATCAAAAATATACTTCGGCTCGGCGCACAAAAACTGATTGATAGCCGAAGAATTGGCCACCATGATAGTCAGCGAGCCGGCGTTGCGTCGTCCGGCTCGTCCGGCCTGCTGCCACAACGATGCAATCGAGCCGGGGTAGCCGACGATTATAGAAACCTCAAGGCTGCCAATGTCCACCCCCAACTCCAGCGCGTTGGTGGACACCACGCCGTGGATGGAACCATCGCGCAGTCCGCGTTCGATTTGACGGCGTTCGTTCGGCAGATAGCCGCCACGATAACCGGCGATGTTGATACCGCGCCCAAAGTCTCCTTTTAGCTCACGCTGCAAGTAGGTCAGCAGTACTTCGACATAAAGCCGGTAGCGAGCAAACACTATCGTTTGAATACGGTGCCTCAAAACGCGAGCGGCCAACCGCGAGGCTTCGTTGACCGCCGATTTGCGAATGCCGAGCTGCTTATTGATCACCGGCGGGTTGTAAATAACAAAGTGCTTTTCACCCGAAGGGGCGCCGTTGTTGTCGATAAGCGCCACATCGCGTCCGATGATTCGTGATGCCAGACTGTCCGGGTTGGCAATAGTCGCCGAACAACATATAAACACCGGGTTGGAACCATAGAACTTGCAGATTCGGTGCAGGCGCTTGACGACATTGGCCAGATGCGATCCAAAAACACCGCGGTAATGATGCACCTCATCGATCACGACATACCGAAGGTTCTCGAAAAGTTTGATCCACTTGGTATGATGCGGCAGGATGCCGGTGTGCAGCATGTCCGGGTTGGTGATAACGATATGTCCGGCCGAACGAATTGCGCGGCGGGCCGAGTTGGGCGTGTCGCCGTCGAAGGTGTAGGTCTTGATGTCGACATCAAGTTTCTCGATAAAATCATGCACCTCACCCAGTTGATCCTGTGAAAGTGCCTTAGTGGGGAAAAGGTAGAGAGCGCGTGTCTCTGGCTCGGCAAGGATACGATTCAGCACCGGCAGGTTGTAGCACAGCGTCTTGCCCGATGCTGTCGGCGTCACAACAACAATGTCACGACCCTCCTGCACCATCCGGACTGCTTCAGCCTGATGAGTGTAGAGATTCTCGATTCCCTTTTCAGCCAACGTACCGACTATTCGCGGATCAAGGTTGGAGGGGAAGTCTTCGGTAATAGCTTCACGCGCCGGGATGGTCTTCCACTGGACGATGTTCTTTTGGAAGTCATCGTCGCTTTTAAGCAGGTCGATTATTTGGTCAAGTGTCATGATTCTAGCTACTTATAGTTGTATCCACAGCGCCCCAAAAAAACGCATGATCCGCAATCTTCAAAAGGCATTGGCGAATATAATTCCTAGTATGAAGAATACGAGTCCTGAAAGAAGGCTGAACCCCAACGAAAGCCACCTATCTTTAGATTTACCTTTGCCCACTGTTTCTTCAAGTTGTTTTACAAAGGCTTCTGCGTTCTCACGTTCGATGTTTGCCAAGCTTGAGAGCTTGTTGTAATCCTCGCGGAGGCGGGCCAGTTTTTCAGAGCGTTCCTTCAGCCCGCCTTCAAGTCTATCTACTAGATTAGTGGTCTTTCTAAGGGAGTCAATAGCTTCAGTGACCTGCTGATCGACGTCGCCCTCGGAACGACGTAGATCGAGAAAAAGGTCATACAACTCAGGAACAGGAATGAACGGCAACGGAAATGCCCTCAGAACTAGTCGCAGCAATCGGTTACGAACAACTGGTGTTAGTGGTTTTTTCTCCGCCATAGTCTCATGTCCCCGCGCCTTTTCTACTCACACCACCCCCGTCAACTGACGGCGGCAGATGTCACAGAACTTGTCGCTTTTGGTGTCAATGTCCAACATCATCTGGCTAAAATAATTCACACACTTGGGATTGCGACACTCCGACAGTTCGAACAAGTGCGCCGCCTGGTGAATGGCCTCTTTGAACAAGCGCGGATAGACCTTGGCTTCATCCTCCGGCAGGCCGTAAAACTCCAAACGGATGCGAAACAGCGACACAATGGCCGTTCCGGCCAGACAGTCCGCATATCCCAGTATGTATGCCTCATCAGGCAAATACAAATCTTCTTCGAAAACCGCAATCACTTTCTCGCGCGCATTGGATTTAATTCGCTCCAGCTTGGACAGCACGACCGGTGCGTAATACTGGTTACGAACGACATTGTGGGCCTCATCCGGTGTCTTCATCCCCTTGAGAATGTCGACCGAGCGGTTGAACACCGGGCCGATCTCGGCGGCCAATCTATTGACCACCGAAAAGTCGACCTCGCCGACCGGGACTACGACTATTTTCGATTTCAAAAAGGCCATATTCATTCCTGTGGGCGGCAGACGCCCTCGTCTGCCCCTTGGCGGGTTCACGCCGCAGCGCGCAGGCGAAGACGGACCCACCCTACTCAATTCGTGCGCGGGCAGACCTCCCGGTCTGCCCGTTCATCTTTTCACCCGGCGGTGAAAAACTGCGAGTCACTGCCGGTGGGGGAAACTCTCACTTCCACTTTTGAGGCACACTTTGGACACCAGCCGACAAAGGCGGTCTGCTTCTTATTCAGATAGATCCGGGAATACAGTTTACAGCACTTAAAGTGCATTCCCAGAAACGGTCGGCGGCTGGGTGCTTTCTCTTGCATTATCGCAAACATAATAACCAGATCATTGTCGATTGCCAATACCGGGTTGAAGTTTTTTGGTGATAAATCACTCCTTGCGCTTCGCGCCCAGCCTCTTAACCGTAGGTCGGGTCTCTCTTCTCTTGGAGACCCGACATCACGCGCTTCGCGTGATTCTTCAAGGTACCCCACCAAGAGCGCTTCGTGCATCAGACCCATGTATGGGCTGGTGGGTTCATTTTTCGTGGTCACAGGACCAATCACTGACCAAATCGTGAAAACAATTGACTCCGCCAAGAAGACTCTGCATACTCAGACAAACAGAGAGGAACATGCTGAGCTTTTGAAACTCTTGACCCTGGAAACCTCGGCTCAGGACACTCAATGCACAAACGCAGTTGACCATTCCAGTGTCGAAATTCGACGCAGATTCAACTAGACCCAGCGACAGACGAAAGCAAACATGAAGAACACAATTGCAACTGAGAACCACGCACGATTCAAGGATTGGACTGTCCTTCTTTGCACCGTGTTTATCATGGGAGGATGCGGTGGCAGGGGCGTTAACCTGCGAAGTCCGAGCGAAGCTCCACCGGATGCCGTGCCGGTGTTGGGCCGGTTGAATCCCAAAAGTGACCTCGCAGAGTTGAACAAATTCAGCCAGGCTGAGGTTTTGGTCGGAAGTGAGACGGACTCCGAATTCAAAGCGTACTTCCAAATCAAACCTGCCGATGACGGTTGGTTCCGCTGGCGGCTCAGGCCGGGTCGCTATGTGATTCAAACAATCAGGTGGGAAGGTATGACCGAGGGAAGTTGGACGGCAAGGCCCAAGCACGTTTCAAGAAACCGCCGTATTTGGGCAACGTTCACTGTACCGGAAGGTGCGCATGTAGTCTACATAGGGACTTTTGCGTTCGATCCCTCCAGCAAAGATCGTTTTATACACGAGGCTCAGGTGGTCGACGAGTTTCACATTTTACCACCGGCCCTCGCCAAAGAAGTAGAAGGCGTAGATCCGACTCAACAACTAATGGAATGGAGTGAGCCGCGATGAAGAGAGTTCCCTTGTTTTTGTGTTTGGCGCTTATCTGTGTGGGGTGTGCTTCGCAGACTTATCATCTGATCAAGCCGATTGAGCCGAAACCCAAGGCCGCGGCTGGGTCCCCTTACTGGCCTACAAAGGTTTCAAGTCTCCAGCCGCAGTTTCGCTGGGAGGGTAACGCGGACCAGAGTTATGACTTGATCATTTATGAGGTGGTGATGGTGGATGGCGCCGGACCGCTGATGGATAAGGTCCCGAGCCCAGGGGCCGAAGTCTTCTACGAAGAAGGGATTGTGGGAACGAGCTTTGTCCTTCCGAATCCACTCAGGCCGGATACAGATTATCTCTGGAGTGTTCGCTCTCGTTCCTCAACCGAAGTATCGGACTGGGCGACCTACGATACCAAGGTTGGCCAGGGCATCTATGGACCAGGGAAGTCATACTATAAAGTGCACTTCTGGATCAAAACGCCTGACTGATCGGGCTACCATCCTTGGGGGTTGTGCCCCGGTGCTTCCGTCGGGTGGCACCCTCAAAGCCGCTTTGGGGGTGGCGATAAATCGCTCTCTTGTGCTTCGCGGCCTGTGATGCTATCACGCAGTGCTCACGTATTGTGCGCGCGAAGCGCAGTGAGCAGGCTTGCCTGCCGTCCCAAACAAGGCTTGAGACGGCCACCCGAAGAGAAGACTGGATTGTGGCCTTCGCCAGAATGACTAGCCGTGTCACCCCGAGCGGAGTCGAGGGGTGAGCTCCTGCTTTCATGGCTCATGGTTCGACTGAGCTCACCATGACATAGGTGGCCCACAGAACCGGTAGTTTTGCTATTGCTTTTTAACAGTAGGTTGGGTCTCTCTTCTCTTGGAGACCCGACATCACGCGCTTCGTGTGATTCTTCATCCGGATGCGTAGTGTGTGGCTGACTATGTGAGTGACTGGCAAGTCGGAACCCACAAGGGGGTTCCAACCTACGGGACTGGGTGCCCCACAGCTTGCTGTGGGATTCGGGGTATGCATAGGCCCCCCACTGTCCGCTTCAGTTCTCCCTACTTATCCGACCAGACTGCCAATACGTTGCCGCTGGGGTCGCTGAAATGAAACCGCCGTCCGCCCGGAAACTCAAAAGTATCCCGCACGACTTTACCACCATGCTCGCTGACTTTATCCTTGATCTCTTCTAGGGCGGTGGCATAAAGCACCACAAGCGGTCCGCCCGACACAACTTCCGGCGATTTGGCAAATCCACCGCCCAATCTTCCATCGTTAAAACTGGTATACTCCGGACCATAATCAGTAAACTTCCATCCGAATACGGCCCCGTAGAACCTCTTTGTCTTTTCGATATCGGTGCTCGGGAATTCAATGTAATCGACGCGACGATCCTGATCTGCCTGACTCATGGCGCATTCTCCTCTCGTAAATGGTTCGGCGGTCCCGCCCTACTCGACTTGTCACTCTTGCTCGACTTGTCATTCCTGCTCGACTTGTCATTCCTGCGAAAGCAGGAATCCGTCCTTTACTCGGGGTGGCCGTCTCAAACCTTGTTTGGGACGGAGTCCCCGTAGCCGCCAAGATCGGCAGGACCACAGGGGTCCTGCCCTACAAGACTGCATTCAACTCTCCCATAATCGCCACCGACGATGAACTGCCCAGCCGTGTCGCGCCGGCGGCCAGGAACTCGCGGCATTGTTCGAGCGTGCGGATACCACCCGAGGCCTTCACTTCGATCTGCCCGGCTGCTGCTTCATGCAGCGTTCGGATCTGCTCGAGTGTCGCACCGCCGAAAAAGCCGGTGCAGGTTTTTACAAACTGTGCGCCGGCGTTTATGATGCATTTTGTTGCTTCGATCTGTTGTTCGGTCGTGAGCTTGCCCGCTTCGATAATGACCTTCAGCACTACATTGAACGGCAGCTTACTTCGAATCTCGGCTATCTCGGTCTCTACCTCTTTGAAACGATCCGATACCATCCAGCCGACATTGGCCACCATATCGATTTCGTGCGCGCCGTCATCGACGCCTTTGATTGCTTCGAACAGTTTGACATCGGTTCGCGCCGCCGACAGTGGGAACCCGGCCACCGAAAGTATCTTGACCGCACTGCCTTTCAACTCGTCGGCTGCCGTCCGCACCCATACCGGGTTGATAGCGACCGAGTAGAAGTCGTTCTCGATAGCTTCTTTGCAAAGTGTACGGACAGCGGCTTCATCCACTTCCGGTTTCAGCGCGGCGTGGTCGAACCGTCGATTGAGTTTATTCATGAAATCACTCATTCGAGCAATAAAGGACGAACATGTTCGCTTGTAAAGAGGGAGTTGGGAGATCGCATAGACTACCGATCCCAGGGCAAGCTGTGGCTCACCCGGCGGACAACGTTGACATACGGAGCACAATTGCTACATTAGGGGGTAGCCAGGAGGAATGATGAGTAACCGTATAATCCTATTGATAGCTGCTGCGTGCTTGGTCATTGTGGTGGTTCAAAACTGCACCGAAGATACAAGTCCCAACGGACCGCAGGCACCCCAGCCCGTGCTTTTTGCGGACTATGTTCATTTCGACACAACCTCATACATGATTCTACGCACGACGATGGCGCCACCTGCGGCCGAGGCCTATGTCTGGTGCGAAAAGAGTGTGGGCGAACCGTTCATCGACAACAACGGAAACGGTGTCTTCGATCCAGGCGTAGACCTTTTCATAATGTCTCGCGGTCCAGACAACCAGGACCTTAATGACAACGGCAAACACGACGGGGCTGAGGACCCCTGGTCACCCGGAGTGCCCTTTGACGACTTGGACGGCGACGGTGATAGGGACTGTGACTCGAATTGGTTGAGCCTGCCCAACCGTGAGCCGGGTGTGCCATACTGCGATCTCAACGACAACGGACAGTGGGACAAGCAGCCGCAATACCTGTATCTGGCCGTGCGATGGAGAATGTCGGAGGTTGACTCCATCGCGGTCGAATACACCCTGTTCCCCGAAGATTCAATCTTCAGTATCCAGTCTGATTCAGGACTGTTCTACTGGTATCCGGACGTGCTCACGAATTCAAGTATGATCGGGAAATCAATTTTCCGTATAAGAGATAACGTATTGAGACATCGGCCGTACCTGAGTTTGGTTGCCTTCACAGTGTTCAAGTCTGATACCATCTTACTCGACACTATTCGTGTTTCCTCGACCTTTCCAAATCCCGGGGCCAGCTATCGACGGACGATCGACACCGGGCAATCGCTGACTATCGAAGGCAGACAATTCGACAACCTACTGGTCGTTGCATACGACGACTATACGACAATGGGCGGAGGCGGTAATCCTGAAGGCAATTTCTTTAGTGCATACTTCAGTAAGGCGCTCGGTCTCCTGGCCTTTCACCTCCCCGCATACTCGTCAGGTGAGGGCGAGTGGTTCTACCTTGATCAGCGCTTTGACTCGCTCCCCCTTCCCATGATTGAATGACACCGGCGACACAGGTCACCCGACCCACACCGACAGATTGCTTTCCTCATAGCGGTACATAGGAAAAATGAGCGAATCGCAGTTGAGGCTTTCGTTGAGGACTGGGTCTGCATAGCCGGTGACTATCAACGTGATGCGCTTAGCGTCGGCTGGAATTATCAGGGAACCATACCGGTGGACCACACTGCCTCTGTTTACTGGAAATGAGGTGGGGGGTTCTCTTTGCGCATAAACAACCTCACCTGTATTGTGAAAGATCACAGCCAAGCTGTCTGCAGCAAACAACATCCTATCACGATACGGTATGAGTTCTACTCCTTCGGCACCAGCAACCCGTATACTGATCCCCATCGGCAAATCTTCGTCGAGAGGTGCCCGTGCTGAGTTTCTGAAGCATTGGACCGAAGGGTGAAGTATGTGTTTACCGCAATGCAGACCGTAGGATGACCCGGGTGAGTGCGTACCACCAGCGTGCTGTATATCCTGGCCGACCATAAGGTAAGCCAGAGTATTATACTTCGTACAACTCAATTGTAGGCAGGCCAACAGGAGAATTGGCGTAAGTAGTTTTCTGCATGGCATGTCTGATTACTTCCTCATTAGAGCCGGTGAACAACCCCCTACGGCTTGACGAACTCGGCCAGCATAAACTCAAGGTCTGAGTTGGTGCTGATCCGGTAACGGTCGACGATACCATCGCAAGTTTTTGTGCGGTGACCCTCTACCTGCCAGTTCTGCCGTTCGATAATCACGATCCCCTCTTTGTAGGCAAAGTATGTCACGCCGCTGATCCTGATTTCATCATAGCCCGAACGCGTACAACTGTCGACTTCGGTTTCCACCACCGGTATCACCATGTTACCGTCGTACTCAATCACGGCGCAATCATATCCGGCTTCACGAGCCAACGCCTTTATCCGATAGGTAGTGGAGGCGTCCATTGTCTCTTCAGGCAGCAGGACCTTAGTGCTTTGGGTCCAACTGTATCCCGGAGTAAGTTCACCATCGGGGAAGACCGGCATGCCCTGTTCGAAATAACTTTTCAGCCAGGTAACCGTGCTCAATTTTTCGTCCGGCGATAGGACCAGGTCGGTGTATCGACCGTTCGGTTGAACGAACAGCGTAGATATGCGCGACCTGTCCACGGTTGTCATTTTGGTGCTGTCTTCCTTTGATGCGACCTCGTAGGACCAGGTGGAGGTATCCAGCACCTCGGCGGTGCTGTCTTCAGCCAACGATATGATGTGAAACACAATGTCGACATCGTAGGCATGGGACGATTCTTCAATGAGCGAATCGCCGGCCGTAACTTGCGTGCTGCTTTTGGAAGTTTGGTCGTAAACCAGTTTCATGCCCGGTTGGTATTTCAACCTTAGGGTGACTTTCTTGTCCCCCTGGACGCAACCGGTGAATAGAAGACAGACCAAACCAAACATGAGGGCGGTGGTGAGGGTTTTCAATTTGGTTCTCCTGCGTTCGTTCAGTGATGTTCCGGAGTGATGACCATGCGCAACTCAGTCAGGCCGCCGAAATGTCCCAAGAGCCCGGGGGGGCCCATAATCAACATTCCTTTGGCCAGTCGCTGACGTTCGTCATTGGTCATAATTGAGTGGGTGGCGTTAAGCTGCCGGCCGGCCGAGCTTGAAAACAAGATCGGTCCGCCACGAACTCCGGCATCGGGGGCATGACCCTGATTCATGCCCACGATAACCGCTGATGCCAGTATCACCAGTGATGCGGCCAGTGAGACCAACGCCTGTAGGAACGGTCCTTTGCTGTCGGCTTCGGTGTCACTGGAAGCATAAGATTCGTACCCGCCAGATTGTTGGACAGTTTTGGCCAGAACGAGTTGTGAGGTTTCCAGCCAGTAGTCCTCGCCCGGATCGCGGGTACCCTTCTGTTTGAGAAGCTCCTTGAGACGTCTGGACTCCTCGAACTCCCGGCGGCAGTCACCACATTGGTCAAGGTGGCTCTTGACCTCTTGGCTGACCGATTCGGCAAGTTCGTTGTCCAGAAAGTCATCCAGAAGCGACAAAGCGCGCTGACAGATCATTTTTGCTCCTTTAATCTGAGTCGCTGCCTTAGTATCTTTCTCAGCTTTATGCGCGCAATATGGAGGTTTGATCGGACGGTGGCCTGGGGGCAGTTGAAGATGTCGGCAATCTCTGCTTTGCTGTAGCCTTCAACGTCGTGAAGAACGGCTGTCATTCTTTGCTTTGGCGGCAAAAGGTCCAGCGCCCGGTTAATCTCCTCCATCAAGCGCTTTTGCTCAAACGCTTCGCTCGGTGTCGACACTCGCCGTGAAAGATCCAATTGAACCTCCCCCGGCAGCGATGACGTATCCTCCGCAATTCCATGATGTCCTTTTCGTTTGCGGAGCAGGTCGATCGCATAGTTGGTGGCGATCCGAACCAAAAACGTCGAGAAATAATTTACATCTCTGAGTTCCTTACGCTTCTTATATACTCTGACAAATGTCTCCTGAACCACTTCGTCGGCATCAAGATGGTTGCCCAGAAGATGGTGCGCCAGCGTATATATCTTCTTCTGAAATCGGCTGACCAGTTCGGCAAAAGCCTGCTGATCACCGGCCACAAAACTCGCTACTAACTCGGGGATCGTCTTTTTCATACCCCGAAAATCAACTTTCTGCTATTATAGGGACGCTCAACATCGAATTCTGTTCAATCACAGGAAGTAAAAAACAAGTTGACCGCTTCATTCTGGTAGCTTATGGTAACTCGAGATGATTGTCAATCTTTTTCAAGCCAATAACTTACAGGCGTTTACCGTCAATTGACTCAGGCTTATGTACAGGCGCATCGCTACCGCTTTTTCACTATAGCGGCCATCGGGACTTTTATGGGGACTCTCGACGGGTCCATCCTCAATGTCGCCTTGCCGACTATCGCCTCTGATTTGAGCTGTCGGATCGATCAGGTTGCCTGGGTGGTGATGGCCTATGCCGCTACACTGGTTGCACTTATGATGGTTTTCGGAGCCTGGGCGCAGCGGCGGGGATATCCTTTTGCTTACAAGTTTGGTTACGCCGCCTTCCTGCTCGGGTCGACCGTTTGCATTCTCAGCCGCGACATCAATATGTTGATTGCCGGGCGTGTCATTCAGGGTGTGGGTGCAGCCATGTTCCAGGCGGTGGGCATAGGGCTGGTCACCGAGGTTTTCCCGCCTTCAGAGCGGGGAAAGGGGATTGGCACGATGGTCATGATGGTCTCGGCCGGTCTTATGGCTGGGCCGCCGATTGGAGGCTTTCTCCTTCAGTATTTCCCATGGCAATCGATTTTCATAATCAATCTGCCGATTGGCTTAGTGGCGTTGGTCCTGAGCCAGATGTTTTTTCGGAAGTTTCCTCTGCCCACAACGACTGCCAGGATGCATCTGACAGGGGCGGCTGCCTTGGCGACCGCGCTGTTGACCGCGATGTTAGGGTTGTCGTTTTTCGATGAGTATCCGTTTTGGAGTCTTCAGGTCGGTGGCTGCTGGACCCTGATGGTCATTGCCGCGACGCTGTTCATTGTGGGAGAAAACCGGCCACACCGGGCGCTGATAGGACTGGACATTTTTCACAACGCTGAGTTTTCGCTCAGACTTGTGGCCATGCTTTTGATGTTCGTTGCGCTGGCCGGCAGTCTGGTGTTGTTGCCGTTCTTTTTGCAGAATGTAAAAGGACTGTCGCCACGGACTCTTGGACTATACCTGACCATTCTGCCGGTCACCATGTTTTTCACCGCGCGTCAGGCTGGTTGGTTGTCGGATCGGTTTGGTTATCGCATCCTGACCACCGGTGGGTTGTTGCTGGTGTCGGTTGGGTTCGCGCTGTTCCAATGGTTCGAAGTTGCCACCCAGCCGGTATACATCGCTCTGTCACTGGTGCTGATCGGGTTCGGTGTGGGGATATTCGGGACACCGAATGCCTCGGCGGTGATGGGTGCCATCCCGCAAGAACAGCGGGCGACTGCATCGGGCATCGTCTCCACCACACGCAACCTCGGTATGGCTATCGGCATCGCTGTGTCCACCGGGCTGTTCGCATTCTTGCAAAACCGGATGCATCTCTCCGACGGTGCCGAAGCTTTCCTGACACCATTTCATCAGGTCGCCATCCTGTCCGTGATCGCCGCTTTCGCCGGCGCCGTGATCTCCTTCACCCGCCGTAATCGGTAGGCGTGAGTCTCTTCGTGCGTGGTGTACGTCCTCGTGCGCCACGTTGACACCGGGGCAGACCATAAGACCCATTTATGGGTGTCATTCCCGCGAAGGCGGGAATCCATCTTCCTCTTAGTAGAGCGGCATCCTTGCGATGCCGGCAAAGATTGGCAGGATCACAGGGATCCTGCCCTACTAAGAACTGGCGTAGGCCAGAATCCAGTCTTTGTACTTCAAACAGGATGCCGGATCAAGTCCGGCATGACGGACTGGTACTTAGCGTCGAAACCCACCCGCCCCAACCGCACGGTGTAAACCACCGCCCACAGTCCACACCAAAGTTGACAACAGGATAGAGTTTGCTATATTAACGCAAACCACGGGAGGTCAACGTGAAGAACATCTTGAGACTTCTGTCTGTCGCAGCATGCTTGATCTGTATAATCGCAGTCAGTTGCGGTGAATTCTCAAAACCCATTGTACCCCAAATCACCGAACCGATATTATTCGACGACTACGTCCGCTTCGATACGTCGCGGTTCATGATCCAGCGATCAACCATAGGCTTGGGCTGGGTGGAGTGGTATCTGTCGTGCGAGAGCAGCCTGGGTGAGCCGTTTACCGACGTGAACGGCAATGGTGTCTACGATCCAGGTATCGACATTTTCGTGATGGCTGTCGGACCAGAGAACATGGATTATAACCACAATGGCAAACACGACGGGCCGGACGACCCGTGGGAACCGGGTATACCTTTTGATGACCATAACGGTGATGGGGAACGCTCTTGTTATTCTCTAGGCTGGTATCCGGAGCGTCATTATGAGACATGGATGCCGTTTTGTGATCTGAACGGCAATGGTCGGTGGGACAGCCTGTCGAATCTCCGTCACAAAGTCGTCAAGTGGGGTATCGTAAACGAAGACTCCACCGGCGTGGAATACCAACCGGTCGAAAACGATTCCCTTTTCTGGTATACTACTGATTCCGGTGTACAGCATTGGCAACCGGAGCCCCACGAATGGCCCGACTCGAACAGCAATATGGGTTTCATACTCGATGACAGCGGCCTCATTGGAACCACTGCGCACACCTGGCTTCGTCTTTTGTACTACGGCAACAACACAGTCGACACAACCCGCATGCCACGTTGGTGGTCTGGTTGCGGCTACGTAACACTCCGAAAAACCGTTCATACAGACCAGGACCTGGAGATATATGGAGTACTCCACCAAGACTTGCTGATGGTAAGATTCGACCAACCACGAGGCGACAGCGGGCAGGATGTGTCCAGGTGCGAAAACGACTATTGGGAATTCTATTTCGCAAAGGGAACAGGATTGATCGCCGGGCACTTTGACGTGCATCAACGGTTACGGGAGACCTGGTATTATTACGATCGACAGTTCGACAGCGCGCCGATTCTGATGACACCGGCTGAGCAGGGACCCTAGAATTCCGCTATGCCATCCCGCGCGATCTGAAGATCACACGGGCACGCCATGGACAGAAGATGCTCGCCGGGTGGCCGTCTCAAGCCTTGCTTGGGGCGGAAGTCAGCATAATAGATTCACCCCTCGACTGCGCTCGGGGTGACAATTTGGGGTGACAATAGAGAGGCGCGGAGCGCAAAAGAGCCAGCTTGACTGGCTAACTATTCGGTTGACAGCTGCCGAAATAAGTTGTAGAATACTCGCCGATTGGGGCCATAGCTCAGCTGGGAGAGCGCTTGACTGGCAGTCAAGAGGTCAGGGGTTCGATCCCCCTTGGCTCCACAAATTCCGAAACTCCCGTGGGTTGTCCTCAGCCCACGGGGGTTGTTGTTTCTGCCAACAGTTAAGGAGACTCAGATGGACAAATCAGGCGGATACCTGGCCTTTCCATTCGTAGCCGAATTCTACGATGACACTGTGCCATACAAAGAACGTCAGGATGTTCAGTTTTTTGTAGAATCCTCCAAAACGTCCGGCGGTAAAACGCTCGAACTGGGCAGCGGCACCGGTCGCGTATTGATCCCAACAGCGCAGGCCGGCTGTGAGATCGTCGGGTTGGACCTTTCACCCAGAATGATGGACAAGTGTCGAACCGTGCTGGCCGAAGAACCGGACGAAGTCCAGGCGCGAGTGAGTCTGGTAGAAGGGGACATGTGCAACTTCGATCTTGACGAACAGTTTAGTCTGGTCACTATGCCGTTCCGACCCTTTCAGCATATCGAGACTGTCGACGAACAGATTCAGTGCTTACAAACGGTCCATCGCCATCTTGAACCGGGCGGGAAGCTGATTCTTGATCTGTTTAATCCATCGTTGAAGTTTCTCGTGGATGACAAGGCCCTGATAGAGTCTGGCGACGAACCGGAGTTTACTATGGCCGACGGACGCAAAGTGCTCAGGCGGATGCGCGTTGCCAAGCGTGACCACTTTAGCCAGGTTTCGGACGTAGAGATTATTTACTACGTTACGCACCCAAGCGGCAAAAAGGAACGGCTGGTGCACGAGTTCAGGATGCACTATCTATTCCGTTGGGAGGCGGAGCATCTGTTGGTCCGGTGCGGTTTTGAGGTCGACCATCTCTACGCCGGTTATGACAAGTCTGCGTTTGGTTCCAAGGACCCCGGCGAGTTGATCTTCGTAGCGCGGAAGGTGTAGGCCAGAAACGGCTCTCTGGCCGCTTCGCGGCCCCTTGTCGCACATTCCGGCCCATGCACGAAACGCCCGAATGGCAAGAACCACGGCTTGACCGTGTCATGGTGAGCGGAGTCGAACCATGAACTTATTCGAACCTTGAGAGCGCAGCAGATGAGGACATCTGCCAGGCACACCTTTAGGTGCTGGCAGGCGACCCCGCCTGCCTGCTACTCATCCCGCATCGAGTCGACCGGGTTGGCCGTTGCTGCCTGTATAGAACGCAGCCCGGCGGTCAGCATGGCGAAGGTCAGCCCCACCAGCGCAGTGAAGGCAAAGAGGCCGAAGCCCAGGTCTATCCGGTAGGGCTCGTAAGACAACATATCGGTCATCAGCATGTATCCCAGCGGCGCCGCGACCACATTGGCAATCACCAGTAAGAGGATGAATTCTTTGGTGAGCAGGGCGACTATGTTCGTCACGGAAGCGCCAAGGACTTTACGAATGCCGATTTCCTTCGTGCGTTGCTGGGCCGTGTAAGACACCAATCCAAAGATACCCAGGCAGGCGATAGCGATAGCCAGGATGGAGAAGGTCCCGAACATTTTTGTCTGTGAGCGGCCTTCTGCATAGTTTTTGTCAATCTCGTCGTCAAGGAAGATGCTTCGAAAGTCGGCATCCGGGAAGAGTGATGCATGTGTCTGTCTGATTGCGGCCATGCCGCCGGTGAAATCGCCGGTCGGAAGCTTGACGCAAAGACTGGCCGTTTTCTCAGGCCGCCACAACAGGGCAACAGTAGGTCGGTAACCGTAGTGGAAGGCGCCATGAAAATCTTCGACTACGCCGATGATCTCATAGAATCTGTCTTCTCCGCCATAGACAAGCGTGCCGACCGGATGTTCTCGTTCAAGTTCCTTGGCAGCCGACTCAGAGATGATAACAGCCGTCGACGCATCAACGTTTAGATTGTCACCAAAGCTGGTTCCGTCTACTATAGTCAAACCGAAAGTTGTCAGGAAGTCATCGTCGATGTAGTACGTCTTGGCCACCAATCGCTTCTCGTCGTCACGTTCCTCGGTATGATAAAACGCTCCGTAACGGTATGTTTCCCGTCCCGGTGGAGCGTTCACGGCCGCGGTGGCGAGAACTTGTCCGGTGGAAAGGAGCTCGTCCTTCAGAATTCGGCAACTGTCGGCTGCTTCCGGTGAGTCTTCAAAGTCGACTATAACCATGTTGGTGGGATCATATCCAAGTTCGATTGAGGAGATGTAGTCGGTTTGTCGCATGATAACAGTGGTGCAGAAGATCATTAGAGCGGCGACGGCAAACTGGAAAACGACCAACCCCTTGCGCAACACCGAGCGCGTTGACTTCATCCCGACTTTGCTCTGGAGAACCTCGATTGGCCGGTATCTCGAAAGAAACAGGGCTGGGTAGAATCCTCCCAGTATTCCCACCAGCAGTACGAGGCCGGCCAGTGTGACCAGCATCAACGGATGCTCGTAGACACCAACCAGCATCTCACGCGGCAACCGATCGGCAAGTAGCGCCTTGCCCGCCTCGAACAGCAGGACGCCGATGGCCGCCGATACCACCGCGATAGTCACCGACTCACCCAGGTATTGCTTGATGAGACTCGGCCGGTCGGCGCCGAGAACCTTACGCACACCAACCTCTTTCATGCGATCGGCCGATTGGGCGGTGGAGAGGTTGATGAAGTTGGCAATCGCCTGAAAGAGAATGAACAAGGCGACCATGCCGAATCCGATAAGCACATCCCATTCGCCACCGGGTGTGAGTTCGCCACGGTTGCCGGAGTAGAAGGTCTCGAAATAGATATCACCGAAAGATTTGGTGCGAAACTTGAACTTCGTTGCTTCCTCGGCGGTCAGGTGTCTTTCAACGACAGCGGGTATCTTGCCCAGCATTGTCTGTGGAGAGGCTTGGTCCCGCATCAGAAGATAGACATAATCTCCACCGTCGTAGCCGTTGAACTCGCTCCACGAACTCACGTTCTCGCCAAGATGCTCCAGTGTCGAATATGAAATGACGAAATCCGTATACAATTGAGTGTTTTGCGGAATGTCTTCAAGGACGCCGGTTACCGTACATTCAAACTCATCATTGAACTGTACGCTCTGTCCGATTGGGTCCTCGTTGGCAAAGTACTCGTCCACGGCTCGACGCGTGATAAGCACCGAATTGGGTTGAACCAGGGCCGAACGAGTGTCGCCGCGATAGATGGGCAGAGTAAAGACATCAAAGAAACTGCCATCGGTGAACAACACCTCGGGGTGATGTATATAGGCAGCACCTCTGTTTTCATCGACAATCCGAGCGCGCTCATCGCCAACCTTGACACTGGTTAGACGCATCATCCGAAAAACGGCGGCATTCTCCACCTCCGGTATCTCCTGGACCATGGCTCGTCCTAACGGCGCCATAACCTGAGCCGATGAAAACGACTCTTCACCGGACTCATAATCGCATTCCAGGCGATGTATGCGTTCGAGATTTGAGTGAAAGCGATCAAAAGCCAGTTCATGGCTGAAGTGCCCCATGACGGCCAAACAAAGGGCCGAGCCAAAGGCCAGGGAGAATACATTGACGAATGTGTAGAACTTTTTCCTGGCCAGGCTGCGGGCTGCGGCTCGAAAATAGTGTGCGAACATGTTCTCTGTCTCCGTTACTGCTGGGTCATAGCCGAGGATGGTATTGGTCCTGTCTGTCCATACTGTATGAGACGAATTATGCCCTGAAAAGTTGCTTTGTCGTCGGCGTGAGCAGTCACGCCGGGGTACCGGGAAAGACCCCGCCTGCCAGCTGCTTCAGCATCAAGCTACGATTCTCTGGTAAAAGCCCACCACGCTGCTTCAAACTTGTTCCGCAAGTTCACAGCACATAGATTGGTATCATGTCTACTTATGCCAAGTTGCGCAGCGATCTGGTCGTGGCGCCGGCCACCGTGGATGGCGAGACGGTCTACAACATGAAGGACCCTATAAGGGGAAGTTACTTCAGATTGCGCGAACCGGAATACTGGCTGGTGCAACAGCTCGACGGCACGACGTCATACGATCTGATCGCCGAGCGCTTCCAGGCGAAATTCGACCTGAATATCAGCGCCGAGAACGTCGGGCAGTTTGTTGAGGCTCTGGAAAAACTCTTCTTTCTCGACAATGCCCGCGCCGAGCAGGCGGTGTCGCGTAAGAGTTACTTGATAGACAAGCAGGGTTCTTTGTTTTCCAGGTTGTTGTTTGTCAAACTGAAAGCGTTCTCTCCGGGCGGTTTTCTGAAACGGCTCACTTCAATCTATCGCCCCTTCCACAACCGTTTCGGGTTTACCGTGCAGGCCGCGGCAATCTTGTTGGGACTCTGGGTCCTCATGACCAATGCATCTGAGTTCACGGTCAGTCTGTACAGCATTTTCAATTTGGGTTCCATACTTGTCGTGATCGCCGCCATATTTGTGTTCTTTGTCGTCCACGAATTCGCCCACGCCGTGATTTGTCACTACCACGGGGGAGAGGTGCGCGAGATGGGGTTCTTGCTGCTTTATTTTCAACCGGCCTTCTACTGCGACCTGTCGGATGCCTGGCTGTTTGAGAAAAAGCGCCACCGCCTGGCCGTCACCGCCGCCGGTCCTTACTTTCAATTAATACTTATGGCTGTCGCGGCTATAGCCTGGCGAATCACCGTGGTCGGCGGCGTACCCAACGATCTATTCCGGATTATCGTCATCATCAGCTGGGTCACACTTCTGGTCAACCTGAACCCGCTTATCAAGCTGGATGGATACTATTTATTGTCGGACTGGCTGGACATTCCCAACTTGCGCCGGAAATCGTTTGCCTACCTGGGTAACTGGCTGAAACGATTGCTGCTCGGCTGGCCTGTCGAATCGATCGATGTAAGTCGACGGGAAAAACGAGTTTTCCTCTGGTACTCGGTGTTTGCCGTCATGTACACCGGTGTTTTGCTGGTCTGGGTGTTGTCGGTGATTGCTTCGTTTCTGATCGGTGTGGCCGGCGGCTTCGGTTTGTTGTTGTTGGCTACATTTCTGTTTGTTACCTTGAGACAAACATTTATGGGATTTGCAAGAGGAATCCTGAAGCACCTGAGATTTATGAAGACCCTTTACCGAAAACCATGGCGACTTGTCGGGAATATTGTCATCGCCGCCGCCGTGGTTGTACTCATGCTGGCCGTTCCGTTTCCTCGGCGGGTCACCGGTGAGGTTCTGGTTCGTCCAATCGCCGAATGTCGACTGCGCCTGAATGAGTTGGGCCTGCTGGAAACGGTCTACCGGCGTGGCGGTAAAGATGCCGACCGTAAAACAAGTTTTCTGCAGACAGCCTCAACCGACATGGCCTCGCTTAACCTGCTCAGGTTGGTGAAAGAAGGTCAGTATGTAGTCGAGGGAGACTCGGTGGCCGTGCTCGTATCCAACCAGGTGGCCAAGGAAATCATTGCCGAGACTTCGGTGCTTGACGAAGTGTTTACCCAGATGGACCTGCTGAGGGCGCCACCCAAGAAGGATGCGGTCGCCGAAGCCCAGGCGCAAGTGACCGCCGCCCGTATCAATCATCAACAGCGAAGCCGCGAGTTGGAACTCGCCTCCGAACTGGCTTCCAGAGAGATGAAACCGAAGCGCGAACTGGAGGACGCCGAATCCGCGGTCAGCATTGCGGCGGCCGAGCTAAAAACCAAGGAGGCATCGCTTCAATTGTTGCTTTCCGGGCCGAAACCTGAGGAGATCGCCGTCCTTCAGGCGGAGATCGACAAACAGGAAGCCAAATTGGATTTTCTCAGGTCCCAGCAGGCGGCCCAGACCATTCGTGCTCCCATGTCAGGCCGTGTCGATCTGGGCATGGGCGACGAACTCATCCTGTCAATTGTTGATGACCATGAGGTCGAACTGCTGGTTCCGGTTTCTGATTTCGATGTCAATCTGGTTGAGTGCGAACAGACTGTCCGAGTCAAAGTACGATCGCATGCCGGTGAGGTTTTCCTCGGGCGTGTTGCCCTGGTGCCGCTCAGCGCGCAGTATACCGATCACGAAGCCGTCTTCCCGGTGTCCGTGATCGTAGATAACAAAGAGGGCAGGCTGCGAAGAGGGATGACAGGATTTGCCAAGATCGAGTGTGGAAAGGCGTCTCTTATCAGCCTTATCGGCCGCAAAATAGCATCTGAGATGCGTGTCGAGTTTTGGTCCTGGTGGTAATCTTTTCCGCGTCCGGTGAATTATTTCCTACCATAACTGCCGATCCGAGAGCAGGTTCTGCGTAGAATTATGGCTAATTAGACCCCATTTTGGCCTTGACAGATTACAGGCTTTCGTTATATTTGTTTGGCTCTGGAGTATAGTACGTTGATGTTAAGGGTGTTTGGATAGCACTCGCTCCGGAGTAAACCGATAGGACTGCAAGGAGGTGAGTTAATGAAAGATTACAAACTCACAATCGAGGTCTTAGAAGCTCGCATCGCTCCGGCGTTCAGCCAGGGTGGACAGTAAGCCTTAAGACCTTCGAGGTCTGTAAGACTAAGGGCAGGTGTCTCAAGCACCTGCCCGTTTTTGTGGCGCCAGTAATTGCGCCAGCCGCTTTATTTCAACCACCAGAAACTTAATCGTCGGCAGGTTCTGAAACGAATTCTGATCATCCGGGTTGCTGATCTGTCCCGATATTGTGCGGGCCGTCTCAAAGGCCATGCGAAAGCAGCCATAGGCCGATTCATAATTCCCGGCATGCAGGTGAACCCGGCCGATAAGCGTCTGGCTGTCGATCTGTTCGGGCAGCAGTCCAAAACTCTCGGCCAGTTTCAGCGAGCGCTCCAGGTATATTAGTGCATCCGAATGGCGGTCGCCGGCTATCATGAGTTCGCCGGCCAGGCTGCACATCCACGGCAATTCGATATCGTTCTTAATAGTGTCCAGAGTTTCCACAATCTCGGTGTACGGATCGATCTCCGTCCTGGTTACGCCTCGTCGCAAGGCCCTGCTGAGAGCGTTAAACTCGACCACAACCCGTTCTCGCTCCAACTTCAACTCGGCCACCAATTCACGGGCGCGCTCAAGATGCTCTGGTGAGTCGGTGACCCTGGTTAACACCAACAGCGCTTCCAGTTCCTGGGGCTTATCGTTCACCGCCGCTCGCTGCTTCAAGGTTTCAAGGGCAATCTGGCCGGCGCTTTGGGCATCACCTATCCTGTCTCGCAAGTCTGCCCGGCTGATCTCCAGACGGGCGCGACCGATGGGATCTTCAACCTCTTCGTAAAGAGAAGCAGCATCACTATACAAGGCTTCGGCCTCACTGAACCGTCCCATGCGCTTGAGCGTCCTGCCCATATCGCCGGTGAATGCGCCCAGGTGTGCGGTGTCATCAAGCTCGGTGGCCAGGGTCATGCCTTCCTGCAGATACTTGACCGATTGTCTAAGTTGCCCGGCGCCTATCATGATGGCCGTCAGATTCTCCAGATTGAACAGAATCTCCTTTTTGGTGCCTATCTTTCGGTTTATTTCCAGCGAACTCTCCAGGCTGTCTACCGCTTCGTCGGACATGCCGCGCAGGTGGTAAACGTAGCCCAGATTGTTGAGGATGCGTGCTTCCTCAAGTTGGTTGGTGGTTTCGCGGCAAATATCGATCGACAAACTGAAAAGTCGGGTGGCACGCACCAACTTGCCACGGATGGCCAGTATCGATGCAATATTGCTCAGTGTTGAGGCAACGTTATCCATCGCCTTGTGCCGTCGCTGAATTCTCAAGGCGCGACGGTAGGATCTCAGAGCCGCCGGATAGTCTGCACCCACCCAATGCAGGTTACCGATATTGTTGAGAGTGTGCGAAATCTCCAATTCATCGCCGAGTTCAGAGTAAATCCTCATCGCCTTCTCAAGGGCCGACAAACCTGCAGCCGGCTCCTGCTTGATTTTGTACAGGTCGCCCATGTCTTTGTAGGTCTCGGCCAGGAGTTTGTCGGCCGGTTGCCCTTCGTACAATGCAATTATCTCATCGTAGGCGGCCATGGCCGGGGCAGCGTCGCCAATCTCTTTGAGGATGTCGCCACGATTCATCAACAGTTGTCTCACTTCAAAAGTCCGGTCGGTCAGGCGGGCGTACCGGATGACGCTCTGCAACAGGCGAAGGGCGGCCTCGTTCTGATGCTTCTTATTCAAAGCCACAGCGGCTTGAAAAGCACACCGTTCGGCGCCTTCAAGATTGCCGGATTGAACGTAATACCGAGCGGCCGCAGCGTACAACTTCAGTTTCTCCGCTGAGGGAGCAAAACGGGCCGTTAGTAACCGCACCGTCGACGGTTTCAGAAGGGGAAGGATCATCTCTACCAGCCCGTCCGGGGGAGCCTTGGTCTCGGGATTGAACAAGCCCAAATGTTCGGCCATCGTTTGGTCGCCCACCACCGCCCTTTGAATGATTTTGCGACGCGCTCCCATATCGGCGGAGGCGTAGTGGTTCAGCCAATGCCGTCGTAAGCGGTGTGGCCGGTATATGGACCTGGTAAACTCAAACCGATCCTGTTTGAGAACGAGCGCACCCTTTAGAAAATTGGCGTTCAGGACCATCCTCAAACACTGATGATCGTGGTTGGTGATACGGTCCAGGCGTTGGCGCCGACTTGAGTTCAGGTGCAGCGACTGGTCGATCTTCTCAGCGTAGGAACCAGCCGCAGTCATCAGGTGCTTTGGTCTCAACCCCTTTTCATACGGGTAGGCGGCGCCGGCCTCCCTCAGACTAGCGCAAACTTCTCCACCCGAGGCCGGTCTGTTACTCGGGTCTTTCTCCATCAAAGCCGCCATGAGTTCGGTTACTTTCTTGGGCACTTCGCTGCGTACTTCACCCGGGGAAAACGGTTGAGCTTCACAGACGCGGCTATTTGTGCGCACCGGGTCGGCGTCGTTCGGATCGATGAAGGGGTGATGGCCGGTTGTTAACTGCCAGGCGATCACACCCAGGGCAAAGAGGTCGGAACGGTGATCGCAGATTTCGTCGGTCAATGTTTCCGGGGCCATGTATCCCACCGTGCCCAGTCCGGCCCGAGAACCTTCAGATTCATCCAGGCGCCGGCCAAGAGAGAAGTCGGAAAGTTTCAGGTAGAACAGTTGGCCCAGCCCTGTTTCGGACCATGATGCGGGCAGGAAGACGTTTTGAGGTTTGAGATCACCGTGGACGCGGTGATGGATGTTCAAGAAATTCAGATTCAGGGCCAGGGCGCTCAGAATATCCAGCACCTTTTGGACATCGTGAGTTGTTCCCACACCGTCAAGGGTGGGACCTTCGCACAACTCAAGCAACAGGTAGTGAGCGTCCAACTCAGAGTGATCGATGATTCGCACCAGCCCGGGGAATTCAAGGTCGCCGATGAGAAGTCGTTCACGATCGGCCAGGTGGCGAAAAGCGGCGATTGCCTCGTTGTCATTGGTGGCAGGGTATTTCAGCGCAACGTCGAAGGGAAGGCCGTCCACACGCACCCGACCGACTTCTGCCGTTCCCCCGCGACCAAGGTGGCCCAGATACCGAATGCATTTCGGCAGAGGGGGTGGTTTCATGTCATCCTCGTGCAGGTTGGTTAGGTCAACTTGTGCGGCAGAGTCAGGGTGAAGGTGCTGCCGTGGCCGAGAGTCGATTTGGCTGTAAGTTTTCCCTGATGGCTCTCGACGATTTTTCGGCAGTTGGACAGTCCAAGGCCGTGCCCGCCCTTCTTGGTGGTGAAGTGCGGAGTGAACAACTTGCTTAGGATCTCCTGGGCCATGCCGACACCGTTGTCGGTGACGTCAATCGAGACAAGTCCTGACCGTTCGTTGTAGCCTGCGATTATCCCGATCTCCCGCTTGAAGTCATTTCCGACTGCTTGCTCGGCGATGGCCCTTTCTTCAATGGCATCGGCGGCGTTGTTGAGCAGGTTCATCAGCACCTGCTGAATCTGACCAACATCCATTTCGAGATTGGGGATAGCGCGCCCCAGGTCAATTGTGAAGTGGATTCGTTTAAGACGTGGTTGCACGCGCAGCGAGAACAGCATATCCTCAATCAGGTGCTTGATATCGTAGCTGATGTACTCCGGCTCGGGTTGTGCGAAAGCCATCAGATTGTCGACGAACCGCTTGATCTTGAAGATATTGTCGACGATAGATTTGGCGTTGAAGCGGGCCTTGTCAAACTTATCCCGGTCGAGATTCATGCCCATCAACTCGGCGTTGGTAGCGGCAATGGCCAGGTAGTTGTTCAACTCGTGAGCGATAGATGCCGCCATCTCCCCCTTGGCGGCAAGTTTCTCCGAGAGAATAACATACTTTTCCATCAGTACTTTTTCTGTAATGTCTTCGATAGTGATTATCAGGCCGGTGTCACCCTTGGGCAAGGCCGAGGTAGGCGAGATTTTAATCGACAACACTTTCTCGATATAACCGGTGTTATGAAAATACCGGGGGTCCGAAAAATCCTCGTTGGTGCTCAGGGCGGTATCTATCATGTTGCGCCAGCGAGATCGTTCATCCGGCTGCAAAAGTTCCAGAAAGGGTGTCAGCGGTTCTTCATCGCCAAGCGCCGTCACTTCATCGATATTAATTTCGAGTATCTCCAGGGCAGTCGTGTTGATGGTAGCCACATTGCAGCCATCGTCGACAACCACCATCCCGATCGGTGACAAATTGATGACCGATTCGTTGTACTTTTTGAGCTTAAGCAGTGAGTCGTAATGAGCAGCGTTGCGCAGAGCGCCTGCAACCGCCTGGGCGTATAGTTCAAACAAGTAGAGGTCGGACTTGAGAAACATGCGGGTCTGATTGGAATTGTCGACATATATTACGCCGATCACGCAACCTTGCTCCTTGATCGGTACGCACATGATTGATCTCAGGTTCAGTTCAACAACCGAGGCTTGTTCTGCATAGCGCGCATCACTCTGGGCGTCGGAGGCATAGATCGACTTTCCGGTCTTGGCCACTTTGGTAACGACGGAGTTGGATATCCGGAACTCCTCCTGCATCATTTCTTTCCTACCCAGATTGTGGGCGGTGCGGATTTGCAGTTCGCTGTCGTCATCCAAAAGCATTATCAGGCCACGTTCCGCCTGCATCAATTCGATTGCCTTTTGCATGACAATCTGCAGCACGTCATCCAGAACCAACGATGAGTTCACCGCCTGCGACACCGTTAGCAGCGCCTGCAGGTCGGTCGTGGTCTTGTTGCCGTCGGCAAGTTTCAGGTTGATTCTGGGATTGGTCTCCGCCACTTCGTTCAGAGTGGCCTCCAGATCGGCGAAGATGTCCCCGGTGATTTTCTTTGCTGCCGATTCGTCCTCAGCAATTAGATCACCGACTGAGTGCTCCTTGGTCGTCTTATCGTGCATAGTTGCCATCAAGCCGGACTTTCAGTCAGGGGTTCACACTGATTCATATTATCGGCGAGAGGAGGCAATGAATTAACCCCCGGCGGACTCAATGCCTGACTGATACGAGCCGCAGTAGCTTATTTTTGACGTACTTCGGCCGGTGAGAAAAGCAGGGTCTGGCCGGAAAAGCTGTCACGGCCAAAACCGGTGAGTTTCAAAAAATGCCTGAAAAGGTATTTGAGCGCGGACTCATCCTCTGTCGACGAATCCGGAGACGGCTCTAAATTAAGTCCGGACATGGAGATACATGCCAACTCCAGTTTCAGGCGGTATCGCCTGAGGCTGTCAAGCTCGGAGTAGTCGATTAGGTCGACCACTATTGAGTCGGTCAGATATCGATGTAACTCGGCCAGGTTGGCAAACTTGCCGGTTCTTTGAAAACCTTCGCCGCCCATCCGGACAATGAAATCTTCGGTCACAATTCGATATCCGATCTGGACAATTCCATGTCGTTTTACAACTGTTTCGGCGCCGAAAAACCGTTTCGGTCGATTGAGGATCAAATTGAAATCGATGATGAAATCGACTCCGTCACGGATTTTTTCAACTCGTGAATTCGACATCAGCGGAGCCAGGTCCAGCCATGCGGCCAGATTCGGCTCTGCATCCATGACACCGAAGTCGGGCGTCTCGCCTGCATGGACCAAAGCGGCTGCGGACAGAACGACCGCAACCGCCAGGGTTTTATACGAGGAATTCGACTTTGACATGACGGCTCGTTTTTGGAACCGACCTCCTAAAAAGGTTGTGCCAGGCGAACGTAGATTCTCGGATCGTTATCTTCGGAGCGGTCCAGGCGTTTGGCGATGCTGATACGAAAGTCATCACCCAGAGTCAAGGCGAAGCCCAGCGAATGCTTGAGATCGACATCTGAGTCAAGGGCCGTATCGTTGCCGATCTTACCAAGGTCCCAGATGAGGGAGGCGGAGATGTCGGAACCCGGGAAGCGAGTACGATATTCAGTATTGACCATCCAGAATCTGGTGCCCATGTACTCCTTGTGTCGATAGCCGCGAAGGGTGCCCAATCCACCCAGGAAGTACCGTTTATAAATGGGTAAGTATCCGTCACTGCCACCGTACATACCGCGCATAATCAACATGGAGCGCCTATGCACTTTCTGAAAACGGGTCACGGCCAGAGTGTACCGGCGATAACTGAAGTCCGAAGAAAAATCGGGGTGGGCGTATTCCAGGGCCGATGAGACCTTCCAGGCGGAAGAGGCGAAACGTTCCTCGGGGTCGCCGGTATCAAAGTCGGCCTCCACGGTCAGGTAGGCGTTGGTGGAAGAATCCACTTCAGTCATTAAAGTATCGGTAAAACCGGCTGGGACGGTTTCGTAGTTGTCGCCGAATTTCTTGGAGCCGAAGAGATGCCAGAGATTATGGTGGGCGTCAAGCCACTTGGTTTCCTCGTAGGTATAACCCACCTGTAGCTGCAAGTCATCGGTCGGTTTGAGCCGGGTGTACGCCCACCCCCCCTCTGCCTCATAATAGTCCTTGTAGTCTTCGCCCACCACCAGCGCGAAGGCTGTGTTCTCGTCATTGTCCAAAAGCCAGTCATCTTCGGACACCAGGTGACGATAGTATTCGCCGCCGACGGCCAGGGCCGGGTTGCGCAGAACGGTCTGCTCCAGACCGAAATCGTAGCGCCATCGTTCCGATGCAAAGGCGTAGGCGCCGTCTGTCCAGATGCTTGGCAAGAGCGAATCGGGGTCTTCAAACATACCGCCGAGACCGATCTGCAAACCGTCAACGCGGTTGTACCGCAGATCGCAGTCAATATCGAAACGATCCATACGCCGGCGGAAGCGATGGCGTCGTGTCACCCGTTTTTTGTCGTGGGTAAACATTTCTCCGTACACGGTCGCCTCGCGCGCAACATCGACATGTCCGGTAAGGCTGGTCACATCGCCGCGGGCCACCGCGGCCGGTCCGATGTATACGTCCCCGAACAGCGAGACAACATCCTTGTTAACCTCGCCATAGATCTCGGCATTTCCGATAACGGTGAGGGCCAGCCCACGAACGAACTCGTCCTCTTCGACCACCATGTTCTGGTCGAAACTGATTCGATTTCCCTTGCGCAGGCGGTCGACACGCCGAGACTCGGATTCGGATGTCAGAAAAGTTATCGAGAAGAAATCACCGTCATCGAGTATGGTGACGTCTATAATACTTTCATAGTCGCGCCTGACACCATCGATGATGAGACCGTTCCTGTCAAAAACAGTCTCGCCACTCACCTCGACGACACCGTTCCTGATCGAGATGTCATCGCGCGCGTAGCGGGACATGTATTCCTTGTTTCCCTGGGTGAAGTGAATTGAGATATCATCTTCGTGATAGACAATGCGAAACAGTTCGGCAAAGCCGTTGGCATCCCGGTAGTCCTGGTAATCGTCGTCTCCGGCAACAGCCGCTGCGGAACAGAAAGCCGCTGCTAACGCTGCGATTGTGATGTGAACAATTATCCGTTTGGTCATTACGTCCTCCGTTTTTCAGGAGCATAAAACAAATTCCGTGCCAACGAGTCAAGTTGTGATTCCGCGCCTGTTTGCAGCGATGTGAAGCCTGCAAGCGTGGTATCTTTACACACCCCTGCCTTGGTTTTGTTCATTGTGGGGTAGTCAATACTCTGTCATTCCCGCGCAGGCGAAGACGGACCCGCCTTACTATGCGGCAGATGTGGACATCTGCCGGGCACGAACAAGACTGACGTTCTGCCGTGCCGTTGTGCGACCTCGCGCGACGGCTCTTGTAGGTCGAACCCCCTGGCCCGAAGGGGAAGAAACACGGCTTGGCCGTGTCGTCCTGAGCGCAGTCGAAGGATGAACGCAATAGGTCAGCTGTCTTTGAGCCCGAACTCTTTGATTTTCCTGGAGAGATTCGCCCGATCGACCTCAAGCAGTCGAGCCGCTTCCGAGATATTTCCGCCACAGGCGGCCAGGGTAGACTGGATCAGGTGCTTTTCGAATATGCGCAGGCGCACATTCAGGCCATTCCCGCTCGGAGAGACAGAGGCCTGACCGGCAGCGCTGAGTTGCAGAATCAGATCGTCCAGAACAACCGTGCTACCGCTGCATACGATAGTCAATCGTTCGATGATGTTCTTCAACTGGCGCACATTGCCTGGGTAGTCAAGGGTTGTCAAATAGGCCAGGGCTTCACTCGACAGCGTAGTGCCGCCGGAGGGATCGAATCGTCGCAAAAACTCACCCACCAGAAGGGGCACATCGTCAATCCGTTGACGCAACGGCGGTACCTTTACGGGAAAGACCGACAACCGATAGTACAGGTCCTCGCGAAACTTGGTTTCGGCAATCAGTTTTGACAGATTGCGATTGGTAGCGGCGATCACGCGCACGTCGACCCGCCGACGTTCGGGATCGCCCAGGGTTTCCACCTCGCCTGTTTCCAGTACGCGCAATAATTTGGCCTGACAGGACAGCGGGAGGTCGCCGACTTCATCGAGGAATATGGTACCTGAGTCGGCCAGCGCGAACTTACCGGGGAAATCTCTCACAGCACCGGTGAAGGCTCCCTTGCGGTGGCCGAACAATTCCGATTCAAACAGAGTTTCAGGAACACCGGGGCAGTTGACTTTGATGAAGGGTCGATCCCGCCGCTTGCTTTCGAGGTGGATACGAGTGGCGACAAGTTCCTTACCGGTGCCGTTCTCGCCCTCTATCAGGACGGTAACATCGGTGGGTGCGGCCTGGTCGATGGTACCCAGCAAACTGTCCAGAGCATTTGATTGACCGATTATTCGCGAATGCGCATCGACCTCATCGGCCATTATAGCCCGTTGTTGTTCGGCCTTGGCCAGCATCAAGGCAGCGCGCACCGACGAAACCAATCGCTCGGCTGACACCGGTTTCTCCAAGTAGTCGACGGCGCCGAGTTTCATTGCATCCAGGGCGACCGGTATCTCTGTTTGGCCGGAGATGACCAGTACCAGCGGCGGGCGAGCGGTTCTTTTGATCTGTTTGAGAAAGTCGATTCCCGATTGGCGGGGAAGGTTCAAGTCCAGTAGAATCAGATCGAAAGCCGTACCGTCACACAGTTTGAGACCGTTCTCGGCATCGGCGGCACAGTCGGCTGAGTATCCTTCGTCGGCCAGCAGCGATGCGAACGAACTGGTGATATTCGGCTCGTCGTCAATTATCAGAATCCGCGGCCGCATCGGTATCCGTTTCCTGCCTGAGGGTGATGGTTATCCTGGTCCCGCGGCCTTGCTGCGAATCGATAGAAAGCCGCCCGCCAATCTCGGTTACTACCTTTTCAACAACGGCCAGGCCCAGCCCTTTCCCTTTCGTCTTGGTCGTAAAACCGGGCAACCGGGAGGCCGTAACAATCTCTTCCGACATGCCGCTGCCGAAGTCTTCGACCGCGATATCGATCTCATCCCGGCGCAAACAAAGGGCCAGACGGATCCTGCCGTTTTCGGACGAGGCGTCGGCGGCGTTTTGCAACAGGTTGTGCAGCGCTTCGCGAAAGTAGGTGGGGTCGATCCGCGCTGTCACCGGCCGGTCCTGAAGATCGACTTCGAATTGGTATTTTTCCATGCGGTCACGGTAGAGGGTCGCGATGCTTTCAAGCAATTCGGTGAGGTCCACCATCTCAAGGGTCGGCTCGGGAAGTTTTGCCAGTTGGGCGAACCGGTCGGCCAGTTCGACCAGATGCTTCAGTTCTTCCGAAGCCGCTCGGAGCGGTTCAGCCGCCTCAGTATGCTGCTCCGAGTCAGCCAGCATCGTATGCAGGCGATGCAGCGAAATCATGATCGGCTGCAGCGGGTTTTTGAGTTCGTGAGCGAATCGTCGGGCCACGCTACGCCATGCGGCAACTCGTTCCGATTGGGCCAGGCGATTGGTGGTGAATTCCAAACGACGGGACATCCGATTAAAGTTGTCGATCAACGAACGTATTTCTCCGACCCCGGCCGGCGGAACGGTTTGGCCGAATCTACCCTGGGCAATCTCTTTCGATGCGACGCTGAGCTGGGTCAACGGGCGCGACAGAGAGCGGGCCAGTCTGGCCGAAAAGATGTAAGCCACGACCAATGTGACGGCGCCCACCAGCAGAAACAGGCTGGCCAAAAAGAGCAGGTAGCGCGGGCGAAGGTCTTTACCGGCCGAGCGTCCTGCTTGTTCCCTCTGCATGGTGCCCATTACCCGAGCAAAGTCGGGCAGGTGAAAGAACCCACCGCATACTTGCGTGGACTCACCGAGCAGTCTGCACTTGTATTGTAGCAGCCCGTGTTCCGATTCGAACATGCCGTATCCCTTTTTGCCGGCGTGCGTCCACAGGTCATCGGTGACCGCTTGGACCAGCGAATCACCCCACAGCACCGTGTCGGCACTCGCGGACCGAAAAACAAGAAAATCCAGTCCGACCAGGTTGGGCGACAGGTCGGCAGAGTAGTTGATCAAGGCGGAATCAATCCTGGCGTACAGGAACATTTTGTAATAGTCGGCGACGCCGATAGACTCAACACTCTTTTCAGCTGTTTGCATGTTGGCTGTCTCGGTTGTCAGGTAGTATCCGAACAGGGCCAACACGGCCGACGGCAGCAGGGAGAACATCAGAAATAACCTGAACAGTTTCTTGCCGAAGCCGGTATCCATCATTTTACATTGCTGAAGCGATCGATGTAGTCTCGCAGAGCCTGGTGGTGAGCCACAAAAGCGAGTTTCTCAGGCAGGTCGTCAAGTGGAAACCAACGAACGTCCAGGGCATCATCGGCCGCCCGTAACTCGCCGCCAACAACTTCACCGAGATAAAGTACAAGCACGGCGTTGGTTCGTGGATCGTCATTGCCGTGGTAAACGTCAAAGATAGAGGTCAGCCGGATGTCGAGTCCTGTTTCCTCGGCCAACTCACGCACTGCTGTTTCTCTGGGGTGCTCGTCCCACTCCATGAACCCGGCCGGGATGCACCACCAGCCTATGCGCGGCGGATGCGCCCGCTTGACCAGCAGGACCTGATTATCCTGCACGACCACCACCCCGGCGGCGGGGATAGGGTTCTGGTAGAAGATGAAGCCACATTGGGCATCCGAACAGATCATGCGCAGGCGATGTTCGACATCCTGCTCGACCAGGGGGCGGCTGCACTTGGGGCAAAAGTGGTAGCCACAATGGTGATTCTTCAAAGCGGTCAGGGCGGTTTCGTCAAATTGGTCGTGCTTATTGCTCATGGCTTGAGATTCCACCGTTCATTTTGAGAGCTACCATAGTAGTGTCATCACGCGGGGGATAGGTGGGGTCGTGAGAGCGTACATCGTCGAGCACCATGTCCATAAGGCTGTCGGCGTCTTTGCTGCGATGATTCGAGACCAGTTGTCTGAGACGGGGCTCACCATATTCAACTTCGCTTTCATCCATGGCTTCGGAGAGACCGTCGGTGAACAGGACCAGCATATCGTCTGCTTCGAGTTTCACCGTGGCCGATTCATATTCCATGTCAGGCAGGGCGCCGATAACCGTGCCGCCGGAGTTCAACAATTCGACCGAACCGTCGGACCGAGCCAGGATGGGATAGTTATGCCCGGCATTGGCGTACAGGAAATGACCGGTGTTGGTGTTTAGCTCACCATAAAACAGAGTCACGTACTTTTCCGACGACGTAGAATCGGCCATTTGTTGGTTGACGTTTTTCAGCATGGTATGAATGGGCGTACCGTTGTTGACCTCACTGCGAATTATCGCCTGAGTCTGCGCAATCATCAAGGCAGCCGGCATCCCCTTGCCGGAGGCGTCGGCAATGACCATGCCGATTCGGTCCGAGTCTACTCTGATGAAGTCGTAGAAATCCCCTCCGACCGTGCGTGAGGGCGTCGAGTGCGCGCAGATCGTGGAGCAACCCAAAGCGGGCGGTTCCGAAGGCAATAGATCAAGCTGAATCTGACGAGCCATGTTGATCTCTTCCTGCAGTCGCGTGCGCTCAAGCGACTCGACATAGAGACGGGCGTTGGTCAATGCCGAAACCATCTGGTTGGAAAGTACGCCCAACAGATTGAGATCCTCCGAAGAATACCGGTAACCGGCCGCCTTGTCTGTGAGGGCCACGAATCCCAGTAGATGATCGGCGTCTTTCATCGGCAGGATCATCCGCACACCGCGTTCTTCCAGGAGCGTCGCCAGTTCGGAATTGACGGCGTAATCGGACAGACTGTGATAGTATGTAGGTGCGTCCAGTAGGTTGATGCCTCTTAACATCAGGTCCTGTCGGCTGACAACAATGCGCTGGTCATAGTCATCGCTGGGAAGCACCGCATACTCGGTGATGTTATCGTCGTAGAGAACGAAGTATACACGGTTAACCAGAAGCGTTGTCTTGAATGTCTCCTCAATAATCTGTCGCAGTTTTCTGGGGTCGAACATCGAGATAACCTGACGTGAAAAACGTTCAATCACGTTGCGATGATCGGTGCGTGTGCGCATGAACATCGAACGAATCAAATCGTCGATCCAGTTATTGATCGGTTGAAAGAACAACAGAAGCAGAATTATCAAACCATAGCTGATCACTTCCGCCTCCACACCGAACATGGCCGCCAGGATACTGCGACTCTGTACCACCACCACAATGTAGACGCCGACCAGCAAAGCCGAAGTGATGGTATTGACGAACGACTGCCGAAACACCATCTGGACGTCCAGGAACTGGTGCCGTATAGTGGCGAAAATCAACAGTGCGGAGGCTGAGAGAAGGGCCAACACCAACAGGGTGGAGGTCACCGGTTCGGTGAACAACCGGGGTGCCAACAGTTCGCCCAGTTTGACCGCCGCAAAAAGACCCAGGCCGACACGCATGCCGGCCATGACCCATTTGGTCTGAGTGAAAATCCTGGGATTGGTGACATGCCGCTTGCCGGTTTCCAGAAAGTAGCCGGCCGCACCGACAAAGATGAGATTTACGGCGCTGAAAATCGATTGTTCGTAGCCGCGCAGCACATTCAATATCAGTTTCAGCCACGAGAACAGTATCGAGAGTGGTTTCACGATGAGACTGGACAATCCCTCGTCGGTGGATGCTACATCGAACAGATTAAGAGCAGAGGAGAGTTGATCGAAACCCAGTACGATCACAAGATGCGCAAGCGGCGGCAGGAAAATCGCCAGCCTGAGATAGCGGTGACCAAGACGTTCCATACGATCAAAAGGAAACTGCCACGAGAATACCAGCAGGAGCGGAAAGAAGAACTCCCACAGGTGGCGCAGCTTGAACACGAGCGAGTTTTCAAAGACCGCCGGATCGGGGGCCGAGGAAGCGAGGATGGAGCCCATAGCCATGAACAACGGTCCCAAGCCTGCAAAAAACAGCATGGCTCCGCTTATCCGGTTCAGTCGACTCCTGAAGTTGTCACGAGTTATCGTGATAGCCAGAAATATCAGAAAGCCACCGGTAAGAAAGTAGCACAGTGTTCTCAGTAACTCTGCACTCATTGTCCTGCCTCAGTCGTGATGGTCAAGACCTCACTATATTTCCTTGGTGATCCGAATGGTCGTGCCTATATCGGAGGCATCGATATCTACTTTGTCCATCAGGGACTTCACAATGAATATGCCGCGCCCGACTTCCTTCAACAGATTGGCGTCATCTATCGGGTTTTCTACACCCGACGGATCGAATCCGCCTCCCTGATCGGCCACCGAGATGGCGACTTCACCGTTCCCTTTCGAAATCGTAACGGTCACCGCTTTATCCGAAATCGATTTATTGCCGTGAAGAATGGCGTTGTTTACCAACTCAGAAACGGAGATAGCAATATCGGCTACGATTGATTCGTCGGCGCCGAACCCGCGCAGGATACCTTCGATGAAGATATCAACGTCCGGCAGAAATTCCTGGTCGGAGGGGATGGCAATGCTGTTGCCTTTAATAACGGGTTTTATCATATACGACGGTCTCCCAAAAAAACAGGCAGGCTGCCTTTGCACCTACCCATTACCATGAACAACTCTCTCAGTTGACGTGTTGGTCGTTAGTTGAACGATGCAATGGCATCCTCGACCGAGTCATAAGCATCAAACACCGCGCCCAATTTTGTTATTGTCAACAGTGACTGGATCTTTTCGGTCACTTGGGCAAGTTTCAACTGGCCGTCACTGTTGCGCAGTGTTGTGAAGCCTTGAATAAGGATTCCCAGACCGGTCGAATTCATCCACTCGATACGCGAGAGATCGATAACCACGCGAGTCTTGCCTTGCTGGATGAACTCGTACAACTTGTCGTGAAGCAGTGTTGCATCCGGTCCACCCATGATCTTGCCTCTGGGTTCTAAAATCATCACTCCGTCCTGCTCACGATCGGATAGTTTCATCGTAGTCGGGCCTCCGCTTTATAAAGCTTACGTTTCTTTCTACGTTTTCGTTTACCGCCGAGTTTCCCGGCGCGTGATCGCTTTCGTTCGATCACATCGATTGTAACGACACCGGCGTCATCGCACGATGTACCACTTCAATTTACCAATTACCAGAATTGATCAATGCAAGTCAAGGCCTTTTTGGTGCGGCTTACAGGTTAAGGTCTTGTTGAATAAGAGGTTGGGCGCGATATGCAGCACCCTTTCTGCCATGTCACCCAGAGCGGAGTCGAAGGATAAGCTAACAAGCGGATGATCAGGAGCGACAACAAAATGGCCCCCGGGGTGGGGGCCTTGGGGGAGACTCCTAAACAGGGATATGTGTTAAATCAGACTGGTATCAACATATATCGGGACAGATTAACGGGCAATTATTGGGGTTCTGCGGGGGTTCGGGGGCGCATGAGCAACCACACTTATCTGGATAACCGGGAAAATCCTTATGGAACTCGATACCCTTTCCCGCGCTGCAGGGAGTCGTCCACTCGCAACAAGTCAACCAGCCACAAATGTGGGCGTGAGTAGTACTTGCCGTGATTGTGAAGGCCACACTGAGGACAAACACACCTACGAAGAGCAGTACGGCCACCTCACCAATTCTCTTGATCATAACATCACCTCCGTGAATTAAGACGTTCTCCAGAACAACAACCCCGTTAGAGAGTCACCCTATGTATTTGCGTGTTAATCACTCATAAAGTCGCTGAACTCAGAGCCCTCCATCACACCGACTACAATCTTCTTGATCGTAAGGGTCGAATCAATCATGACATTGAACGGTCTGTTGTTTATTTCCAGGTTATGTGCGTAGAAGTTGTCCTGATCCCACAAGATATGCGCATCAATGTTGTAGGCGGTGCGCGCCTCTTGCAAATCGACCCGATCATCATGTGAGATCAGGATAATGCGGCGTCGAAGAGAATCCGCCAGGGCCGTCTGCATCTGTTCCAATTCCACAAGACAACTACCACAAGCGACATCGAAAAAAAGGACGATAGCGCGGTCAGTTACCAGGTCTGACAATCGTACGTCCGCACCTTCAAGGTTCTCGAAAGTGTGGTCCTGGAGCTTACCGCCGACCCCAAGGGTCTGCATTTGGGCCAGCTTATACTCCGTAAAATCACTTCGGCTCTGTTTGGCAGCCCGCTCGTTATAAAAGTTGCCGGCTTCGACGCCGACAATCACGGCAACTGTAATCACCGCCGCAAAGATAAGTACAGCTACACCGATCTTCTTAAAGTCTAAGCTTGCCATGGCTCTCCTCCAATTATCAAGTTGGTCGGAAGACAACATCCGACGTTCATGGTGTTACTTGGAAGCCATAAGTCACCGCTTGCACCTAAGCACTCTACTGGACACAGGTGGGTGGCGCCTATCCCTGCATGTTGTCGAATTCACTGATGATTAAATACGCTTCCGATGGCACCATACTATACATGAAAGACCTTGTCAAGCGATTCTCGCGTTTTTTGCCTTGACCTATCTTTGCACTTTCGCTTAATTATAGTAGGGAGACAAGTTACAGCCGCAGGATTTGCAGCGTGGCGCTACAGGTATGTCGCGATGGATCTCTGTGGTTCGAAGACGGGCAGTGGGAGGTTAGATGGTGGAACGTTTCGTTAGCATCTTTGCTGTTGTCTGGCTCTTATCCGGTGCCAGTCTTTTGCAGGCGCGGGAAGTCAGCCGTGCTGACAAGGGCAGTCCTAATCACAGCCTGGACCATCATATCAGTTCGCATTTCTCGATGCACGATATCGGCAAGATCCAACTGCAGATCGGAAGCGGTGCCCCGATTACTTCGGCGGAAGCACCTCTCCTTGACTTTATCACCGGCAAAGGTCTGGTCAGGGGTTGTCACTACCCCCAGGGTTATCCTGTCTTGTATCTCGATAACTGTTGGCTGTGGGTCGGTAGTGTCGTCGGCCGGGACACGCTGGTCTCTATTGGTCGTGAAATGCTTCCGGAAATTCCCCCGTTTGGGGAAATCCGGGCGCGTTCTATCAACGGACCTGACGGGGGGGACCCGGATGCTGTCTCCGAACAGGATCGCATCTGTACGTACGTGGACGCGGGAGAGGGACCTGCAGACTATTTCCGACACGGGCCTCACATTCCGCTCGGTCTTGAGATTACCCAAAACTCGTATGCATGGTCGTACGAATACGCTGAAGATTTTGTCTTGTTCGATCTCGACATTCGCAACATAAGCGATAATGTTTTGAACGATGTCTACCTTGGGCTGCGTTTCATCGTAAACGTAGGTACCGAGAATAGCGGATATTATGATCTTTGTGGATTCCTGACCCACGTCTCCTCTCCATTCGGATGCGGCTTTGTCGACACGGTCAACATTGCCTGGTGCGCCGACAATGACGGTGACCCCAGTCGGGGGGAATGGATCGATCCGCCGCGTTGGAGTATTGGGAGTCTGGAGGCTTCGTGCCGCCATGTAACCGGAGCTACGCTTCTCCACACGCCGGGCGATGCCGACAGACCTACCTTCAACTGGTGGGCACCCAATGGATTCTATCCGAACCGTGATTTTGGTCCGAGACGGCGGGCCAATTTTCGTGACTTCCGCACAGGCGGGTTAGGTGAACCCAAGGGTGACGTGAACAAATATCACGTGCTCAGCAATTACGAACTCGACTATGACCAGGCCTTCACAGCCAACATTTCGGATCTCGACTCCACCTGGCTCTACCCCGATCAGGAACTGGCTCCCGACATCTCCGACGGAGCATTTATCCAGTATCTGCTCTCTCAAGGCGCTTACACGCTTTACCCCGGACAGTCACTTTCGCTTGTCTTTGCCTATGTGGCCGGGGAGAACTTTCACAATGATGTCAACAATCTGAACAATCTCCGCTCGACGTCCTATGATCCGGTCGCATACTATGCCAACCTCGACTTCTCCGATCTGGCCAAAAACACAATGTGGGCACAATGGATCTATGACAACCCGGGCATCGACACCGACGGCGATGGCTACTACGGCGAGTCTCGTATTTGCGTCTATGACTCCATGCTCACCGACTCCGGCTGGTTGATCACCGCTGCCGACACGGAGTGGTATCGTGGCGATGGCGTAGCCGACTGGCGTGGAGCAGCGCCACCACCGGCGCCGTATGTCTGGCTAACGTCGTTGGTTGGCGGCGTGCATGTTCGTTTCAACGGAGAACGATCCGAAGTCGAGAAGGATATCTTTCTGCACATTCCCGACTTCGAAGGATACCGCGTCTACTTCGGTCGCGACAGCCGGGCGACGAGTCTCGCCCTGATCGCTTCGTACGACAACGAAAACTACGACAAGTTTGTATTTGACGACAGCCGCCGTGACGAGGACGGCAGACCCATCCGCACATGGGAACTCTACGACATACCATACACGCTTGACAGCCTTCGCTGTTTGTACGGACGCGGCGTGGAACCATGCAACGACTCTGCATTCCTCCCGCTTCTCTACTCGCCGGGTGATCCATACGTGCATCCCGACCACACCGACTCGCTTTTCTACTTTGTCGAGCATGATTATAATCAGTACCGCCCGGAGGACGAACATTCTATTCGCAAACGTTTCCCCAATCAGCGCGATCCGAGATCGTTATCGTCCGAAGAACTGACTGACGAGGATTACACCGAAGATGGATACCTCAAGTTCTTCGAGTATGAGTTCACTATCGACAATCTCTTGCCCACTGTCTCGTATTGGGTCAACGTGACAGCCTTTGACTTCGGTTCACCCAAGAGTAACCTGGATGCGCTGGAGACATCCAAAACTGTGGGTGTGCAAGAGGCTTATCCGTTCAACACTGAGGCCGAGGCAGCAGGGACAAATGACCAGATTTACATATACCCGAACCCTTACCGAATCGATGGTGACTACCGTGCTCGCGGCTTCGAGGGACGAAATGAAATCGACCGTCCGGACTATCGAGTGCGCGCCATACACTTCACCAATCTACCGCCCAAGTGCACGATACGAATTCATTCTCTCGATGGCGACCTTGTCCGTGAGCTGCAGCATGATATGGAGGCATCGTTGCCGACCGCGCGCGACCACGAGTGGGACCTTGTAACGCGCAATACTCAGATGATCGCCACCGGACTGTACTATTGGACAGTTGAATCTCCCGACGGAAGCATCCAGATGGGTAAGCTGGTGATTCTGATGTAGGTTGAAGCCTGTCGCAGATGCTGCTATTGGCCGGTTAGCGTAAATTTTCTTGTGTAAATTGGTGGATTTTTGACAAAGAAATAGGGCATATCCACTTAACAGCTTTCCAAGGAGGATATGCCCATGCGAGAATTGGATTTCTCAGAGAAGAACCTACGCA
>Ga0224509_10000010_pt1 | contig 177238 bp, 129 predicted proteins | sample SF_Jan12_sed_USG_5_FD_170158 | JGI IMG/M metagenome (GOLD analysis project Ga0224509, IMG submission 170158) | Sediment microbial communities from San Francisco Bay, California, United States - SF_Jan12_sed_USGS_24 | ecosystem: Environmental > Aquatic > Marine > Sediment | place: USA... | reverse complement strand
GTATGTGACACAATTCACAAACCAATTAAAACCAATAGCGACCAAATTCAGAGATAGCCCATACCCGCCTGAATATCCAGGTCCATGATGTTATGTAGAGATTGTGACACAATTCACAAACATCCGCGCCGGATTAACGAAGGCAGAACAAAGGCCACGCCTGTCGGGGATTCGCCCTCAGCCTGCAGAGACCAGGGCAGCCCGGCGGCCGATCCGGCCTCGCTCTTACTGATCGGCTTAAGACAAGCCCCGACCCCAAGGCTGATCGAGGCCGCCTTGCTCAGCAGGCCAAGGCCGCCGACCAAACTTGAAGCCAAAACCGACCCACCAGCCAAATCACCCCGGCCCACCCTGACAAGCGACCAAATCAGACCCTTTGGGCAGCCCGACATTGTGAAAGTCTTCACAATACCCACCTCTGCCCCGGACCCATGTCCGCTTCGCCACCGCCTGAGATCTGACCGGCTGACCTCTCAACTCATACCTACCCAAACCACCCCGAAAAGGCCCTCACGATAAACAATATTGTGAATAAGATCACAAGATTGGCCAACCTTGCGGCCGGGCGAAGCAGCCGAATATGGATCGCAGAACATCATTTTCGGTCTGATCGCCGAACGTCTGCCAGCCCTGTCGAGCGACCGGCTGGTCCGCCTCCCGGCGGACATTGTTCTGTACCGGACAGAAAGAAACTGCTCCGGCACCTATGTCCGAATCCGGACAGTCAAATTCCTTTCAGACCGGCCAGCCCGAAGTGGGAACTCAGACAGGACCTCAGCTATGTCACCGAACGCACTGGTGGAGGGAAGGAGCTTGTGACACAATTCACAATCTCAGGTTTCCTGATCGGTGATCCAAGCCGCCGTAGCTCAGCCGAAACGCCGATCCATCTTGGGGAGGCGGCATTCCTTCGAGCCGTGACGGATAGCTTCAGCCTCAACCGATAGAGGCATCAAAAGCTCGTCGTGGCACGCTAATGATCGTGAAATAATTCACAATCTATTCTGCCCTGAACGGCCCGCGCTGCCTCTCAGGCAATTACGGAGCCCTATTCGCAAACTTAGTTTTGGAGGTCCTGGGCCAGCGATATCGCTTTTGCCAGGACCGGATCGGTCTTGTTTACAAGGTCGTCGATCGACGGCGTCACCATGTAATCGGGCTCAATCCCCCGGCCTCGATCGAGACCCGGGGCATCGGCGATAAAGGTCGTGTGTGGCAGCAGCAGTTCCAGGCCGCTGATCCTCAACCGGTGTTCTCTGTAGCCGCCATGACAGGCGTAAGAGCCGCCGGTCTCGGCGCCGATAAAAACCGCCCTCGTTTGAGATTTGAGCAGGGCACAGAAGTGCCCGGTGGTGGAATAGCAACCCCCATCCACGAGCACAAACAAGTTCCCGTGGAAGGCATGGTCCGGCACTGGCTGGACTGTCTGCAAATCACCGTAAAGGGGGGTGGATTGGGACGAAAAATAGCGAAAGGGCCGGCCGATTAGATAGCCAAGAAGATAGGCCGAACTGTAGGGATCACCGCCGTCATTACCCCTCAGGTCCAGAATCAGCGCATTGGTCTTCCGGGCGGCCAGGTCCTCAAAGAACGGGTCTACCAGTTTCGCAAGCCGCTGGACATCATCATAAAAGTCGAAAAACCGGATTGTCAAAGTCGCGTATTCATTGTCATCAGCAACGAAGGACTCGACCAGGGGCCGGCGTGGAGTCAGGAGGTTGTTTTCCTCAGCGAATTGTCGCGCCTCGGCCAGGCTCCTGGCCGGTAAGGTGACGGACCCTGGCTCTGGCTCTGACCCGCCCGACGGCATGTACACGATTTCGTATAGCTTTGACGAGCCGACACAGGAAAGATAGAGTGACCGGAATCCGGTATTCATCAGGAAATGTTTGAAGGTCTCGTTTCTGCCGTCGGCGTACAGGCAGTCTTTCATGATCCGAATAATAGTAGTGTCGGCCTGGCCGTTGATTGACAGAACGGCACTTCCCGGCGTGATAATAGGTGAGTCCAGATAGGTCTCATAGACAAAGAGACTGTCGCCGACAACTCTGAGATCAAGCGGCAAGTGGTCGCCATATTCATAGAGATTCTCCCTGACCGGTTCGCCCAGCGTCAGTCGCGTGTGGCCACACCGGACTTTCGAGACTGCGGGTGCGACGATTCGAAAGAACTCCATCAGCGTCAGACTGTCGTCCAGGAGGGCGAATTGTCTGTCGAAAGCACTGTCCATCTCTTGTTGGTCGGTGAAGGACATGGGGTGATTTCGATTGATCAGTCGGCGTAATTGGTGAAAGTCCGACTGAAGCTGGGATGCAGAGAACTTTGCACTAGCGGTTGCCGGATGGTTTTCGCACCCGCATAGGGTGAGCAACAAGAGTATGAGCACTATTCTTAGGGGCATGCCGGGCTCTCTCTGTGTAGGTTTCTTATGACAGTAGATATAGTAGGTATGGCAGGGGCTGGTTCAAAGGACTAAACAGAGATGAATCAAACTCTAACGCTTCGCGCGATTGCTCTAACTGGAATCGACACACTTAGGGCGTCCAACATAATCCGCGTTCGAAGAGTGGATGCCGGGTAGAGTTGTATGTCATGCCGAGCGCAGTCGAGGCATGAGCACTGGGCCAAGAGATTTCACCCTTCGACTGCGCTCAGGGTGACGGCCACAAGGCACGAAGAGCGAAATTGTGGCTTGTCACCGCAGGTTCGCAAGGCCCACCCGCAACGAGTTATCTGAACTTGTTAGGCACTCCAAAGCAGCCAGGCCATCATCCCCAATAGCAGCAATTCCCCCCCGCTCAGGTTTGATTTGACTTTTTGCTCCATTTTGTGTATAAAGACGACAATGGTAAACGCAGCCAAAAGAGCAATCGCCCTGAGCATCTCCATCCTGCACTTGGCTTTAATCCTGACATCCTCAGCCGGGACGGTGACCTGTATCGAGGCCGATGGTAGCATCAAGATCGAAGCCAGCTGCGAACAAACCTGTATTTGCGACGACCCAACAGTGGTCGCATCCAGTACGGTAGACTCAGGCGATCTCGACTTACACGAACACGACACCTGCGGTGACTGCACCGATTTCTTTCTTTCGAGGTTCCTGCAGGCAACAAATCACTTCTCGCAGTTAGACTCGGACCCCGGTCCGGTCAATACAATCGCAACCGGACAGGCCTGGTCCGGACCCGATGTGGCCAAGCCCGAGCTACAGAGCGCCGAGTGGTGCGCCAAACCACCTCCACAGTCATTGCAGAAGATAGCGTCACTCAAGACCGCTATAGTCATCTGCTGATCATTCCCTCCAAATCATCCTGACGGATATGTCCCAGAGACGCATCCGGCGTCTTGAATGTCTGGGCCGTGAATCGGCTCAGAAAGCACAGCCTGAGTTCTTTAGAGGAGTATATGATTCTACGTTTGGCTATTTGTATGTTAGTAATGATCGGTCCGGCGGCTGTCGGGTCTCTGTGTGCAGGCACCTCGGCGGCTCAGCAGTGGATGGACCCGTTTCCACCACCATCAGGGGCCGAAGCTGTATCCACCGATTCGATAACCTTGCATGACGCACTACAGAAAGTGGCTCACTCTAATCCATCGCGGCAAGCCTTCCGACATCGATTGGAGGCGGTGATTTCCCGCATTGAGCAGGCCGGGCTGAGGCCAAATCCTGAGATCGAGTTCCAGGCCGAAGACTTCGGCGGTGACTTGCCCGGCTCTAGCCAGGCGGAATTCACGGCCGGTCTTTCACAAGAGATTGAATTGTGGGGTAAGCGAACAAAGCGCCGTCGGGCAGCTAAGAGCGAAACAGATGCCGCTCGACTGGATTTGTCCTTTGCCGATTACGACCTCTACGGCGAAACGTGTCGGCGCTACTACCTTCTGGTTCACGCTCAGAACAACCTGGCTCTGGCCGAAGATGCAACCAAGTTGGCTGAGACCATGACTGCTTCGGTCCAGGCCCGTCTGGAACATGGGGCGGCCATGATCTCAGAGCTGTTACTCAGCGAACTTGAGCTCCAGCGGGCCCGACTTGAGCAGGCTCGCCGGGAATATGAGCGGGCCTCTGCGCAGGACGACCTGGCCGCGTTGTGGGACGGTAAAGAGGTCGATCTGGTGGCTGTTGAAACCGGATTGGAGCCGGGACTGTTGAAACGGGTCGATAGCTTGATCCCCGATTTTTCCAACAGCAAAGAGGTGTTGCTGGCAACTACTCAGGAAAGCCTGCTAAGAGCCCAATTGAATTTACAGCTTGCTGAAAACAAACCGAATCTCACCGTTGCCGGGGGCTTCAAACGGGCCCAGGCCGACGGCACCAACAGCTTCGTTTTCGGCCTGGCCATGCCGCTTCCGTTTTTTGATCGCGGGCAGGGTAGTACCAAAGCGCTACGCTCCGAAGGAGTGGCTGCCGGATGGGCCCGGCAACAAGCTCAAGTTTCGACCCGGGTGGAGTATCGACGCCTGACGCGGAACCTGAAACAGTTTTCGGCCCGTCGCAAAATGTTTAACGATATAATTCTGCCACAGGCACAAGAGACCTACCGGTCGCTAAGACAGGCTTTCGAAAAGGGAAAGGTAATCTACTCGGTTCTTCTGCAGGGAGAACAAACACTGATAGAATTACGCGCCGAACTGAACGATCTTGATTTGGCGCTGGTCGAACAGGTAATCGCCCTGGAACAACTTCTGGGCGTCCACCTTCTAATGACCCAATCCAAGTGAGGTTATGCAGATGTCACGAATACTCAACAACAATCGGCTCCTGGTCTTACTGTTCATTGCCGTAATCGGCCTTCTTCTGGGCTCGGTGTCGGTTACCGGTGGTGGCGAGGATGATCACGAACACGAAGACACCCTCGCCCAAGAGCAAGACAAGCACGAGGGTCACGACCACGACGATGTTGCTCATGAAAACGATGGTCACGACCATGACACCGATGACGCGAAGCACCCTGATGAGCAAACGGCCACCGATGCACACGCCGGCCACGACCACGAGGATGAACTTACGGTCGAGCTGTCACCCGAAGCTGTTAAACTTGCCGGTATTTCTATATCGACCGTGGGCCGTGGTCGGATTGAACAGTGTATCGAACTGCCGGGTGAGGTCGGTTTCAACGAAGACAGAGTAGTTCATATAGCGCCGCGCTTTGCCGGAATCGCCCTGAAGGCCAACTACCGGATCGGCGATCATGTCTCGTTCGGAGATGTCGTCGCAGTGGTCGAAAGTAACGAGAGCATGAGTGCGTACTCGATCAAGGCTCCTATGTCAGGTTGGGTGATTTCGCGCCATGTAACGGCCGGAGAATTCGTCTCGGAGGAGAACAGCATCTATGTAATCGCCGATTTGTCAACGGTCTGGGTAAATCTGGCCGTCTATCCGAAAGATGCCCACCGCATAAGGAAAGGTCAGGTGGTCGAGATTGATGCGGTCGGATCAAGCATTCGGGCGACAGGGAAAATCGAGTACATTTCGCCAATCATGGATCTTCGCACGCGCAGCCTGACAGCCAGGGTTGTACTGTCCAATATGGACAAGGTCTGGAGACCGGGGGCTTTTGTTCAAGCCATGATCGCTACCGAAGGGGGTGATGAAGGACTGGTGGTGGATAAGGGCGCGGTCCAATTCCTTGAGGGCCAGAGTGTCGTGTTTGTCGTCGACGGAACCAACAGGTTTCGACCGATCGATGTTGTTACGGGCGCCGGCAATGCTCGCCAGATAAGAATTCTTCACGGCCTGAAAGACGGCGCTAAGTATGTCTCAGGCGGCGCTTTCGAGTTGAAGGCAAAGATCGTGACGAGCAATATGGATGCTCACGCCGGACACTCGCACTAGAGAGAGGCTGTTTGATGAAAAGTTTTTTTGAACTGATCCTGAAGAACCGTCTACTGATAGTCGTCCTGCTGATTTGTGTAACAGCCTTGGGGCTCTACCAATCGAAAAACCTGCCGACCGACGCATTTCCCGACATTTCGCCGGTGATGGTGCCGCTCTTCGCCGAGGCACACGGCATGGCGCCTGAGGAAGTGGAGCGCTTGATTACATTCCCTATCGAATCGGCCATGAACGGTCTACCCGGCGTGCGGGAGATCAAGTCGACTTCCGCTTTCGGCATGACGGTGATCTATGTCTATTTCGATGACGACGTTGATGTTTACTTTGCCCGCCAGATTGTTGCAGAACGATTGAGCCAGGCAGCCGCCGAACTACCCGACTTGCATGAACCACCCGGCCTGGGGCCGATCTCGACCGGCCTCGGCGAGGTCTACATGTACTATCTCACGGCCGACAGTACTGTCGACACCGATGGCAAACCCCTGGATGCATACCTGCGCGAAGTCAATGACTGGGTAATCAAATACCAACTTCAGACAATCCCGGGTGTTACCAGTATTCTGTCCATGGGCGGTCACATTCTGCAATACCAGATAACCGTCGATCCATACGCGCTCAACAAATATGATCTTGGTTTTGAAGATATCGTCCAGGTGGTGACCAACAACAACAGCAACGCCGGCGGGCAGTTTCTGGTCCTGGGCTCTGAGGAGTATCTGGTAAGAGGGGTAGGTCTGGTTGAGACGTTGGACGATCTCAGGAACATGCAGCTCAAAGTGGTAAACGGTACACCCGTTCGATTGGGTGATGTGTCCGAGGTCGGCTACGGGCGCGAGATTCGCCGCGGCGTTGTCTCCCTAAACGGTGAGGAGGAAGTGGTTGGCGGTATCGTAATGAAGCTTTTTGGCACCAATACCTCCGATGTTATAACCGGGCTAAACCAAAAAATTCCCAAAGTACAGCAATCATTGCCACCGGGAGTGCGACTGGTTCCTTACTATAATCAAAGTGCGTTGGTCAGCAACGCCGTCTACACGGTGCGTAATGCGTTATTGCAGGGCGCCTTTCTCGTCGTATTGGTATTGGCCCTGTTCCTGGGAAACGCCAGGAGCGCTCTTGTTGTCGCGCTGGCTCTGCCGGTCTGCGCGGTGATTGCCGCTATCTTTATGAGAACGGCCGATATGTCGGCCAATCTTATGTCGCTGGGGGGAATAGCCATCGCAATTGGGATGTTGGGAGACGCCTCAATCGTCATTGTCGAGAATATATATCGGCTGCTTGGAGATGAAGCCAACCAAAACAAAAGCAAGACGGAGATCATCGTCGCGGCCTGCGCCGAAGTTGCCAAACCAATATTCTTCTCCGTCTCGATCATCATCATTGTCTTCCTGCCCCTGTTCACGCTTGAGGGTGTTGAGGGCAAGATGTTCTCACCAATGGCCTTTACCATCACTTTCGCGCTTTTGGGATCTCTGGTAGCCGCTTTGGTTTTTTCGCCGGTATTGTCTTCACTACTGTTCACCAAGAGTAAGAGAAGAGAGTTCATTCTTGTGAGGGCGGTTAAAGCCGTCTACCGACCGCTCCTCGGTTTCGTGTTGCGAATCAAGGCGGTTGTTCTGGTGGCAACGCTGTTGTCGTTTGCCGGGACCCTTTACCTGTTGTCACATCTGGGCACAGAGTTCATCCCAACACTTGAGGAGGGCGCCCTTCAGATCAACGTAGGCATGGCGCCCTCTATCTCGCTGGTGAAAGCGACCGAGACCATCCAAAAAATCGAGAGAATTGTCATGGAGTTCGATGGTGTAGAGCAAACGATCGGTAAAATCGGTCGACCGGAGGCGGGCAGCCACCCGCATCCGATCAACGCTTCGCACCTTCAAATCATGCTCAAACCTCAGGAAGAGTGGCAAGAGTACGAGTCCAAAGAGGAACTTGTTGAGGCTCTGAATAAGAAACTGTCGGAATATCCGGGCATTCAAACAGTCTTCTCGCAGCCAATTCAAAGCATGTTCGACGAGTTGCTTTCCGGCGTTAAGACTCAGTTGGCCATCAAGGTCTTTGGCGAGGACCTCACCGTTCTTCGCAACACAGCCGAGCAGATCAAAGAAGTCATCACGCCTGTGGAAGGTTTGGTCGATCTCAGCGCCGAGCAGAGTTTTGGTCAGCCACAGGTGCAGATTGTGGCCAATCGTGAAGCGTGCGCGCGTTACGGTGTCAACATTTCAGAGATTCTCGAGATCGTGGAACACGCGGTTGGTGGTGAAGAAGTTTCACAGGTCTATCTGAACATGCGACGGTTTGGCATCTATGTCCGATACGCCGAAAAGTACCGCAACGACCCCGAGGCGATCAAGAATCTGCTGGTACATACATCCGAAGGAGTACTGATACCACTGGCCCAGGTGGCCGATGTGGAGACGGTGATCGGTCCTATCCAAATCAACCGCGAAAACAACCAGCGAAGATGGATCGTCTCCGGCAACGTTCGCGGTCGTGACATGGGCGGTGTGGTCGCCGATATCAAGAGACTGGTCGATCAAAATATCCAACTACCGCCCGGCTACTTCCTGGAATACGGCGGACAGTTTGAAAACCAGGAGCGGGCCATGAAAAGATTGAGCATCATTGTCCCGGTTACATTCCTGTTGATTTTCCTTCTCTTGTACATGTCGTTCGGAACTCTTCGCAGTGCGACGCTGATTTTCGTGAACGTCCCGCTTGCCCTCATCGGTGGCGTCCTGGGGCTGTACATAACCGGCGAGTATCTATCGGTACCGGCCTCGGTTGGGTTCATCGCGTTATTCGGGATTGCCGTCCAGAATGGATTGGTGCTGGTGTCTTGCATCAACCAACTGCGCGATGAGGGAATGCCGACCGTCGAGGCGATCACGCAGGCCTGCCTGCTCAGGTTACGACCGGTCTTGATGACCGCCCTGACGACAATCCTGGGACTGGTGCCGCTGCTTCTGTCGCACGGTATGGGATCGGAGGTTCAGCGACCGTTGGCCGTAGTGGTTGTCTTTGGGTTGCTGTCGTCGACTTTTCTGACGCTGGTTCTGATACCGGTGTTGTACGAATGGTTCGCACCCAGACGGGCGATAGAGACAATGTGATTCTGAAGGGCTGGAGGTTGTCTCCAGCCCTTACTTGTGAAGCTGATGAATCGAAAAATCGTAACATGGTCAATGTGCAGCGCTCTCTTGATCGGAGCCGCATTCGCCGCACAAGGTGAGCTTCTTTGTATCGAACACGACGGGAATACAGAAATCGAAAGCCTTGGTCTTCTCTGTTGCCGGGATTCTGACCATTGCTGTGAAGGAGAAAACTCTAGCTCGCAGAAGGATCATCATCCTGGCGATTGTAGCCGTTGTGCAGACGTCGAGCTCGACAGTGTTCTTAGGTCAAATCTAACTCCAAGGGTCAAAGAGGGATCTGTACCAGACGTCTCATCTACCACCCTCATAGATTTCGATGATCGTCCATCACAGTTTCTTGACAATTCATCACCACTGACCACACATCGTCAGTCGGCCCGTCCAAGAGCCCCGTCAACTGATATTGTGATAACAGCTATGCTCTGTTGATTTCCAAAACTGACTCGGTTTTGGGATAGTGCCACTTATATCCGGCAGACGGGTACAAGTGAATTACTACATACGAGAACGTTTTCAGGAACAACAAAGGTGAAAAAATGAAAACAATATCGACGAGCATATTTCTGATACTCATGCTAATCAGTGTAACCGCTGCGCAAGAATGTGGACCCAACTGCCCAGTCTGTTCCGGGGCGGGCAACAACCCTGGTGCTTTGTTGTCCCGGAGATCGCTAATGTTCTCCGGCATGACTATTCCGACGGCGGAGGAAGAAACGGGTGTATTGAATGCCAGGGTCGGATTGCTGAGTTGGCTCGATGCCGGTGTTGGATACGCATTTGAAACTGAAAAAGTCCTTTGGGACGCAAGAGTACAGCCGGTGCTGGAACAAGAAGACGGTTGGAAACCGGGGCTCATCTTGGGTACTGGTAGCGTACAGACCGGTGGAAGTGATCAATCAGTGTACGCGCAAGTCATCAAGTCCTGGGAGGTCAGTGAAACCTTTGGTTTACGATTCTCGACCGGGGTGGCTACACTTCTACCCGACCATGATCAGCTTTTCGGGATGGCCGGGTTAACTGCCAGTTTGAGTGAGCGATACGCACTCTTTGGCAACTATGATGGTGAGTCCTTCCACGAAGGGCTCGCCTGGATTCCATTGGATTGGCTTACGGTTTCGTTTCTGATGATAGAAACTGAATTCCCTGCGATTTCTATCACAGTCAAGAGATAGTCTCATGATGTGACGGGAGGATCGGGCACGGCGCAGTATCAGCAACTCTTGGAGGGCAGATTGGTCTTCAAACCTGCCGACTGTGGCGGGTACACGCCGCGGCGCGCAGGCGAAGACGGACCCGGCCACTTCATGCTTCGACTGCGCTCAGCATGACATGCACCAGCGATTGGTCACCAGTTGAACGGTGGGATCATACGGTAGCCCACCCAGAGGCTCTGCGTCGGGTGGGGCCATTGATGTTCACTGGGGAACCAACCTGTCGCCGGACTTTAGGTGGGGTGCAAGATTCACCCTTCGACTCCGCTCGGGGTGAAGTTACAAACGTGCGAAGCGCCAAGAGCCCTTTTACGGACAGTCGGCCGGGGGTGCGCCGCCGTTGAACATGAAGTCGACTAAGCCGACCAAATCGGTGATATCGTTGGCCCCACTGCCGTCGATGTCGGCTTCGGCAAGACAGGGCGGCGGCGGGCCGTAATCATCGGGATCGCCGCCGGCATCCGAGAACATCCAATCGGCCATGTAGATCAGATCGGCAATGTCCACCTGGTCGGCCGGGTCGCCGTCGACATTACCGCGCGTACCACGACAACATGAAACGAGATCAAAACAGTGCGGACCGTCCCAGTCGGGCGGGAAGGCTCCCACGGCCGAGCCGTAAGACCACATCCAATTGCCCGACGGCGGACAGTAGGCGGAGTCCAGGCAGAAGGTCTCGCCGATGAAGGCTGAGTTGTCGTCGAAATCAACCGTTATGTAGTAGACAGGGCCAAAGAAGCCCGGCGGCAACCCGGTGCCTACCATGACAGAACCCCCAAACCGGACGGAGTCACAACCTGCGCCGTCCCAACCGAACTGCCCTATTGAAAACACCAGGTCGAACCAATCGTTGGCCGGGAAGGAAGGGTCCAACCCCCACGATCCGACCCAGGTCACACCACCAGTGGCACACAACTCATACCCGTTGACCATTCCCTTAACTTTGTTGACCGGATCATAGTTCTGATGGCTCATGTGGAAGGTGACCGGTCCGCCCGGGATCGGAATCTCGCCATCCATGAGACCTTCTACTTCATCCAGCCAGACTCGCCCGCCGTTCTGGCCAAAAGCAGTAATTGTCAGCAGACAAACCAGCCCCATCGTAATAGCAAAAATGCGTGTCATAGAAGTATACCTCATCCCTTCCTCAGAAGTACGTTGTTTGTCGAAACGGTGTCATTCAATAGATGTCTTGTCATATCTCTACACAATATACATCGAATATCCTCACGGGCAATCAGGCATTGGGAATCCACCCAGGAACATAAACTCAATCAGCACCACCAGGTCGGAGATGTCGATTTCTCCACTACCGTCGATGTCGGCTTCCTCCGGACAGAACGGTGGCGGACCATAGTCGTCGGGGTCGCCACCGTAGTCGGAAAACATCCAGTCGACGAGATAGATTACATCGGCGATATCGACCCTGTCCTCCGGATCAAAGTCGATATTCCCCACACCGCCGCGACAGCAGTGCACGATCTCGAAGCAATGCGGTCCGTCCCAGCTCGGCCGGACTTCGCCATGGGGCGGATCGTAGCGCCACATCCACCCACCGCTTGGCGGATAATAGGTGGAGTCCAGACAAAGGTGGTGACCGATCAAGGACTGATCGCCTGCGAGTCTGAAGTTCATCCAGAAAGCAACCGAGTCAAACCCGTCCACCAGCCCCGCACCATATTGGGTCGAAACGCCGCCCCAACCGAGCGTGTCGGCGCCGGAACCGGTGAGGCTGTATGTGTTCATCGCCCAGACCAGATCGAACAACGAACTAAAATCTACCGGTCCGTCGCCCCAGGCAATCCACTCCCAGGTCACCGCCGGATCGCTACCGTATACGCTGAATCCGTTAATGATGGCTGTGGCCGGCTGGGCAAAGCCGACGTTGGTCAACCGGATGTGAAAGGTAATCTCGGTGCCGGGAACGATACTGTTCGGCGGCCAGACGCCTTCGGCAGAATCCAGCGATATCGACGGATGCGGGACGCCCTGTCCGACAGCGACCGTGCAGATAACACTGAAACAGGCTAAACATGCGAAAATGCGAACGAAAGTCATGATGACATTCTCCGCGCAGAAAGTATTGATCTCGTAATTTCGATCGTAGCGCGTGTTTCCCTGCCCTGAACAAGGATAGCATATCAACAGGGAGGCGTCAATCTCTTTTTGTCGGGGTGCCCAAGCCTAGACCGTGTCACCCTGAACACTCACTAACCTCACCCCGAGCATTTACTAACCTCACCCTGAGCGGAGTCGAAGGGTGATTCTCTCCCGGAGAGTTCATGCTTCGACTCCGCTCAGCATGAGGTGGTGATGGACATGTCAGAAAAACAATGTCGCCGAAGTTGAAAAGGAGGTAGGTCGAAACCCCTGGCCCGAAGGGATGCCGAAGGCAGGTTTCGACAATGGCAATTGCAGGAAAAAATGTCGTGGGAGCCGAGAATGCACCGGGTGGCGTTGTGATTAGCTACCGAATGAAGACAGCTATCGCGCCCACCGCAAACAGCAGTCCGAGCGGTACTAAGAAATGCAGTAAGCTACCGTAGCGTTCGTACCAGTTCAGATTAGTGTCGACCTGTTTCATGTTAACAGAATAATCGACGGGTGCGAGTTTGTCAATGGGGGAATGCATCATGCCGGGAGGTTAGTTCGTGAGGGACTCCCCATGTAGGTTCATGCTTCGACTCCGCTCAGCATGACACGGTCAAGCCGTGATTCTCGCGCTTCGAGCGTTCACTTAGTCATTCCGGGCTTTGACCCGGAATCCAGTTCTGAATTCGAAGACTGGATTCCGGCCTTCGCCGGAATGACAAGTCAACGTAGGGCGTGTCGAAGACGGGCCTGCCCTGCGCACGGACAAAAAAACCCGCGGGCGATGGATACCCGCGGGTCTATATTTATGCGGAAGGCGGGACTTGAACCCGCACGACCGAAGCCACTACCCCCTCAAGATAGCGTGTCTACCAGTTCCACCACTTCCGCATTAACCGTCAAAATCAATCCGTGTCGACCTACTGGCCACCCGGGTCGGTCGGGGTTGTCTGCGGAGGCTGATCAGTCGGTGTCACCTGCACCCCTGGTGCCGTCGAGTCGTTCAAAAGCTGCTGCTGTTGTTGCTCCTGGAGGGCTCGTTCGCGGTCTGCCTGCGCCTGTTGAGTGACAACCGACGTTGCATCACCCGGTTGAGCGCCGGTAGTACCGACCTGCCGCGAGGATGCCGACATAAAAGCCAGCGCTCCACAGTTTAACATAAACAGCACAGCCAGATAAGATGTGGCTTTCGACAAAAACGAAGCGGCGCCTCGTCCCCCGAATACGGCGCCACTCAAACCGCCGCCACCAAAAGCTGAACCGGCCAAGCCTTCGCCTTTACTGGCCTGCAACAACACTACCAACACTAACGAGATGCAAACCATAACATGAAAAACTACCAAACCAACAAACAAACGCTTACCTCCAGTCAAACAGCATTTACAATTCCACAAAAATCATCAGCCTTTAGAGATGCGCCGCCCACTAAGGCGCCGTCGATATCCGGCTGACTCAAAAGGTCTTTGGCATTACCCGGTTTGACCGACCCACCATACAGTATCGGCACCACCGATGCAGCATCTTCGTCGTTTCGAGCCAATCTGACTCTGAGAAAACTATGCACCGCCTGGGCCATTTCCGGTGTCGCCGTCTTACCGGTGCCAATCGCCCATACCGGCTCGTAGGCCAGTATCGACTTCTTTAGTTGATCCGCCGTCAGGCCCTCAAGAGAGCCGTCCAACTGACCAGCTATGACCTCCTCCGTCCGGTCGGCTTCTCTCTCGGTCAATGTTTCGCCGATGCAGATGATCGGGATAAGGCCGGCTGAGAACGCCGCTTTGGCCTTGGCGTTGACCAACTGATCGGACTCAGCATGGTACTGCCGCCGTTCGGAGTGGCCAAGTATAACATACCGGACCCCAACTGTCAAGAGCATCTCAGAGGAGACCTCTCCGGTGTATGCACCCTTCTCATGTTGCGACATATCCTGAGCGCCCAGTGCAACATGAGACCCGGCAAGCAGTTGGGCCGCCTGAGCCAAAAACGGGTAGGCCGGACAAACGATCATGGTTGCGCCGTTGTCTGAGGAGCTGCCGCTCAGCAGTCCTTTGATAAGCTCCTCTGTCTCGGCTGCCGTGCCGTTCATTTTCCAGTTGCCGGCAATGATGGTCGACCGCATATCAGAGGGCCTTGACCTGTGATTGGTCGGTGAGCGATTCGACACCCGGCAGCTTCTTACCTTCAAGAAACTCAAGTGAAGCCCCGCCGCCGGTGGAGATGTGGCTCAGTTTATCATCCAGGCCGATTCTGGAAATGGCCGCTGCCGAGTCACCGCCACCTACAATCGTGATTGCGCCGGACTCGGTCATCTGGGCCAGTAGGCGGGCGATGGCGAAAGTGCCATGGGCAAAAGGCTCGGTCTCGAACACACCCATCGGGCCGTTCCACACCACCGTCCCGGCGCCGGACAGGCTGTCACTGAACTGTTTAATCGTGGCCGGACCGATATCCAGCCCCATCATGCCGTCCGGTATTTTGTCTACATCTACAATCTGCGTCTCAGCCGTGTCGGTAATCTCCGAGGCAACCACAGCATCCACAGGGAAGATCAGTTCGGCGCGTGAGTTCTTGACCATAGCCATCAACTCCCGAGCCAATTCAACTTTGTCTTTCTCAAGCAGCGACCGGCCGATCTCATAGCCCATCGCTTTGGCGAATGTGAAGACCATACCGCCGCCGATAACGAGTTTATCGACTTTGTCCATCAAGCTTCGAATCACATCGATCTTGCCCGATATCTTAGCGCCACCCAGCACCGCCACAAAGGGACGTTTTGGTTCGGACAACGCGCGGCCCAAGTATTCGAGTTCTTTTTCCATCAGGAACCCGGCCACCGATTGGTTGAAGTGATGAGTAACGCCTTCGGTCGAGGCATGGGCGCGATGAGCTGATCCGAAAGCATCGTTGACAAAGATATCGGCCAGAGCGGCGAGTTTCTGAGCAAACTCCGGATCGTTGGCTGTCTCTTCGCCGTGGAATCTGAGATTCTCCAAAAGAACGCAGTCACCGCTCTTCAGATTATCTATCAGGTTGGATGCTTCCGGTCCTATACAGTCCTCGGCAAACTGAACATCCTGGCCCAATAGTTCACTCAGCCGCACCGCCGCCGGGCGCAAGGACATCTCGGCAACGAATTTCCCCTTGGGGCGGCCAAGATGTGAACAGGCGATGACAACACCGCCATCGTCAATTATCTTTTGGATCGTTGGAAGAGCAGACCGAATACGACGGTCGTCTGTAATGTGCTGTTGGTTATCCAGCGGCACATTGAAATCGACCCGCACCAAAACCCTGCGATCTCGGAAGTTGATGTCGGCTACGGTGACTTTGTTCATTAATTCGTCCTTATGGTTCGCCCTGCTACAACATGATCTTCATCATGTCGATCATGCGGTTGCAGAAGCCCCATTCGTTGTCGTACCAGCTAAACAGTTTGGCAAAGTTACCCTGCGCCATGGTCATGCCGGAGTCGAACACCGAACCGTGCGGGTTGCCGATGATATCGATGGAAACAATAGGGTCCTCGCAGTATTCCAACGCATTCGACAGCCATTTGTCGGCTGATGCTTTTTTCATGGCCGCGTTGATCTCGTCGGCGGTCGTTTCTTTTTCGAGAATCACGGCCAGGTCGACCATGGAACCGTCCGGCGTGGGAACACGAATGGCGCAACCATCCATCTTCCCTTTCATCTCGGGAATAACCTCGGCAATCGCCTTGGCCGCCCCGGTGGATGTGGGAATCATTGACAGGGCGGCAGCGCGCGCACGACGCAGATCACTGTGAGGCGCATCGAGTGTCCGCTGGTCCATCGTGTAGCCGTGGATTGTCGTCATGAAGCCTTTGACGATGCCGAAGTTTTCCATCAGCACTTTAACCATCGGAGCCAGACAGTTGGTCGTGCATGACCCGATCGAAATAATATGGTGCTTGTCCTTGTCGTATCCCCGGCAGTTGATTCCGGGGATGAAGGTGCCGTCGTGCCCTTTGGCCGGTGCCGAGATAACAACCTTCCTGGCTCCGGCGGCCAGATGCTTGGATGCAGTCTCTTTGGTGCGGAACAGTCCGGTGCATTCCAGGATGACTTCCGCGCCCAGCTTCGCCCACGGCAGGTTGGCCGGATCACGTTCGGCGGAGATAGGTATCTTTTTTCCGTCGACCATCAGATGGTCGTCGCCTGAAGATACCTGGCCCGGGTACTTGCCGTGCACCGAGTCATACTTCAGAAGATGGGCCAATGTCTTGGCGTCGGTGATATCGTTGATGCCTACGAATTCAATGTCGCTCTCTTGGGCCGCTCGGAATACAAGTCGCCCGATCCTACCAAATCCGTTGATTCCTACTTTCATCTGGTCCTCCAATTAACCAATCAGTTTCCATTCTTCGGGCTGTAAAGATATTTGACGCCAACCGTAAACGCAAGCGCATCGTACTCATCAATGACCACCAACGACATATTTATGGGCATATATTTGACTGTGAAATCAAGACCAACACTGCCGGCTATAGGCCAGTCAAATCCACCGCCAAGGACATAATTGAAGTCGGTGGCGGTCTCTTCCTGCCAGTTGGCGTAGGAAATCTGCGAGTTGGTAAACTGAACATTGCGTCGGCCATAATGGAGACCACCTCCGGCCATGAGATACGGATACAGACGGGTGCCGGGGAGTGTGGGAGTGTATAGTTTAAGCTGCACCAGGATGGGGTAGATTATCAGATTGCCGACATCGGAGGCGCCGGCTGCATCCGAAAGCGTCACACTGCCGCGATTGACCGAGCCGAGCGACACCTCGCCGATCAGCCGCGAACTAAGACGGTAGCCGAAGTAAGCTTCGACATAGGCCGAAGAGGAGTGAATATTGGTCTTGAAGGAGCCGGTAATCACCGGCGGATCACCGTCCACAATATCTCCCGCCGACGGGGGGAGATCGCCCTGATTGCTCCACACACCGATGCGGATACCGGCCTGGTGCCTGGTCTGAAAAAGATCGGGTTGAGGGGATTCTTTATCGGTTGCAAGAACCTGGCCGGCTGCAATTATCAGGAGGGCAACTCCGATTACCAGGAGTTTTGACGACTTCAACAAGATCATTCTCATACTACTTCCGGTTTGTGACTCAGCTTTGAGATCGGACGCCTCAGCTATCGTCGGATTTCACTTTCATACTTGGCCTATCAGCATCATAGAAAATGATGCTACTGTTCTGGTAGTCAAGAAGGATTTTGAAGTTTTCCAGGACCAGGTTGCCGATGTTACCGGCCAACTGCTCCGAGCCGGCTAATCCGCCGCCTGATTCCGGGATGATTACTTTTAACGACTGAAGCAAAACATCGCCCACCTTAAACGAGGCGGCAAAGGCTGTTCGTCCGGAGATAGAGCCGCCGACCCCCCCGATCCCGTGCGGGATAGGCTCAATGTGATCCAGCAAGCTGTCGAGGTGGTGTGTTTCGGCAAACCGGTCGTGGATGACCAAACCGAAGGCGTTACCCAAATCGACGATGAAATCACCGGCTAGACCGTTTAGCTCTGCCCGCACGGTTGGGACTTTCATGGTCAGATGGAAAGTCACGCTTGTTCCGCTGTCTTCCGGATTGAAGGTTTCGGGATTGTAAACGGTCAATGTAGAGTCCCGATAGTTGATCAATACCGGAAAGCGTGACAGAAAGTCGTATCCCAACACGCCACCGAAGGGGGCGCCGTCGGGGCCAACTGAGGAAAGCACCGAAAGGTCCAACGAGCCGGCTACCTGGTCGCGCAAGCTAAGACCACCAATCTGTATCGAATCCACTCGCACCATATCCACTTCCTCGTAAGCGCTGATTCCCTTGGCCGCAATCTTACCTACATGCTCCAGGCCGAGTTGAGTGGCCACCGACTTGTTGAAAATGTTGGCCGATGCGCCGGAATCGAGAATCATCCAGACTTTGGTGGAGCCGTTCACCAACACCGGTAACTTGACATGTCCTGCTTGGTATCTAAAAGGCACCACCAGTGAATCAACGTCACCGGGAAACCCAAAGTCCCTTGTGTTGTCGGTCGGAATCCTGAAGATGGATCGGTCGACCGGTTCGTTGAGGGTGATAGTCTCGTAAGTGGCTTTCATCGACACCGGTGCACCCTGGGCGATTACATCGACTTCGGTAGGCCATAGGATGCCACCGATTTTCGAAACATTGCGGTAATATGTGTGCATGGCCAACTCGTCGATAAATCCGATAGACTCAGACAGTAAGCCGGAATCGAATTCAAAGTAGGCGGTGACGGTATCTTTGTTTAGCGGGCTGAAAGCCACTTCGTGATAGCGAACGCCGTCCCTGATGATCTCTCCGTTGTATTCATAGGACCCATCGAAACGGTCGTTGAACAGATACGAATGAGAGTTGAAATAAAGACCCTTAAGCACGGCGTCCCGTTCGAATCCTTGCAGCTCGGAAGTTTGTCCGTTCATGTCAATCTGCCAGGCGGTGTGGCCGTCATACGCCTGCACCATTTTCATGGCGCCTACCTGAATCTTCGAATAGAATCTGTCCGGCGGCACGTAATACTCTACAAACGTGCCTTTCATGCCCATCATATCCATGTCACCCTCAGCCCGATACGATGTCAGACGTTTCAAGCTGTCAACAGCCTCGGGCCCTCCGACCGATTTGACAAACAACGAGTCGAGATCGATAGCTCGGGCTGTGATTGCTGCTGATACGATGCAGAGCAGAATTACCAAAAATCGTTTCACCGATAACCTCTCGGGCATGTGGTTTGTCAACGCCGGACTATTAAGACAACCTTGGTTGTCCCGGCAAACAGTCTTCCTACCGCCAATTTCGGCATAAGTTCCCGCGCATTCAAGTGTTGAATTCAACCAATTCGGGCGGCGTTGAAAAGGGAGCAAACATAGTTGCGACTGGGTGGCACTTTCAGGCTCGGTTTGGGGGACGCTTTCAGTCATCCTCCCCAAACAGAGAGGCTGTGTCGCAGTGGCAGGTTCCTGCGTTCGCCGAAGGCGAGTGTGTGAACCGGAGGTTTCAAGGGCTGAGTTTACAGAACGGCTTAGGGAAATCGCAGGGTCACAACCCCGACTTCGTCGTGATCAGGACCCTGCGAGACCACACTATGACAGAACCTGAAGGTTTGAGTCGGCCACCCGACCACTCTTCTTCTCACTTGGCGAATGGTGTACCTCCTCGTGCACCACGGAATTCAAGTGGCGTTGGGCGACCCCGCCCGACGCCTGCCTAAAAGGCCACTAGCTGTCAGGCGAATCGCCTGACAGCACCAAATCAGACCATTCTAATAGGCAGATCATGATCAACTACGACAGGCCTGTAGAATTGACCGACTCCGGTTTTTTTGCTTTACAGGCTAACCTCAAAAGCTTTAGATTCGCTCAACACAGACAATTGAATTGGAAATTTGTTAGAAAAACAAGGATTACCCATCCAAAAAACCACGGAGGTTATGGGATGAAAAAGTTCATTATTGGCCTAACGATTCTGCTGTTGTGTATGGCGGGCTCCGCTTTTGGCCAGGCGGGCGGTTGTATGGTTCCGGGGACCAACATTTCTTGCCTGAACGCCTATTTTGGCGTCATGGTCGGCGGCATGTGGTCCACTATGACCGGCGACGGAACCACCGAGCAGGGGATCGATGTCAAGAGAAGGACTGGTCTGTCGCTCGGCGCCTTTTTTGAATACCCTTTTGCCAATAATCTCTTTGTCCAGCCGGAAATAAAGTACATCCAAAAAGGGATGAAGAAAACTCACACCTATGACGCCGGGGAATTCACAAGGTTGGGCAAGATATCCGCCGTGGACGCGGACGGACCGTCCGATGAAGTCACGCTGTCATACATTCAGATTCCGGTGCTGGTCAAGTACGTCTTCCCGCTGGAAGGGAAGATCAAGCCGAGCATAATGCTGGGACCGTCGCTGGCCATCAATTTATCAGCCAAGGACAAAGCCTCCGGCTGGGGTGCCGGCTGGGACGGCGATTTCGACATCATCAACGCTAAGAAGTGGGAAATCTCAGGCGTAATCGGAGCCGGTGTCGCTTTCCCTGTGGGCAAATTGACTTTCGGTGTCGATGTTCGTTATGATAAAGGGTTCACTAACGTCTTTGATGATGTCACCCAGGAAGAACTCAACGATCTTGGTTCGGACGAAACAGCTTGGACAGGCAACAACCTTGAGGGCTTTGAAGCCAAGAACGGCGGTTTCGGATTCTCGGCCAGCGTGATTCTACCCATCGGCGCAGGCAAGAGCGACGACGACACGCCGTAAGCTGGTCACAAAGCAGGGGCGGGTGTTGTTCCCGCCCCATTTCTTAATCTGCCAATTCGCGCACATCTTGTCACCCTGAGCGCAGTCGAAGGGTGAATCCTCTTAGCTCATTCGCTATCGAAACGTCCGTCGCACCATGAAATGTGCCATCAATTGCGAGAGCGTCTCTTGCGAACCCTGCCCGAGGGGGTTGTTGGCCATATTGTCACTGTTGTTGATCTTCTCGGTTTCGATCACTCGTTCCAGACCTGCATCGATAGACCAGGAACCGATCCGGTAGCCCACGCCACCGGTGATATGGTCCTCGCCGATGGCCGGAAAGAGCGGTTTCAAACCGGCATCCGGGATTGGTGACTTGCCGTGGTTGTAACCCATCCGCCATGTCCAGTCGACCACCGGCGTCAGTTCCACACCCAGTGCGTATACCCACTGATCCTCCCAACCCATGTCAAATGGCACCAGACCGGTGGCCGGAGCCTGCCCTTTGTCCGGATTACTCAGGTTGACGGTTAGTTGATCGATAGCGCCGGACCAGTTCACCCAGTCGACATCGGCGGCCACCAGTAGCCAGGGTTTGACCTGATAAGCCCCGCCCATCCCCACCTGCTGAGGCCAGGCAAAGCCGGATATGGTAGCATCGTAGGCCACTTTCCCCGCACCCATGGCCGACAGGTTCAGGTTCATGGTGCCACCGTCCAAATCGAGATCAGACTCGGTACAGTAGGCCCCACCCAGCGCGAGTCCGCCCGACCTGTATTGAAAACCAAGCCTGAGTCCATAGCCCATACCGGACACATCCTCCATTTCCATGCCGGAGAACCTCAAGACCAGCGGTCCTTGATTGACCATAACCGATGTTTCCGGGAAGAACTTCATATCCATCCGGGCATAACAGACGTTGACACTCGCCCCCAGGGTCAAATCCGAGGTGGCCCGCCAGGCCACGGTCGGCGTTAGTTTGGCATGCATCACACGCGTGCGCATATCATCGGTGGCCGGCACGACACTGCCGTCGAAAGCACCGGGTGGCACCTGACCGGAGGCGAGCATAGCCGCAAAGGGCGTTACCAGGTCGGGGTATTCAGCCCCCATACCACCTTGAACGAACATACCGAGACCAAAAGTGACCTGCCGCACCGGATGGGTATAGGCGAGAAAAGGCATCGGCACACGATCCAGCACGTCTTCTTTGTTATTGCCCAGGTTGTCGGAATGATTCAGCGACGGCCACATAGGGCTGAAACCGAAGGATAGTTCTTTGAGACTGCCGGCTCCGATTCCGGCCGGATTGATGTTCATGGTGTGGCTGCCGGTCATGGTCAGATCGGCTCCACCCATCGCCGTCGATGCTGCGCCGAAACCGATCATGTTCATGCCGTTGGAGGCATAAGTGTTCTGTCCGGACATGAGCACAAGTCCGGCCAGACAAAGACAAAGTGTTAGAATTGCTTTGTACGAGATCATCATGATCCCTCCGATTTGCTTTGCGTTCCATTTGAGCAGAGACTCCCAGAGGGGATCAATGCATGTGAGTAAGAACAATGCCACCCAGGACAGCCAACCAACCGCCCGCAATGGCAGTGTAATGCAAGCCCTCACCCAATGTGGTCATGACTCCGCAGGCTTTGAATTTCGGGTCTTCGGCATCCGGATCACAACAGAGTCCCTCTTTGCTATAGCGACCCAGAATCCGGGGAGCCAACACAAAGATAATCACCGGTACAAAAGCAAAGAGCACTTTGAATCCGAACACCACCAGCCGCTCTGTGCTGGCCGGGCCATCGTGCGTGTAGTGGAGCAGGATAGCGCGCGAGATTCCGGACAGGACCAAAAGCGACACCACGATGCGCATTAGAGCGCGGGCTTTGGGAATAAAATTCACAACCAGGTTGTGCCTGGCTTCTTCATTTAAGTGAGCTTTCACAATCGGCATGAATCCGAAAGTGGCGATGAACATCCCGCCCAGGAAGATAGTGAAACACAGAATGTGAATCCAGTTGAGCACTACGTCGAGAACCGCCATGATTTCTCCTGTTTTAGTACATTTAGGCAGAATCAGCCGAAAAAATGGATGACCTTCTCGGCTATAGTATCGCATGCAATATAGCGGTGGGTGGTCGAGTGTCAAGAATTGATTTCAAGACCCATGTTTAAGGACACGATTAGGCGATTTTACAGGCAAGCCTGTTCTTAAATCTTCGCGCGCCAATCTGCCAATGTCATTCCTGCGAAGGCAGGAATCCAGTCTTCGATTTCAAAACTGGATGCCGGATCAAGTCCGGTATGACAAGGGGGCTCGCCATTGCGAGGAGGGAACGCGGTGACCGACGCGGCAATCTCGCTGGCAATGGGTGGCACCCTCAAACCCGGTTTGGGGGTGACTCTTGTTTTCCCCGCCCCAACTAAGCCGCTTCGGCGTGCAGCACCCAACACACAAAAAACAAGAACCGAAGTTCATGGTTCGACTCCGCTCACCATGAGGTGGGTGGGTGCGACGGGTGGCCGTCTCAAACCTTGTTTGGGACGGCGAGCAAGCCCGTGTCAGCAGTTGTTGTTTTTCGGTATCTTCAGAGCAAACAGCATGTCCACAAAAACGATCACCGCGCCGGCGATAAACGTCACCTCGTGACCGAACATGCTCCAGGCGATACCACCCACCACCGGAATGACAACAGCCGTGACATGGTTGGCTGTCATACCGAACGACAAACAACTGGTCAGGTCTTCGGGTGTCGAAATCTTGCGAAGGTACGACTTGAGCGCAATCGATGATCCAAACAAAACGTTGTCGACAAGATACAGTCCCACCAAAGCCGGTAGGTAGTCCACTATGGCATAGCCGAAAAAGATAAAGGTCAGAATCAGCGAACACCCAACCAACAGATTGCGCTCACCGACCCGGTCGCTGACTGTTCCCATCCAACGGTTGGTGAAAATCGTCACCAGATTGTTGGCCAGCATGATTCCGGAGATATAAGTGATGTCCAGTCCGTGGTTCTTTACCAGCAGGAAGATTGCAAAGGTCGTAAAGATATGCCTGCGGCAGCCGCGCAGAAATGATAGGGTGTAGTACAGCCAGTATTTCTTTTTCAGCTTCACTTTGCGGTGGTCTTGTTTGGTTCGGTTGGCCGGCAAAGCGATGCAGAAGTACAGCCCCACCAACACCACTAAAGCGCCGAAGATGTAGAAGGTCGTCCGGTAGTCCAGATACAACGTAAGCAGCATGACAAGTCCGGCCCCGACCAGCCCGGCGGCTGATTCCCATGAACGCAGTTTCCCTTGCGCTTTTCCCAACTGGGCGGAGTCGGTCAGGTTCAACAGTTGGGCCGAATTGGTCGGTTCGAAGTAATGGAATCCGAACGACATCAGCACCGTAGCAATGCCCAATCCGACCAACGAAGGCGCCCAGCCCGAGACCAGCAGCCCCAGACCGACCACGATAATCGATAACGATGCGATCCGAGATTCGGTGAAGTAAACAGCCAACGCCCCCACGCCGAAAGCCAGCAAGCCGGGGATTTCACGTACCGCCTGAATAACGCCGACATCGGTGGCCGAGGCATCGAACAAGTCGACCGCGAAATTGTTGAACATGACCCGCCAGGCATAGAATCCGATCCACACCACCGAAGCCGACAACGTTATACTCACGATTGAGACGTTTTTGATGCGCCAATTCATAGGCTTCAGAAGATAACACAAGATGGAACAATCTCGCAGGGAAAAATGGGAGACAATGGATGCAAACGCCCAACCTGCCTGTTTTTTTCACTTCATTAATCCTTCTCGCTTCGTAGATGTCTTATATTGGTGAACTTGCAGCGTGCGGTGCGGTCGTGCGTTTGACAATTCGTTACCGCAGTGAAACGTCAAGGTGAGGACAACATGCCCAAGACAGCTAACTTCGTCGCTACCATTGTTCTGATAGCTCTCATAACCACAGTTTCTGCAATTGCCCAGTCTCGGGGGGGCGGCAACGCCGACAGAGGTGAAAGGCGCCGACGTATGGGCGGCACGGTCGAGGGGTTTGTGATAGATTCGGCGGGCGGGCAACCTATCGAGTACGCTACAGTGACGTTGTTCAGTCTGAGAGACTCCAGTCAGATTACCGGCGGCGTTACCGACACCGCCGGCTACTTCAAACTTACCCGTCTCCGACCGGGACGGTATTTCATGCAGGTCAGGTTCGTCGGCTATCTTATATCTACCATCGACAGCCTGGCCATAAGTCGCGAAAGCCGACAGGTCGATCTTGGAGAGATTCAACTAATCCGTTCGGCCGTCGACTTAGGCGAGGTAACGGTCAGCGGTGAGCGACCGGCCATCGAGTACAAGATCGACAAGAAGATTATCAATGTCTCCGAGATGCCTACCGCCGCCTCCGGCACGGCGGTGGATGTATTGGAGAACGTGCCGTCGGTGGAGGTTGATATCGAGGGGAACGTCAGCCTGCGCGGTAGCGCCAATTTCACAGTGCTGATTGATGGTCGTCCATCGATTCTGGAGTCCAACGAAGCGCTTCAACAGATTCCGGCCGGCACGATTGAAAATATCGAACTGATCACCAACCCCTCGGCCAAATATGATCCCGACGGCAATTCCGGAATCATCAACGTAATCATGAAAAAGGACAGACCCCAGGGTATCAGCGGTATCAGCAATCTGAATCTGGGTACTTACAACAATCATGGCGGGGACCTTCTTCTCAGTCGGCGCCTGGGCAAGATCAATTTGGTTTTGGGCGGCAACCTGGGGAAACGGGGACATCCAGGCACAACCGAATCGGAGAACCGGACCCTTCTCAACGACACAACATCTTTCACACTCACAAATGGCGACAACGAGCGGCGCAGGAAGTCTTACAGTTTTCGCGGCGCCGCTGATATGAATATCAGTCCGCGCGATTATTTCAGCCTTGGTTTCCGCTATGGCTATCGATCTAGTGAGCGTGAGTCGGACCTGGACCACGATGCCTGGATTGAACCGGGCGGAGTTCACCACTATTATACAAACGCCAGTAGTTCGGAAAGATCGGGTGACTACTATTCGATCCACGGAGATTACCGGCACAACTTTTCTGAGGATGGACACGAACTGGCCGCTCAACTGATCCGACAACATCGTGAAGGTGATGAAAAGACCACCAACGAACTACTGGACCTCGACGGTGCCGTAAACTCGGGCCAACGTTCCACCGAGTTGGGACCATCGACGACCTACCGAATGAAACTTGACTACACTCTCCCGCTGAACGGTGATGGTCGATTCGAAGCCGGTTACCAGAGCCGGATCGGTCGGTCCGATGACATCACCGAGTCGTATGAACTGGACACGACAGCATCGGTCTACCGGTTTCAGCCCGAGTTCAGCCACACCGTCGACTACACCCGCGATATTCACTCGTTGTATTCACTCTACTCAGGCTCCCTCGGTAGGCTTGGATATCAGGGCGGTATACGCGGCGAGTACACCAAACGTGCTGTTGAGCTGTTGGGAGAGGGTGAGGAATTCAGTATTGATCGCTGGGACTACTACCCCACCGCCCACTTCTCAATGCAGTTGAACGACGGACAGCAGTTGATGGCCAGCTACGCCCGTCGGCTTCACCGGTCGCGTGGCTGGTATCTGGAACCTTTCGAGACGAGATCGGACGCATACAACGTTCGTCGGGGTAACCCCGAACTGTTGCCCGAGTATATAGATTCCTATGAAGCGGGTTACCAGCGGCGAATAGGTGGTAATCTTTTGTCGGTCGAGGGTTATTACCGTGTCACGCATAACAAGGTGGAACACATCCGGTCGGTCTATGAGCCAAACGTCATGCTGACCACGATTGAAAACGTCGGCACCGATTACTCCCTGGGGGCGGAGTTCATGTTTATGCTCGAACCGACAAAGTGGTGGCGATTGAACCTTATGGGCAGCTTGTTCGATTATCGTGTCGAAGGGGAACTGAACGGACGATCATTCGACCAGGACAGTTTCAACTGGAATATGCGCATGAACAACTCACTTCAGGTAACGGCCACTACCCGGCTCCAGTTGGACGGCATGTACCGGAGTCCATCGGCTTCGTCGCAGGGCGAACGCGAAGGGTTTTTTATGGCCAACGCAGCAGTGCGCCAGGACTTCTTCGCGCGCACCTTGACGGCGACGCTTCAGGTGCACGATCTCCTGGGAACGGCCAATCGAGAATCAACCTCGCAGGGCGCCGACTTCTACAATTATAATCTCCGTGAACGAAAGTCCCCGACCGTCTCGTTCAACTTGCGGTTCAATTTCAACAACTACAAAGAGGAGCGCAGCCGCGACGGAGATCGCGCGCGCGGCTCAGGCGGCGAGGGGATGGACGACAACGATGACTTTTAGGATTGCGGGTTAGGGCACTAACGGACGTGGCAAGAAGCAGGCTTGCCTGTCAGGAGCACGGGGCTCCTGACCTACAACTGTGAGCCGTCATGCTGGCGAAGGCCAGCATCCAGTCTTCGCATCTTAAGCTGGATTCCGGGTCAAGGCCCGGAATGACAAAACTGGGGACCAGTTGTCAGTCTTGTAGGTCAGGCCTCTCTTCTCCTGGAGACATGACGCAGTCGTAAGTTGGGTGGGGTACCGCTCATGCTTCGACTCCGCTCAGCATGAGGTGGTGTATAGCAGCATCATCTGGGGCAGATGTGGACATCTGCCGCTCACCGCACACCACTCGCACTCCAAAAAACTTCGCATTTGGGCAAAAGAGTGCTTGACAAACAATCGGCCAGTTGTTACCATAGCCGTGAAACAAAATTGATAACTACGTACAACTGAAGGAAAATAACCACAAGCAGGTAACCCCTGTCTTAGGATTATTGTATAGCATTTGAGCTAAAGGACAACTAAACCAAGACCCCGCTCCGAATAGGAGAGTACGTTTTGTCCTTTAGCGCTTTTTTATGCCCGCCAACTCACTCGGCCAGGACCTCGATGCAGGTCGGGCCGGATGATCTCATGCCCGCTTCAGGACAGACGCTTCACACAAACCACACTCAAATCACCTTCGCCGGCCCTCATCATGCACCGACAACTTCGAAAACAGGGTCTCAGGAGGGAGGTCTGCCGATCAGTCCGGTCGCAGACCTCGAAAACATGCCGGATTTGTTGTCCGATAATGCGGTCAACAAGCCGGTGATGACGTTTTTCCCGGAGCACTTTTGTTTTTCCAATCCGCAGGCTGAGCGTATCGGGTGGCCGGTATGCAACAACTCCTGCGATTCTGTTTTGTTGCACTGCACCGAATGGGCCTGGGAGGCTTGTCTTGATTGGGAGACGGTGTGCGATCCGTCTTTCGATTCTTTGCTGGTTCAGTGCGACACTACTTTGATAGACACCGGTAGCGTGATCGCCAAGGGCGGCACGCTATCGGTGATTTCAACGCTCGTGGGTGACATCGACGGCAGCGGATCGTTGCCGAAAGATATCGCCGACCTGGTCTATATGGTGGAATGGATATTCGATGGCGACCCAACACCAAGATGTCCGCTGACAACCGACCGCAACGGGGACGGTCTGGTTGGCACTGCGGATTTGGTTTGCGGGGTCGACACGATGCTCCCGCCGGACTAGATCAGGTCTCTGGTACCCGGTGGCGTTGGGTCAAGCGTCGCCGGGTCAGGCTTCGCAGGGCGGATCAGGAGGACCGGCAGGGATACCGGCCTCCTGCCCGCTCGGCTATACAGATGAAAACGTCGGCAACGAGGTTAAGACAAAGTCGTAGAAAACCAGTTTTCAGAGAGAGAAGTTACTGTGCTCAATTCTACGGGTGGGATTTATCCATGCAAGCTGGCGTCGGCCACTCTTTTTGCGATGGCCTGGCCATTGGCAGTGTCGGCCAATCCCGAAATTGTCCTCAATGTCGGCCATGTTACCGCGCTTCCCGGACAGTCGGTGGAGATACCTATCTATCTCACCAATCAAGTGGATACGGTTGGCGCCTTTGAATTCTGGGTTCAACTGGACCGGCCCGGTATAGTGAATTTTACCAGTATTGTGACCCAACGATATGACACTACGTGGTGGCGCTGTACCGACGTGTATCAACAGGTTTGTGATGACTCGGTGCGGGTGCCGCCGGATGCGCCATGGGACTTCATGCATGTGGACACATCCTCGATCAGTATCGGCACTGTGGATGCATCCGGCACTCTGGTCGAAGACTGGGAGTTTCTCCAGGCACGTTCGGTCGGTGGCTACGGGCAGGACCTTAATGTGGTTGGTTTCTCTGAAGTACATGAGGCGGTCAGAGCCAGAGGTATCCTTCCGCAACAGGACGGATTGTTGGTCAAACTTCTGGCCGAGGTTCAGCTGATCCCCGACAACCAGACCAACCGCACGGTGAATGTCAACGTGCGATCCGGAATGCATGATCGTTTCGGGTTCTCCGATCACTCGGGAAATCCACTTGGCTTGAGTTGCGACTCAGTACCGGATACGTCATACTTCTATTGCCCTTGGTGGCAAGGTAACTACTGTTTGCACTGGGTGCGAGTCTCGGGACCGCCCGCGGATTCCATGAGCATCGATATTGTCTGGCGTTGCGTCACTGACACCGGCACCGTCCACGCCCTAAACGGCTCGATCACTGTGCTGGACGAAACCACCTACGGTGATGCCGACTGCAACAACTCTGCCGACATCGCCGATCTGGTTTACTTCGTCGACTTCATGTTCCGAGACGGGCCGCTACTGCCATGTCCGAAGAACCTGGAATGCGACAACGACGCTGAGATAACAGTGACCGATTTGATTTGTCTTGTTGAATGGATGTTTCCCCGTCATTAGACGGGATTACAGGCGCCCGGCGGTGTTGGGTCAAGCACCGCCGGGCCAAACTATACCGGCCACCGACCTGTGATTAAGGTTGACCAAAATGGATTGCCAGGTATATTACCAACGAAGCGCACTGAAGCCTATCCGAATTACTGATTAGAGCAGTGTCTGAGTCTACTTCTTGAGTCGTAAACGAGAAACGCACACATAGATGTTACGCTGAATGACTGTATAAACAGCTTTTCAACAATCACCGGAGGGACCTATGTCCTTAAGAAACCGCCTGCTAACTCTCATCACTATACTATTTGTTGCTGCTGTCGGTCTTGGCGTCAGCGGCAGTCCGAATGGAGCCCTGGATTTGGAAGTAGTTGTTGATGTCGGGGATGTCACTGCATACCCCGGTGAAGTCGTCGAAGTCCCGGTGTACTTGTCGAATTATGTCGATACCATCGCCGGTTTCAATTTCTGGGTGCAGATGGACAACCCGGAACTCATGGAGTTCACCACGGTCATGGCGGAAGTTGTCGATACCACCTACTGGCTGTGTACCGATTGGCTCGACATTACATGTGTCGATTCAATGATGGTGGGAGGAGGAGGTGCGTGGGACTTCTATCACGTCGACACCAACGATATGTTGGTCGGAACACTCGACACAACAGGAACTCTTGTCTCGGGTTGGGAGTGGGTGGATGCAAGGTCGCTCAGTGGTTACGGTACCGATCTGAATGTTGCCGGAATCGCAGACTTGCCCGGACCACCCGTCACACCGGGTGTCGCTCCCCAGGAGAGTGGATTACTGATCAAGCTCGTAGGCCAGGTCTATGATATTCCCGACACCATGACCGAACGCACAGTGAATCTCCTGGTGCAGACCAGTTTCCTCGCCCATTTCAATTTCTCCACGCCGTCGGGTGAGAGTATCGGTATCGTGTGTGACTCTGTTCCCGACACAACATTCTGGTATTGTACCAACTGGGCCGGGGATGTCTGTCTCAATTGGACACAAGTCCCGGGACCGCCGTATGATTCGATCAGTATCGACGGGTACAACATCAATTGCCACATAGATACCAGTGTCGTGCATGTTCTCGATGGGTCGGTTACCGTCCTGGTGCCGGACCCGCCGGTGTACGGCGATGCCGACTGTAGCGGATCGGCCGACATCAGTGACTTGGTGTATGTCGTGGACCATATGTTCCTGGGCGGACCTCCAATGCCGTGTCTTGAAAATGTTGACTGTGACCTTGACGATCTGCTTACGGTCACCGACTTGGTCTGCCTGGTGGAGTGGATGTTTCCTCCGCAGTAGGTTTTATTCACACAGATTCGTAGGGCAGTAGCAGGACGGAACCCTCTTAGCGGTTCCGCCAATGAAACCCGGCAGAACCGAAGGCGGTTCTGCCCTACGATTTCCCACAGCAAGGGGCTTTTTGATAAACCCTGATTACGTTGTGTCGGGTCCTGAACGCGCCAAAGGCGTGGTTGTGACCCGACACGCAACTACTTGTCAGACATGGGCAGCGGGCCAATGGCACTTTTTCAACACTCCCCAAGCTGGTGGGCCACCCATAGTTCTTAGTAGGGCGGCATCCCTGCGCCGAAGGTCCGCCGCAGGAGGGATGCCGCCGATTCCGGCAGGATCACAGGGATCCTGCCCTACAATGTCCTGTGCGCGGCACACCCTCGGGTCTGCCCGTTGAAATGAAGATGGCGGGTCCGCGGACGGACCCACCCTACGGGCTCACGGAATATACTCAATCACCACAGAAACGTGCGGACGTTGGGCGCGCTTAGCGCGAAAAAGTGATTTATCACCCTTCGACTCCGCTCAGGGTTCCTGTGCGCGGCACACCCTCGGGTCTGCCCGTTGAGCTGAAGATGGCGGGTCCGCGAACGGACCCACCCTACGGGCTCACGGAATATACTCAATCACCACAGAAACGTGCGGACGTTGGGCGCGCGTAGCGCGAAAATGCAATTTATTGCCGCGAAGCGCGAAAAAGCAATTTATTGCCCCATGAAGGGGTACTTATATGACTTTGGTGCGACAAAACTCTCTTTGATCGAACGCGGCGATGCCCACCTGAGCATATTCTGGATTCCACCCGCCTTGTCGTTGGTACCCGAAGCACGGCCACCACCAAACGGCTGCTGACCCACAACGGCGCCCGTCGGTTTGTCGTTAATATAGAAATTGCCGGCTGCCTGACGAAGCATCCGTTCGGCCAATTCGACAGCTTTGCGGTCACGTCCGAAGATAGCACCGGTCAGCGCGTATGGCGATGTTGTGTCGCACAGGTGAAGGGTCTTGGCATAGTCGCCATCATCATAGACAAAGATCGTAACAACCGGACCGAAAATCTCTTCCTCGATCGTCTTGCTGTGCGGATCGGATGTCAGTATCGCCGTAGGTTCGATAAAGTAGCCTTTCGATTTGTCATAATTGCCGCCGACCAGTACTTCGTCGGTGTCGGCAGCCTTGGCATGATCGATAAAGGCCGTTATGGAATCAAAAGCGGCTTCGTCGATCACGGCGTTGACGAAATTCGTGAAATCTTCGGGATCACCCATCTTGAGTTCACCTACCTGCGCTACGAACTTTTCTTTGACCTCAGGCCAGAGTGATTTCGGAATGTAACACCGCGATGAGGCCGAGCATTTTTGCCCCTGGAACTCATAGCAGCCGCGCACCATGGCAGTGACCAATTGGTCAACATTGGACGAGGCATGGGCAAAGATAAAGTCCTTGCCCCCGGTCTCGCCGACGATGCGTGGGTAGCAACGGTAGCCGGCAATGTTCTCGCCGACCGTCTTCCACATATTCTGAAAGACGGCTGTTGAGCCGGTAAAGTGAATCCCAGCCAGGTGCTCGTTCTTCAACACTGTGTCACCGATTGCTGCGCCGCGCGCAAAGATGAGATTGATTACACCATCCGGCAGTCCGGCTTCAAGGAGGATTTTCATGAGCAAATGCGAAGTGTATGTTGCCGTCGAGGCCGGTTTCCACACCGCGACGTTACCGAGCATAGCCGGTGCGGTCGGCAGGTTGCCGTTGATCGAGATGAAGTTAAACGGCGTGACGGCAAAGATGAACCCCTCAAGCGGACGATGATCCATGCGGTCCCATATACCCGGTGCGCTTTCGGGTTGCACTTCGTAAATTTGTTGCATGTAATAAACGTTGAAACGCCAGAAGTCGACCAGTTCGCAGACGGCATCAATCTCTGCCTGATAGATATTTTTGGAATGAGCCAGCATGGTCGCGGCGTTCATTATGTGCCGGTATGGTCCGGCCAGAAGATCGGCCGCTTTCAGAAAGATGGCCGCCCGATGTTCCCACGGCACCAGCGCCCACGACTTCTGAGCTTCAACGGCCGACGCGACCGCTGAGGCAACCTCGCCCGCTGAACCCTGATAGTAAGCACCCAGTTTCAGGCTGTGGTTGTGAGGCGCACTGATCTCTATCTTTGTGTCGGTGGTCACTTCCTTGCCATTGATGACCATCGGAATCTCAACCGGGTTTCCTTTAAGATCGGCCAATGCTTTCAGAAGTTCGGCCCGCTCCGGTGAGCCGGGTGCGTAGTCTAGGATCGGTTCGTTCTGGGGATAAGGGACATTAAATCGGGACATCGTTTCCTCCGGGCAGACACTGTCTGCCACTCTAAGCAAATCATCTTTCACGGCCAAAGGCAGGCATTATTCCCGCCCAAAATCAGGGCCAATAATAACAGGAAAGGTGATCGATGGCAAGGTGCCTGATTTGGTTTTTTCAGGATCAGCCTTCGAAGCCGCTCAGGGTGAGGAAATAAACCACTGTTTCGCCCTTCGCGCTTCCGTCACCTGTCATGCCGGACTTGATCCGGCATCCAGTCTTGATTAGTCTTGTAGGGCTGGTCTGTCTTCAGACCTGCCGATAGTGGCGGGTCCACGCCGCGGCGCGCAAGCGAAGACGGACCCACCCTACCTAAGTAGGCCGTTTCATCAGCGTCATGACCAGCCGCACCGCAGCGGTTGCCGCCCAGACGATTTCCAGAATTACAAACGGAATGGCGCCACCCGCCCACGCATACCAGGCGGCCATCAGGGCACCGACAACGTTCATCGAAAGATAGACGGCACTGCGCTCGGACAGTTTACGCACCAGATTAAGCGCAAACGCTATCAGCAACAGCGCCACGCCGATGGAGCCTATGTATACCGGGGGTATGCTAATAGACGCTCCCCTCACAGATTCTCATAGTTGGGACCTTCACCCCCCTGCGGCACGACCCAGCGGATAACCTGGTACGGGTCGGCGATGTCGCAGGTCTTGCAGTGGACGCAATTCGACGGCGTCAATTGGAGTTTGGTCTTCCCCTCGCGTTCGGGATCGTCAACCATCTCGTACACCTGCGTCGGACAAAAATGCTGACAAGGGTTGCCGTATTCTTCGGTGCATTGGTTGTTACAGATATCAGTGTCGGTAATCACCAGGTGCGAAGGTTGCTCTTCCTCATGCTGAGTGCCGGACTTGTAAACGTCGGTGAGTTTATCGAAAGTGTACTCGTTATCGAATTTGACAGCTATCTTCTCCGGCAACCGTCCGGCCTGACGACCGTATTCATCGAGCTTGCACATGTACTCGTGGTCGCGCTTGTTGACCCGCCGTTCGTACAGACCTTTGCCTCCCGAGATCATCTGCAACATGCCGTGGACCAACCCCGAGAGTAGTCCGCCTTTGAATCCTGAGTGGAAGTTGCGCGTTTTGTACAGTTCTTGTTGGGCCCAACTACTGTCGAATCGTTGCTGGTATCCGCGCAGCGCCTCGACCGTGAAATCGTCGTTCTTGAGACAGTCGAAAACCGTTTCGGCGGCCATGATGCCCGACTTGATGGCCAGATGGATCCCTTTTAGTTTCTGGGGATTCAGAAGGCCGGCCGAGTCGCCGCACAGCATTAACCCATCCGAGGTCAGCTTTGGTATCGCAAAGTAGCCGTTATCGGGAATAGTCTTGGCGCCGTAGTGGAGCATCGTGCCGCCTTCAAGGATCTTCTTCACAAAAGGATGCGTCTTGTAACGCTGGAATTTCATGTGCGGATCGTTGGTTGGATCGGGTGAATTGAGACCGACCGCGTAGCCCACTGAAACCGTTGTCTCACTCATGGCATAGATCCACCCGCCGCCATATTCGCTGGACGGTTGCGGCCAACCGATAGTGTGATAGACCTGACCCGGTTTGATTCGACCTTCGGGTACCTGCCAAACCTCTTTGACGCCGGTAAGGTACGCTTGCGGCAGACAGTCTGCTGTCAGTTGGGGCATCTTTTCGAATGCCTGGCGGGTCAGCGAACCATGCACACCCTCGCACAGAATCGTCACCTTGGCTTCGATGACAGAACCCGGCTCGAAATTTGACCTCTGGTTGCCTTCTTTGTCCAGCCCCATGTCGACAGTCTGAACACCGGTGACTCGTCCGTCCTTAACGATTAACTCAGAGCCGGCCAGCCCCGCAAAAATGTCGACGCCTACAGACTCGACCTGTTCGCCCAGCCAGGCCGTGAACTTGTTGAGGGATACAATGTAATTACCGTCGTTGCTGACTGCTTTCGGCATAAACGGAAACTTCAGCGCGGTTTCATTCCCGAAGTAGTACATGGCATCGGCCGAGACCGGAGCCTCAAGCGGCGCACCTTTTTCGACAAAATCCGGAATGAGTTCAGCAATTCCTCGGGGGTCCATCACGGCACCCGAAAGCGAGTGCGCACCGACATGAGAGCCTTTTTCCATCAAGAGTATTTCGGGCATTTCTACTGAGCCGTCGGCCTGTACTAGTTGGGCTAGTTTATAGGCCACGGCCAATCCAGCCGTTCCGGCGCCAACGATAAGAATATCTGTAGGGAGAACTTCACGCTCTATAGTCATCTTGCATTCCTTTGTTCACGCATCAATTATGTCGCACCGAATATACGATTTGTAGTTGCAAACGCAATATTGAAGCATGGAACCACGTTCGCGCCGTTGTAAAACCATACGTCGTGTACCTGAATTGTTGGCTGTGGGCGGCGAATATGGGTGGCACACGAATCCCACCCGCCGCAAAGCCTCTGGGTGGGGTACCGAAGCAGATCCCACCTCATGGTGAGCGGAGTCGAACCATGACCTTCCGCCCCAAACAAAGTTTGAGACGGCCACCCGAATCGAAGGCTGGATTCTGGCCTTCGAAAAAATGACTGAGAAAAAGAAGATGGATTCCAGCCTTCGCCAGAATGACACCCCGCGCCACGCGGGGTCCTTTGCGCTTCGCGCACCCATCGATTGCAGTCGGAGTGACGAAGGAGCGTGGGAATAACAGAGAAGTGCGGCAATGACAGAAGGGGTGCAGGACGGTCACTTAATCAAACAGCGGGTGATCTCATCGACCAAATAGAAGCCTTCGTCGGATAGCCTCAGCTTACCCCGGTCAGGTAACAGATGACCGGATTCAACCAACCTGCGATAATGACTTTGGTCTAAACGATCCCGCAACGATACTCCGAAACGCTTGACGAACCGCTTACGACTAATCCCCTGCGTCGTGCGCAATCCAAGCATGATCGCCTCGGTCATACGTTCGTCCAGACCTGATTCATCCACGACCTGGGGCAGATGGCCCTTGTCCAGCGTTTCAATATACCGATGCAAATTGTCATAATTGAACAATCGTTGACCGTCGATGAACGAATGCGCCGATGGTCCCAGCCCCAGATACTCATCCCCCTCCCAGTAGCCGAGGTTATGCCTGCACTCGAATCCGGGTTTGGCGAACGACGACACTTCGTAGCGGCGGTAGCCGGCCTCTTCCATCTTCTGCACCCCGGCGCGGTACATAGCCAAGTTCAATTCCTCATCCGGCAACTTGATCGAGCCGTCGGCCACCCGGTCGGCCAGGACCGTGCCGTCCTCGATGGTAAGCTGGTAAAACGAAATGTGCGGCGGGGCCAGGTCCACAAACTGTTCGAGGTCGGCCGAGAGTTTATCGCTGTTCTGTCCCGGCAGGCCAAAGATCAGATCAAGACCAAAACTGGCAAAGCCCAGCGCGTTGGCATGATACACCGCGCGATGACTATCTTTGGGTGAGTGTCTGCGGTCGAGTAGTTTCAAGAGTTGTGGATCGAAAGACTGAACGCCGAAGAGAGGACGGTTGACGCCCAGCGATTGCCAGGATTGAAGCAGCTCCAAACTGACCGACTCCGGATTGGACTCGACAGAAAACTCGAAATCATCTTCGACGATAAAGAGATCACGGACCTGGGCCAGCCAGTCTTCCAGCAATTCCACCGGCATCAGCGACGGCGTGCCGCCGCCTATGAAGATTGACCTGACGCGACGCTTGCCGCACTGCCCGGCAATCAGATCGGTTTCTGTTCTGAGAGCATCGAAGAATTGCTTCTGAAGTTTTGTGTCGTGCAGTTCTTTATAGAAGTCGCAATAAGAGCAGCGATTACGACAGAAAGGATAGTGAAGGTAGAGTCCGAGCGGCATGGTCAGAGACTGGCGCCGAGCCGATCCCAGCGAACGTGCGAGGGGAAATTGTAGATTCCCCACCCGATCCACTGAACGGCGTCGATCACGTATGGAAAAGACCAGCCCGGAGTGTCGGCATCCGGCTGCCAGGACCAGTAAACAAATACCGCCTTACCCCGAAGGTTTTCTTCCGGCACAGAACCCCAAAAACGACTGTCGCGGCTGTCATCACGGTTATCGCCGAGTACAAAATACTCACCGATCGGCACCGTGTAGGGGCCAAAATTGTCCCTGAAGCTTAGCTCGCCCGGCAGAATGCGTCCATCGGTGTTCTTCGATGTAGCCGGTATCGCTGCAATCTCCTCATCCACGTAGACTGCTTTGTCGGCCACCTGGACGGTCTGTCCCGGCAGAGCCACAATGCGCTTGATGAAGTCTTTGTTGGGGTTGTTGGGGTACTTGAATACAATGATGTCGCCGACCTGGGGAGGCTGGCCGAAGGAGTAAGCCAGTTTGTTAACAAAGAGATAGTCCCCTTCGTACATGGCGTTTTCCATCGAAGCCGAACTGACCCGGTAGGCGCTGACGACAAACAGCCGAAGAAGCACAGCCGCCAATAGGGCCAAAAGACCGGTTTCGAGATACTCCCGCCATAACGGTTTCTCCGGTCGACGATCAAGCAGTTTGGCCGATTCGCGATGAACCTCGGCTTGCTTGAGATCCTGTATCAGAAAGTCCTCGTCCATACTTAGAAAGTTATCGGTTTCACCCCACAATTCTTTAGCGTCGCAGGGCATGATTCATGCACAAATATAAGCCCGGCTTGTAGATACCGCAACGACTGGTTAACCTCGCATGGGAGTCAAAACCGCTCTATACTGAAACAACGAAGGAAGTTAGACCTATTGCATTATTGCCCAACTTCTTGTACCGTAGGGTCTGGGCTTGAGAATAGAATGCGAGTCCGGTATGAAAGCAGGGTGGTCCAGAGCGCCGAGGGCTAGTTGAAAAAGTCCCTCTGGACTGTTGCGGTGGGTCCTGTCCGCCGTGGCGGACGCCAGCGAATCCGTGTGACCCGCCGCCCCTGTCCAATATGGATTTAGGTATCGGGTCACAATCACGCCTTCGGCGCGATCAGGACCCGACACAACGTAATCAGGGTTTATCAACACTCCCCGGAGCGTGGGTTGCAATCATTATCAAAGAGGTGAATGTGAACAGCAAGAACGACCTATTGCATAAAAAGCTTTGCCCCAAGAGCGGCAGCTTCGAGACTGAGTGGATGCTGGCCAACGAAATGGGGCCTAATGCTATATGGCTGGCCGAAATCCTCGCCGAACGAATGAGGTTGAAAGAGAACATGCGTGTGCTCGACCTTGGATGCGGCCGTGGAATGACCTCCGTATTCCTGGCTAAAACCTACGATGTTAATGTATGCGCAACGGATTTATGGATTAATGTCGATGATATCTGGTCTGTAGTTTCAGACGCCAAAATGGATAACAAAGTATTTCCAATCCAGGCGGAAGCTCACAACCTTCCTTACGCCGCAAAGTACTTTGAATCGATTATTAGCATCGATTCCTACCAGTATTACGGTACTGATGATTTGTACCTGGGATATATCACTCGACTCCTGAGAGACGGTGGACAATTGGGACTGGTCATGCCGGCAATGATGAAAGAGTTCGACAAACCGCCCGAGCATCTTACCAGAAAACAGGCATCCGGCGGCGTCTTTTGGGACCCAAAGGAGTGTTTCTGTCTTCACACGCTCGATTGGTGGACAAACCATTTCTCTCGCCCCGGTATCGTCGATATTGAAGTTGCCGAAACCATTCCGGACGGTTGGAAACTTTGGCTGGAATGGGAACAGATCAAAAACGGCGGTGGCTTTTCGGGATTCCCAAGTGATGCAGAAACAATCTCAGCAGATGGCGGCGAATACATAGGCTTTGTCCTGTTCATATTGAAGACAAAACCGAGGGGTAAGAGCGAGCTCGGTCATTCGCTTAAGTTACGGCTATAGTTGCAGGAGTATCCGCAGGTGTTTCGTCAAGTGGGTGGCCGCCTCAAACCTTCAGACTGTATCGCCATGGCAAGTTCCTCCGGTTCCTGCGTTCGCCGAAGGCGAGCGTGTGAACCGGTGGTTCCTGAGGTTGCTCTCTCACAACAGCATGCCGAGAATCGCAGGGTCACAATCCCGACTGCGTCGAGACCAGGACCCTGCGAAACCACACTATGACAGAGCCTGCTTGTTTGGGGCGGATAGCAAGACCAGATTCTGGCGACGCTGTTTCAACCTTCTCCTATGCGGCTCAAAAGAAATCGCTCACGTAGAGAAAACCGTAACCCATATAGAGGTAGCGCACGAAGCGAGCGGCAACAATCGTTATGAAAAACGGAAGACTCGGGTACCGCTTGGCGCCGCAGGCTGCGTAGATTACGTCGCACGGCAACGGCGATGCGGTGCCGAAGAATAAGATCATCGTTACATACAGTCTCGATTTGCCGTAGGTCCAGGGGTTTTTTTGAAGATCGGGGAAACGCCGTTTCACCCAAGACCGGTCCCCCATGTAGCGCCCGATGGCAAACGTCGTGTATGACCCCAGCGCCGAGCCGAGCGCCATCACCGCGGCCAGCCTGACCACGCTCAACCCCAGAGCGGCCCCGGCCACCGCATAACCCCAGACCGGCAGCATTATAGGTGTGCAGGAAACCGCCGTTACGAGAAACAGAATGACATCAACCCAATCCTGACCAAAGCGCGTCAGCAATGATACGCCGTAGTCGTTGATGTCCGTTCTGAACAAAGCCACCAGGACCACACCAACCAGGACGATGGCCAATGTGACCAGCGGAGCGACCAACCAGTTTTTGTTCATCGAATTGGCGTCTGTCGAACTGGGAGTAGCTGTTTGTTGGTTGGTGGGTGCACTGCTGTCTGTCATGTTTCCTCTGGTATACTTACGTCGTCAGAGTACGAGTCGTTGCCCGCCAAGTCAACAAGTGAGTCGGTCTGATGCAAGGCGGCAAACAGGTCGGACTGTCCTTTGCGCGCCGCTGCGTGAACCCGCCTCTGTCGGTAGCAGGCACCCCACGCAGAGGCTTTGCGTCGGGTGGTCGCATTGAATTAGACAGGCTTGATAAAAAAAAGTTACCCATCGGACCGCCCAAAGAGTAATCTATGTAGCCGGACGTGCAAGCATGGTTCTTTTGAAATAGAGGAGAAGAAATGACTGAGGAACAACTGGAACCCGGGTCTGTCGGCTGGATGGACCTGACTGTGAAGAAAGCTGGAGAGGTGCGTGATTTCTACAAGAACGTGGTCGGGTGGACAACCGATTCGGTCGATATGGGCGGGTACAATGACTTTGTGATGATTGAGCCGGGAAGGGAGCTGCCGGTGGCCGGCATCTGTCATGCGCGCGGCACCAACGCCGGTCTGCCTGCCCAATGGTTGATCTATATCACGGTGGCCGACCTGGACGCAAGTATCGCGTCGTGCAAGAAACTTGGCGGTGAGGTTATACGCGACGCGACTGAACTGACTTCCGACAGCCGCTACTGTATCATCAAAGACCCGTCTGGCGCGGTGGCCGCACTCTTTGAGAAGAAGTAGTCTTGTGGGCCAGGTCTCTCTTTTCTTGGAGTTGGAATAAATCGCCGCCTAGTCAGCAGAAGGTTTCATGTTTGCGGATGTTGATTGTAAAGAGAGGTCTCCTATCATATCAAAACGGGTCCGTCTTCGCCCTACGGGGACTCGCCGGACACCGTCCGGACCTCAGGCGTACGCCCGAACAGCACCCAGGCGTTGAAAGCGATGGTGATAATCATCCCCACCGCGGCCAGGCTGGTGAATATCGCCGGGTCGCCCAATCCGGGCAAAGGGAGAACGCCCAAAGACAGAAACATGAAAACAGAGACAACGGCCAGGAGCAACTTACGTTTGTGAGTTGCCATCATATCGCTGACCATAAAAGTCAACAGCCAGATAGTACCTATCGGAATGTAATCACCCCAGGCTCCTTTACTGACCAAGGCGGCCAGATTCAACAAAGCCAGCCACACCAACAATTGCCGATGTCGATTGCCGTTGACACGTGCAGCCAGGAGAGCAACGACAAACACCAAAACCGTGTAAACCAGATGCACCGTGTTGGCCAGCGAGATAGACATACCCGGCAGACCCAGCACACCGAGCTTGAAAACGAAAGCGAAGGGTGATTGGTTGCCCGCTATGAGCAAGTCACGGAATTCCGGCCAGATCTCTGCGAACGCAAAGGCGCTGCCGTTTTGAATCGCGGGAATCTGGTAGGTGAAGAAGGCAACAAACGGTTCCGTGCCAACCACCATCAGAGCAAGCAGAGAGAATGCTACACAGAAGCCCAAAGTCCAACCTGCTTCTTTCCAGCGGCGTTTTGCCAACAAGTAGATCAGCAGAATTCCCGGAGCCGCTTTGGACAACATGGCGAAGGCCAATGAAGCGCCACCAAGAAAATACCGCCGACGGGCAAACCACATCATACCGGCCACGGCCAAAAAGACCGACATCAGGTGAAACTGTCCATACTGAAGGTTGGCCAGTACCGGAAACGATATCCACAGCAGAGGGATCAACAATGCTGCCATCAACCCGACCTGCCCGCCGATAAACCTGGCCACCGTCCAGGCGATGAAGCCAAAGAACAAAGCCTGTAAGGCCAGCCAGAACGTTTTAATCAGATCAAAATCGTTAGTCAATGCAATAGCCAAACGGGGCAGCACCAAAAACTGAGGGGGATACTGATATGGATCCTCGGGGTGTAGGTTATTAATAGTTGTGCGGATATCGGCGTCCGGGTTGAGTCCGGGGTAGTAGCTTTGGTCATAAACATTGTCCACACCCTGACGGTTGAGATCAGCGGCGTAGATATATGCAACCATGCACATGTGTTGGGCGAAGAGCGGGTTCTTGGTACTAATCCACCAGTCCTGCGACGGATCACTTACCCAGCTTGATAGACGAGCGGTCTGGACAACCATCAGGAGAGCCAAGACTACCAGCAGCATTGTTCGCACCGGGAAACGGTGCAATGATCCATCCATCCAGACCGGCAAGCGACGGGCAATCATGTTGCTCAGCAGTACGCCAACTGGACAAACGAGCGGCACGGCCAAAAGCGGCAGTAGGAGCGAACGGTCCACCAGCGCCAAGATTATCACGGTGGCCAACGATACCACCAGGGAACTGAGATAGGCCGAAAGTCCGCGCGGCCACTGTCGACTCAGAAACGCCGAAACCAGCATTACAAGCGCCACCGCCAGCACTATGTCGTAAACGGCGGTAATCGCGTCGGCATCAAACGCTTTTCTTAGCAGCGTTGCCATGGCATGAGCCAGCGGAATGGCCAGCGTGGTGGTGATACTATACGCAGCGATACAACGTTCGAATCCGACTTTCATGACATGACCTCCAAAAAACCGCCATGGCCCGAGTGTTCTTTCGAATATGAACCAGCCCGGCTGGACCGCCGGGTGGTCCTGCTATTTCCCGGAACCGACGATTGTTTCATATATTTAGTGGGTCAACATACTCCACTTTATATAAAAGTCAAGTCAGAAACCCATGTTAAGATAGTTTTTCGGAGAGGGCTTACGGAGTCTCGTCATACTGGGGAAAGCCAGTATCCAGGTTCTTGGGGGACGGCCCACTTTCTGTCATTCCGGCGAAGGCCGGAATCCAGGTCTTCGGTACCCCACCTAGAGCCTTGCGGCAGGTGGGTCTCAAGGCTTGACAGAGTATTAGTAAGGCGGGTCCGTCTTCGCCTGCACGCCGCGGCGTGGACCCGGCGATAAATCGCTTTTTGGCGCTTCGCGCCTTTGTTAAGTGCGCGGCGAGTGGAAGCTACTTGTGGCCGTCCTCCTCTGCCCCAGTTTATGCGGGCGGCGGACGCCAACATGAATGTTGCTCTAAACGAGCCTTGTTTACTATCTTGTTCTACAGATAAAGCCTGCTTGCATACCTCGCACAGGTAGGATACAAGAAATTCCGGCGAAAGGGAGTGGACCATGGGTGATCGAAGCAGTCTCCAGAAAATCGACAATATGGATTTGTACTATTTAGGTTTTGTGATGCTAGACCGAGACCGCGACGTGGCACTCAAAATCGATAACATGGATGTCTATTATCTGGCCTTGGCGTACCTCGACAACGACAACGATGTGCTCCGTAAAATCGACGGCATGGATCTGTATTACTTGGGATTAGCAATAGTTGGAGGTGACTGGGACGTGCTCACTAAGATTGATAAGATGGACTGGTACTATTTGGGACTGGCAATCAGAGATAAGGATGCGAACGTGCTGCCGAAGATTAGCGACATGGACATTTACTACTTGGGACTGGCAATAGTCTGATGGAATGCTTGGTTAACTGTCTGAGTAACCGTAGGTCGAAACCCCTGTGGTTTCGTCATCACGCGCCTTGAAAGCCATTTATGGCCGCGTGATTCTTCACTCCACCCTCCCGCTGGAGTAGAGGGATTAGTAGGGCGGGTCCGTCCTCGAACCCGCCAACAGGAATTCGTAAGGCGGGTCCGTCTTCGCCTGCACGCCGCGGCGTGGACCCGGCGGAGTTCTTCATGCTTCGACTTGGCTCATACCTCGACTGCGCTCGGTATGATAGGGTGGTTAGTCATTGCGAGGAGGGAACACAGTGACCGACGCGGCAATCTCGCTTCGCGACAATATGAGATTGCCGCGGCCGTACCGCGTGGCGCGTCACTCCCTCGCAATGACGACAGGCGGTGCTTTTTCCACCCAACGTGAACGGTTGGCCGCCCCACAATCTGCTATGCGTGAGCCCACCCGGCGCAAAGCCTCTGGGTGGGGTACCGAGGAAAGGAAACGCCTCGGTTCTGCTTATGGCGACGAAACAAACCTACGGCGATATCCTCTTCAAAGTCCCCTCTTGAGAGAGGATTTAGGGGTGTGTTATTGACTTGCCGCAGCGACGCCACTTGGCGGCAGATGTGGACATCTGCCAGGCACTGAACAAGCAAAGATGGATTCCCCTTCCCGCCTTCGCGGGAATGACAAGAGAGGTGCGGGAATGACGAGGGGGTGTGCAGGAAGCGTGAAAGTAATTCACCACCCAATGAATCTACACCGAGACTTTCTCAGATACCTGCGAACGGAAGAACTCGACAGTGCGGTGCAAGCCTTCATCAAAGCCCACTTCCGACTTGTAGCCGAACTGTTCGAGCTTGTCGATGGCCGCGTATGAGTGCAAAATGTCACCCTGTCGGGGCGGTGTATAATGTGCCTGGATGTCCACCCCGATGATCTCGCGGAGTTTGTCCAGCAATTGATTAAGCGTAAACTGCCCGCCACAGGCGACGTTAAACTGATCGCCCACTATCGATTCATTGGTGGCAGCCAGGATATTGGCCTGCACACAGTTGTCTATGTAGGTGAAGTCGCGTGACTGCTCCCCATCACCGAACACCACCGGCTGCTGGCCGTTCAACAGGGCGATTATCCACTTCGGGATGACGGCGGCATAATCACCACCCGGATCCTGCCGTGGTCCGAAAATGTTGAAGTATCTCAGTGACACCGTGGGAAATTGATACAGCTCCCAGTAGACGCGCAGATAATGTTCGCAAGTCAGTTTGGTGATGGCATACGGTGAGAGCGGGCTCGGCTCCATGCCTTCATGTTTGGGCAGCTCTTCCGATTCGCCGTAGATCGACGATGACGACGCCATGACCAGTTTTTTTACACCGGCCCGACGGGCTGCTTCAAGTACGTGCAGTGTACCGTCGATGTTGACGGCATGAGATGTCAGCGGGTTGGCAATCGAGCGCGGCACCGAGGGCAGGGCGGCCTGGTGTAAGACGTAGTCCATGCCGTCGACCGCCTGGACAGCTGTCCAGTAATCACGAATGTCGCCGTCGATCAGCTCGACCTTATCACCCAGAGCCGCGAGGTTTTCACGACGGCCGGATGAGAAATTGTCCAATACACGCACCCGGTCTCCGTTCTCGACCAGGCGGGTGGCGATGTTGGAGCCGATAAACCCGGCTCCACCGGTAATCAGATAGTTCATCAGTGGGCGTTGCCTCTCACGTTAAGTGCTGCATCTACCCCATTATCGACAGTTTCAAATGGAAACTCAAGCAAAACAGGGTTATTCGTGGATGGGCGGTTCCGTCTCCTCCACAGCATCTACTATGTAGAGGGCGGCAAAAGTGACGATCATTGGCATGATCGGAAAGTGAAACCGGGCATGGCCGAAGAAGACAAAATGAACCGCTGTCCAAAACAGAATCGTCACCCACAACAGATATCCCCCCGGCCGGCGACCACTGCTTCGAGCATAAACCACCAACCCGAAGCCGCCAAAAAGCAACACCATTATATAGTAGCCCTGGCTGTACATGGCCACCAGCACGGACCAGTCAACCCGTGAGTTTTCGGCCGCCTGTTTCATTTGATAATGAATTGCGGTCAGATCACCGGCGAAAAAGTAGCCAATCTTGAGGAGACCACGTTTGAGGAAAGCCACCGGGTCCTGCCGGATGAAGGCCCATCCCCGACGCCAGCCGACACTGTCGATATACGCCTCGCGGGTGGCATCGTGGGTGTTGAATTCGACCGAGTCCACCTCGATCCAACCCATACCGCTGCCCGGATTGTTACCTATCATAAAGTTGATACCGCCGTTGGTGCTTACTCGGGCGCGGCCCACGGCCTGATGGTTGCGGACGATCCACGGCGTTACTACCAGGGCCAATGCGGCCAGCACAAGAACGGTCTGGGTCGCCGCTTTCTTAAGGCTGCCCGATTGCAGGAAGAACAACGGCAACAGGACCAGCCAGTAGACCTGGGTGAGCGCACGGGTCAGCGTGGCCAGACCCAACAATACTCCGCCCGCAATCGGCAGGAGATAATCTCCCATGCTGCGAGTCAGACGGCGTTGTGGTAAAGGTGCTGTCAGACGACTCGCCTGACGGCCTTCGGATTGCAGAGCAGGCGTCACGTGGGGTCGCATGACGCCACCCTTGAACCAACCTTGAATTCCACGTGCATCGGCAGGGATGAACATCAGGAGTGACAACAAGAACAGCGGTGTGAACAACATCTCCGAGGCCAACAGATTGACGAACAGAATCTGACTGGGGAAGAACATCATTATAAGCAGACACCAGCGTCCGGTTTTTTCGCCGAAGATGCGTCCGGCGATTCGGTAGCTCAGCCACCCGATGCACAGACTCAGAAAGATATTCGCGAGGACACCAGCCAGGGGGGCATGTCCGAACAGGTAGTACAGTCGCGACAAGAAAAACGGATAGCCCACCGGATAGTAGCCGGTGAGATGCTCACCGTTGTAATAGCCGCCCTGTTGCACCCAGGTCCAGGCGAGCTCGTCGTAGCCCTGGTAATCGATGTAGAGAGGTATCTCCATGCACAGGATAACCAGAACCCGCAGGATCAATCCGGCTGACAAGACGATAGTGAGAAAGTCGGCGGTCGACGATGTGTTGATATGGTGGTGTAACCAGCGAAAGAATCGGTGCACGCCCCCCCTGAAGAACAGATAGAATCCGATCACGCCCAACGAAGCCAGCACCACGCGCAACTCCAGCATGGTTGCATCTCCGATGTCGCCATCCGGACTGATGAAAAAGAACCACCGGGCGATCCGGTCAAATGCGATCGCTGAGGTCAACCCGATAAGTAGCAGCACTATGCCGCTGGTTTGTCGTATCCATTTGTCGATCATAATAGCTTGGTGCGCCAAGATAGGTTGCGGTGGAGTGTGGGGCAATTTGTTTTTGGCTTGTGCAGCGAAGCCCGGACGAAGGGGCTTGTCGACCAACCCTCGTTTGCCGTCATTGCGAGGTATCACGCGAAACGCGTGATGCCGCGGCAATCTCAATTCGTCGTCCAGCGTGCAACATGAGATTGGCCCGCCGCCGGCGTGATCAAGACCCAACACAACCTCATACTGAGCGGAGTCGAAGTATGAACTTCCGCCCCCATCGGACAGGCTGTGTCATAAACGAGTTTCGCAGGGTCCTGATCTCGACGAAGTCGGGATTGTGACCCTGCGACTCTCACTAAGGCGTTGTGTAAGAGAAGCCTTTGAAACATCCGGTTCACACGCTCGCCCTCGGCCAACGCAGGAACCGGAGGAACCTGCAATTGCGACACAGCCTGGAAGTTTAGGGCGGCCACCCGCTCGGCATGACCTGAGTAGCGCGATGCGCAAGGAAGCGACTTGTCGCCTTGCCTGTATAGCAAGACCCGGACCAAAGGTCCGGGCCGTACTGGAAATGCGTCCGTGAGCCAACGAGGCGGACCTCCATGTCCACCTCCTCGCAAGGTGCTACGTTATGGACAGCCCGGAGGGGGTGGGCCGCCTGAGAACATATAATCAACCATGTACACCAAATCAGATATATCGATAGGCGCCGAACCGCTGCCGTCGATATCACCCTCGTCGAAACAGGGCGGTTGAGCTCCGCCTGAGAACATGAAATCGACCAGGAAGACCAAATCGGCGATGTCGATCGGGCTGGGACCGCCGGCATGGTCGACATCGGCACGATTCAGACAACAGCAGATGTCACCCACACCGTCGTCGTTGAGATCGGTCTGGTCAGGGTTGTAATCGTCGGGGCAGTTGTCTACATCGGCACAGAAACCGTCTGCATCACTGTCGTCTTCGGGGTCGTTCGGACAGACGTCGCACAGGTCACCCACACCGTCGCTGTCGGCATCTTCTTGAAGAGTGTTGGCGCTGTCGGGACAGTTGTCGCACAGGTCGCCTACGCCGTCGGCATCAAGGTCTTCCTGGCCGGGGTTGTGGTCGCCTGCGCAGTTGTCGCACGCATCTCCCAGCAGGTCGCCGTCAATGTCCGATTGGTCGTTGTTATCGGCGGTAGGACAGTTATCGACGTCACCACAGACACCATCGCCGTCAATATCGTTCTGTGGATCGTCCGGACAGACGTCGCACAGATCACCGATACCATCACCATCGGCATCGAGTTGATCGATGTTGTAAACGGCTGGACAATTGTCGATATCGGCGCAGAAACCATCCCCGTCGCCGTCGTCGAACTGATCATAAGGGCATACATCGCAGGCATCACCAATGCCGTCACCATCTGCATCCTCCTGCCCGGTGTTCGACACCAGAGGACAGTTGTCATCGCTGCAGGTGTTCGATGGATTGCCGGGATCACCGTAGCCGTCGCTGTCGCTGTCGACGCAGGCATAATTGTTGATCACTGCGGACGGCTGGGCAGGGGAATACATGCTTAGTTGGTTTTCATTATCGGTGGCGCGGACTCGGTAGTGGTAGAGACCGGTCGGATGATCGGTGAAACTGAAACTGGTATCGGTGTGAGCGGACGCAACGACGGTCTGTACGCCATAGAAATCGACCGGCTCTATGTCGTCGATCCAGATACCAGGTGAGCCATCGTAGTATTGCGTCGAATAATATACGAAGCCCACGAACAGAGTTTGTCCGACGTAATCACTGAGATCGAACAGCCCCTGTACCCATCCGCCGGAGTAGCCGGTAATCCCATGGCCGGCGTTGAAGCCGCCGTATGGATCGTAGTCGGTGCTCAGGTTGCCTTCGAGTGTTGTCCAGACAACCAGGTCGGTCGAGACCATGACATAGGCAAAGTCGAGGCCGTCCTCCATACCATAATTCGCCCAGAACTTGATCGAGTCACCCATCCCTACCACAATCGGCTCAAGGCTCCTGATACCGGCCGCAACCTGGAAACCGGAACCGGAGTAAAAACTGGTCGGACCGGAGTAGCTCAGGGCGTCAAGTGAGAAGTTCAGGTTTTCCCAATGACCAAAATCGTCGGCCGGGTCGACTATACGTTGGTAATCCTGTAGTTCCTGAAGTTCATAGCTGGCGGCCGGGTTGTTTTCGTCGACGTGCGTCCACTGTACATCGTAGCCGACACTGTCGACGACATCAGCGACATAGATACTGGGCGCGGCCGGAGCAATAAGCGCGTATGGATGACCTGCCGCCCGGGCATAGAACTTGTTCGGACGGTAGTTTTCATTTACAAGATCAGGTATGCGATCCACTGACGGCCAGAAGTAATCTTCCTGAGTACCGACCTCGACCGTGTATGAGAAGTTCTTGTTCTTCAGGGTCTGTTCACCGTAGTTCCAATCGTTGGCGCCGCCGTTGACCGTGTAAAGCGCATCGGAACCGCCGGTATAGCCATTCCATGCCCTGGCCGAATCAAAAATCGCCCGGAACACCGGTTCGTCCGGAGTGAACTCGCCAAGGTTGTAGCTCCACGACCACAGCAGAAGATTCCCGTGAGCATGGTACTGTAACGAGATCACGAACTCACGGCTGATAACAAAGTCGCGTAACGCCTGTGTTTCCAGCTCCGAGAAGGGGCCGGTGCCGCGATAGGTCTCGCTTGAGCCGACCGGGCTTGAACCCTGATCATCGTAGCCCCACGCGTAGCCATAGTTGCGGTTGAGATCGACACCGTAGGTGCTGTCGGCGTTGAGCCTTCGGTTCTTACGCCACATGCCGCCGCCGCCGGGGGCGATCACCTCGTTGTGGTAGTAACCGTCGGGGTTGACACACATCACGAACCACATTTCGCGAGTGTCGATAAGCTCGGTTTCTTCCGGCCAAAGTCCGTAGCGATCAACCATCTGTTCGATAAAATAAAACAATACCTCCGGCGTGATCACTTCGCGGCAATGATGAAGGGCGGTGTACAGAAGCTCCGGTTCATCTTCGTCGACGTTGGGGTTATCAGAGAGTTTGAAAGCCCAAATGTCCCGCCCTTCGAGGGTCTGGCCAAGCGAGATTTTCTGCGAGAGAAGATTGGGATATGCGGCGATCAGATCGTCCATACGTGTGTTGAGTTCGTCGAGCGTCATATAGCCGCCCATATCTTTGGCCGGGTCCAATCTCGACTGATTGTACTTAACGATGTCTTCGTGCAGAACTTCGGTACGAATACCGAGGGCTTCGATCTGCCTAAGTTCCTCCTGGTCGGTTACGATGTCGATGTAACCGTCTTTTTGAAAAGTCTGGTCCAGATGCAACTGCCGAATGTCGAGCAGTTGTTTGGGATCATCGATGTAGAGTCTCACCTGCATTTGCGTCGCCGATGCCGAAGCGGTCAGCACCGCCAGCACCAACATGATCACCAATGTCTTTGTCACTCTGCCTTGCATGAAATCCTCCATAGGTGGTAATAGATTTGTGCACTCCCAGACATACCATCAGGAAGCGGATAGACGTACCCGTGAGTCCCTCGCAACAGATGCGGTGAAGTAAGAAGGAGCGGGGCTGCTTAGTATACGGGACGAGCAGGTGCTGGGTTTCGTTTGATGGCGAGGTAACTAAGGCAAAGTTTGCGACTGTGAAATCCGGCGAGAGTGGAAAGTGAAACCGGGGCGTTGTGGTTGCAGAGCCTTGCAGGGCAGGTCTCTCTTCTCTTGGAGACCTGCCACCGGCGGGTCCGAAGACGGACCCACCCTACTTCTGATCTGTCAGGACTCACTCTCGGCGGCTCCTCGGCGTTCCGGGTCACGGCTGGATTTCTTGAAGTGACCGACGGCCATGGTGACGATCACCAGCGTCACTGTGCCCAAAGGCCACAGCTTCACTTCGGGAAAGGCGGCATGCAGGCCCCAGAATATGCCCAGCACTGAAAGCACGGCGATACCCATCAGGCCTTTTGTGGTTTTGTTGTGTCGCGTCATTTTGGTATCTCCTTTCGGTTAACGTAGCTCTACTGTTTAGCTACTAAACAATACGCACAAAAAAACGTCAGGTTTCGCTTCTTTTGTCGATACCGCTCTCAAGATGGCTTAAAAAGGAGCCGAGCAGCTTCAGTTTCGAGGCTGTCAGGCCGTCCAGGAAATCAAACAACTCTCGGTCGAGATCTTCGTGCATTTGCTCATGCGAGTAGTAGGCTATCTTTCCTTTGTTGGTCAGTTCCAACAGTACCCGAGAGCCGCTTTCGGGATGTTTCGATTTTCGTATAAGTTTTTTATCCTCAAGCTGTTGCAGCATTTGCGAGATGGCGCCCTTGGTGACCCCGGCCCGCTCGGCCAACTCCGTTACACCAGCTTCCGGGTAACGACCAATAAGCACAATAGTGTGAACCTCGGCCGGGAACAGAAGTCGCCTGAGCCCGTACCGGCGCGGCTTCTTCTGGTTCTCGACATATTTGTTGAGAACACGCAGAAGTTGCTCGGCTATCTCGTTGCTGACCGATGCCATGATCCAAATGTATAGTAACTAAACCTATTTGTCAAGACCATAAAGGGCCTCCTGGTCGCTTCGCGACCGACCTACCACCAACGTTGCCGACCATTCTCACATGTGAAGGCCGCTCCCGACACTAAGGTCGAGAGCGGCCGTTGATAATACAGCAAACCATGACGTCTGCTACATCATGGGAGTATCTCTCCTACGGACATGCTACCGGCGGCGGGCCGCCAGAGAACATGAAGTCAACCGACCAAACGAGATCGGAGATGTCTATCGCACCATCGCCGTTCATGTCAGCTTCTTCGAAGCAAGGCGGCGCCGGGCCACCGGTGAACATGAAGTCGACCAGGTATACCAGGTCGGAGATGTCGATGACATCGCCGCCGTCATAATCGACATTACCGCGGATCGGCGGGATACAACATCCGCAGTTCGGCGAGGTCAGGTTCTCCTCATACCAAGTATGACATTCCTGCGCCGAGGCGATAAAGGCCGCAAAGCCCAAACGACTGGTGATCAAACACTTGAATATCCAGATCGTTGTGGTCGGAGTCAGCGTGTAGCCTGACTTGAAAGTCATGACCGAGTGCAGGTCGGCGTTGATGGAGTCCGAAAGGACATATCCCGGGCGAGCGGTCATCAAACTGTCCAACTCATGGGCGATGAAGCCGCCGGTCGGATTGACCCAGCGCGAGTTGCTGCCGGTGTAAGCGCCGTAAGGACTGGAAGTCACCACGACAGTTCCACCAAAGTCTTCTCGGATGCTCAGCAGCTCAATACCGCCGAAGCGGTCCGAGTTTTCCTGACATTCTTCAGGGTCCTGGTTGTATTCGGAACCCTGCTGGTAAATCAGCCTCTGGCCAACACTGAAGCCCGAAAGGTTGCGTGCAGCGCTGTCGGACGGGATATCCCAGTCGATAGCTTCACCGATGTTGAGGCCGCTGTGCGTCTGGCCATCGATTACCGAAATCCTCAGGACTTGAATGATCCAGTTGGAACCCTGGTGAGCGCTCTGATCCGGAGCGATCCACCACTTCTCAATCAGGATACCGGTGTCATGAGTGGCAAACTGAGACAAGTAGGCGTTGGCGTAGGACAGCGGATTCTCATCACAGTCCACACCGTAAACAAACGGCGTTACCGGAGTGTGGCCAAGCGGCACGAAGCCTTCACTGGAGATGTAGGTGGTGCCGAAGATCGACCAGTTACACAGCACGGAGTCACCGTCCGGCCAACAGATGACCGGAGAGGCGTCGTATACATAGATCGAGGCATCGCCGGGGACGTTATCGCCGACCCCTTTCTGACCCTCGCAGTCGCCGTAGTCCCAGAAGTCAAGGTTGACACGACCGGCGCCCTGGTTCCCCCAGTTACCCATGTTGGATACCACCAACGAGAAGCAACCGGTGGAAATGGTGTCGAATACCGGCACCACAATCGTGTCGACTACAAAGAAATCGATCGGGAAGATAAACGGAGAGTCATCGAAGTTGCCGGTCGCGGTCAAATCGCCCGTCAGATGCACCACCGTACCAGGCAGATTGATGGACCCACCGGCGTTGATGGTGACGGTACCGCTTACCTCATTGCCTGCGCCGGGGGAAATGATCCCTGACTCAAGTGAAGCTGAAACCGACAGCCAGCCAGAATGCGGCCCGGCGTCTTCGTTCAGAACTATCTCAAACTCCGTAGCTATGTTTCCGCAGTTCCCAATGGACAGCGGCTTGTCAAACTGAGTTCCATGTTTGGTGTACTCAGGATAGCCGATGGCGATCCAACTGGGATCCCAGCCCGCAGTCGGAATCACACAGGCGTCACCAACGCCGTCCCAATCGGTGTCGGCCTGATTGGGGTTGTAAACGCCGGGACAGTTGTCACCCTGAATAGGCCAGCCGGGGCAGCTTTCGCACCAACCGTCTTCGTCGGAATCTTCGCAGACACCTATTACATCTAAAGCGTTGAGTTCATCCGTGAGGGTCAACCCCAACGATGTCGCCCAGGCAAAGAACGTCACCGTGCCGTTGAAATTGGTCATGTAGATGTCGCCGGGAGACAGCGGCCCAACCGGCATATTCGGGTTGGCTCCGGTTAGCGACGGTGAACCGGCCCGCAGTGAAAACAGAGCGGTGTCGTAGATCGGGTTGAGGTATCCGTACTGGTGGAAATCGCACAGCGCCACTGCGTCGATTTCGTCGCCGGGCATCAGTCCGATGTCCTGAACGCCGGAGGCATAGATGCCGAACATAAATCCGCCCGGTCGAGCAATCAGGATGTCGTCAGGCGTCACACCGTCCGGATCGGGCGGTCCCGGTCGGAAAGCCACCCCGCCCCAGAAGACACCGTCATTCGGGGTCAGCACGTCCAGGAACGGATCGGCGATGCCGATGGTCGGCGAGGTGCCGTCAATGCTGAAGTAGATGAATTCATCGGGGATACCGTCGTAGTCCCAGTCGACGTGATTGCCATTGCTCAACTCAAGAGCATCGAGATCGTCCTCGTTGGTCAGAGTGTGGGCGCTACCTAATGTGTCGGGAGCCTGCAAGCCCAATAACAGCTCATCGGTGCCCAGCACATTGCTGCCGGGCGGCGCCGGTGCCGTCCATGGGCCGAGACCGAGCCCGAACGACAAGGCATTGGGCGGTCCGATGAAAATATCGCCGGCTGCTTCTTCGCCTGGGCTGCCGCCAACGTTGGATGGAACTATCGTTGGTGGTCGTCCAAACACGGGCGCCAACACAGCTTCGTTGTAAACACCCGAGCCAGGCACACCGATGGCCGCCGGGTTCACACTGAAGAGCGGCAGATTACCACCATCAGCACCGAACGATACGGCAACCAGGTTGTCACCCTCCTGCATGCCCATGGTGCCCACGGCCCAGGGCATATCGAACGGTCCCGGCATACGCAGTATGGCCGGGGGCCCCGGAGGTCCGGGAGGAGGTGTTATCGGTCCCATATACGGCGGCGGGCCGGGCTCACCGGTGCCCAGAGCGCCTGAGATTCTTAGAGTGTTTGTAATATCGGGAGCGGCGCCAAGCAAGGCGCCCGAAGCCTGAAAGAGCTCACCCTTGGTTGTGCTCAACGGGACCACGCCTGGACGAGCGCCACCCCATCCACCGGCAGTGCCCAGACTGAAAACGTCATTCGGGAACGGCCAACACGAATCAATCAGACCTTCGGCCGGGTTGGGTTCACCGTCAACAGAGAAAACGGTCGGGTAGGGCAACTGCAAAGGTATGTGCGGCAGGCGCGAAGTGTCGCCCGGCGGGTTGGGTGCGGCCACACCATGTGAGGCTCGCATCAACCAGCCTACCAGGTTACAGCCGGTAACATCATAAAGGGCTGTCGCATTGCCGTTGGCGAAGTTAAAGGTGTGGACATACGTTCTGCCCAAAGGGGGAAAAGTATATATCGTGTCCACCTGCACAACGATGGGCATAACATTGACCAGAGTCATACCGCCCAGGCCGGCCGGCAGATCCACCTCCACATAGAGGTTGAAGAAGCTCCGAGCCGGAAAGTCATCGTTAGGATTTCCACTGTGACTCAATGCCTCCACTTCCCCCAGGCTGCGCGGTGCAGATAGCGCAGCGTCACCGGCGCGTATAGCCCAGCCGTCGCCGTTCTGCATGTTCAGCCAGGCCATCTTGGTGTGAACCTCGCGACAAGTTCCGCTTCCCTGCTCGAAAGTGGCCGGATGGGGGCCGATGTCACTATCGGATACGTTATCCGGGTCGGTGACCACCGGTGGTTGCGGGGAATTTCCATTGCCGACAACGGCACCGCCCACGTCGGTGGGGTCGTCTTCCCAGTGTGCCGCGCTTCGAAGAATGATCGTGTTTGGGTCGGTCACTCGGATGGTGTACGTTGCTCCACCGTAGGCCGGGCTCAGCACCACATGGAACAGGCCGGTCGAAGAAAAGGAATCCCAACCAGCGCCCGGAAACTGGGCGGCTTGGGTGGTAGCGCCGACAAATAGCGCCAACGTGGCGGCAAGCAGCAAAACTTTAGCTGCGTTTGATGATTTCGCCAAAGATGGCCGACAGGTTTTCACAATAACCCTCCTCTCAAACAGGTTAGGCCCTCACATGGAAGTCATTGGCCACGAGCCAAATTGTCCCACGCGAGAAAAGCGTAAATTGTTCTTCGTAAATCCTTTGCCTGCGATCGAGTTCAGTGCTGAGACACTGAGTGACTTTTATGATAGCTGCCGATTTGCCCTACTGTCAAGCGGTTTTTGAGAAAAATGTACAACTTGGTCGACTCACTCTGCTAGCCACAGAGGTTCACTCTGCTAGCCACAGAGCGGCCGGTGGCCGTCGCAAACTTTCAGGCTGTGTAGTAATGTGGTTTCGCAGGGTCCTGACCACGCCTTAGGCGCGTTCAGGACCAGACACAACAGAACGACAGGCGACGCGCCTGATAGCACTACCACCATCGTTGAGCGCCATCCTCCCATGAAAACGGTCGCTCGTCACGATCGGACCCTTCGGCCACCAACCAGTAAAGGGTTCCGACCGGAACGTTGTCGAACAGCAACGGTTTTTCGCTCGATACCGCCTTGCCCAACGATTCCCACTCATCGTCCCAGTAGAATAGTTCGTACTCAACACCGGCTGTGAGATACGATCTCTCGATTCCGTCGGTGGAGGCTACCTGTTTGCGTCGAGTGGTGGAGGTGAGGCTGAGGGTAATGGTTGCATCGGACACCGACCTAAACTGTCGAGATTTATTTTCGGAGTCGTTCACAAAGGGCGGACCGTAGGGGACTACTTCTTCATTGATATAGAATGCCGGTAGGTACAATAGGTTGCCGCGCACATTGCTGAACACCGCTTGATGGCTCATTACTCTGGCCCAGTCTATCGGCTTCCACTCGCCCGAGTTAAAGACACACAGATATGCAATGTCGACAGAATCCGGCGCCGGTATCTCCAGTTGGGTCTCGATACGATCCAACAGGTCCGTCTGATACGAAGCAGTAACGTCTACATAGCTTTTGCCACCCAACCAGGCCGGCAGTTTTTCCTGTTTGTGTTCTTGAAAAACCAGGTTCTCTCTCTGATGGCTGAATGTCTTGCGATACACTTTGGCCGGACGGTGACCCAGCTCATACTTGCGGGGGTTTTTCTCCGCCCCCATAAAAGGTATGGCGCTGCCGTCGGCTGCAATGATGGCGTTCCAGGCATGATTGTTACCGGCATCGGCCCAGGCCGGTGTGTAGTCTGAGGTCACGGCCAGCCCATTGGCCCGCATGGCGTATATCGTAATATTGGTCATGTCTTCGCATCGTCCGACACCCGTTTGCAGCATCTCGGTCAGACCCAGATCGGTCGGATGGTAGTAGTAACGAGGATCGAATGTGAAAAAAGTCATGACGTCGTCGTTGATCAAACAAGCCGCCTCGACCGGGTCGGTGGAATCGATCATGCGGTCGGCCAGGTCTGAATACTTGTCAAAGAACATGGCTCGCCATGGTTCCAGCGGTTCGTTACTACCCCGGTATGGCAGCACATACTGACAAAAATCATCGAACGACAGATGCTCCGCCCATGGTCGCTCGCGCCAGGCACGAAAGGCCAAATCGATCTGACTGATGAGATGGTCGGCGCTCACCGTCTCAAGGTCCGGCTGTAAGTCGTTCTTCTCAAAATCGAGGACACCATACTCAGCTTCCAGCGTGGCGAAGGCACTGGTCAGAGAATCATAGTTCGGGAAAAGGCTTACATCGAAGGCAATCTCGTTGCCCACCGTGTCGACCAGATCGTATGTGGCCCAGCCGTGTCCTTCCATGTTACCGATAAGAAAGAAGGCCGCCCGGAGTTTGAGCGAGTCGTCCGAGGCTTGGTAATGGGCGATTACACTCTTCAATTCCGAGCCGTTGTCACCGGCTGCATCGATAGCCAGAGCTACCTCGTCCGGCAGGTATGACCGGGTTGAGCAGTTCGTCAGTATCAAACCGATTGACGCCATGAAAAACAGTCGTATCGACGTGGTTAAAGTCAAACCGATTACCTCATAGTTGTAAAACACAGGTTTCTTTGTTTCAAACTATGATCGGCCCTGAAATAAATCAAGTTCCGCGAAGGAAATTCGTTAACCGCACAGAAAATCGGTTGCGGGATCGAGAAAGGCGTATATATTCAGGTCGTACCTTGACCGGCCGATCGGGAAGTTCCATACAACAGGTGCATTCTCCGGCGATCCTTTGAGAGGCCTAAATACGAAACGCAGATTCGTTCGTAGTTCAGGCAAAGGTGTTACCGGCCATGTCCGGTCCACAGTGAGATTAGAACTTTGGAGAAATATGACCAGCATGTTTGACAAGATACATCAGTATCTCGAGACGGTAACACCGGAGCGCCCGCCGGTACTTCGTGAGATGGAAGAGTATGCGTCCGAACACAAATTCCCAATAGTCGGCCCTCTGGTGGGGCGATTGCTTTATCAATTGACTCTCGCAACCAAGGCGCGAAAGATTTGTGAACTTGGTTCCGGCTTCGGCTACTCAGCTTATTGGTTTTCGATGGCCATACGATCGCGCGGCAGTGTCTTGATGGTCGATTCGGACAAACGTAACAAGCGCCTGGCCTTCAACTATTTTAAGAAAGCCGCACTCCAGAGTCAGTTTGAGTTTCGCGTCGGAGACGCCCTCGGGATTCTCAAGAAGAACGATGGACCGTTCGATATTATTTTCAACGACATCAACAAAGACGGATATCCGAAGGTGATCGATGCGGTGGCAACAAGACTGAAAAAGAATGGTTTGTTTATCACCGACAATCTGATTTGGTCGGGGAGAGTGTTGGATAAGAAACCCGATGTAACCACCAAAGCGATACAGGAGTTTACGCGAGTATTGTACAATGATAGTCGGTTCTTTACTACTATCCTTCCCTTGCGAGACGGTGTCAGTATAGCAGTACGATTGTAATAGCCGGCCGAGTACCCATTTAATACCCAAGACCGGTATGGTATCCGATTGCTCGAAACTACTCTTAGAAACTTTGAAACAAAAGCGCTGGTTGATACGTTCAATAGATGGGCACGCCATTGACTAAAGCCGTCTGAAAGTTTTCCGATATTGGTAGAAAGGTTCAAACACACAGACAAGTCTCCAAATGGGGTGACACCTTTTTTGATAGTGCGCTTCGTCCGCAAACAAAACCTATCGGACAGAACGCTGAGTTGATTATTCGCAGACATGGTGAACCGGCTTGACTAAGGTCAAAGGACGGTCCGCAACCGGGATGTATATTCCATTGAAACAAAAAGTAACAATTGTTGTTGACAAGGATCGAAGAAACGTGTTTTTATAGGTTCCCAAGATCGTGGGACCTTAACCGGTTGCTCACAATTGGAAAATTCACGCTGGCTACCGAGGGGTATCGGTAACTAAGAAGGCCGGCGCGAACAGGGGTTTCACTTTAGAGGTTCGGCGCTGCAAATGCAGCCCGACGGAAACAGTTTTCAGGAGGTATCATGGCTCCCAAGAGAGCGCTGTATTTGAGTTATGGAGAGGATGAGAAGTGTGCTGCAACCAGAAAGTTCATGGAGGATGCAGGAGTCATTCTCCAGATTCGTGACTTGTCCAAGAACCCACTGTCGGAACGTGAACTGACCGTGCTTTTTGGTCATCTCAAAGTAGATCACTTCCTCAACACTTCGGCGCCAAGTTATCAGGAGCTCAAGCTGGACGGTAAACAGCCCGCTCGGAGTGAAATCATCAAAATGGTAGCTTCCGACCACACCCTGCTTCGTCGACCGATTGTCAAAGCGGGTAGGTTGTTGCTTGTCGGCTGTGATCAGAAAAAGATATCGGACATGCTGCAAATCGGCGGCAACGGCGCCGAGCCATCGAAAGACCCGCCGCAACCGAAGAATCATCGACCGCAGAAAAAATCCCACGCCGGCCGGCCCTGACCGTACGACGCAGATTCCTCCACACAGAAACCGGTAGGTTCCGTCAGATCGGAACCCCGGACCTGTCGGCACTCTGAACGTGCCGCTTCTCTTGAGATTGTGAGCAACCATAGCCATTGGCGTCGTTAGGAGCTCGACAGTCCCGGTAGCGACATTCACCTAAACACCCTCTCGAAAACCTCACACCGTTTGACAACACCTACTCCATTGACTATATATGGCCGAGATATGAACGACCCAAGCTATGGAAGGCTCCATCAATGATAGATTTCTCCCTGACCGATGATCAAATCGCGGTGCGTGACATGGCCCGTGAAGTTGCCCAAAAAGTAGTCGCACCAAATATCGTCGAATACGACCGCAAACAGGAACCTATACCGCAACTGTTGCCCGCTATGGCTGAGGCCAACCTGCTTGGCTTTTGCATCCCGGAACAGTACGGCGGACTGGGCATGGACTACATTTCGCTGGGTTTGGCTTCCGAGGAAATGGAGTATGCCGACACGGCGGCGCGGGTGGTGCTGTCGGTGCATATCGGGTTGTTCTCGCTGCCGGTCTTGACCTGGGCCTCAGAAGAGTTGAAACAAAAGTACCTGATCCCCGCCGCAAAAGGTGAAAAGATCACCACCTTCGGACTCACCGAACCGGCCGCCGGTTCCGACGTTGTCGGGTTACAGACTACCGCGGTAAAAGACGGCGACGATTATATTCTCAATGGCGAGAAAATGTGGATCTCTCTGGCTGCCGTGGCCGATTATTTTTTGATCTTCGCCTGGACCGATCCTGAAAAGAAAAAGAGGCGCGACCACTCAGGTATCTCCTGCTTTATCGTCGAACGCGAATGGGCTGGTGTAACCACCGGGTCGTTGCACGGCAAGCTTGGCGTGCGTGCAGGCAACACCGGATTCATCTCGATGCAGGACGTCAAAGTACCGGCAGCCAACCTTGTCCACAAAGAGGGTTCAGGCTTTAAGATTGCCATGTTCTGTCTCGATCAGGGGCGATACACCGTGGCCGCCGGGTCGTGCGGGTTGATCAAATCTTGCCGCGACGCTTGTGTCAAGTATTCCAAAGAGCGCAAGACGTTTGAGGTCAATATCGAAGAGCACCAGTTGGTCAAGCAGATGATCGCCAACATGGAAGCGGGCTATGAGTACTCCACATATCTCTGGATGAAAGCAGGCTGGCTGAAAAACCAGGGCAGACGTTCAACCAAAGCAACCTCGATGGCCAAATGGATCGCCTGCCGTGAAGCCGAAGCTTCTGCCGCCAATGCCGTGCAGGTGCATGGTGCTTATGGCTTCTCCGATGAATACCCGGTCGAACGATTCTACCGCAACTCCAAAGGCGCCTCGATCTACGAAGGTACACGCGAGATACATACTTTGATGCAGGCCGACTACGTTCTCGGTTTCCGCAAAGACAAAGAACTCGAACTCGACTTGCCGGTAGTCTCCCAGTCTCCGTCGGAGGGATAGCCCGGTCAAGCCGCCCATAAATGGGTCACATGCGCTTCGCGCGTCAACAATGTCACCCTGAGCGCAGTCGAAGGGTGATGAATCACATTTTCAGGCTTCGCGCGCTATTAATGTCGTCCCGAGCGTGATCGTGTCATCCCGAGCGGAGTCGAGGGATGCTCCACGAACTCGTGCCAGCGTGATCTTCAGATCGCGTCGGGTATCGTGGCCGAGTCTGAAGACTCGACCACCAACCCATTGGCACAGCTTACGCCGCGCCTCCCTTTGTCATTCCCGCGAGGGCGGGAATCCATTCTACCAATACTGGAGATGGATTCCGGGTCAAAGCCCGGAATGACTGACATGTAGGGCGGCTGACAATTGGGCGACCCTCGTCTGCGCTCGGGGTGACGGGTTAGGGCGATCAGAGTGACGTGGACATAAAAAAAGGCGGGTCCACGCCGCGCCGCGCAGGCGAAGACGAACCCACGTGACAAAGTAAAAGCGCGGCGCATGAGGACATACGCCGCGCACAGTACACAGTATGAATGTGGCTACTTCTTCAGACGATCTTCGAGACCTTTGAGTTGATCGGCCAGTTCGGTCGGCAGTCTGTCTCCGAATCTGGCGAAGTGCTCTTTGATCATCTCGACTTCTTTCAGCCAGCCTTCACGGTCGACGGTCAGAAGTTCTTCCATAGCCGATTCAGAGACTTCGCTCTCCAGACCGGTGCAATCAATGTCGCCCGCGGTCGGCATGTAACCAAGTGGAGTCTCGACGGCGTTACCGGTTCCTTCGCAACGCTCAAAGACCCACTTCAACACGCGCGAGTTCTCACCGTAGCCGGGCCATAGCCAACTACCGTCGGCCGATTTTCTGAACCAGTTGACGTAAAATACTTTCGGCAGATTGTCAGGGTCGGCCTTGGCGCCCATCTTGATCCAGTGCGCAAAGTAGTCACCCATGTGGTAGCCACAGAAGGGCAGCATGGCGAACGGATCACGACGCACCGTGCCGGCCTTCAGATCGAGCGCGGCGGCGGTGACTTCGGAACCCATGATCGAGCCGATGAAGACACCGTGGTTCCAGTCGAACGCCTGGTGGACCAACGGCACCGTGCCGGGGCGACGACCGCCGAACAAGAACGCAGAAATCGGCACACCCTTGGGATCTTCCCATTCGGGCGCGATGACCGGGCAGTTAGCCGCTTTGGCCGTGAATCGGGAATTGGGATGGGCTGCTGGAGCTTCGGCTTTGCCCTCCTCCCACTCGTTACCATGCCAGTCGATCAGTTTACCGGGAGCCGGATAGCCGATCCCTTCCCACCAGATGTCCTTGTCCTCGGTCAACCCGACGTTGGTGAAGATAGTATCTTTTTCGACCGAGCGCATGGCGGACTCGTTCGATTTCATGGAAGTCTGCGGCGCGACGCCGAAGAAGCCGGCTTCCGGATTGATGGCGTACAGCCTACCGTCGTCACCGAATTTCATCCAAGCGATGTCATCGCCGACCGTTTCGACTTTCCATCCGGGCACAGTCGGGACGAGCATAGCCAGGTTGGTTTTCCCACAGGCTGACGGGAAAGCACCGGTAATATAACGGACCTTGCCTTCAGGACTGGTCAGTTTCAGAATCAGCATGTGTTCGGCCAGCCAGCCTTCATCGCGCGCCTGCACCGAAGCAATACGAAGAGCGAGACATTTCTTGCCGAGCAGGGCGTTACCGCCATAGCCGGAGCCGTAGGACCAAATCTCGCGGGTTTCCGGGAAATGGGAAATGTACTTTTTGTCCAGGGGAGCGCAAGGCCAGACACCGTTGTCGGACTCACCCTCGGCGAGCGGTTTGCCGACCGAGTGCACGGTGGGAATGAATTCACCGTCGGCGCCGAGAGCCGCCATCACCGCGTCACCCACCCGTGTCATAGTGTGCATGTTGGCGACGACGTAGGCCGAATCGGTAATCTCGATACCGACTTTGGCGATAGGCGAGCCCACCGGTCCCATCGAGAAGGGAATCACATACATGGTGCGGCCCTTCATGCAACCCCGGTAGAGAGACCTCATGGTATCCTTGAGTTGCGATGGGTCTATCCAGTTGTTGGTTGGTCCGGCATCGCTCTCATTTTGGGATGCGATGTAGGTGCTTTTCTCGACGCGTGCCACATCAGATGGGTCCGAACGGAACAGATATGAATTCGGGCGTTTGTTCTCATTCAGTTTAGTGGCCAGGCCTTCTTTCTCAAGAAGATTCAACATGGCATCATATTCTTCAGTGGATCCGTTGCACCAATAAACTCCGTCCGGTTGACAAAGCTCTTTCCATTCATCGACCCACTGCGCCAGTTTGGTGTGGCTGGGAGCCTTACTTAATGTAGTCATCTGTCAGTTCCTCAAATCAGGTCAAAACCTGCCGGTCACACAGACGTGGCTGACAAAGTCTGTTTTCGTTAACGACGGTTAATCTAGTACACTGTGTTGACACCTGCAAGCTTTCTTGTTACTTTTTTCACTAATTCGGTAATCTGGCGATGGCCTGTTCTCTGCAGATAGAGACCCTAATCGGCACCTGGGTGCAGGCAAAGACGCAGGTGTTCTTTAGGTAAAAGATAGTCTGCCCACACAGATATGGGGCAATTGCGGGTCTGCCGTAACTCGTTGCCCCCCTACGCCGTGACGGACAATGGCGTTTCCTTCACATTCTGCCAACCGAATAGCTGTTTCGGTTCGTAGATAAAATAGATTGATAAAGTACACGGTGCCATGGAACTGTCGACCCACTTTGACGGTTCTTGAGCGAAGGAACGCATAGCAGGACAAAAAACTTTCATCGGAGTGAAATATGCAGCGAATCACCGTTCTACTACTAATCCTGATAGCGGTTGGCTTGATCCCGGCCCAGTCACCAGCCGAAAGCCCCTGGCCTATGTTTCGTCATGACCGCAAACATACGGCTCGCTCAGATTATACCGGACCGACCACGGCCGATCTCTACTGGACATTCCAGGCTCAGGATGCAGTCACCGGATCAGTGACCATTGGACACAACGGCACTCTCTACATCGGCGCCGGCGGATACTACACCGGCGGCGGCGATTCGAGCTTGTATGCTCTCAACCCCGACGGTTCGCTCAAATGGCAGTTCAAGACCGATTCCGGTAACACTGATGGACAGACCTCGGGTGTGCACTCATCCCCGGCTGTCGGAGATGACGGCACGCTGTATTTTGGTTCGCTCGATGCGCACTTGTATGCTGTTGAAGATTCCGGCACCTATGGCAAGTTGAAATGGAAAACCAACCTGGGTGATTGGCCGGTTTACGGTTCTCCGGTTATCGGCGATAACGGTGTTATCTATATCGGAGCACTTAGTTTCCGAGCTTTCGGCATTGATCTTGACGGCAATATACTCTGGTGGTATCCGCTTGGTTGGTGTGTGTTTTCTTCACCGGCGCTTCGGGATGACGGACTGGCGGTTTTCGGGTCCAAAGACCACAATATTACAGTCTTCCGGGACTCCATTCCTTTCGGCAGTATTGTCTGGCAACATCCGCTTGGAACTTTCTATGACGGTCACTTGATCGACTGCTCGCCCGCTATCGGTGACGACGGCACGGTTTATATCGGCACCGATGGATATGGCGCCGCCGGCATGGGCCAGGAACCGTTTGAGGCCGACACCAATTTCTTCGCCATAACCGCCGACGGCAATCGCAAATGGTCCTACCCCATGGGTGGATGCGAATCATCACCGGCTATAGGTTTCGATGGGACGATTTACATGGGCTCTTACGACAGTTGCGTCTACGCCCTTGTCGATATGGGCACCCATGCCGTCGAGAAATGGAAATACAAGACCGGCGGTAAGGTGGATGCCTCACCAACCGTCGATGCCGACGGCACAATCTATATCGGCTCGCGCGACGGTAACTTGTACGCGCTACGTCCGGAAGATGGTTCCGTGAAGTGGAGCTATCCCACCGGCGGCGGTATCGCATCTTCGGTTACTATCGGCGGGGACGGATACATATACGTTGGTTCCGACGACGGTAAGCTGTATGCGCTGGGTAACGGATCGCCGGACATGGGCGCTATTTCGGTTGATGTCATACCGGAAGTGGAAGTCAATTCGAGTGTTTCACCCACCGCAACGGTTCGCAACTACCGCATGACCAATCAGGCGCTTGAGGCCGTCTTTATAATCGAAGAAGATGGCTCCCCGGTCTATACCGACACGGTGAGTGTTCCCAACGCTCCGGGTAGCACCACCAAGTCCATTACGTTTGGTCCCTGGACTGTCGGGCCGGATAGCGGCACTGCCTACACGGCGACCGTGTTCACACTGCTTGCCGCTGATGAGAATCTGCCGAACGACACCGCCTTCGGGGCTTTCGAGTCGACCACCGCCCTGCCGTATATTTGTGGCGACATCAGCGGTGATGGAGCCGGTCCCGATATCTCTGACCTGGTCTACCTGGTAGACTTCATGTTCACCGGCGGACCGCCACCACCGATTTTCAATGCGGCCGACATTGATGCCTCGGGCGCGCTCGACATTTCGGATTTAGTGTACTTGGTTGACTTTATGTTTACAGGTGGCCCGCCGCCGGTTTGTAACTAAGGACACGGGGCCGGTTGGGGCCCTCCGCTGAACATAAAGTCGACCAGATAAACCAGGTCGGCGATGTCAACCGGCAGACCGCTACCGTCAATATCTGCTTCGGCCATGCACATGGGAGTAAGTCCCCCAAAGAACATCCATTCGAACAGGTGGACCAAATCTGAGATGTCGATGACCGGACCGTCGTTGTAATTCACATCACCGCGAATGGGACCTTTACAACAGACGGTTAGGTTTTTCAGCAAGCTGAAATTGCCCCCGTTAAAATTGGCCGTCAGCAAATCCATATCGTCATCAGCATCGATATCGGCAGAAAACACCGATATTGAGCCGGACCCGACGGGCAACCGAATCTCAGTCGCAAACGAGCCGCTGCCGTTGTTGAGATACAGCGATACGTCGTTCGTGTAGAAATTGGCCGCGGCCAGATCGATATCGCCATCGTTGTCGACATCGCCACTACAGATACCTCGCGGACCGGACCCGGCTGGGTAATCGACCCGGTTGCCGAAACTACCGTTGCCGTGGTTTTTCAAAACCGTAATACTGGCTCCGCCCTGGTTGGCCGTGGCGATATCGATGTCACCGTCATCGTCGATGTCGACAGCCACCAACCAGTGCGGCGATTCGCCTACCGAATAGAAAAACTGCGGCGTGAAAACTCCGTTGCCTTCGTTGAGACGAATGCCAATACTGAAACTACTTTGATTTACATCGACCAGGTCGAGATCGTCGTCGCCGTCCAGGTCCACCGCCACTACTACGATTGGGCGGAGACCCATCTGGTAATCTACGCGGCCTGAGTAGGTGCCGTCACCGTCGTTGAACAAAAGCGTTACGTCATCCGAATAAGCATTGGCCGTCATCAGGTCAAGCGCGTTGTCGCCGTTTAAGTCGGCGGCGTAAACACCGTGTGGTTTGTTGTGTACCGGATACTTGATTTGCGCACCGAAATTCCCGGAGCCGTCGTTTATGAGCACCGAAACGGTGTTGTCATCGACATTGGCCACCGCTATATCGATATGGTCGTCACCGTCAAGATCGGCGGCCATGACCGATAGTGGATTGATACCTACCGGATAGCTGGTGGGCTCATCAAACGATCCATCCCCAAGATTGAGAAAGACAGAAATGGCTGCATCGAGATCAACGGCGATGACCACGTCGTCGAAACTATCCCCGTTAAAGTCGGCCGCCCACACCGAGTGCGGTCCGTTGCCGACATCGTAGGCGGTGGCCCACTCGAACAAGGGCGCTTCGGCCGCAACAGTACCAGCCACAACAGCGAGCAGCGATGCGAACACAAGAACGCTTTTCATGATGTCCTCCTCTTGCGAAAATCCTCATTATAATCTATGTTGAACTCCATGTTTTGTCAAGAGAATCCGGGGGGGGGGGGGGTGGATTGTCCTTGACAATCGAGACAATTAACGCCATTTTTGATGTGTCAAGGCAGCGATTCTACCGATGAGAGAATATCTTACTCTCGCAACCCGAAGCGCACGGGAGACACCTATGAGACTTACAACCATTTCGATTATCCTCACCGCGGCAATGATTATGTGTCTAGTCGGGCTGAGTCAGGCTGAGACACCTACGGCTAAGGACCACGATGTTATAGTGCTCAAGAACGGCGGTGTGGCTCGCGGCAAAATCACCGAGACAGTCGAGAACGATTATATCGTGCTTGAAGTGTCGAACGGCAAGACGATCAAGATTGATTTTGAAAAAATCGCTCTTACCACCGATAACCAGGCCTTCGATCCGGCCAGCGTCCCTGCTTTCTCCGGAAGTCGCCTAACGAAGCTCAGCAACTACCACTTCATGACCCAGGTCGCCTTGTTAGCAGGCGAGCAGACCACCAACTATTCGGTCTCCGCGCAGATTGGACCGCAGGTAACAGAACACATCATGCTGGCCTGGGGACTACGATTCGACAGATATTCACGCAACATGTTGTCCGGGCGGTTTCACGTGTATGCATTCGGTGACTTGATTCCGGGTGGCGATGGTTTCAAGGAATTGCAGTTACATTTCAGTGTCGGCTATGGCCAGTTTTTGAATGATCGTGATGAGACAAAGACGAATGGTGGATCGAACGTGTCGTGTGGCATAGCGGGGCTTTTCAAACTGCGCGGACAGACAGCGCTTATGTTGGAACTTGGGTATCATCAACAGTCGCTAACCTTTCGAACAAAGCACGCCTCCACCGGTGACTTTGTAACCCTTTCGACCGGACTTCGCTTCTAACACCACTCTCCAACAGATTAGACAGACCAACCAGGAAAACGGCTCGATCGGATAGTCCGACCGAGCCGTTTATGCGACGTGAGTGTTTTTCTCTGTTACTTGACCAACGACATTTTTTTGCTCTGGGAGAACTCACCGGCCGTCAGACGGTAGAAGTAGACTCCCGAGGCGACCGATGCGCCTGAGTCATCAGTGGCATTCCACTCGACCGAATGTTCACCGGCCGACTGTTGTCCATCGACCAGCGTGGTGACTCTCCGTCCGTTGATGTTGTATATTTCAAGCGTCACCTGCTGGGCTTTCGGCAGACGGTAGCTGATAGTCGTGTTCGGGTTGAACGGATTGGGATAGTTTTGGGCCAGACTGTATGTGTCGGGCAGTTTCGGTTCATCGGATTCCTTGGCGGCAGACTCCTGATCGCTTTGGTCCTCATCGATAAGTTCCAGTTTCCGGCAAATGATGTTGGCGCCACTGCCGCAACCGGACTTGGTGAGCATATCAAGATCAAGACCCAGTTCGTTGATCTTGGCAATAGCTTCGGGGTCGTCGAGATCGAACACCTGGACGTGGCCATCCTTGTCGTTAAGGGTCATTGTATTGGCGCCGCTTGACCGGTCGATCTTGATCACACTGCCGGCACCTCCGGGGAAACAGCCGGGCGGGCAATGGATGCTGTCGGCGTGGAAGTTCTTGTGGTCACCGAATCCAACCATATCAATGGTCACATCTCCGGTGGCATCATCGACCGAACCGCACTTGCTCATGAAGACACTGAACTCTCCAGAATCATCCGACAATTCATGCAAGCGTTGAAGAACGAATTCTCTGACTTCATGATCGTCGCCGGCCTCATCGGCCGGACGAACGTGGAAGGCCATACGCTTGGCATGGCCGAACATAGTGTTCGATTCCTGGCCGGAGACCTCCTGGACATCTTCCAGTACGCAGTTACCGAGTTCATCAAAGGCGGCTCTGATCACCTGGACATCATACTCTGAATCGAGTTCCGAGATTGTCAATCGACAAGTCGCCTGGCAATCGCTGACATCGGCCACAGCATGCTGTATACCAAGTTCCTTGAGCAAAACATCGATCTTTTCTGAGTCCATAGCCAGATCGCGGTCGACACCGGCCAAAGCGACCTGATAGCCAACGGTCTGATCGAATTTGAAGGGAATAAGCGTAGCGATCAACAGCACTATCATTGCCGCCCCGAGAGTCAGGCTTAGGCGTGGTTTTCTTTTCAACTGATTAGTGAAGGCGGACATGAGAGAGTTCTCCTTTTGGCGGTATCCGGCGGAAGCTGCTTCGGCCTCGACCCGGGTACGCAATACGGACAGGGGCAGGTCGCCACTGTTATCATCAGCAGCCAGCGCCCTGAAATCCCTCTCGAGCGCGCGCTCGGAACGGGCCACCGAGGCACAGGCGGTGCAACCTCTCAGATGCTCGTTGAGTTCGAGATCGGAATTCTGATTGCTGATTAGCCCCTTGAGTTCTTTCAGTCTTTGACGGGCTTCGTGACAACGCATACCTTGTCCTTACTGTTTATGGTTCCAATTCGTCTATCCGGGTCGGCTTGGGCGAAGTACTTGGTCAGCGCGTCGCGCATTTTGCTGCGGGCGCGCGACATTCGTACTTTGATGTTGCCGGCGGTTTTGCCGGTCATCCCGGTCAGTTCCGCAACCGACCAACCCTGGATTTCAAAGAGCGTGATCAAGGCTCTGTCGGCAGGCGAGACCGCTCGAAACGCTATTTCGAGCCTCCTCTTGGCGGCCTGCATCGGCACCGGGTTTTCACCGGCCACAGTCGCCTCGATCTGATCATCTATCGGGAGCAGCCTGTGGTACCACGGACGTCTGACGCGGCTGATATACCCGTTGGTGATGATCCGGTAGAGCCAGGGTTTGAACGCTTTCGTCTCTTTGAGACTCCCAAATTTGGTCAGCGCGCTGACCAGCGAGTCCTGGTAGAGATCGTCGCCGTCCTCCCGGTTTCTCATCAGTTTGCGGCAGTAGGCCCGCGCCTTGAGGTGCTCCGGCTCTACGAGTTTCCAGAATAAGACCTTGTTTCTGTCCATCTGTCCTTTAGACGCTTTTGGGGCCGTAAAGGTAACAGATAGTTGGTTAAGGAATGTTAAAAGGCTGTCATTCCTGCGAAAGCAGGAATCCAGCTACGCCGTCTTCGTAGGGTGGGTCTGTCTTCGCCTGTGCGCCGCGGCGTGGACCCGGCCGGTCAAGCCGGCTCTCTGGCGCTACGCGCCTTGTTACTGCGCCGAAGTCTTGTAGGGTGAGTCCGTCTTCGCCTGCGCGCCGCGGCGTGGACCCGGCCGGTCAAGCCGGCTCTGTGGCGCTACGCGCCTTGTTACTGCGCCGAAGTCTTGTAGGGTGAGTCCGTCTTCGCCTGCGCGCCGCGGCGTGGACCCGGAGATTATCGGAATAAACCACTCACACGGTACTCCACCCAGAGCGCAGTGGCAGGTGGGTTATTCGACGAGATACTAAACTCGTCATGCTGGACTTGATCCAGCATCCAGTTCCGAGCGCGAAGACTGGATTCTGGCCTTCGCCAGAATGACAGAAGAGCGAGGACTCGCTACCTACAGAGTTGTTGCCAGAGCAACCAAACCGCACTACCATAGGCCAACCCAAGGAGAGCATCCATGACCGACCTGGACATCCGGCAACTTGACGGCCTCTTCAATAAACTCGGCCTCGGCAACCTGACCGCCGAACTGCAACCGGTGACCGGTGGGTTGATTCACAAGATGTGGCGCGCGGTTACCGACAAAGGTGCGTTCGCGGTCAAGCAACTCAATCCAACCATCATGGCACGACCACGCGCCCGAGGTGATATTCTCGGTGGCGAGGAGATAGCACGCGGTTTCGCCAAGCAGGGTATCCCGGTCTCGGCAGCGTTGAGTTTCGACGGTGAGACGATACTGAATGTGGGCGATGCCGAGATCATGCTGTTTGCGTGGGTGGACGGGGTCACGCTGGAAGCTGACGACGTGACAACTCAGCATTGCCTGCAGATCGGCGAACTGTTCGGACAGATGCACGAGTGCCGGCTGAGTATCGAGAAGTTCGCTCTGCCCGCGAGTCAGGCATTTGACAAAGACCACTGGACTGGCTTGATAGAGCGTTCCCAATCAACAGGGTGCGAATGGGTCGATGAAGCGCGGGCGGCGCTGTCTGAGTTGGTGCGTTTTAGCGCAGCATATTCAGAAGCGCTGCCGTTGTTGCAGTCTGACATGGTGGCCAGCCATCGGGACATGGATATCAAGAATGTCATGTGGGACCCAGATGGCAACGCGGTCATAATCGACTGGGAGGCAGCCGGTCCTGTGCACCCGATGTGGGAATTGCTCGACGCGGCTTTCAACTGGTGCGGGCAAAGTTCCGGGCAGCCTAACAAGGAGCTTTTCAAGGCGTTGATTGCAGGTTACAGGACGGTGCAACCGTTGGACACCGCAATGATCGAGCCGGTCTTTGCCGGTTGTCTGGGGGCGCGGATGGAGTGGCTGGAGTTCAACATGCAGCGCTCGATAAACGCTGATACTCCGCCCGATGAAAAGGCGATGGGAACAGAACAAGTGACCAGCACGTTGGCCGACATCATGTCGTTGGCCGCTCGCAGGATTGAGTTTGTGGAGTGGCTGCGGTCATCAGCTTAGCCATGTCAAGAGAGCGGGTTCACGCCGCGGCGCGCAGGCGAAGATGGACCCGCCCTACTACCGTCCCACTCCCACCCCAAACAAGGTTTGAGGTGGCCACCCGACGCTCGGCATGACACGAACGCGGCGTGGAGTGCGAAAGAGTGGCTTGCCACCACCCTAAACAAGGTTTGAGACGGCCACCCGACGAGGCGCGTAGCGCCAAGAAGCAGGCTTGCCTGCCAAACAAGATTAATCAAATCCGTTGCCATTTCCTCTATTCGCTCGTATGATAAATCAACGAAAAAAACGCCTTTGCGAAGGAGTAAAGAGATGAGTAATCGGATGCGTGTAGTTGTTCTTCTGACTGCCATGGCAATGCTGCTGGCCCTGCCGGCGATGGCCGCCACTAATCTCGAATCACAACAACCAAATGAGAAGCTTCACGGCTTCAGCGTGGTCAATCTGTACGAAAACGGCGCCGGTCAGGTTATGGGCGCCCGGTTTGTCTCCGACAAGTACGGCTTTATTATTGACCTGATGCAGGTCGAGTCGGTACCGCAGTCATTCATGTGGGTGAAAACTCCGCCGACCTCGTCGATGGGCGAACCGCATGCCTGCGAACACCTGCTTTTGGGCAAAGGGAACCGCGGCCGCTATGTATCCGTGCTTGAGGATATGTCGTTGGCCAACTCTACCGCCTACACGTCACAGTCTCGCACCTGCTATCATTTCAACACCTCAGCCGGTGAAGATACTTTCTATGATATTTTCGAGGCCAAACTATATGCGCTTAGACACCCGGATTTCACCGACGAAGAGATCCGCCGCGAGGTCTGCCATATCGGTGTCAATGTCGACCAGAACGACGGTTCTTTGTCAATTGACGAAAAGGGTACCGTCTACACCGAGATGATTTCGAGTTTTGAAAAGCCCTGGTATTACTACGGCGGCGCCATGAACCGACTGGTTTTCGGTGAAGACCACGCCCTCTCCAACAATTCCGGCGGCAACCCGGACGTAATGCGCGAGATGACACCAGCCGATATGCGCAGATTCCACAAAGAGACGCATCATCTGTCGCAGATGGGCGCCGTGGTGAGTATCCCCGACGATGTCTCGGTCGATGAATGCCTGCAAAACATGAACGGTATCCTGGAACGCTGTCAGGAAGAAGCCGACTCGGATATCGCTATCGGTATTTCGGCTATCAGCTACCCGCCGGTGACCTCGGCCCCGGTCGGAACCATGCAGCTTACCACCTACCCCAGCGAGAACCCCCAGGACCCCGGCTACACCATGTTTGCATGGCCCAACGATCTTGAGCTTGATGCCGGCCAGTTGTTTATTCTGGAGTTGTTTGTGGAGACTTTTTCAAGCGGACAGACATCGAATCTGTACGATCTGTTTATCAACTCACAAACCAGAAAGGTCGATGTCGGCGGCAACTATGTTTGGAGCGGTATCGACACCGATCTCGGAGTTTCGGTCTATATGGCCTTGACCGGAATAGAAAACGAGCACGTTACCGAACCGATGCTGGACAGCCTGCGTTCACTGATTATTGCCGAGATGCAGAAAGTGCATGATTTCGCCGACGGATCTGCAGAACTGGCCGACTTTAACAAGCGCGCTCGGTCGCGTCTGATTCAGAATGAGAAGCAGACCGTAAAGTACCTGAACTCGCCCCCCATGTTCGGCTTTCGCTCAGGCGCCGGTTCGGGCTGGTTGTCGCTTTTGATCGGACTGGAGCGTGAAGAAGGTTTCCGAAAGTCATTGGTATTGAAAGAACGGTATGCCGAGCTTGGTCGGTTGCTCGACTCAGGCAAAAACTTCTGGCGTGAGGAGATCGATCGCTGGAAGATGCTCACGGTGAAACCATACGCGGTAGGCGCCGCCCCGTCGGCTGAGATGCTCACCAAAGCCACCGAGACCAAAAACAAACGTCTGGCCGGATATATCGAGGAGTTCAAAAAGAAATACGGCACCGACGACGAGCAGGAAGCTATCGCTCGCTACAAGGAAGAGTTCGATGCCAACACGGCTGTTCTCGAAGCAGCCGCGGCCAACGATAAACTACCCGACTTTATCGACAATCCACCGCTGACCCTCGACGGCAAACTCAAGTATGAAACGGTAATGGTCGGGGGGAATATCCCGATGGTCGCCTCGACTTTTGAAAACATGGCCGCCTCGCGCCTCGAAATGGCTCTGCGCATGGATGTGGTGCCGGAGTCGTTGATGGTCTACCTGCCGTTTTTGACCACGGCCATGACCGGTGTCGGCGTTATCAAAGACGGAGAAGTGATTCCTTATGATGAAATGCAGGAACGTCTGCGGCGTGAAGTGCTGGGCGTTAGTGCATACTATGATCACAGTCTGGAGTCGGGCCGGATTGAGATGGTAATCTCCGGTCAGGGAAACAACCGACAAGAACTTGAGAACGCCCTCGGCTGGATGGATGCCGTACTCTACTCACCCTATTTCGCGGTGGAGAACCTGCCACGCATCATGGATGTGATCGATCAGGAACTGATTTCATACCGCAATGTCACCAAGGGTCCCGAAGAATACTGGGTCCGCTACCCGGCCAATGGTTATCGTTTCCAGGACAACCCGTTGTTTCTGTCGACCTACTGTTTCCTAACCGAAACGCATCACATGCAGCGAATGAAATGGCTGCTGACCGAGCCGGGTGATCAGAAAGACCAGGCCGATCTGTCTTATTACCTCAAAGCCCTGGCCGGTTTCAATAAGCGCAACGACCGTGAGGCCTTGACCGCACTGCTCACAGCCGTCGAGAGTTCAGAAAACGCCGAAGTGCAAGCCTCGCTTGGCCACGATCTCTCCGGTCTGTCTGAGGTGGCGGCGGATAAAGTGGTCGAAATCGCCAAATCACTCAAGGTCTGCCTCAATGAGATCCCCGACGCCAACCTGGGCGATGACTTCGCTTACCTCTGCAACGAAACTAAAGCCGACCTGATGACGCAACCACAAGTGGCTCTGGACGGCCTCAATGCCGTGCTGAAACTGATCAGAGCATCCGACAACGCTCGCTTGACCATGATTTCCAATACGGCCGACCGACAAGCTTCGCTGGCTATGATTGAACAGTTTGTGGCCAAGCTGGATTCCGATAGATCATCGGCGCGACAACAGTATGCAACTTCCATGCGCGTGCTTGAGCGTCTGAAAAGCCGCACGCCAGGTCTGGATCAGCCGCTCTATGTCGGCCTGATCCATGAGGGAACACGCAACGGCGTGTTACAATTCTCCGCTCAACATGCCAATCAGTATGACACCAGCTCCAACGCTGTTATCGATTGTCTCAGCGGTAAGCTATACTCCGGCGGTGGCGGCCACGGTATCTTCATGAAAACCTGGGCAGCCGGTCTTGCCTACAGTAACGGCTATCGTTACAGCCAGGCCACCGGGCGGATGAACTACTACGCCGAACGTTGCCCGGACGTGGCCGAGACCATGCGCTTCGTAGTAGGCGTCCTCAAAGAGGCGGAGGAAGACCCGGCTCTGCTCAATTACGCCGTGGCCCTGGTATTCGGCGCCTCACGAGCACCCTCACGCTACGAAGCGCGGGGACAGGCCATGGCCAGGGATTTGGTCGACGGCTTCCCGCCTGAAAAAGTAGCCGCCTTCCGGCAGAAAGTTCTTGATGTTAAGGACAGTGAGAACGGGTTGTACGACCAGCTTCGTGCCCGTATGGAAGCAACCTACGGTCCGGTACTGATAGGCTATGGTCCTACGCTGGCCGAAAGCAAGGACGCCAACTTCTTCCTGATCGGACCGGAACCACAGTTTACCTCGTTGGAAGAGTACATTGCTACCGTTGAGCAACCACAGACGGTGCACCGGCTCTATCCGCGCGACTTCTGGCTGACGGCTGAAACGGCTTTGTAATCGACAGTCGAGTGCTGTCGGGCGGTTGGCCTGACGGTGATTTATCACTTCATGCTGAGTGGAGTGAAAGCATGAGATCGTAGGTCAGCCCGCCGCGGCGGGTCGTGGTCCTGGCTTCTTGTCGGCTGTCAGGTCCGTAAAGGACCTGACCTACAGAACCGGCCGGACAGCGCAAGTAGGGTAGGTTTGTCTTCAATCCTGCCAACAAAGGCGGGTCCACGCCGCGGCGCGCAGGCGAAGACGGACCCACCCTACTTCTGAAAACAGTACTGCAGGACCGAATCTGGTTCTGCCGCATACCATTGACGGAACCGCTAATCCGCCGCGGCGGACGCCCTACAAGAGCTACAGGAGACCTCGCGGGGCCACACCACGCTGTTCAATAATTGGACAGGCCTGCCGATGTACGGAGTATGGTACCAGGCACCACCAAGCAGTCTAAGTCTCAGAAGACGACTCAATCGAAACCACGAAACGAGTTGTCTTGTGTCTACGAGATATCACGTCTGAAGAACGATCCCGACCGAAGCTTGAACGACTTTCTCACTCGAACTGCCAAACTCATGCCATCCGGGTGGCCCGATCCTGAGTCTACGTGCGCAAGAATCGTTTTTCAGGGACGCCAGTTTCTCTCGGCCGGTTTTCGCGAGAATACAATCTGTCGGTCGGCAGAACTTGTTGCAGGTGGTGAAGGGGTCGGTACGGTCGAGGTGTTTTGCAGCGGTAGCTATCCGGAGGATCATGAAGGTCCTTTCCCGCAAGAAGAGAGTATGCTCCTCGAAACACTGGCCAACGAGATAAGCACCTTCATTCGGTACAAGCAGGATGACCTCAAATTGCAGCTGACCAGTGGGAAACTAAGAGAAGAACAGCAACTTCTAAAAGACAAGAACACTGCCCTGAGAGAGGTGCTGGAACAAATCGAAAACGAGAAACAACATATAATCAGCCAAGTGCAGACCAATGTCGACCGGGTCGTCGGGCCGATCCTCAGAACCCTGGCCAACAAGGTCAGTCCTTCCGAACAACATTATCTGACCCTTCTGAGCAACAGCCTCAAAGATATTACCTCACCGTTTTTGTCCAATCTGGAAAACCGGTCGCGCATGTTGTCCCCACGCGAAGGGGAGATTTGTACCATGATCAGAAACGGCATGTCATCAAAAGAAATCGCCGTCACTCTGGACGTATCCCTTCACACCGTATCGAAACAGCGGCAGCGAATTCGCAAAAAGCTGGGCATCACAAGCGATCAGACCAACTTGGCCTCCTACCTGCAAACTGTTTGAGTGATAGATCACCCATAAATGGGTTCCTTGCGCTTCACGGTGATAAATCACCTTCTCGCGCTCTGCGCACCCCTACACCTCATCCTGAGCGGAGTCGAAGGATGAATCTACTGTCTTGATCTCCCGCCCCAAGCAAAACTTGAGGCGGCCACCCGCCGCGGTGATAAATCACCTTCTCGCGCTCTGCGCACCCCTCCACCTCATCCTGAGCGGAGTCGAAGGATGAATCTTAGCTAACATGACCAACTCAAAAACCGAGTTCTCCAGTTGCATCGTTTTGTCGACAAATGTATATAAGCTTTGTAGATTGAAATCCAAGCCATCGATGGAGTGAATTATTAGAAAACGACTGAACCAGACTCTGATTCTCAGCCTTCTCCTGGGATTATTGACCGCTTTCAACTTCGGTTGTCCGGGCACAGATTCCCCTCCCGCTGGGGATACTACTCCTCCGGAAATCGAGACTGTCCTGCCGACCGAGGGCAGTATCGATGTGGCGGTGAGTGAAACCATTCGGGTCATCTTCTCCGAGCCGATCGACTCCAACAAAATCACACCGGCCACTTTCGGAATAAGCCCGTCCGTGACCGGGAGTTTTGTATACAACGGCGATACGGTCTTTTACAATCCGGCCACCGGCCTGGAATATGAGACGGTGTACTCCCTGTCGATCACTACCGGTGTCACCGACCGATCCGGCAACCACCTGCAAAACAACAAAAACTGGAGTTTCACTACCGCCGGCAATCCGGCCACAACTCCGCCGTTGGTAATCTCGACCGATCCGGTCAACTCCGCTTCCAATGTCGATGCATCGGCTGAGATCAGCGCCACTTTCTCCAAGACCATGAATGCCACCACCCTCACCACAGCCTCGTTCGGTCTCAGCGGCGGCGTACCCGGAACAGTATCCTACACCGACAGCACGGCAGTCTTCACCCCCGACGATACGCTTGAGTTCAACACGCAATACACCGCCACTCTGGATACGACAGTGGCCGATACTTTCGGAAACAAACTGGCCGCCCCGTATGTCTTTAGTTTCACTACCGGCCCTGATCCGATGATACCGACCGCCTTTATCTGGACACCCTCCGACCTCATGATTATCGGTGATACTGTGACTATCGGAGTGCTGGCCGACCATCCGGTGGCGATTACGAAAGTCGAGTTTTACCTCGATGGCGTGCATGTCGCGGCCGCCGATGACAGCAGTGAGCCGTATGAGTTCTTGTGGGATGCATCTTCAGAAACCCTGGCCAGTGAGCACACATTCCATACTCGCGCCTATGAAGCGGGTGGGCGGGTCGGCTTTTCTGATACGATCACGCTGTTCTACCAATGGGAGGAACTCATCACCGATAAAAACGACCTGAACTGGCCCACCGACATACGAAGAATCTTAGCCCGCAGCAGCGATACCCTGCTTGAATTCCGATATGAGTTCTCGGAAGCATGGGGTCCCGACCCGGTCAACGATACCACTTTGGATTTGGGTATCTACTTCGACACCGACCGGAACGGTGGCACCGGCCGCACCGATTTCGACGGCACACCGCTCAATGGCCTGGGCGCAGAGTATCGGGTTATCGTCGGACTGCACGGCTTGGATGCGTTTGCGCGCTGGGACCCGACTTCCGGCCCCAGCGGCGCCTGGGTAGCGGTGTATGACCCCGGTGGCTTTTCTTATCTTAATCTGCCGGCCGACACCAACCTGTTGGAGTTCGGTCTGGCCTGGTCGGACATGTCCTCGCCGTCTGCGTTAAACATGGTCAGTATCAATCTATGGTTCTTAAGTGAGCAGAGTTTCCTGCCGGACTGGGTGCCGGACCAGGATTCGGGTTATGTGACCATCCCACGTGAAAACCGCTACATCGGTGAGGGTTACGTCGAAAGTCCGAGCGGACGTCAGTCACGCCCGAATCAAGCAGCAGCCACCCGCAAGAATCCGTTCTGATGAAGCCTAGGCCTTCTTTTTGGTACGTTGGAAATGGTACCTCGAGGCCCCGTGTGAAACACACACAAGTGCACCTGGGATGTCATTCCCGCGCAGGCGGGAATCCATGCTTCAGTTGATTGCCTGATGTTGGGTGAGTCAAATAGGAGTGGAAACCGGCCGTGGTGACTGACATAACGCGAGTCGAATCAGCCCTGTCGAATTCGATCAAGAGTGATCTGAATCTGGTTTACACCGAACCTCCGTTTCAGGTGGACGGTGGATGGGATTTCGGGTGGTTTTGCAGGGAACACGCATTTCATGTGTTTTTGCTCGCACGCCTTCTGGGTTTTGATAGTTCCATCATACTAGGCGACGTAGTCATCAGGTTTGAAACCCTGTTGTGCTCGACTGTGGGTCAAGGAGGTCATGCTTGGTGCCGTGTTGGAGATGCAAAACCGGTAGACATAAGTATTTGTCTTGGGTATTTGAAGGGCTTCGACGAGACAGGGGCGATCTTTGGCCAGGATTCGCCTGGCGGTCGTCCTTACATGATTAAGTACAGAACCAGTGTTGACAAAGACGAACTCAACCGTATTTACATGGCAAAAACACCCACTGTCACATTCATTGAACGAGAGCGCGTGGCCAACGATCCACTGGAAGTCTTGGACGACCCTTTCAGATTCTTGATACCGCCAGCAAGTGGCGCAGCATCGTTTACGGATCACCACGGTCGTGAGATATTCGATATGATTACCATGCATTGTTACAAGTTAGCATTGGGCAGGTGCAAACCCGTTTCAGCTTACATGGACCGAAAAGCAGGGTTGGAGAAGATTAAGAAATGGAATCGGGGAGCTGCCAAGGAAATCCGTAGGCTTTTGAGATTCTAGGCGCCTTCATACCCGCCAACAAATGGCGCCGGCATGGACCCACCCGTAAGAGAAGATGGACCCCGGCCTTCGCCGGGGTGACAAAGCCTAACATTTTCACCCTTCGACTCCGCTCAGGGTGAGGTTGTGGGATGCTCAGGGTGAGGTTGTGGGATGCTCGGGGTGAGGTTACAAGGCGCGATGCGATTGAATCCCATTTATGGGTGACTTGTCACCCCGCTTTGACCATCCGGACTGCTTCTTCGGGACAAACATCGACACAGAGAGCGCAGCCAAAACAACGGTCGCGAGTGATTTTCATCGAGCCGTCATTCAGTTCTCGGGCGCCAAAGTAACAAACCGACTCGCAACTGCCACATAGACTGCAAGCGTCCAGATCGGTCTGTTGGACAAAACTCCCTTTATCGCACTTCTCACCCGGCTTGACGAAATAGTAACAGCAATCGTCGCAGCAAAAACAGATTCCCTCGGTGATGGAACGATCCTGATCATTTCGGAACGGCCTTGCGACCAATCGCTCTTCCTTGGCCTGCCTGAGGATTCTGGAAACCTCATCACGGCTGATCTCACGACGCCGACCAAAGTCGGCGTGCATATCGCCATGAAACCACAGACAGATCTCATGGTTGACGCTTGAGCACTTATTGTCACGGCTTTTGCGGCAGCCGCACTCCACGACCCAGAACCGGTCGTGATTGGCAACAAGTTTAGCCGCCTCCTCCGGTCGACAGACGTAATGAAAAGCCAGACTGTCGGTCGTCAATGGATTCTCCGATGTTCAGGACCTTCTCTATCGGCCCGTTCAACGAGTGCGCTTTTTCTTGGCCCGCCCAAAAGACTGTTTCTCAACTTCGTATGCGCCGGGGTCCGGATGTTTTGTATCATCGGGCGGCCCGGACTGCGATGTCTCCTGGTCGGTCGCCTCGGGTTTGGCGGCGCTTTTGAACTTTTCTCCTTTGCGCACCTTCTTGCGTCCGAATGACGGCTCTGAACCTTCAGCCGAATCATCGGTCATCACATCTGCGACGGCCTCTGCTACTACCGTTGCCGGTTCTTCACGGGGTCTATCCCCATTATCCGCTTCGTTCATAGAACCGGTCTTGACGGCGTCGACGGGCGGCCTCTCCGTAGGGCGAGAGGCTGGTCGGTGCCGATCACCGGACGGCTTTTCAGCCGATGCCGGTGGGCGGTCGGATTCTGAATAATCAATATGGGGAAAAGCCTCGCCGATTGGTTCGACGCGTGCAGGTGTTTGAGACTCTTCAGATGGCTCATTCGCCTTCTCGGGACCATTCGATTGAGCCTGTCGCTCGTTGTGTCTAAGAGCAGACAATTGGGCGCTGACTCGTTCCCGCTCGCGCTCGATAGTCTTCGGATGGAGTTCATGCGATGACGCCTCGGGCGTCGGCGCAGGCACTTTATCCACCGGAGCAGGCTGAGCCGCCGGGCGTTGTCTCCGTTGCCTCGGGTCGGGGCCGGATTCCGGTGAACGTTTTGGCCCCGGTTGTTTCTGACGATCTGCCGGGACTCTCTTGCGCCCGGAGGTTCGGGCAGCGGGGGCGGAGCGCTCCGGTCGTGACCCCATGGATGATCGGGAGGACGGCCTGGTGCGGCGCTCGGGCGTTTTTTCCGTTACCGGTTTGGAGGCGTCCTGATCAAAGCTTGATTTGTTGTTGCCCGACATGGCGAACGGTGAGGCTTGGTCTTGCTTTCCAGCTTGGGCCGGAATCCGATCGCGACCCTGGTTGCCTCGCTCACGCGGTTGACGTCCGTCCCGGCTGCCGCCACGACGTCTGTCTTCACCCTGATGCTGTCCACGTTCTCTACCCTCTCGCCCGTTGGCCGAGCGGCGGTCACGACCGCGCGAACCGTCACGCCTGTAACCGTCTCGGGTATCCCGCGTAACACTCCTCTGAGGGCGAACAAGGCTTTTCGAGGCAGCCACAGCGGCGGCTTTCATGCGCTGATCAACAAAGGCGGCTCCGACGGCATCACTCCACACATTGACCACGGCCCGACCACGATCGACCAACCAGTCTGCCGCGATTACAAGCCCCAGTCCGGCGTATGCCTCGGTCGGGAATCCGGCAATGTTGAACACTATGGCCGCTGTCAGTAGTGATGACCCCGGCAAACCAGCCGTGCCTATCGACACCGCCAGCGTGGCACCCAGTATCATCAGGGTCTGAAGAGCCGACAAGTCTACCCCGAACACCTGCGCCACAAACATGGCCACCACCACCCCGGTGATGGCGCTACCATCCAGATTCACCGTTGCCCCCAGGGGAATCACCAAAGCGGAGGCTCGGTTATCCACTCGCGCCTTGTCAACGACGCACTCATAAGTTACTGGAAGGGTGGCCAATGATGACCCGGTGCCCAAAGCAGTGCCGAAAGCTGGGAAGAACTTGGCGAAGTAGTCAATAGGTGATCGTTTGCAGAAAAACTTCAGTACCAGCGGGATCACTATCACACCATGAATCAGCAAAGCGCCAAACACGACAATCAGATAAGTACCCAACTGGGTGAAAGCAGCCGACCCGCTGATATCGGCAGCGGCCACCGCCTGACCCACCAGAAAAAACAGCCCCACCGGCGCTGCATAGAGCAAGTACGGGACCAGCTTTATCATGGCATCACGCAGCCCGCGGAAAAAGTCCACGATCACCCGTTGCTGGGCGCCCAGGGTTGACAGAACGAGGCCAAAGGCCATCGAAAAGAGTATGATGCCAAAAAAGTTGCCGCTCAGAGCGGCGCTGGTTAGGCTGGTAGGGATAAAGCGTCCGAAGACATCACCGGCGGTAATCTCACCAATCCGCGAAATCTGTTGCGGGACAAAACCCGCGCTCTGATCCACCCCCACGCCGGGGCCGATCAGACTGACCAAAAGCAATCCGATCCCCATAGCTATTACGGTGGTGCCCAGAAAATAAAATAACCCGACCCCAAGCGCGCCACCGGTACGACGAAACTGACCAATCGAGGCCACGCCGGCCACCAGGCCGGCAATAATCAACGGCAGAACGACCAAACGCAGGCCGTTCACAAACAATCCCCCGATAAAACCAAGAGAATTCATCAGCTCGGGCTTCATATACCCGGCCAAACCTCCCAACAGAGCCCCAAGCACGGTCATCGCTGCGACAACCCATCTAACTTTTTGTGTCATATCCTCTTACACCGCTGTTCTACCCGTTTCGCTTTTGTTCCCGGTCTTGTTATTGGAGCGAAATCGGGTCAATTTACACTACACTTTTCTCTGGCCTGACCTTTTCAGGCCCTTTCAAGCAACCTCATCATGCCGGGATTCTCGAAAGCCCTGTTCAAAGACGTCCGCCCCTGCCGCGCAAATCTGGACTTTCGTTGGGAGCCGCGCCTGCTTTGATCTTTCGCGACTCATTCAATGGTACTAATTGCCAGTACATACTATATCAGGATACAGAATTAGCCGGTTTGAGGCAAGGCCTTTCTGGGGCGGGGGCCTGACGCTTGTCGGACTCTGGGTGGATGACCTAAATCGCACACTCAGGCGCCGGGCCGCCGGTGAACATGAAATCGACCAGGTAGACCAAATCGGCAATATCGATCAGCCCGCCGGAACCGTCGACATCGGCGGTGGCCGGGACCTCAGGCGGAGGTCCGCCATTGAACATGTAATCCACCATGTATACCAGGTCTGAAATGTCGGGGCCAAGACCGTCGTTGTTAATGTCACCGGGAATGCAGACAACCAACGCCCCTGCAACTTGCATAGGTGTGACCGAGCCACGACTCGTGGTAAACAGCGCAGCGTACCCACCGTAGGACGTAATCGTAACCGGGTTGGTATCTCCAGTAACTCCGTTCGGACACGTAAAGTACAGACTGACTATAGCGCCGCTGTCCGGCGGCAGTTGGTATCCTTCGGTCGAGCGGAACCTATAGACGCCGCGTTTATTGGCCGGGCTGAGGTTAATCATGCCGCGACTGTCAAATGCCGTCGAGCGCAATCCGTAGGTTGAAGCAGAGTCAAACTGTACCTCAAGGGGACCGGCCCAGCTGAACGGCAGAACAATCTCCGAAGTCGGCAGAGTGTTGGTGGCATAAATATCAACGCGGCAAGATTGGCCAACCGCTGCCGTTACGATAGGTACGATGAGCGACTCCGCCTGCGCCCAGATAAGTTCTTGCTGAAGGTTGTAAAACTCGCCATCGGTAGCTTCGATAGTGAGAGTCACATCGAACAGGCCGGCTTGGTTGTAGGCATGGACAGGATTCTGCACATAGGCCGAGTTACCGTCACCAAAATCCCAATGCCACGAGAGAATCTCTTTGTGCGGGATACCACTAAAGTTGACCTGCAACGGCGAGGGTCCATCGGTGATGTCGGTCTCAATATCGGCTGTCTTGATCCAGCCCATTAAGAGATCGCGCGTCCAGCAGTGCATACGGGCGGCCTGCTGCTGAGTGAACGCAGAACGACAATGGCTTTGTCTGTAACTCATGTAGTTTTCCGGATCGCCGGGCGGCCAGGGAACTCCGCTACAGGGATCGGACCCCAGAATCATCCCGCACACTCCATACCAGGGAATAGTGGGAGGTGTATCGGAACAGAGGTCACCGACCGTGTCGCGACCCTCGGCTTGCGGCATTTCGTAGCAAGGACCACATTGGCTGACCTCGGTGGTGCCGTGGTGGGTGTGGTGAAGGCCCAGATTGTGGCCGACTTCATGGGTCAATGTGGAGTAATTGGTGGGTGGCATGTGGCGATAGTCCATGATAATCCCGCCGGCGTAAATCAGCGACCAACTGGACCATGGAAACGTCCCCATAGAGAACCAGCCCATACCCTCGATTCGCAGACGGCCAACACAGATGTTCAGGTAGTGATCGGGTTCGACGGCCGAGTAGTTCTTCATGGCGTTAATCTCGGCAAAGCTTTCCAGAATCGCAAAACCGGAATCGCAGACAAGGTCCCACTGACACTCGAACTGGATACCGTATGGAAGAAACTGTGCGTTCAGACTGTCGAACGCGTCCAGGAGGTCCTCTTCGGAGATGACCGGGTTGCTGCAATCCTCTTCGGCCGCTACGTGGAAGAAGGCGCGGATTGTCTGGACCGGCTGCCCTGGTTCAACCAGCCAGCTATCACGGATCAAGGGATCATCGCACACCCCTTCGGTGGGGCAGGCGGCTCGCATTTCACTGTCGCCGGTAAGTTGCCGGTACCGGGTGAACGTATGGCAGCCCAGATCGATGTCCTCCTGGTTGGTGGCTCCGTCCTGCTGGGCTATTGCCGAATGCGGTACGACTAATAGCAAAAGGACGCATGCTGCCACCATGATGATTTGGGCTATTGTGTTACCACTCGCTGCCTTGCTGCCGAACGTCCTGTAGGTCATGTTCAACTCCTTCGCTGGTGTGGCGGTCGATGTTTAATCAATGGGCAGTGCGAGGGGTTGTTGCGATGGTATAATCTACGTTTCTGTCCGTGTTTTAGCAATGCGATTGTGATGAGTAGCTCGTGTGTGGTGACCAGTTGGTCAAAGCCGCAGTAGTCAAGGAGCCTATCTCTTCGGGTTAAACACACCACAAATGGTATGCGACACCTAAAGATAGGTAGTGTGTGACCGATAAATAGAGGAGTAGCAAAAGGACATTGATATCTATGATGCCCAAGACGACTGACAAACACTTCGTTTCAGGAATGAGAGAACTTCCGGCGCTGCCGGAAAATCTGGCTGCGATTCTGAGGATTGCCGGTGACAAAACTGCCTCAGTGGCCGACTTGGCTGCTGTAATCAACTACGACTTCCCTACTTCGGCCAAAGTGCTGAACCTTGCGAATTCAGCATATTTTGGGCAAAGGCAGAAGATCGCCGACTCGGGCGAAATTGCCGCACGACTTGGGTGGAGTGGAATCCTTGGCCTGGTCTTACCCTCTGCAATTAGAGGCATAACGGATGATTGGTTAGGTGGTGTGGATCGCGATCGGTTTTGGCGACATTCGGTGGAAGTGGCCATCGCATCCAGGAGAATAGCACAAAAGTGTGGTTATCCGACACCCGACGAAGCTTACGTAGCCGGTCTCGTTCATGATATTGGAATCCTGTTGGTTGCTAAACGACATCAGGAGAACCGGTCCCAACTCCCTCACCCATCGGTCGAGTCCCCAGAAACCGAAGACGGCCTCGATGAAGGGCAACTCAAGACGCTCTATACCGAAGCCGGCCAGCATTTACTACTGTATTGGAATATGCCGGTATCCATTTGCCGGGCTGTCGGTGAGCATCAGAGTTCACAAGTACTTAACGGCTTCGACCACGATCCTGATTTGCAACTGGCCGCAATAGTAGCTCTGGCCAATCTAATGTCGAATTTCTCCGTGTTTCCGCGGAAAACTGAAACGGCGGATCGTGATCAGGACAAAGGTCCGCTATCCGTTTCCCTCGGACTGGACCCTACTGATCGAGAGCAGATTGAGTTGGCCTTGCCGTCGGTTCTCAAGCGTGAAGCAGAGATGCTCGAAATCGACGTTGGTCCCCCCGAGACCCTTAAGGAGGGGGCATACTGGGTCTTGTACAAGGGACTTCTAAACAAGGGCTTGGAACCGTCTGAGGCGCGAGCTGCGGCCGACGTACTAACGCAAGTACTAGTCGGCGATCAGATGGACAATGAAAGAGAAGTCTGGGAGGAATACGAACGTACCCTTACTCGATATATCGCCGGCAGGTTGCCAATTGTGCGAGATACGGAAATACCGGACGAAAAGTCGACAGACTTTCAGCCGGTATTGACACTCGACGAGTTGGTTGCCCGTTTGGAAGACATCGCCGACGATATGGACGGACTGCGAAGGTCCAAAGAGCGTTCCATTGATCTGTGCAACCAGATTCGGAAACGAATCGACGACGTGGAAACTGATACCGATCAAGATTCCGTAGGTTCTAAGGAGGAGGTATACAGGGTTGTTTGACTGGATACTTGAACGAATCGCCGACATCGTCTACCCGAAGTTGAAATCCCGACTGAAGGATCAGATTGAATTGGTACTAGGACCCACCTTGACGGAGCTGACCAGAATAAGCTCAAACGTCGAGGAGTGTCGTAACGACTTGAAACGTCTCGAAGACAGGCTGACAAACCTGGAACGGAAATTCGACTCACACGGTCCCTCTATGAATCAGATGCAGGATAAGATCCGCGGTGAAGTCAATGAAACCAGTAAAGAACAGCGGCGTTCTATCGAGCTTGTTCGCAAACAGGTCGAGCAGGTCGTCTCGGATCAGCGAACAATAAACGACAAATTCAGTGACAAGTTCCAGAATGTGAGTACGGTTTTGGGTAGAGTGGACGCGAACCTGAATAACCTCCTGAAGGACGATAAAGAGTTGCTGATTAGTCTCAACCTGATGCTGATCAAAGCCAACTCCACATTCCCCCAATTCTTCCGCGAGACGGCGGCGCTGGCCGAAGATAGAAAAAAGGTGATCGCTCTGTTGGAAAAACTGGATGGGGACTCATTGCTGGAATGAACTGTAATGGTCTCCGTTGAACATCGAGAGCAGTGACCGCGGTTTCTACCGCTTGTTATGTCACTGAGCCGCACACAGAACGACGGCCGACTGAAACGCTCTCAAAAGAAGGACCCTTCCTCTCCCCTGGGAAGCGCCTCGTTTAGTCTCACTTAACCATTGACATTCGCCATCGTGAACAAAAACGGCTTCGGCGACCATAGGGCGAGGCCGCCGAAGTCGGAATTGTTGGAAGATGCGATGAGTCTCCGCGAGAAGCTATCTCATCAGCACCATCTTTCTGGTAATAGCTACCGTGTCAGTCTTCAGACGATAGAAGTAGACACCGCTGGCCACGTGGTCGCCTTGTTGGTCACGGCTGTCCCACCGGATCGAATGCTCCCCGGCCTCCCGGGAATCATCCACCAGCGTGATCACCCGCTGTCCCACGATGTTGAACACTTCGAGTGTTACCTCGGTCGTCTGGGGTAGGTAGAAGTTGAACTCGGTGGTCGGGTTGAACGGGTTGGGGAAGTTGCCGATCAGAGTCGGTCGATCAAGCGCCGACGATGAACCCGGTTCCTCGCCCGGTCCCCCGGCGCGAATAACCACGCAGTCCACACCCTCGAAGGCGCTGCCGTCGGTCAACTCGCCTGAGAGCGTGAGGGGAATCACATCGCCGTTGCCCACCTCACCCAGCGCATCGATCACGGCACTCTTGTCGAACTTCAAAGTCAGATCGGTATAGCCGTCTGAGCCGATAGTGTTGCATTCGCACGGTTCGGCATCGTCAAGGTTGGGTGTGGCGACATCTTCGAAGCTCCAGCGATAGGCCGATACTCCGGCCAACGTCACCGTGGTCGGGTCGATCTCGGTCACATCCAGATCGGCGCTGCCTAAAACGGCCGCCGGAAGCAATGCCTTGGGTTTATCGAAACCGCCGGGCTGCACCTTGGACACTCCGGGCGTTATGGTGTCGGAATGGTGCGAGGTGACGCCGTGCGATTTGATATTCAGCGGGTTGGGGCACGAGAACGGTTTGATGTCGATTCCGATCTCCATGTATGGAGGTGGCATCTCCGGCAGCGTATCGATGATGGTATCGAAAAGAGCGCTGTCCGCCATAGTCATGTTTACGCCGTGACCGGCCAGAACCAAATAGCCCATAACGTCACCCGACTCCCACAGTGGCGGGTTGGAGTTCTGCAAAACCACCGGCACAGCACTTGAGTTGTCGTGGATGTAGACGACTCGTGGTGGCAGTACCAAGAGGTTCTCAGCCCGCACCAGAAGCGGGTCCTCGTTGGCAACAATCATACCGGCCCCCCAGGGGTTCGAGAGATTCTCGGGAATGTCGACTTCGACAAAAACGTTGAAAAAACTTTGACCCGGTAGCCCGTACAAGTTGCCGGGAACTGATTCGATCTCGCCGAAGCTTCTGGTCCGCGAGGGCGCATGAGTGCCCGCTCTGACAGCCGCGCCGCTCACATGTGTCATGTTCAAGGAGTGGATTTCTGTGTGAATCTCCTCAGTCCCTGCGGGACCTTGGAATCCTTCCGGTACTAGTGTGAAATCGTTGTCCCCAACGGTGATGTCGGCCTCTCCGGTCGGGACGCCGGTGGCGTCATCAGGATCGCCATGGTGGTGCATGTCGCTGCGACCGATGATCGTCCCCTCGTCTTCCAGGATAGGGCTGCGCAAGTTGTAGTTGGACGGGTCGTAGCCCAGATAATCGGCGAACAGCGAACGGAACTGTTGCTTCACCAGAACCACAAAAGTGCCCAGTGATGTTGTCGCATCGTCGCCTTTCTCAGGGAACGAAAGAAGCGGGCAGGGGTGGCCTTCGACGTTGAAGGAAATCGACACGAAGTCACTGCCATCTGTCGTTACCACATCAAGATCGCCGTCTCCGTCGAAGTCAGCCACGGCCACCCATGTTGGTGTTGTATTGCCGGTTGGGTATCGAGCACAGAGTTCGAATGTACCGTCCCCATTGTTGGCCATAACCCCATGGGCTCCCGGATTGTGACGTTCAGCGTAGAGAATATCCTGGTGGCCGCTTGCATGCAGGTCACAGGCCAGAAGGTGGTGAGTGCGTCGAGAGGGGTACAAGACGGTATAGGTCGAGAAAACGCCCAGGCCGTTATTGAGCATAACAGACTGTGTGTAACCTGTTGTTGCTGCGGAAACGAGGTCCATATGGCCGTCGTGGTTCAAATCTGCGGTTACGAGTCCCAGGATTCCACTTCCGTCGACCGGGTATTGAACGCGCGGACTAAACTCGCCTGTCCCATCATTCAAGAGAATCGCAACCTCACCGCTGCCGATGGTGGCCGCCAAATCCATGAAGCCGTCGCTGTTGAGGTCAGCGGTGACCACGCTGGTGGGGGTGCCATCAACCGAGTATGGAGTGAAAGGGCTAAGTCCGCCGTTGGCGTCGTTTAGCAGCACTGCCACATGGCCGCCGTCGTAGCAAGCGGTAGCCACGTCAAGATGACCGTCACCGTTGTAATCAGCGACCGCCGTGCCTCTGGGACTGCCGCCGACCGAGTGGAGCTCAGGCGGTGCGAACGTTCCATCACCATTGTTGTCCATAATGCATATCCCCGTCCACGGGTAATAGCCCGATACGACGATCAACTCCGAAAACCCGTCACCGTTGAGATCGGCGGCGCTCGACACCTCTACCATATTGCCGGCCTCGTATGGGACTCCCGGCCTGAAAGTGCCATCCCCGTTGTTTAGGTGCACGGACAAGTCGTTGGCGGTATTATGCTTGCGATTAATAACCAGTAAATCGGGATACCCGTCACCGTTGAGGTCGGCCGTAGAGACCGCATGGGAAGATGACTCCAGCAGAGGGTACGTATCGGTCCAAACAAGAGCACCTACGCCGGTTTCGACAACTACCGTGAAGGTCCACGAGAAGCTCGCGCTCAGCGGCACCCCCTGTGCGGTGACGCCCGTGGTCAATGTCACCGAAACCACTTCGCCAGGTTTGAAGTCAGTGTCCGGGTCGAACCAGGCGGTGCGGGTGCCGGCATCGTAGCCGTAGGTCCCGGTCTGAAGCCCGGTCGTTCGAGTATTAACCACGAAAGTGCCGCTGTTGATGGTTGCGGCGTCCATGTCGCTGTCGAAGGTCACCGATATGTCGCTGCTCGAAGCGACATTCGATGCGTTCTGCGTGGGCTGAACCGACACGATGTCGGGACCCTGCGCCAGAGCGCTCGCCGGCAGCATGGCCAGGGCGAAGACCACCCCGACCGCCACCACTCGATACAATTGTTGCATAACTCCTCCACGGTTGATACGCACACAGGTGCGCCTGAGCACTCCGCCGATCGGTGGGGTCAATCAGGATGTCTGGTTCAGCGGTTGATGCGTTAGTGCATCGGGAACATGATCAATGTACTCCAGTATACGACGCTGGGACAAACGCTGTCAAGCGAAATCCCGCTCGGGAAGGGCCTTTCTGCTGATCGGGCCGGCAAGTGAAAAACGATCAATACTACCTGAGAATCGCCTTGCTTTTTTGAGTTAAACTGTTATCATCGACGCTCAAAGAGGTATGGAGGAAACGAATGCCGAAGGTAATAGACAACACCCAGATCGGACCGCAGGTCTGGAAAATGAGAATCGAAGTCCCGCGCCTGGTGGCCAAAGCCAAAGCCGGACAATTTGTAATCCTGCGCGTCAACGAAAACGGCGAACGCGTACCAATGTCCATCGCCGGACTCGACAAAGAGAACGGACTCCTGACAGTAATCTACCAAGTAGTCGGCAAGACATCAGCCCTAATGACAACGGTGCCCGACTCAGGTGAAATCTCCGACTGTGTCGGACCGCTGGGTATCCCCTCGCATGTCGACAACTGGGGCACAGCCGTGCTGGTCGGTGGCGGCATAGGAATCGCACCGATCTACCCAATCGCCCAAGCCTACAAAGAAGCCGGCAACAAAGTACACACGATTATCGGCGCCCGCTCAAAAGACATCCTGTTCTACGAAGAAGAGCACTCAGCCGTTGCCGATGAGATGCATGTATGCACCGATGACGGTTCGGTCGGGCACCACGGTTTTGTCACCGACATCCTCAAGAACCTTCTGGACGGTGAGGAAAAGGTCGGCATGATCATGGCTATCGGTCCGGTTATCATGATGAAAGTAGTGGCCAATCTGACCCGCGACTACGAAGTGCCGACCTGGGTGTCGTTGAACCCGCTTATGATCGACGGCACCGGTATGTGCGGCGGCTGTCGTGTCTCGGTCGGCGATAAGACAAAGTTCGCTTGTGTCGATGGTCCCGATTTTGACGGTCACCTGGTGGACTTTGATCAGTTGACCAGCCGTCTGGGCGCTTACCGCGAACAAGAACAAGCTGCCATGAAAAGGTTCCTGGAAAACCCCGGCTGCAAGCTGGCCGAAGCGGTGGAGAAGTTTGCATACCCGAGTTAGAACTTACGAAGTTGAAGCAGACTGCATTTGAGTCTGCTCATTTAGCATAGACGGAGCAAGGTGTGACAGAGAATACAGAGAAGTTACCCCCGAAAGAACGGATGAAGATTCCCCGGCAATCGATGCCGGAGCAGGAACCCAACGTCCGCAATTCCAACTTCCAGGAAGTGCCGCTCGGTTTGACCGAAGAACAGGCGCTTTTGGAGGCGAACAGGTGCATCGAGTGCAAAAAAGCGCCGTGCATCCCTGGATGTCCGGTCGAGGTGGATATTCCCGGGTTTATCCGACTGGTCATGGACAAAGAGTACGCCGCAGCCGCTCGCAAGATCAAAGAGACCAACGCCCTCCCGGCCGTCTGCGGACGGGTCTGTCCGCAGGAAGAACAGTGCGAGATGGTGTGCACCCTTTCCAAGAAATTCAAACCGGTAGCAGTTGGATACCTTGAGAGATTCGTGGCGGACTACGAACGCGAGAACGATCTGGTCCAATTACCCGAAATCGCTCCGCCGACCGGCAAGAAAGTAGCTATCGTCGGCTCCGGACCGGCCGGACTGACAGTCGCCGGTGACCTGGTCAAGCTGGGCCACAAGATCACTGTCTTTGAGGCTCTGCACAAACCGGGCGGCGTGCTGGTCTATGGTATCCCGGAGTTCCGGCTGCCCAAACATATCGTCCAGGCGGAGTGTGACGTTCTGGCCGAGATGGGCGTGGAGTTTCAGAACTCGACCGTGGTCGGCAAGATGGATACAATCGATGAACTCTTCGAGATGGGCTATGATTCGGTTTTCATCGGCACCGGCGCCGGGCTGCCGAATTTCATGGGCGTTCCCGGCGAGAACCTGATCGGTATCTACTCGGCCAATGAGTATCTGACCCGTTCCAATCTGATGCGCGCTTATGATTTTCCGAACAACGACACGCCGATTATCGAAGGTAAGAATATCGCCGTCCTCGGTGGTGGCAACACCGCCATGGACGCCGTGCGCACGGGACTCCGACTGGGTGCGGACAACGCCTATATCGTTTACCGTCGGTCCGAAGCTGAGATGCCTGCCCGCGCCGAAGAGATTCATCATGCTATGGATGAAGGGGTGCAGTTTCATTTGCTGACGACACCGATAAAGTTCAATGGCAACGGCGACGGTAAAGTCACCTCGATGGAATGCATGCAGATGGAACTGGGCGAACCGGACGACTCGGGACGACGCCGTCCGGTGCCGATCGAAGGTTCTAATTTCATCATGGAGGTCGACCTGGTGGTGGTGGCTATCGGCAACTCTTCCAACCCGCTGATCCCGCAAACAACGCCCGGTCTGGACACCAATCGCTGGGGAAATATCACGGTCGATGAAGAGACTATGGAGACTTCGCGCAAAGGCGTGTTTGCCGGTGGCGATATCGTGACCGGTGGCGCTACCGTGATACTGGCCGCCGGCGCAGGCAAAAAAGCGGCCCGCGCCATGCATGCCTTTATGATGAACGAGGTGGCCAGCCAAGTTTGACGACGACGACAGTCAGGAACCGGCACCTGTGTCCCGGCGTTTCCCTGATTAGAACTGTCTGAATAAATAACCGGAGGTGAGATGAAATTCGATTCAGTTGAACAGATACTGACTTTTGCAATCGGAAAAGAACAGGAAGCCGCAGATTTTTATACCGACCTGGCCGGAAAGATGGAAGGCAAACAGATGCGCGAAGCTTTCCTTGAGTTTGCCGCCGAAGAACTTGGTCACAAGAAAAAACTGGAAGCCGTTGTCGAAGGTAAAGTACTGCTTAGCTCCGAAGAAAGAGTGGTCGATCTCAAGATAGGTGAGAGTCTGACCGAAGTCGATGCCAAACCGGACATGGGTTTTCAGGAAGCGTTGATGGTAGCCATTCAAAACGAAACCAACGCCTACACGCTCTACAAGAATCTGGCCGTGGCCACCGACGATTCCGGATTGAAGGATCTTTTCCTGGGACTGGCTCAGGAAGAGGCCAAGCACAAACTTCGCTTCGAAGTGGAGTACGACGATTTCGTCCACCAGGAAAACTAACAGATAAATCTGTTTTTGCCCGCTTCGCGGGCGTTGCTACCGACATACAGCCGCCTCAATTTGGGGCGGCTGTTTTTTTTGGGGGCAATGGCCATCTCGGTCTGTCGGGTGGCCGTCTCAAACCTTGTTTGGGACGGTGGAACATGCTTCGACTCCGCTCAGCATGACGTGGAGACGTTCTCAATAGCGTTGTGATGGGTGAGTCTTCAGACTCGCCTATGTCATGTACCGGAGACAGCCACCTGTCCGACGCATCAAACATTAAGCCGTCCGGCGCCGGGTAACGGGCAAGATGAGAATGCCGCGTCGTCCCCCGCCGTAGGCGGAGGACTCCTCGCAACGACGGAGCTACCATGGTGTTGGCGCGCGAAGCGCGAACGACCCATTTATGGGCTTGACTATCCGACGTGGAAGACAATTGACCCTGCCGGAGCTTTAGATTATCTTGCCCGCATGTCTTTAGATAGTGTGATTGGCATGAATCAGGGTGGGACCCGCTTACCCCTTTCCACCTCCGGAATGGTCGCCGTTACAATCGTGTTGTTGCTCCCTTCTATCGCCCTGTTACTGGCGGGCAAGACACTCCTGGCGCTGGCGCCGATTGCCGCTGCGACATGTGTGATAATAGTGTCGCACCCCAGGTTGGCTGTGTATCAGTATGTGTTTGCGATCTTCATTCAATGGGTCTTGGTCGATTCGATTCCCTTGTTACTCACCGATGTCGCCGCGGCCCTGGTGATACTGGCCGCCACCCTGGACCTGCTGGTCGACCATCGCCTCCCCTTGCGATTCCCGCGCCTGACTCTTAATTTTGCGGTGCTCATTGCCGCAGTTTTTGTTGCCGGAATGGTGGGCAGCAATCCGACAATCTCGCTAAGAGTGCTGGCCCGCCTGACCTTTCTCATGCTCTCATTTCTATCGATCTACCGACTGGCCGGTAAGAGCAGGATTGACACGCTGGTCAGGGTCTTTTTCTGGGTCTGTGTCGGCCATGCTCTCATCGTGCTGGGTGGGTTTATAGCTACCGGTGGTGGCGAGCGCAGTTGGGGCTTCTCACCCATGACTTTCAACGCGCTGGCCATGATGACTCTTCCGGTAGCGACCAGTCTGTATCTGTGGCACAGAAAAAGTGGAGCCGTTTGGTACCTGCTGGGCACTGCCGTTGTCCTGGGGGGGCTGATTTCGACGCAGTCTCGATTCTCCATAATCTTCGCCCTGATCATGTCACTACTGGTAGTGATATTGTCCTGGCGGTATCATCGACGCCTTAGGGCAGAAAACAGACAGTCCGGGTTTGCCATGGAACAGGTCAGAGTAAGCTTGAGATGTCGGTGGCTGGTCATCGGCGCTGCCGGCCTGACATTGGCCGTTATCGGTCTGAATCCGGGTATGCTGCAAGGTGTTGTCGATCGTTTCACAGTCGTGCTTGAATCCCCGACCGGTTCGACGGTTTTTCTTCGCTTGACCTTATGGAGTTTTGCCTTGAAGGCCTTCCTGAGTGATCCGCTGACCGGAATAGGTCCCGGCTGTTTCCGCAGCATCCACCATATCCTTCCGACACTAAGTCTCTCGGAGGTTGGACCCTGGGTTCGCGGACTATCGGCCCACAATTTGTTCTTGCACTATCTGGCTGAAGCCGGTTTGATCGGTGGGATTTCTCTGGCTGCGCTGATGATTAATCAGTTTCGTCTCAGTCGCCGAATCTGGTCATCGCAGGTTGAACTGCAAAACCGTGCCTGCACCCTGGCCTTGTACGCCACCGGGACTCTCTTTGTGGTCACCACCTTCCTGGAGACCGGATGGCTTTGGGGGCAGGGCGGTTACGCCTTCGCGTTTTTCGTCGCCATGATCGCGCGACAACACAGCCGCAAGGTCAATGCCGAGGCCGGGGATTAGTCGGTGGTCGGCTCTGATGTCTTGTTAGCTCTACAAAAAGCTTGACCTGTAACTCCATTTCTGCTATACTGATAAGGAATGATAAGGACCGCCGTACACATTGCAGGAGGGTCCAATCTAATGCAACATCATCAACTATCGAACTCGATCCACCGTACAACGGTCGGGTCTCTGGCAATTGTAATTGCGCTTTCGGCCATGCCGCTGGGTGTGCTGCACGCTGCTGTCGATGGTGTCATCATCCAACCTGAGTACCCCGACTCGGATGAATCCATTTCGATCATGGCCCATGGATGGTTTCCCGAGAGTTGCTGGGAGATAGACGGGTCATATTTTTCGCAAACGGACAAAACCATCCACTACTACATCAACGGGTATCCCAATTGGTGGGGCGGATGTTTTTTCATAGTAATCCCCTACAGCCACACCCGCATTCTCGACCCGCTGCCGATGGGCAGCTACACACTAATCGTCCATGATGGAACAGGCCACTCCATGGATACGGTTTTCCACGTCACCCCCTGGCTCTGTTGCGAAGGCATCCGCGGCAACATAGACAGTGAACCCGGTGGAAATCTGATCGGCGACCTTGTCTATCTGGTCGACTTCATGTTCAACGATGGTCCCCCCCCACTGTGCTTGACGGAAGCTGACCTGAACGGGGACGGTCCCATCGACATCGCCGACCTGGTGCTTCTGGTTGACTTCATGTTCACGGGCGGACCGGCGCCCGAGGAGTGTCCCCAGTGAAAAAGAATACGAGGCTCCCGGACGGCTATAGGATGGTCCTTTGTACGATGTTGGTAGTGGCCCTGGCGGCCGTGCCTGTTAGCACATCGTATGCGAGAGTCTGGTCGGTCGATGTCAGCCCAAGCTGGCCGGATACCAACGACGTTGTCACCATCCATATCTATGGATGGTACCCGAATTCATGTTGGACTCCTACGGGTACTTCTTTTAATCAGGTCGGCAATACTTTCTATTACAACTCCACCGGCTATTTCAGTGGTGGTCCGATCTGTCTTGATATCATTTTCGAATATGGCGGTGATATCGAGGTGGGTCCCCTTGCGGCCGGCACCTATACGGTGGAAGTCAGTGATGGAACGGGTGACTTCAAGTCCACAATGTTCACCGTGGGTGTCGACGTCAGCTGTTGTACGGGCATCCGAGGTAATGTAGATGGTGAACCGGGAGACAATCAGATCACAGACCTGGTGCATCTGGTCGACTGGATGTTCGCTGGGGGTGTGGCGCCCGATTGTATGGTCGAAGTCGACCTGAACGATGACGGCCAGACGGATATCGCCGATCTTGTCCACTTGGTAGATTATATGTTCAATGGAGGCAGCGCGCCCGCGGACTGTCCGTAAGATGCAAACGAGAGAAGGCACAAGATGACCAAGACATCTTTGTTCGTCAGCGCTCTGTTGCTGCTACCGGTGACGGCCATCTCGCAAGACATGTGTGCCGTCAGCCTGGACCATGTGACGGGTGCAAACGGCGGTCAGATCCCCATCTCGAATCAGGAAGTTACTTTCAGCATCCGGATCACCAATCTCAGCCAGACAAGTGGGGTGAAGGGGCTCACAAACGGATTCGAGCTATCGGGTAGCGACCCGGCCGTGAATTGGAATGTTACAGACACAGGAGCCTTGCAGTTTGTGCGTGACATCTTCGATCTGGTTTTTGGGTATTCCATGGTCAATGTGGATGGATTCGGGGCCGACACCATCGGGATTGGCGGTAGTATCATGCTGGGCGCACCGCTGCCAAGGGGGTACTCGGACACAGCCTACTGGTTTTCCATCGTTGTTAACGATCCGGCCGCAGTCGGCCATCAGCTATGCCTTGACTCCTGCTACTATCCACCTAACGGCACCTGGATGTGGGCGTATGGATCATCGGTGGGCAGTTTCGCGCCACTTTGGGACGGGCCGCACTGTTTTGAGATTGCGTCGTGCTGCCAGGGTATGCGTGGCAACATCGATTGTGATCCGTCAGGTGAAATCACCATCTCCGATTTGATCTATCTTGTCACCTACATGTTCTCAGACGGCCCGGCGCCGATCGACATGGCCACAGCCGACTTCGGCGACGACGGCTCAGCCGACATCACAGACTTGATTTACATCGTTGAATACATGTTCCGCGACGGACCCGCCCCGCCGGCCTGTCCGGAATAGCATGGAGAGGAAGATGACAAAAATCGTTATCGTATGCATCGTCGGGCTTTTGCTGACGGCTTCGCCGTCGGTCTCACAGGAACAATGCGCTATAGGTCTGGACCATGTCGATGGTCTCTTTCCCGGTAATCGGATTCCGATTTCCGATAACGGAGTCACGTTTTGGATTCGTCTCACCAACTTTGATGTGAGTAACAAGGTCATTGGTATCACCAATGGATTCGAGATATCCGGAAGCGACCCGTCGGTTACATGGAATGTAACGGATTACGGAAACGACCCGGCTTTCGAGTGGATGTTTTCTCTGATATGGGAAATCAGAACCGGTAGTCTGGACGGCTCAGGCGCCGACACCCTGGGATTTGGCGGCAGCGCTATGTTGGACCCTGGTATGCCTCCCGGTTGGGACGAGGTCGGCTACTGGATCCGCCTTAGTGTGACTGACCCCAGTAGCGTCGGTCATCAGATTTGCCTCGACTCCTGCTGGTATCCACCGGCGGGCCGTTGGATATGGTCTTATGGTCAATCCCCCGGTGTGTTCCCACCATCCTGGGACGGTCCGCACTGTTTCGAGATCGCTCCTTGTTGCGACGGCATCCGAGGAAACATCGACAACGATCCCGGCAATGAGATCACTATCTCCGATCTCGTATACCTGGTCAGTTATATGTTCGGCGGCGGACCCGCGCCATACTGCATGGAGCAGGCCGACTTAGGCGACGATGGTTCAGCCGATATCACCGACTTGATATACATCGTTGAATACATGTTTCGCGACGGACCACCACCCCCGGCCTGCCCGTAGGGAGAATAGAAAGGACAATGATCAAAACTACCATCCTGTTGACCGCCGTCCTTCTGCTGATAGTTGCACCCGCTTCCGCCCAGGAAGAGTGCGCTGTAAGTCTGGACCATGTCGATGGACTCGTTGGCGGAGCCATTCCAGTCAGTTCGGATACTATCACTTACTGGATACGACTCACCAACAACCTAGTTGTCAAGGTTAAAGCAATGACCAACGGCTTCGAGATCTCCGGTAGCGATCCGGCCGTGAGTTGGAACGTTGTTGAATATGATGGCCACCCGTGGATGTCTGATTTCTTCGATCCCTGGGGAATGTACCCCTTTAGCGTGGACGGTACAGGGGCGGACACGATAGGCTACGCTGGATCAGTTGTTGTGGCCATCGGCATGCCGGCGCTGTGGGACGAAGTCAGTCTCTGGATAAAGTTAACTGTCACCGATCCGCAAAGTGCCGGGCATCAACTCTGCCTGGACTCATGTTACTTTCCACCGTGGGGAGATTGGATGTGGTATTACGGGTCAGCCATAGGCAGTTTTGAGCCCGATTGGGACGGGCCGCATTGTTATGACATTTACAGCTGTTGCGAAGGCATGCGCGGCAACATCGATTGCGATCCGACCGGGGAGATTACTGTTTCTGATCTGGTCTATCTGGTCTCATTCATGTTCTCAGGCGGTCCGGCACCATTAGACATGGCCACGGCAGATTTCGGCGACGATGGTTCAGCCGATATCACAGACTTGATTTATATCGTTGAATACATGTTCCGCGACGGCCCGCCACCGCCGGCTTGTCCGTGAAGAGCATAGAGAGCGAGGACAAAGATGAAAACTACTATTGTATGCACAGCTGTTCTTTTGCTGCTGACCGTACCAGCGATTGCACAATCGAATGGATCGTCCGTCACCCTGGATCAGGCTGACGGGCTAGTCAATGGAAACATCCAGGTCGGCTCCGGAAGCGTGACATTCAACCTGAGTTGCATGAATGGCGATGGGGCAAATAAGGTCCGGGGTATTCACAATGGGTTTCGAATCTATGGGTCTGATTCGTCGGTCACTTGGGATGGGATGCTGGCCGGCTGGCACTTCAATCCCTGGGAACTCTGGGACACATACGGGATTTGGGGACCAACCAATCACCTGGTCGGCGCCGACACAGTTGGATTCTACAGCTCCGTTTTGGTCGGTCCGGGAATGCCACCGGGGTATGCGGGTCCATTCATCTGGATTTCGGTGGCGCTGAGCGATTCGGCCAGTGTCGGAGGCACACTCTGCCTCGATTCGTCTTGGTTTCCCCCCGACGGTAGTTGGATCTGGGCCTATGGATCGACGATCGGTAGCTTTGCCCCGTCCTGGGACGGACCGCACTGCTGGCCTATCGTTGGTTCATGTTGCCAGGGTATACGCGGGAATGTCAATGGTGATCTCGCTGAACAAATCGATATAGCCGATCTGGTCTACTTGGTTGATTGGATGTTCTCCGGTGGCCCGGCTCCCCTTTGTGATGAAGAAGCCGATCTGAACGGTGACGACGGTGTCGACATCGGCGATCTGGTTTACTTCGTGGATTTCATGTTTGACGGCGGACCGGCGCCATCTGTATGTCCGTAGTTACGGGAAGGAAGACAAAGATGAAAACAGCTTTCGTATGCGCAGCCGTTCTTTTACTAATGACCGTACCGGCGATGGCGCAAGGGAATGGGTCGTCGGTCACCCTGGACGAAGTCGAAGGATTGGTCAATGGAAATATCGAGGTCGGCGCCGGAACTGTGTCATTCCACTTCGGCTTCACCAACGGTGATGGGGCGAACAAGGCCAAGGGGATAACCAACGGCTTCGAGCTTTACGGCAGTGATTCGTCGGTCACTTGGGATCTCGTGAGCTATGGGGACGAATTCTCTTGGGGACCCTGGGAAGGTGATATATTTTTCTTTACATCGCCCTATTGGCACGGTGTCGGTTCCGACACGATTGGGTTTGGAGCGAGCGTCATGCTGGGAATGGGTCTTCCGCCGGCCTACAGTGGCCCGGCTTTGTTTTTTGAGTTTCAGTTTGCCGACACGGCGAGCATTGGAGGGACATTCTGCATCGACTCGTGCTACTTTCCACCCAACGGAACCTGGATGTGGGCTTATGGATCAACAGTGGGCTCCTTCCCGCCGGCTTGGGGAGGGCCGCACTGCTATGACGTGGTCACCGATTACGACGCCGACGGTGACGGAATAGTGGAGCCGGACGACAACTGCCCTTGGGTGTTTAACCCCGATCAACTGGACGGCGATGCCGACGGGGCCGGGGACATGTGCGACAATTGTATTGCACACGTCAATCCGGATCAGTCCGACCTCGACGCCGACGGGCTTGGGGACCTGTGTGACGAATGTCCCGAAGATGCAGAGGATGACTTCGATAGCGATGGGATTTGTGGAGACATCGATAACTGTCCGCACAATCCCAATCCGGATCAGGTCGATGACGACCAGAACGGCATTGGTGATGTATGTCAGCCCGGATGCTGCCTGAATCGCGGTGATGTCGACCGGAGCGGTGGACCTTCGCCTTTGGACATCGCCGATCTCGTTTACATGGCCGACTTCCAGTTTGGTGGTGGACCCTGGCCGCCCTGCATGGAAGAGGCCGACATCGACGGTAGCGGTGCCCATGTCATTGACATTACCGACCTGATCTGGTTGATGGAATACATGTTTGACGGTGGTCTGTCGCCGGCGGAGTGTCCTTAACCAAGAGAGAAGACAGAGATGAAGACAGCTACTGCATGCACAGCCGTTCTTTTACTAATGACCGTACCGGCGATGGCGCAAGGGAATGGGTCGTCGGTCACCTTGGACCAGGTTGAGGGGCTGGTCGATGGAAATATCATGGTAGGGTCTGGAGTCGTTATCTTCCATTTCGGCTTCACCAACGGGGACGGGGCGAACAAGGCCAAGAGCGTTACTAATGGCTTCGAATTCTCCGGTAGTGATTCCTCGGTCACCTGGGAATTGGATTTCTGGACCGAGTTTGCCTGGGGTCCTGATCCGGGGAACATCATTTTTTTTGCACCACCCCACTATTGGCACGGTGTCGGCTCTGACACGATTGGGTTCAGACTGAGCGTTGTTATGTTGGGGCCGGGTCTTCCGCCGGGCTACAGTGGTCCAGCTTTGGCTTTTTCTGCTGAGTTGACCGACACAGCGAGCGCTGGAGGGACCTTTTGCATCGACTCTGCATGGTTTCCACCCGACGGTAGTTGGATTTGGGCTTATGGATCGACGGTTGGCTCCTTTCCGCCGAGCTGGCAAGGACCGCACTGTTGGCCCATCATCGGCCAATGCTGCCTTGGACTACGCGGCAATGTCGACGGCAGTGCTGATGATCTGCTTGACATCGCCGACCTGGTGTACCTGGCCGACTACCAGTTCGGGGGTGGCCCGGCACCGCCCTGTATGGAAGAGGCCGACATTGACGGCAGCGGCGCCGAAGTCATTGACATTACCGACTTGGTTTGGATGATGGAGTTTATGTTTGATGGAGGATTGTCGCCGGCTGCTTGTCCGTAACAGAGTTGCGGAGGTGTGAGAAGTGACCAAGGCAATAGTCATATGCGTGCTTTTGTCGGCAATGTCGGCCGGACCGGCGACAGCTGAAGAAATGTGCGCGATCAGTGTCGATCACGTCGATGGGCTGGTTAACGGGATGTTACCAATCCTGGAGCAAGGCATTACCTATCAAATCCGTCTCACCAACTACCATGCCGAATGGGTCGCAGCGGCTACCAATGGGTTTGAGATTTCGGGCTCTAATCCGTCTGTCACCTGGGAGGTTCACGGGTGGGGAGTTTATTGGAATCCCCCCGATGAATACTTCAATCTGTTCTTCGAGATGCCAGGTTTCAGCGTCGACGGCCAGGGCGCCGACACCATCGGGTTCGGCGGTTCCAAGATGAACACCGGTGGTTTGCCGCCCGGGTATGACTCGATCTCCTACTGGATTGAAGTCGCTATCACCGATCCCATGGCCGACGGACACCTACTCTGTCTTGATTCCTGTTTCTATCCACCCAATGCCACTTGGCGCTGGTCTTACGGATTTCCTGACTACAATGTTCCCCCCATCTGGGACGGGCCGCACTGTTTTGAGATCGTATCATGTTGTCAGGACTTGCCGGGCAATGTTGACTTTGATCCCGAGGACCATTGGAACATCTCCGACCTGATTTACTTAGTCGAGTTCATGTTTGAAGGAGGTCTGGCGCCACCGTGTCCTGCCGAGGCGGATTTCTATCCGGACGGGACAATCGATATCTCCGATTTGGTGGCAATGATCGACTACATGTTTACCGATCAATACCCAGCGGCCTGTCCGTAATCGATCCAACCAGAGTTGAACTCTGTCGGCAATGGCGGGTTCACGCCACGGCGCGCAGGCGAAAACGGACCCGCCCTACTCGTTGGACCATCATGCATGGCATAAAAAGAACCCGCTTCCAAAAGGAAACGGGTTCAAAAGGAATTGTATTCAAGTCCTATTTCATCCGTGGGAAATCTACTTTCTGCGACGGATGGTGCGACGAGCTTTGCTCTTGCGAGCAGGCTTACGCTTGGTGCTGGCGCGCCAGCTCTTGGTCCGGGTGGTACCGCGCTTGGCAACCTTACGACGAGCCGGCTTCCACGTTGAACGGGAGGTCGGTTTGCGGAAGGCGTTGGCAGCGCCACGATTACCTCTCCATACGGAGGGGTTGGACTTCTTGATGTTCAGGTCGACCGCTTTGTAGCGGACAGAGTACACTGTGCGACCCAGCTGACGAGCGATCCAGGTCGTCTCATAGTTACGATAGAACTTGCGCATGAACGCAATTTCTTCACGCATCCACGGACGGGCCACTTTATGACCCATGGTGCGACGATGACTGGACGTGCGTCGCGAGGTGTGTGAGCGTTTCCGCATAGCCATACTCTACTCCTTGTTTGAACGGTTACAGTGTGCGAACAAGACCCATGGCTGGAGTTTTGTTCGCAGTTCTTACTTTCGATACTTGCCATTCTCATCGGCCACATTCCAAAATCCTTTAGCACCAATCGCTTAGTATTAAGGCAATTGAATAGAAAAACTGCCCATCTATCCACGTTCAATGAATATGATTCTCTGGTCGGGCGAATTCCCCCAAAGGCCAACGCGAACTCCCCAGACAATTCCAGAAACTGCCGTAACCTCTTTTCTTGCGATAAGTTACATCGACTCAAGACCGGTCGATCTGTACACCATTTGCACAGATCGCAGCCTGAATCCACCCATTCGGCAATGCCCGAAGAGAACGAGTCAGAAAGTCCCGTGCTGGATAACCGCAGAAGCGCACACTGTTTTTAATTGATCGGCTTGACTTGTCACGGTAGGTTTCATCAAGCAAACAACAAGGATGAGTTAAATGACGCGCGAGTACCTGTCGGTTGCTGTGTTCTTTTTGGTCGCTGCTATCTTCTTCTATTTGTTCTACCGGATCATTATCCCGTTTTTCGTCCCCATCTGTTGGGCGGCGGTCTTTGCCATTCTGTTCTTCCCGGTCTACGAGTGGATACTTGGCCGTGTGAAGTCACCCGGGCTGACTTCGGCTTTGCTATGCACAATGATCGTTTTGTTGATCATTGGGCCGATCACTTATCTGTTCGTGGCCGTCGTCGGCGAAGCAGCAACCGCGGTAACAAAAGTGAACGAGTTGTACAAAAGCGGCCAATTGGATAGCTTGCTCTCTTTCGACCTGCCTTGGGTCAATACCTTGCGCGAGGAGTTGTCGGGTTACTTCGACATGTCAAAAGTAGACCTGGATGAAATCGCACGTGACGCCATTAACAATGTCAGCGGGATACTCCTCAACCAGACCAGTTGGCTGGTGGCCAACGGCACCAAAGCGGTGTTCTACTTTGCACTGATGATTTTCACCATGTACTACTTCTTCACGGATGGTGTGAAACTGGTCGCCAAGATCAAAAAGCTGATGCCGCTGAAAGCAAAGCGAGTCGAGAGCACGGTTCGAAACCTCCGCGAAGTGATTCAGGCCACCATGTACGGGGGGGTCGTGGTTGCTCTTTTGCAGGGATTTCTGGGCGGTGTATTGTTTGCCGTGGCCGGTATCTCATCGCCCATTTTTTGGGGCGCAATAATGGCCTTTTTGGCTATCATTCCATTCGTGGGCGCCTCTATTGTCTATGTACCGGCCGGGGTAATCCTGATATTCGGTGGCTCTTATATCAAAGGGATCATAGTAATCGCAGTAGGTTTGCTGATCAGTCAGACCGACAATGTGGTCAGACCGTGGATGATCTCCGGTCGCACCGAGATGCATCCTCTAATGTTGTTTTTCAGTATCATGGGGGGGATCGCGCTGTTTGGACTCCTGGGCCTGGTGATGGGTCCCATTATCGCGGCCGTGTTCGTTACTCTCATTAAAGTCGTTGAACAACGCCTGCACGCCGATGACCACACCGAAGGTGGCTCAGGCGGGGCGCACCTGGTCAGCGAATGAACCCTTACCCAACTGCCTTGTCACTTTAGCGCTTTACAACCTCCACCAACCGGCCTACCTTTACCGCACAACAGCATCCGATTTTCCTTTTCAGGAGTGAAGTAATGAGATTGAGAGAAAACTGTATTCTGACGTTTGTGATGGCCGCCCTTACAGTCGCGAATCCTGCCCCGGAAACGGCTTCAGCCGACCCTTACGGCAACATGAAAGCCGACACCAGTTCACTATTGAGAGGGGATACCTTCGACTCGAGCATCCCTAAACCGAATGATCACCTGACCCATCCCGTCGGCGCCCGACCGGCCAGGTATCATGAGATCACCGGTTACTTTCAATTGTTGGCTCAGCAGTCCGACCGGGTACGTTTGGATGTTCATGACCGGACGCATGAAGGCCGCGATCTGTATCATCTGGTCATCTCGTCGGCTGAGAATCTCGCCCACCTTGATGAGATCAGCTCAACACTCAAAGCCATTTCCATGGGTGAGGGCACCTTTGAAGTCGACGCTTTTGAAAATCAGGTCGTGTGCGCCTGGATGGGTTATGGTATCCACGGAGATGAAACCTCGGGTCCGGATGCTGCCGTGCAACTGGCTTATCAACTGGCTGCCGGGCAGGATGAGGCTACGATGAAAATCCTCGACCGGGTGATTGTAATCATAGACGCCATGCAAAACCCCGATGGTCGTGAACGCTTCCTGTCGATGTTGACATCGTATGGCAGCAGTACGCCCAATTTCAATCCGCGGTCGCTGCAACACAACGGTGTCTGGCCGTGGGGACGAGGCAACCACTACCTTTTCGATCTCAACCGAGACTGGATACTGGTAACTCAACCCGAGTCACGAGGTAAACTCGCAACTGTTTTGAAATACTCGCCCCAATTGGTCGTTGACGGTCATGAGATGGGTGCAAACGCCACCTATCTTTTCGATCCACCGCGCGAACCTATCCATTACAATACCGCCGACAATGTCAGAAAGTGGTGGAGAATTTTCGCAGGCGACCTGGCCACAGCCTTTGACCAGCACGGCTGGCCATACTATATCGAAGACTGGCACGATCAATGGTATCCCGGCTATGGTTCATCCTGGGCAACTTTTTCAGGCGGTGTCTGCATGTTGTACGAGCAGGCGCAGGTCGGATTCGGCGCCATCAAACAGCGCGATGGATACCACTTGACCTATCATGAGGCGGTCAACCATCAGTTAACCTCGTCGGTGACCAACCTCACCACCTTGGCCGACAATCACAGTCAGATATTGACCGATTACCACCAAACCCGGATAGCCATCACTGAACAGGGACAAAAGAGCAGACTGACATACGTAATCCCGCCCGACGACGATGTCCGGAAAACGAATCGGTTTGTGTCGGCCTTGTTGTCACAAGGAATCAAGGTGGAACGTTCCACCGAGTCGTTCAGCCTGACCGGCGCCAAAGGTGTGTACGGTTCACATAAAGATAAACAACTGTTCCCCGCCGGGACCTACATTGTGCGAACGGCGCAGCCGATGGGTGGGTTGGCCAACGCGATTCTCGAATTCGATCCACATCTGGACCAGACCTTTCTCAACGAGGAACGAAAAGAACTCGAAAAACACGGTGAGACCCGAATGTACGAAGTCTCTACATGGTCCTTGCCGTTGGCTTTTGATCTGGAAGCGTGGTCCACAACCGCTCCGCTGAAGGTGGCTACGGAACTGACAGAAAAAGTGGCCTCGCCACCGGTGGGTGTGGTTGTCAATCCCGACGCACAGTTTGGTTTTATAGTTCCGATGACCGGCGAACGGACACGTCGACTTCTGGTTCGTCTGTTCGATGAGCAACTGATTGTGTACGCATCGGAGAAACCGTTCGAAATAGATGAGACAAAGTATAAGTCCGGAACGTTGGTACTGCGCCGACGCGGCAACCCGGAAAACCTGCCTGAGATACTGAACCGTCTGGCCGCCCAAACAGGCGCCATGATATTGGGTGTCAATACCGGTCGCACGAGTAAAGGGTCCTGGCTGGGTGCGACAACTTTTCGCCTGTTGGCCCGACCGAAAGTCGGAATCCTGACCGGCAACGGCATCAACTTCTATTCGTTCGGAACCCTATGGCACACCCTGGATCAGGAACTCGGCATTGATCACTCCGTTATCGATGTCGCCACCCTGACGCAAACCGACCTGTCCGGATACAACCTGATAGTTCTGCCTTCAAGCTGGGGTCGCGGATTACATCGGCAGCTCGGTAAGCAGGGTGCGGATGCCTTGAACGGATGGATGAACTCAGGCGGCACTTTGATCTGCACCGGTGGAGCGGCAGCCTGGGCCGCCGACACGGCCATCGGTTTGTCGGGCGCGCGCATGCGACGGCAGGTGCTGGATCAATTACCGCAGTTTGTCGTCGACCTCCAACGTCAGACCGCTGCCGAGGCGCCCCAGGTAGACACTATGGCCTTGTGGCATCCGGACAAAGTTGCTCCCGAGGAAACAAAGGCCGAGGATAAAGGCGCACCGTCTATGGATCAAAAGATGCGTGAGGACCACGACCAGTGGGTCAGAAGATTCCGTCCGCGCGGCGTCTACCTGCGCGGCGTGGTCGACACTGAAGACTGGTTGGCCTTCGGTGTGAACGAGAAACTGCCGGTGTTGGTCTCCACCGATGTTGCCTTGATGACAGGATCATCGGTAACCACGCCGGTCCGCTACGCTGCGGCCGGTGATGTGCGCCTATCAGGTTTGCTGTGGCCGGAAGCGCGCCAGCGTTGGGCTTCCACGGCCTGGGCAACTCGCGAAACCAAAGGCAAAGGCCAGTTGATAATGTTTGCCACCGATCCGAACTTCCGAGCCTACAACTGGGGCACCCGCGCCCTGTTTGTCAATGCCGTGCTGTACGGACCGGGGATGGGAAGTCGGACGGAACCATATCGGCGGTGACTTGATCTTAACTGAATGAACCTCGCGATTCTGACAGCCAACGATGCTATCGGTGATGATCGTTTCCGGCTTACCGATGCTCGCGCCGACCATATCCGGTCGGTCCTTAAACTCACTGCCGGTGACTCAGTTGAGGTCGGTCTGCTGGATGGCCCCCAGGGCACGGCGAAGATCGAAAGTTGCGATGATCAGGGTGTGGTTATCTTTGCCGACAGCCTCGAAAATGCACCCTTACCCGCACCGACCGTAGATATTATCTGCGCTCTGCCGCGACCGCAGACATTGAAGAAGATCCTGCTCACTTCGGCCATGATGGGCGTCAGGCGGCTCTATCTTGTCCGCGCCAACCGGGTTGAGAAGAGCTACTATCAGTCGCCGCTGTTGCAACCTGAAAACTACCGACCATACTTGCTCGAAGGACTGAGTCAGGGGAAACTGACCAGGATGCCACAGGTGACGATTCATGATCGCTTTCGAGTGTTCTTTGAAGATACCTTGAAAACTCTCTATAATGCAGCGGACTCTGCCGAACCCCGGATGCTGCTCCCCGACTCGGAGAGTTCAGCGTCATTGAGCGACGTTGTTTCAGGCGAAAAGGTCGAAACGACAACTTTGGTTGTTGGTATCGGTCCCGAGGGTGGTTGGGTGCCATTTGAAGTTGAGTTGATGGAGGGGATCGGTTTCAGACCTTTCAGTCTTGGACGATGGACATTGCGAGTTGAACACGCGGTGACGGCTGTGCTTTCGCAGTTGGAATTGTTGCGGATGAACTCTTGTAGGGCGGCACCCTCTTAGCGGTTCCGCCATCCTGAAGCGGCGAAACCAAGAGTAGCTTCGCCCAATGTACGACCGGTGCACGTCGAGCCTTCAGTAGGTCTGGAGCCCTGTGCTTCTGACATGAATGGCGGGTCCGAAGACGGACCCACCCTACGAATCTACTTCGACTGCGCTCATCATGACAAGGGTTGGCGCGAAGCGCGAGAAGGTGATCTATCACCGCGAAGGGCAAAAAACTGGCCTGCCAGTCATCCCCGCACCCCCATGTCATCCCCGCACCCCCATGTCATCCCCGCACCCCCATGTCATCCCCGCACCCCCATGTCATTCCCGCGAAGGCGGGAATCCATCTTCTCTTAAGTGGCACGTGGCGCAGCCACAAGATCACGGCTTGACCGTGTGCTTATACTGCTGGAAAAGCTTACCCCATTCGGTTTTGGAAAACTTGCGGATGATCGACTTGCCCACGGTCGGATACCAGAGCCAGTCGTGATAGATGTTCGATGCTATCGGCGCCCATGCAACTAGCGGTGAGTGCAGTGCAATCTTCTCCAGAAAACGTAGGGGACCTTTGCGCAACAACTGGTCGCCCCAGATGACCATCGAACGCTTGGTCTCAAATCCAAAATTGATCTCGGCGATGTCCTCGCCAAGTATCTCGATTTCGCCGGTTTCGGCAACACCCAAGCCGCGTTCGTGACACATACGAAGGTAGGGGATGCTCATCGGATCGAAACCCATCAGTTTTGCCGCAACGGCATCGATCGCCACCTGATCGGCCGAGGCCAGAATCAGATTCTTTCCGTGCGGTGTCATCGTGCGTGGTCCCGCGCCGTCACCACAGACAGTACCGTCCATCACGGCCAGTATCCTCGGATGTAGCTCCTTTTGCATCAGCATCAGGTCGACCAGCACTTCGTGCATGTATTTGTGGGCGTAGTGCCGCACTTCTTTGAGCAATCCGCCGAACGAGTTTTTAATCGCGCCGGTCGTGGTCGAGTGGCCGTGCGTTTTGACCGTCGGTAGGTGGATGATCTGCTTGCCGACATACATCTTGGGAATCTGAATACCTTCGGGGAAGATATCGTTCAGTTTGAGCAGTTTCTCTTTGAACTGATAGACCACCCACTCAACTTCAGGCAGGGGCGTGAACGAAAGACCATACTTATCCAGCACCGGCATCCACAGGTTGTTTTTGGCTCCCTGAATCGGATTGGTGACAACCGTTTTGTTCTCCAAAGGCAGCAGCTTGTCGACAGAGTAGCCGTCTTCGGTCATCGTCTTCACCAAGCCTTCAACCTGCCAGGGTTGCGAGGAGCAGGAGGGGAAGTACTTTGTCCAGGACAGATTGAGCTTGATCAATGTCTCCTGGGTTTGATCGATAATCGACCTATAATCGACCATCTCAAGAAGTCTGCGATAGTCCTGGACCACCCGGGTGGCATCGGTTCTGAGCACGGCGACTTTGCTACGATACATGGGCTATTTAAGTCCTTTCTTATTTCGGCGGCCAAATATACCTGTTAGACTTGTCGGTGTCAATTGGCCGGACTATACCCTTCTATTCAAGCGCCCGAATTTCACCAGAGGCCTCGACACGGTAAAACTGCCTATCCTGCCATAAGAGCGCCTGCTGGCCGCCCAATTCATCGACTCGCACATCAATACCGATCACGCGACCGCTTTGAAACGTCATGATGCTGTCTACCTGTGAATGCCCCACCACTATGTTGTCGACACCATAGAAGGCCAACTGTGAATCGACCTGCGCAACAGTCAACTGGGGGTAGCGTCCCTCCATCTCCATCATATACCCGCGATACCACAGAGGTCCCAGGCCGCCGAACAGGAGTTTGGTCGTGTCGGAAAAATAGGCGCGGGGAGATGTGTATCCGAGACCGCTTCGTACCAGGTCGTTGAACCCTGCGATATCGTAACCACCTTCCACAAATGAAGGGGCGATCCCACCGTGCACGAACAGAGTCCGATTTATCCTGAGCAGTGTCGGTTTATTGCGCATCCAGCGGCCCAATTCCATATCCGGGCCGAACAGGTCATCGTAGGGCGTGCGATTGCGTCGGGCGACGCCGTCCAGGTATCTCTGGTGGACATAGCGAAGGTCCCCCCGAATGACCATCAGTTCATGATTACCCAGGACATAATGCACGACACCGCCGGCCGCTTTGGCTTCCTGCTCGAGATGGTATATCAGCCAGAGACATTCGGTGACCCAGGCGCCCCGATCGGTGACATCTCCGTTGATCACCAGATGCCCATCGCCCCACGTCCAGTGAAGGTCGCTGTCGATTACACCTGAGTTAATAAGTATCTCGACAAATGGTTGGTACTCACCGTGAATATCGCTGATGGCCATCCAACGGGTGACGCCCTCAAATTCGGCCGGAGGAGGTTCGTCAGTGCTGGGCGGAACTACGTACTGTCCCAACGAATCTTTGCAGAAACCCTGAAAGCGAAGGGTGTCTTCCACAAGGATGTCCCGGCTGACCATCTCTTTGTCACAGTAGTAGTAGACTACCGCGTGGCCGCCATCCCGCCAGAAAACATGCGGACCATCGTCAAGTGTAATGGCTGGCTCCGAAGAGTCGGCAGGAGTCTGAGCGCTTGAGTCGGCCAGTGCCGAGGATGCACCGACAACCATGACAAACAAACCAAGTAAGGCGCATAGTCGAAATAGGCGTATCTGTTTCTGTATCATATTCACGGTGCTTTCATGCTGAGAGTTTTCGTTGCGTTCAATGTACCTGCAGCCAAGCTCCTTGGCAAGGCCATTGCACGCAACAGGCGAAGACCGGCGAGATCATATTCGTTGACCCCGTGAGTTAACTATACTAGATTGCAAAATCGAAAAACTGCCGCAAATCGATCAACCAGTACGTAAAAGGCGCTGATGAAGAATACAATCCTGCCAACCCTGCTTGGTGTCATTCTTGTCTTGTTAGCTCCCATTGCGGCAATTGCGGCTGATTCCACGCTGATCGAATTTGAGATCAAGGATCAGTTCAAGAACAAGCACACTCATGAGGAACTCCAGGACAAGGTCGTACTAATCGTGGGTCATGACAGGGGTGGCCGAAAATACAAAGCTCCCTGGGCCGAGGCTCTGTATGATTCATTGAAACCGGAGGTCGATTCGGGGAGAATTATGCAGGTTGGATACGCCGATACGCGCGGTGTTCCGTTCTTCTTGAAAGGCTGGGCACGGCGGAAAGTCCGGAAAGAAGAGGACACTTGGATGCTGCTGGATTGGAAGGGGGTCCTGGCTAAGGCCTATGAGTTTGAAAAAGGGAAATGTAATATACTCGTTTTTGATACTCAGGGTGTACTCAGACATCATCTGGCGGCAACGGAAGTGCAGCCAGTTAAACTAAACAGAGTCATTGCCCTGTTGCGAAGTTTGTTGTCGTCCGAGAAGGAACCATCAAACTAAAAGACCGACGCTGCCAATTCGGTAAGCGTGTCCGCGCCTCATTAGCAGTAGTCCGACCATCACCCGGCCTTCCAGATTTCCATAAACTCGGCAAAGTTCGGCAGGAGGTCCACAGCGGCATGAATCAGAATCACCAGCAATAGATTTCTGGTCCGGGACCACACCACTCCCAGGAACAACCCGGCCGCCGACAGTACCACTACCGAGTATCCGATGGCCAACAACAGCGACGGGGTTGCACCCACCGGCGAAAGCTCCCCACCGCCTCGCAGGAACAGTCCGGGGGCATGAGCCAGGCCGAACAGCAACGCCGCTATCAGTATTCCTGCTGTCTCGGACTGAAAGCGAGCGGCCAGACGCGACTGCAAAAGGGCGCGGAAGAAAAACTCCTCGACAAGACCAACCTCGATGCAGAGCCAGAAGTAGGTTAAGGGCAGACCACCCCACAGTTGTGCAACTGAAAACTCACCGGAGCGAATAGGCGCGGCGCCCTGCCCCACGAAGTACTGAAAGAGCAGCATGATCGGTAATATCACCAGGAGTATCCTAAACTGCTTTTTCCGTCTCCATACACCAAAACTCACTTGAAATCCGAAATCGCTCAGTGAGAATCCAAGTATCTTTTTGAATATGACAAACGGAATCAAAACAAAGAGCGCCAGTTTCTGAATCAGTACGGCTGAGAATAACAGCCGAGGGGAATCCTCAGAGACGCCCGAAAACGCACTGATCCTGTCTGTGCCGACAGCCAGAAAGAGTGTCACCAGGACGAGGCATATCAGTAGCGCTCCTTGTTCGCCTTGGTTGGCCGGCTTGAACGGTACAACCGGTTGGGCTGATAGTGATGCATAATGGGCGATTGACGGAAACAGTATTCCCAGTATCACCGCCATGCCGAGCGCCTCGCCAATCGGGAAGCTTTCAACAATCGTGATAAGGGCCAGACACAACAGATAGAGAGAGGCGTAGACCCACAGGAAGGGGCTTGTGAGTAACTTCGGAATTCGCATTATTGCAGTATACGCAAATCCACGGAATTGTTGCACAAAGCACATTTTTCATCGAACGTGTGCTTGTCAAGACTCGTACTCAGATAGATATGAGGCGAACTCAGAGAACACCGGACTGTGTTTTAATAATGATAGACCAACCCGCATCAGTTGTGGACAAACCTACAGTTATACAGGATGCTTGAATGTTCAGAAGCTACCTACTTGTCGCGCTAAGGAACCTGAGAAGGACCAAAGTCCTTTCTTCGATCACCATCCTTGGATTGGCCGTCGGCATGACCGCCAGCCTGTTGATACTTCATTACGTGACGTTCGAGCGGAGCTTCGACAAGTTTCACGCAGGCAGCGACCGCATCTACCGTCTGCGCTATGAGCGCACCGATGACTCAGGCGAATCGGTCCGCTTTGCTTCCTGTTGTCCTCCTGCGGGGGCGCGCATTCGTGGGCAGTATCCGCAGGTGGAAAACATCGCGCGGGCTTTCAAGTACGAGGCTTCGGTCTCGCGCGGTGACGAAAAGTTTCTGGAAAATCGAATGTTTTTCGTTGAACCTGAGTTTTTGGAGATACTCAAGTTCGAATTTGTCGAGGGAGACCCATCCACCGGCATCAGCGAACCAAACCATGCCTTTATCTCACAGTCGACGGCGCAGAAGTATTTTGGCGATGAAGACCCTATCGGCCAAACGCTGAGTATTGACAAGAAGACCGACTACCAGATAACGGGCATTTTTAAGGATTGCCCAAAGAACTCGCACATCAAGTTCGACTTCCTTCTGCCGTGGGAGAATATGGCGGCCAAGATGGGTCCGGAGTATACTGAGGCGTGGGGACATACCGGCGTGTACACATATCTGATTATGGAACCCGGCACTGATCCCATTGCCTTTGAGAAAAGTCTGCAACCGATGATCAATGCAGAGTGCCCCTGGCTGGCTGAATACAACATGACCATCGACCTTAGAATGCAGCCGCTGACCGACATCCATCTCAACTCGCACTTCATGCAGGAGTACGAGCCGAACGGTGATCGTGAGTCGGTCGACATTCTGGCCTTGATTGCACTCTTCATTATGATCATGGCCTGGGTGAATTTCGTCAACCTGGCCACCGCCTGTTCGGTCAGTCGGGCGCGGGAAGTCGGGATGCGCAAAGTGGTCGGCGCCACCCGTCGGCAGATCGTCGTGCAGCACTTCTTCGAATTCGGTGTCACCAACCTGATCGCTGCATCATGCGCCGTGATTCTGGTAGCGTTATTTCAGCCGGTCTTCAACTCGCTAACTGGGATGCCCGACAATATCGGGCTCTTTAGCCGCGCCTGGTTCGTTGGCGCGCTGGGTGTGATGGTATTCGTGGGCGTATTCCTTTCCGGACTCTACCCGGTTTTGGCCATGGCCTCGTTCAAACCGGCCTCGGTTCTCAAAGGAAAATGGGGAAATTCGTCGGTGGGCATCCGCCTGCGCAAAGCCCTGGTGGTTTTTCAATTCGCGGTAGGGCTGGTTTTGGTGATGGCCACGATAACTGTATTCGGGCAGGTCAGTTTCATGCGCAGTCAGACTCTCGGTTTTAACATGGATCAAACCATGGTCATCAAGGCGCCGCGCGTGAGGAACAAGGAATCCTATGGAACCGATATTGAAACACTCAAAGAAACTCTCATGTCGTTTCCCGAGATCAACAGGGTATGCCATGTGACCGAGGTGCCGGGTCGCCAGATATACTGGGACGCCGGTGGTATCCACAAAGCAGGCGAAGATATCAGCCAAAGCAAGAACTACCAGATCGTGGGTATCGACTATGACTTCGCCGATGCCTTCGAACTTGAGTTCGCCGCCGGACGAAATTTCTCCGTGGAATTCCCCACCGACAAAGAGGCCTTGATCTTAAACGAGACGGCGGTGCAGTGGATGGGCTTTGAGGGCGCAGACAGCGCGGTCGGACAGCAGGTCGAATATTGGGGCGAGATATACACGATCGTCGGCGTACTAAAAGACTATCACCAGCAATCCCTCAAAGTGGATGTCGAACCGCACATTTTTCGTCTGATGCCTTACGGTCGGGGTACGATGGGCATGATTGCCGTCAAAACCAATGTTCAGGATGTTCAGGCAACGATTGCATCAGTGCGCGGTCAATATGACAAGATGTTCCCCGGCAATCCGTTTGAGTATTTCTTCCTTGATGACTACTATCATCAACAGTACGAATCCGATGAACGGTTCGGTCGTGTCTACAGTCTGTTTTCACTTTTGGCCATTGTCATAATCGTGCTCGGCATTTACGGGCTTTCGGCCTTCAGTATCACCCGCATGACCAAGGCTATCGGTATTCGCAAGGTGTTAGGCGCCTCGGTGTCCAGTATCACCGGCATGCTGACCAGGGAGTTTGTTATACTCGGCGCTATAGCCAACATTGTCGCCTGGCCGGTTGCCTACTACTCATTGAGCCGCTGGCTTGAAAACTTCGCCTATCGTACCGAGATTGGGCTGGGAGTTTTTCTTTTGGCCGGATTTACCGTTATGGTCGTGGCCCTTGGCACCGTCAGTATGCAAGTAATCAGGGCCGCCCGCACCAACCCGGTCGACGCGATCCGCGAAGAGTGATGAATCACCCATAAATGGGCCTCATGAGCTCCGCAAGTTATTTCTGTCATACCGGGCGCAGTTGGTTTTAGCTCGTAGGTCTGTACAAGGGAAATTGAAAGGGATATTAATTGACTTAGGTCAATGACTTGCCAGGTCTGGCATCGTAGTTTCTTCGAAACTTCTTAACGTATGGAGATACAAAATGCAGGAAAGCACACTGGAAACTCCGATCGGACAGATAGTCGCAGAAAAACTCAGCCGATCACGGGTCTTTGAGCAGTACGGCCTGGACTACTGTTGCGGCGGCCATGTTCCCCTAAGTGAAGCATGCAAAGAAAAAGGGATCGACGCCGATGAGATCCTCTCCGCGCTGACCAAATCGGACGCCGAAGTGAAAGAGGTCGATAGCACCGACTGGCGCGAAGCCAGCGTGACCAAACTGGCCGATCATATCGAAGCGACCCATCATGTCTACCTTAGAAAAGAGCTTCCCCGTCTGAGCGATCTGATGGAAAAAGTGGTCAACGCGCACTCAGAGCGTCATCCGGAATTGACCAGGGTCGCGGGGACATTGAGCGCCCTGACCGCAGAGCTGACCCAGCATCTGGCTAAAGAAGAGCAAGTACTGTTTCCGATTATTCGTCAGATGGACACGACCGGCGAAACCGAATTTCATTGTGGCGATGTGGCCAACCCGATCCGCGTGATGGAAATGGAACACAACAACGCTGGTAATGCCCTGTCCGATCTCAAGTCCCTTACCAACGGGTACCAGCCTCCGGAAGATGGATGCACGACTTACCAGGCGCTATTGCAGGGCCTGGCCGAGTTGGAATTCGATATTCACCAGCATATCCTCAAAGAAAGCAGCATCCTCTTCCCCCGCGCCATCGCCCTTGAAGAGAAACTGAGACAGTGATGAATCGCTCATAAATGGGTATTGAGCGCTTCGCTCTCCTTCACCTCATGGTGAGCGATCCTTTCATGTCACCCCGAGCGCAGTCGCAGGGTGAACAGAGTGCGGACAGTTCTTCGATTGTCATTCCGGGCTTTGACCCGGAATCCAGTCTTTGTAGGGCAGGTCTCTCTTTTCTTGGAGACCTGCCGCATTTGTCAGGACCACAAGGGTCCTGACCTACCGAAGATGGCGGGTTCGAAGACGAACCCACCCTACGGGATTCATGGTTCGACTCCGCTCACCATGACATTGAGCGACCCTTCCATGTCACCCCGAGCGCAGTCGAGGGGTGCTTGTTGTGCCCGCGTGATCTTCAGGTCGCGCGGGGATGTGTGGCCGTCTCAAACCTTGTTTGGGAGGGAAGCACCAGGTAGTATAGTCACCCCCAAAGAAGCTTTGAGGGTGCCACCCGGAAGTCGAGGAGTGGGCTGAGCCACAGGAATTCATGCCTCGACTCGGCTCGGCATAACACACGGTCAAGCCGTGGGCGTCACGGTCAAGCCGTGGGCGTCACGGTCAAGCCGCCCATAAATGGGTCTCTTGCGCTTCGCGCGCAGCCACCCTCATTTCAATAGCAGGGTGGGTGGGTTCTCGACTCATCAAGGAGAGAGAGATTCCTCTTGATGCAGAACTTGTTGAGATATCTCAGACCGGCAGAAAAATCGCGGAGGAAGCATAGCCCCCCCACAAAAAAAACTCCGTTCTTTTTTATTGACATATATTCAACAGGTCGATTTAATAGAGCTTTCAGAGACATGAATATATCAGTAGGGACAAAAGAGCACAAAATGAGTGCGCAAAGCCGAAGGCGATCCAACCAAAGGAGCGTCCATGTCGGCTAATCTCCCCACAAAGGGGACCTGTTGTCCCTATCGTATTGCCTTTATTGGCCACCCGTATTGTGCGGGTGGCCTTTTTTTTGGCCAGCAGGCAAGCCTGCCATCTTGCCGCTTCGCGGCCGGTCAAGCCGCCCATAAATGGGCTTCTTGCGCTTCGCGCGTGGCAGGATCGCAGGGATCCTGCCCTACAGTTGTCGAAACCTGGCCATTCGATTTCGCTCAGGGTGAGGTTAATAGTCGCCCCTCGACTCCGCTCGGGGCCATAAATGGCTTTTTGCCGCTTCGCGGCCAGCTGCCATTCACTCAGTCAGAAGCAGGTGTTGGTCGTCGCCCCTCGACTCCGCTCGGGGTGACAAGCCAGAACCCACAGCCGCGCCCAGGCGGGGTGGGGCACCAAATCAACGGAATTACCAAAAGTAAACCATACAGAATCGCAGGGTCACTGTTGTCGCTCCTCGACTGCGCTCGGAGTGACACGGACGACTTCAATTACCCCAACCCAAAGGAGATGCTACAATGAGACACCTGGCAGTAAGCAAAGGCGAGTACATCAGAACCAGTCAGCTTCGGTCCAAAACCCTGCAAGCCGCCCGGGATTGGTTCAAGGACCATTCGTTCATGGAAATCCAGGTACCGCATATCACCGGCGCTACCGGGTCCTGCGAATGGTTCCCCAACGCCATGCCAGTTGATATGTACGACGACAAAGGAGCCGATGCCAAAATGTTCCTGCGTCAAACCGGGCAACTTTATCTCGAAGCGTTCACCGTCGCCCACAACCGGGTGTACACGATCGGTCCGTCGTTCCGCCAGGAGCGCAAAGTGACCGACCGGCACCTGTGCGAGTTCACACTGATCGAGTTCGAGGCACGCGATTTCGAACTGGCCGGATTGATGGACCATATCGAGTCGTTGATCAAGAAGATGTACTCGGCCAGTCTGTCATTGTTCGATAACGAACTGCTGAAAAGCTATGTCAATCAGCCGTTCAATCGCATCTCCTACAAGGCGGCTGTTGCCCTGCTGAATGAAAACGGCCACGAACTTGAGCACGGCGATGACCTCGGTGCGGCCGAAGAGCAGGACCTGTGCAAGATTCTCAACAACCTGCCGACCTTTGTGACACTCTACCCATCCGATCCGCGTCCCAAAGAGGGCGGTGTGATCAAGTTCTTCAGCATGAAGCGCGACAACGGCACGACGCTCTGCTGCGATCTATTGTTGCCCAACGCCGGTGAGTCGGTCGGTGGCGCAGTGCGCGAGGGTAGCTCATCCATCTGCAAGAAGCAGTTCGAAGAGTCGTACATGTACGATCACATTGTCGACAGTGGTGTCGATCCGGCGCAGTTCAACTGGTATTTCGAGATTCTGGACGAGGCCGAGGGTCAGTCATCCGGCTGTGGTATCGGGTTCGAGCGGGTGATACAATCGATCCAGGCGACCGAGCAGGAGCATGTCAGTATCAAGGCGGCGGTGGAGTTGCCGCGTTCGCCTGAGTATTTGGTGCCGTAGGTGGTGGAAAGCTAACCCACGCGATCTGAAGATCACGCGGGCACTAAGACGGACGGCGGGTTCGAGGACGGACCCGCCCTACTGGAAACTGAGCAAGAAATAAACCACCGTCTTGCGAGTGTATCGATAGCGCTTGGCAGGACATCCATTAGTACCTCTTTTGGGAGTCGGGACCCTCGCGGTCCCGACTTTTTGTCGGCCTGGCGGTGCGACGCCAGCGTGCAGCACATACGGTCAATTGCCCATTGTTTTGAGATTGCGCCGTTGAATAATCCAAACTAAATTCGGTAGTTAAACAAGCTGAGAAAAACGCAGGCTCGTCAGACCGGAGTGTCGATCTTGGAACCTGAGAATCGCGACGACGACAAGACCCGGACCTTTCAGTCATTAGGACCCGGTGTGCGCGTTGACCATTTTGGGATCGTGCGAAAACTGGGTGAAGGCGGTATGGGCGAGGTCTATCTGGCCGACGACAGCAAACTGAAACGGCAGGTCGCTCTCAAATTCCTCCCGCTCGACAGCCTGTCCAACTCCGAACTCAGAACCCGCTTCACCCGTGAAGCCCAAGCCGTGGCTGCGCTCAACCATCCCAATGTCGTTCAGGTTTTCGAGGTCGGCGAGCACGAAGGCCGTCCCTATTTCGCTATGGAATCGGTCGGCGGTCGGTCACTGCGCGAAGTGTTCGACGAGGGAATCCTATCTATCGATAGGACCATCACCCTCGTAAAGCAGATCGCCGGGGGGCTGAGCGCGGCGCACAAAGCGGGCATTATCCATCGCGACATCAAACCCCACAACATCATGCTCACGACGGACGGGATGGTCAAGATTCTCGATTTTGGCCTGGCCCGGCGCGACCTGGAAGAGGACTCCACACAGACCGCCTCGACTATCGGCACTGTCGCCTATATGTCGCCGGAACAGGTCACCGGCAAAGCGATGGACCATCGAACCGACCTGTTCTCCCTTGGAACTCTGATCTACGAGATGGTAACCGGTCATCGACCATTCGACGGCAAGTACCCGGCTGAAACAGCCAACAACATAGCCACCAATGCACCAGCGGCTCTCGACGAACACCTCACCGACGTACCGTTTGAGCTCTGGCATCTGTTATCCAAATGTCTGGAGAAAAATCCCGATTTGCGGTATCAGCAGGCCGACGAACTCCTCGCTGATATCGGTAGACTTGACCGGGAGTTAAAGGGGGGAAGCCCTGACTTGCAGACCACCCAGGTATCGACCCAGGCCGCGGGGGGGACAGACTCATTATCAGAACCTGCCGCAAATGTCCCTTCGCTTCCTATGCTACCTTCGCGAAAGGTGCTATATGTGGCTGTTGCAATTGCCGTCGGCGTGGTCGCCGCTTTGAGTTTCTGGCCCAGTCCTCAAACTGTGGCCCTGGACCGCGTACAGATATCGAGCGAGGATGCCGAGCAACTGGCCCAACAGTTCCTGGACGGCCTCGATATCAGTCTCTACGGATATCGCCTTCACACCCAGCCGAGGGTCAATCAGTATCGTCAGCGAATAATACGACAGTCGGACTTGTCGCGATCCGAATGGCTGGATCAGGAAACATGGGAGCCGACCTTCAGGTATCGAACGATCGCGGCCAGTGCCGATCATCAGGATCGCTTCTATATAGTGATCGACGCAACCGGCCGGATCGACTCGGTGTTCCATGTGATGCGACCGGATTTTGTCCCTGACTCGATATCGTCCGACTCGGCGTCAGTTCTGGCTTTGGGTCTGGCCAATCAACTGTTCGGAGCGGAACTGTCCGGACTGACGCTGCTGCCGATTATCGAATCTGATGCCCAGGGGCGACCGAAAAGGGAGTTCCGATGGCGCGCATCAGACACTCTTGCCGGCGGCCTCACTCCGGTAGCATCACTCACTCTGGCCGGTGCCACCTTAGTCAAAGCTGCCAGTTCACTTGAGATTCCACCGATGCTGTCGCGAAGTATGGCTGACGAACAGGAGATTGGAATACTGTTCGCGGTGGGCATCTGTGTTATCGGCTTGTTCTTTACCATTTTCATAGCTGTGCGCAAAAAGTGGTTCAGGGTACCACCTTTACACCTGTATGTCGCCCTGGCGGCCTTGCTTTTGGTAGATCCGCTGGCCGAAACAGGCTTCTTTCGTTATCCGTACTTTGAGAGTGGGATTGGCGAAATGTTGGAGCAGATGGTGGTGGCGTTGCTACTCAGCGCAACCATTGTCGGGCTGGCGGCGTTTCTCTTGATCGGAGTCGCCTACAGTGTCTTGAGGAATACGCGGCCTGACACTTTGTCGGGCGTGATGGAAGCGATGACCCTGAGATTTCCCGGACAAGTCTGGGCGCGATGTGGCGCCATAGGATTAACCATTGGTGCCCTGGCCATCTTTCCACTTTTGCTAAAAGGAATCGTACTGCGACTTTACCAAGTTGATATCTATCCCTTCTATGGAGAAGACCTGCTGGTTACGCTCCTGCCGCGGATTGGGAATCTGGCCTCCCAGGTGGTGGCAATTACTACCGTTATACTCGTCGGGCTCGCTGTAATCGTAGTGCTGAAGCAGTATTTGAAGCTGGGCAACTGGATCTGGGTCGTGTGGATTGTTTTGTGCCTGGCCGCAATTTGGGATCAAGGCTCGGGTCCGCCGGAGGCCGCAAATCTTGTCGGCGTGATCTCGCTCTTGAGCGTGGGAATCATTCTCTGGTGTTTGTTCAGGTACGGAATTCTCGCCGGACTTGTCGCTGATCTTACGGCGGAGACCCTGGAAAGCGGCTACAGGTTGTTGTACACACAAGACAATTACTACCAAATTATGGGCGGTGGGATTCTGGTTTTGTGGCTGGGGCTTCTGATAACCACTCTCTACTTTGTCGATTTCAAACTCCCACGACAAGCGACGGCGGTTGACTGACCCACAACAACTCCATCCTGAGTCACCCAAACCTCATGCTGAGCGGAGTCGAAGCATGAGCGGAATCGAAGCATGCCGTCGGGCATCATTGGTGGTGTTGGGCGACTCCGCCCGACACCTGCTGCACAACCTAAATGTTGCGCTGGGTCCTTCGCGCCGCAGGCGGGTGAGACCCGGCGCTACGCTTAGTAGCCCCAGTAGGTCGGGACCCTTGTGGTCCTGACACGATCAAGCCGTGTTTTTCTTGATTTGGCGGGTCCCGAAGACGGACCCACCCTACTTCTTGCTTTGGTGATTGAGCGTGGGCCTACAAAGGCATCTCAACGATGCGGTAACGTTTGTACAAGTCAGCCCCCATCTGTTCGATAGCGCTACGCATCAACTCGTTGGTCTCGAGTATCCAGGACAGTTCCCCCCAGCGATAGCCACGCTCGATACCACGGTTGAACACGTCCACATAAAGGATCGAATCCAGACCACGCTTGCGGAAATCCGGCACCACACCCATGGTCATCACGCGAACGCCGTCGATTTTATTGCTGATCTTGGTGTGCCAGAGAAGTTTGAAAACACCGCTCGGCATCAACTTCCCCTTTAGATGGATCAACGCCTGGTTGACATCGGGCACGGCCATCAAAAAGGCCACCGGTCGATCCTCGTGCTCGGCGATGAACAACAGTTCCGGTTCGACAATCTGCTTGAGCCCTTTGGCCAGATAGGTGAACTCGTCTTCGTTCATGGGCACAAAACCCCAGTTGTGCTCCCAGGCTTCGTTGTAGATGCGCCGGATGCGCTGCACCTCGTTGGCGAAGTCGTTCATCCTGATATTGCGAAAGGTCACGCCCGAACGTTTCCTGAGTTTTTCGACAATCTTCTGGACGCGGTCGGGAATAGGGTTCTCTTTGGTCAGCTTGTAAGCCAGGAGGTCCATCCCTTTCTTGAGCCCGAATTTCTCCGCCAACCGAGGCAAGTACGGTTTGTTGTAGGTCATCATGATCACCGGCGGCGAGTCGAAGCCTTCGATGAGGAAACCGCACTCATGATTGGTGGAGAAACTGACCGGTCCCCGCATCCTTTCCATTCCTTCGCGCTTCAATTCGATCATGGCTGTCTTCAGCAGGGCCGAGGCAACCTCGAAATCGTCCACGCACTCAAAAAAACCAAAGAACCCGGTTTGCTCTTCATGAACTTCGTTGTGGGTGAAATTAACACAAATGGCGATCCGTCCGGCAAGCTCACCGTCGCGTTCGGCCAGAAACAGTTTGGTTTTGGCAGTTTTATAGAATGGGTTTTTGTCGCGGTCGAAGAATTCGAGTCGTTCCGACTTGAGCGGCGTTACGTAGTTGGGATCACCTTTGTATAGTCGATTTGGCAGGTCGATAAAATCGTTCAGATGGGCCGACGATTCTACTTCTAAGATGTTGACGGTAGCCATGGAGTTTAGGAGATTAGTCCCTTTTCGCGACCGACTTGGGCCACGATTTCAACGACCCGGTCAAGATGCTCGTCGGTGTGCGTGGCTGTGTACGAAGTGCGTATCATCGCCTGCCCCGGCGGCACCGCGGGCGAGACAACCGGGTTGGTGAATACACCGCGATCAAACAGCGCTTTCCAGAACTCGAACGCCTCGATGTCACCGCCGATCACGATTGGCACAATCGGGGTCTCGGTACGACCGACATCAAACCCGAGACCTGCGAACTCCCGCTTCATCCGATGGGCGTTCTTCCAGAGATGTTCGCGCCGCTCCGGTTCGGTTTCGATAATGTCCAGGGCCGCCAGCACGGCCGCTGCGTTGGACGGCGGAATCGAGGCTGAAAATATCAGCGCCCGCGCGGTATGTTTGACCCACTCGATCACGGCCGCATCGGCCACAATGAAACCACCCAGCGAGGCGAACGACTTGGAGAATGTGCCCATGGTGATATCAACTTTGTCAAGCAAACCGAAATGCTCGGCCGTACCGGCGCCGGTCTCACCGAGTACGCCGACCGAATGGGCATCGTCGACCATCACGCGCACATCATAGCGCTGAGATACCTCGACCAGGCGCGGTAGGTCTATGATGTCGCCCTCCATCGAGAAGACACCGTCGACCACCACCAACATACCGCCGCGATGGCCGTTATTGACCACGTTTTTGACGACCCGTTCATAGTCATCGATATCGTTATGGGCGAACTTATATATCTTGCCGTAGGAAAGACGAGTACCATCGACAATACAGGCGTGATCCTGCCGATCAATGAAGACCGCATCACTCTTGCCGACCAGCGTGGAGATAGTACCCAGATTGGTCTGGAATCCGGTTGAGAAGACCAGGGCCGCCTCACGTTGCATGAATTTCGCCAGCCGGTGTTCAAGCTCAATATGCAAATCCAGAGTGCCGTTGAGAAACCGTGAACCGGTGCATCCGGAGCCATACTTGAGAGCGGCGGCGGCGGCGGCTTCTTTTACTTTGGGATGGTTGACCAATCCGAGGTAATTGTTGGATCCGATCATGATGCACTCTTTACCATCGATCACGACCTCATTACCGGGCGCCGATTGGACGGGACGGAAATAGGGGTAGATGCCCAGGTTGCGAATATCCTGTGGCGTTGTGTACTGGAAGCACTTTTCGAACAGGTCGGGGCACTTGACCCCGGTCTTTTCTTCGGGCGGCAAATCGGCTCCTTTCTCCGGGTTCTGCGGACAGCCGATTAAAGCACTTTTGAGTACAATTGTCAAGATTTTAGCCGCCTGCCCGCGGGCCAAAACCAAGTAGTTAAAAGTAACCCGGCGCATCGCGTAACACGCCGGGCTTTGTTAGTACCGACATCGGGCGCAGACACGAACGTCTGCCGCCCACGGAACAGAGTGGTTTAGGTCATTTCAATAACACCATCTTCCTGGTGTCGGTGAAGTCACCGGCGGTCAGTCGATAGAAGTAGACACCGCTGGCGAAGCCTGAGGCATTCCAGTCAAGGCGTTCGAAGCCGGGACCGGAGTGGCCGCTAAACGTCTTCACCATCTGACCCAGGCTGTTGTAGATCACCAGTTCATAGTCCACCGGCTGAGCCAGGGCGAACGATATCGTAGCGACCGGGTTGAACGGATTCGGGTAACTGGGATACAGCGCGAACTCATCCGGCACCAATTTGGTCGTCACCGGAGTGCCGTCATAAGTAGCCATCTCCAAAATCATCACGTTGCCCTCGACACCGCCAAGGAAGTCACCTGAGAAGCGTCGATCTTTCTCCAGACTAAAGACCAGTATGCGAGTAAGATTATTATCCACGTCGTACTGGTACTTCATCTCCATCGACTCAGCCAGCAGTCGCGGCGTGATAGAGTTTTCGACCACGACGTATGCCGCACCCATATCGGTATTCACAGACAACACGCCGTTGACAAGATCGGCGTCGGCTGTTACCGGTGAGAGTTTCGGATAGGGCAGAGCATCGCCGGTGATGATGCGAACGAGGTAAACGAAATCAGCTACTGACAGCGTGATACCGTCGGCGTTGACATCGGTCGCCGCGATATAGGCCTCCACTGGTGGCCCTATAGGCCAGCATCCGCCGCCGATCACGAACCACCTGCCGAACAGCACGGCGTCGGCGACTTCGTTGGGCACACCGTTGAGGTTGATATCGCCGCGAGCATCGATCGAGTCGGCGCAGACGATGTCAACACCGCCGTTGACAAAGCAGGTCAGGCGGAATGGAGACGGTTTATTCGGGTCCGGGTTCAAACAGTAATCCGGAGCACCCACATACGGTATTCTCTCATCTTCCGGGAATTGATCGTCATCGTCTTCATCCCAGATCAATCTGCCGTCGTAGTCGTGAATGAGGCGGTCCAGATACAACACGCCGCCATCCTGGCTTGAAATGGTGTTGTCACCACAATCACCCCAGAAGAACCAGATCGGCACATACTGGCACTCGAAAGTCCGGTCGTTGGTGACCAGGAATGTCATCGTGGCCAATTCGTGCGGATCACTGTCGGGCACACCATAACATGACGGGTGATTGGGTCCGTTGTTGGTCTCGGCCAAACCGAAAATACGGACCATCCCTGATGGACAGGCGTCGCCGCAATTACCGAAGGGTCCGAAGCGATAGGTGAAGTACTCCCATCCGCAGCCGTCCGGCGCGGGATCATAAAAGGGCGGTCCGGGCGTGGCCGATTGCAGACCCAGGGCTGAAGCGTCGTAGGCCACCAGGACATCGAAACCACCCATGGGGAGGTTTAAGCCCACAATCGTAATGGAGACATCTACGAACTGTCCCTGAAACGTGTTGTGTGTCTTCTCGATGGCGAGTTGGGCCATCCAAATAGTCACGGAGAATTCCGCATCGCAGGAATTGCCGCTTGAGTCGGTGCAACGCATCGTCACGTCGTAGGTTCCGTTGCCGGGCGGGGTGTAGCACCACGACTGATTGCCAACGATTTCTCCGGGGCCACCAACGACAGTTATGGTCGAATTGGGATCGCAGTTGTCCGTGCAGGCTACCGGCAGGCAGATTTCCGTGGGGGTGCACAGGAAGATCGTGGCGTCATCGGGCGGGATACAGACCGGAGAGGTAGTGTCAACCACCGTCACCGTGGCCTGGCAGGAACTGGATAACAAGAAATTGTCGCTGACCGTCAGGGTGACCAGGGTTTGACCCAGTGGGTACGGACCGGTGGGGACCTGCACGATCATGATGGGGTCGCCGTCCGGATCGTAGGAGCCGTTGTCAATCGAAGCCCAGGCGAGACAGTCGGCATCGGCGTAGACCGTGACGTCTTGGCAGCTTGCGATAGGCGGCTGATTGACATCCGACACGAATTGGAACTCGCCTCCGGAGGCTTCGGCCAGGTAGCGGAAGAACTTCAGGCCTTCGCTGTCCCGACCGGTGCCACCGTCAAGACCACTCGCGTCGGTGGCAAGTGCGTCCATCGGTGTGCGGCTCTCATCTTCTGGGTCGGTTCCGCTCTTCAGAATCGGCAGGCCGAAGTAACGTGCATAGATAATTCCTTCAGCGATGAGTTCATCGGCCACACACTCCTGATAGTCTCCACAGTTCGAGCCGGGATCACCCGGATCGCATCCATAGTCCCAGTCAATACCGGTTCCTGTACCTGCTATCACGTCAGCCGGGTCATCCGGGAAGTTGATCAGATCGCTGTAACAGGGGCCGGTAACGGTATATTCTGAGCTCCCGATTTCCGAATAATTCTCGTTTCCATCGGTGTAGATATAGAGATTTCCGAATCCCGGCGTGGAGGCGCCGGCCAGAACATCAGCCGCTTCGGAAATGGCATCGGCTAACGGCGTCATATTGCCGGTCCCCAGAGCCTCAACAGCAGTGATATCAGCCAACACGTTGGTCAAATCCGTCCGCCAGGGTTGCCCAGCCACGATCACGTTATCGGTTTCGAAATGACCTACCAGTACCGATACCCCCGGATGATTCTCGTAGATTTCCTCGGCGTCTTGTCGGGCATATTCGATCGCCACTTCAAACCTAGTGCGACCGTCAGCCGTGAGGAGTGACATCGAGCCGGTTCTGTCGATCAGCAGGACCGCTGCCTCAAGGTCATAGCCGTCTCGGCCGTCAAGCAGGTCCGTGCCGGTGGCATCCGGGTCGAGCCACTCTCGCAGACGATTCGCCGAACTGGTGCCGAAGTCCATTGATTGGCTGAATTTCCCATAGTAATCGGGCTGGCTCATTTGTGTACAGGATGCCCAGCCTCCATGAAGCTGACCAACAATCCGACGATTAGGATCAAAGAGCGGTGAACCGGACGACCCGCCCTCCGTGGTACCGTCAGTCCATACTATTCGCCAATGACTGGTTCCTGAACCGGAGGACCCGAGGTAATCGGCGGTAGTGGTGCCGCTGGTGGAAAACGATATCTTCTTAATATCACCTCTGGGGTGATGGATACCGGTGGCCGAGGTCTGGGTTTGGTTGAGAGCATTCCAACCGGCGTAGTACACTCTGTACAAGGGCGGGATCGCCTCGTCGATCTCAACCAATCTGACGTCAGAATTAGCATTGACGGCTCTATTGGTAGAGCCCGACACCGTCATGTAGGTAGGCCCATCCTCGTTGATACAGGTGGGGCTCTGGTAGTTAAACATGAAAATCCAGGTTCCGAAGCCGGTACCACAGTGCTCCGCGGTCAAGAAATACTGTCTGTCGGCGCCAGGTTCATTATTGACCAGCGAACCCGAACACCACCTGGTCCCGCCGGCCAGTTGAATCATTGCTACCGAGCGTTTTTCATTATGCCAAGGGTCACCTTCCGGGCAGTTTACATTGTTGTTGCAGGTGCCCGCATCTCCGTAGTTTCTTAAGAAATCTTTGACCGTGCTCCAATGGAAAATATCCTTGTAGCCGTGTACAACACGCTGGATACTGATAATCCCGGGTTGCTCGACGTCGGCCGGTTCATGGTATTCCAGGATGGTCACGTCCCCTTTGACCGGCCTGGTGGCGAATTGGCGGTATTCTTTGTTGTTTTCCTCAGTAAAGGCGCCTATCACCATACTGCGGTCTTCGTTGTAAACGAACAACCGGGCGCCTTTGGGCAGCCAGAAATCATCGTAGATGAGGTTAATCGAGAAGGCGCCGGGGCATTCGATGCGAAAGCGCCATAATCTGCTGCCGTCGGACAAGTCTTCCCAACTGCCCGAATTATCGAGGTCATAGTGTACATCGTACCCGTAACCGAATCGGAACGGGTAGCCCTGCTCCTCTTGTATGCTATCCTCCACTAAGAGGGCCGGGATATCAATCGGCGGCATTGATACAGGCTGAAGTACAGCCCTGGTGGTAATGCCAAAACTCACGGGAACACCCTTTTCTTCTATCTGAGCGAACGCACTGGGTATCACCCAGATCGCCAGCAGCGATACCGTGAGGATGGTTGAGAGTTTACCGAATCGCATGGTAACCTCCAATGGTTAGTGTTACTGCCCGCGCCGTCGATCCGCTCAGCAAAGAAGTACCTGCGACTGGAGGATCGCGGTCCGACTGTGAGCACGTGCATCTATTCTGTAGAGTTTGTCCGTTGATTTTGGCGAACCATGCCGGTCCCCCGAATCTACCCGTATCCGAGCGTAAGCTCCCGTCGATTTCAGTCGAATACGTCGACGAAGCCCACGCCTCATCAATCGATAGCTCTCTCGTTTGCCTCCTTTGGGTTGGTAGTTCGCTTATCATTTGGAGATTGAACTCCTTTGTTCTGTTCCTCACACGACAGCCGGTGATCGACGATTGACCGCTACGGTCCGACTCGCCCCCCGACCATGCCCGCAACGCGACGGAGTCTGACCAGGACATAGCCGTCGGTTCTGGAACCTCGGCCGATCCGGTCTTTTCTCTGGTGTCCACTGTGCCCTTCATGTCTTAGCCCAATACTCGACCAGTACCGACGCTGCTGTGATTCCGGCACGACAACGTCTATCTCGACTGGTCACCTACAGGTCTGGATTCAGGGATGCCGTTTGATGGCCTGGCGAGTTGTGCTGACGAGATGTCCTGGCGTGATGTTTAAGCGAAGATGGATTCCCAGTTCCGTCCGCACACAGCTTAAGGAACTGGGAGCTGCTTGTCAAGGACTATTTTGTCTTTTTTAGCCGCTTGGAGCGCCTTTACAGGCTATCGGTCAGGCGGCTCGCGGGGGGCCGAACGGCCCCGAAGCTTACTGGCTGGGGATGGTCCAGGTCACAGCCGTGAACGGATCGAATGCGAAGTGATGATACTTGAGACTTCCGTCATCGTTGTAACTCTCAGCCTCAGACCACGATCCGAATTCGATGGTCGTGCCCAAGGGGAAATAGGACCCTAAACCTGAAATCTTGTACCGGACTACTACATGGTCGTAACCCTGTCCGCCAAGTCCTGCTTCACCGTAGAGCTGTTGGTTGTGCAGGTGGACATCGTGGTTCGAAAAATCCCAGTTAGCGTAGACCATACTGTGTTGGCCATAGGTGAAGCCAACAGCAAAGAAAATATCGACTCCCCAGACACCCTCACCATTGGCACCGGTGTCCAGATCGTTGTCGGAGTTGAGTGCGATATTCATCCCCTGGTTGGTGACGTTCTGGTGCTCGATCTCGCCCGATGAATCGATAACCACCGTTTCACTTGGAATGACGCCTGCAAAATCGACGCGCATGTACAAGAAGCCGTTGTCGACGCCGAGGATTATCTGTGTCACGTCAACCGAGGGAAACGGTACCGGTTCCGAATAGGGTGGTCCGTCCTGCCAGGTCGGCAACCCCACTTGATCGTCGGTGCTGTCGGCAAAAGTGTCGGTCAGGATGGCATCGAGATTGGCCGGCCATTCTTCGTCGTAGCTGAAATCGATCGGGCCGCTGCCTGTGCCCGTGTCTTTTTCACAGCCCCAGACAAACATGAGGCTGAGGGCAAAGATAAGAGAAAAAGCACGAATTGCCATTTCCGAATTGGTGTGGGGAATTGTCTTTTGGTAGATCGTCCGCACAGGTGATACTCCCTTTTTTGTAGTTATCGGGAGTTTTACCCAGAGATTGACTGGTGAGCAATGCCCGCTCCTGCAGTTCCCTTCACAGGAGTATTCAGTCCATGATTTCACTTTCCCTGATCCGGCAGGACAACTATATTCGGTCAGACTTTTGGAGGAGGCAGTTGGTGAAACTGGTTGCTTTGGTAATTGTGTCCCTGGTTCTCTCGGCTCCGGCGATCTTCGCGGTGCGGACCGTTGAAAGCGCTCAAGAGGCGTCCCTTCTTCCGTACCAATTCAAAACTCACGGTGTAATCAAGCTCCAATCCGGTACTGGGTCCATAACTCCGATGGCGGTACCCGGCCAGGACCGTCCGGGAGCCTGGGAAGTAGCCAATCATTGGCGCGAGGATACACTCAGTTTCATAGTCTTCTGGCGCGACCTTTTGGCAGGTGGCGCAATCAATCAGGTGAATCGAAGGGTGTGGCACCTTATGGTTCCCATGGGTGGAGATTTTGACGGTGACGGAGAGTATGAAGTCGCGTTTACATATCAACTGGGGGACGGAGTTTGGGTGGAGATGGTTGAAGTCGGTGGTGAGACCGAGTACAAGCATCATCTCTTCACTTTCGTTGATAGCAACTCCAACGGACGCTGGGACGGTGGCTGCAAAATCTCAAAGACTGAGGACTTCAACGACGACGGCGTGGATGAATTCCTGGTGACCGCCTTCTCAGGCTTCGATCTGCTTCCCCGGACATACTACTGTCTGGACTGGCGTGGCGATTCGGTGCTGTGGAAGTATGACATCACCGGTTTGCCGATGGGGCCATTTGTTACCAGGGACGCTTCCGGTCGGATCACGGGAGCGGCGATTGCCGTAATGTCGATGGGGAATGCTGTGTCGACCGATGCCATGGATGATCGACATTCCTATCTTATCGGGCTTGACAAAAACGGGAATGAACGCTGGCACATCGTGCTGGGTGGGATATTCAGTCAGATCGGTCTAATGCCAATGGATATGGACGGGGACGGCGACGAGGAACTACTCACCTACACCTGTTTTGGTGAATCCGACACCGTTGGCCAGGCGGGAAGCCTAATACGACTCTTTTCAACCGACGGGCTTCTGCTGGATTCCCTGAGGTTGCCTGAGGGCCCGGTCGTGCGCCAACTGATCGGTGGCGATCTGGACGCCGACGGCAGTGACGAGATTCTGCTGACCACGACAGGCGGCCAAATCATAGTGTACGATAAGATGCTGACCGAAATAGGTCGATACCAATTTGAGACCGAACCGAGTGTTTGGAAAGTCGGGGGTTTTCTTGACAACGGCAGGAATCAACTGATTGTTTCCACGGCTGACGGCATGACCTTTCTGCTGGATGGGGATTTCCGCCTGCTTGCACAGTACGAGGGTCTGTTTAATTATGATTATTCGCACAGGCTGGACTTCGACCCGGAGTTGGCTGTATCACCTCTGTTGCTGAGAGACCTGATCGAACCTCAATCGTTGGTCGTATACTTTGAGGAGCAACCATTCCTGGCCAGGTTGACGACCTTTATGGTTCGACATCGTTGGACTTTTCTCGCCGTTCTTGGTCTGCTGGCTATAGCCTTGGTGGCGACCAACTATCATCGCAGAAAAGTACGGCGAAACCTGGAGTTGATCTCGCTCCAACGTGATGAACTTGAACAGGCGCGCAATGAGTTGCAGAAGGCCATGGTCGATCTTGTCACCGCTCAGACCCGATTGGTCCAGTCGGAGAAAATGGCCTCGCTGGGAATGTTGGTTGCTGGTATTGCGCATGAAATCAACAATACCCTGGGCGCCATGGCAAGTAACAACAACACGGCCTACCGCGCTGTCGGACGACTGCGTCAACTTCTGGCCGGCGCCGAGGTCGATCCGAAGCGAATGACCGATCTGGACAAGACCTTCGACGTGGCCGAGGCATCCAGCCGAAATGTCGGGGATGGAGCAGACTCGATTGCCGGCATTGTAAAACGACTCAGAAGCTTCGCCCGTTTGGACGAAGCTGAGTTGCAGCGAGTGGATGTACACGACTGTCTGGATGAGACTATCGGTCTGCTGCACGGACAACTGGCGCAGAATATTATCGTCAACAGAGAATATGGTGACCTGCCCCGGATCGCCTGCTATCCCAGTCAACTTAACCAGGTATTCCTCAATCTATTGGCCAATGCCAAAGAAGCCATCAGCGGTCGTGGAGAGATCACGATCCAAACTGCGGTGCGCGATGGAATGGGTGTCATTACGGTTTCCGATACCGGCGAAGGGATTCCCCCCGACCGGCTGGACAAAGTTTTTGATCCCGGCTACACGACCAAAGGTGTCGGGGTGGGAACAGGTCTTGGGCTGGCTATCTGTTATCAGATCATGCGCGACCATCAGGGCGACATTACGGTAGCAAGCGAACCGGGCCAGGGGACGACGTTCACGGTAAGTCTACCCTTGGACCCGGGGTAAACGTTCTACTAACATGCATCGACTGCGCTCATACTTCGACTCCGCTCGTGCCTCGACTCCGCTCGGCATGACAGGGTGGGCAGTCATTGCGAGGAGGGAAGGCAGTGACCGACGCGGCAATCTCCTTCCTCTGTCATGCCGGACTTGATCCGGCATCCATCTTTTCTTGCAGCATTTCGCGCGCCGTCACCTCGTGCTGAGCGGAGTCGAAGGGTGACCGAACGAGCCTGCCTAGCAGGTGCAGTCAGGCGACTCGCCTGACTGCACCGGACGTGGAGATTTCGTGTTGGGCTACCTCGCCCAACCGCCCCACAGAAGTTATTTCAACAACACCATCTTCCTGGTGTCGGTGAAATCACCGGCTGTCAATCGATAGAAGTAGACACCGCTGGCGTAGCCAGAGGCGTTCCAGTCGATGCGTTCAAGACCGGGACCGGAGTGGCCGCTGAACGTCTTCACCGTCTGACCAAGAGAGTTGTAGATCACAAGGTCATAGTCAACCGAAGTCGCCAAGGCGAACGGTATCGTCGTGACCGGGTTGAACGGGTTCGGGTAACTGGGATACAGTGCGAACTCATCCGGCACCAGTTTGGATGTCACCGGACTGCCTTCGTAGGTGGTCATCTCCAGAGTCATCACGCTGCCGTCGATACCGCCGAGGAAGTCACCTGCGAATCGTCGATCTTTCTCCATGCTGTAGACAAGGATGCGAGTCAGATCATGGTCGGCGTCGTAATGGTATTTCATCTCCATCGACTCAGCCAGCAACACAGGCGTCACAGAGTTGTCCACCACGACATAAGCAGCACCCATGTCAGCATCCACCGACAGGACACCGTTGACAAGATCGGCCGTGGCCGTTATCGGGGTGAGTTTAGGATACGGCAGGGCATCACCGGTGATTATACGAATCTGGTAGACCAGATCGGCCACCGACAGAGCGATCCCATCGGCGTTGACGTCGGAGGCCGCGATCTGACCTTCGACGTTGACGTTAAAGACCGAAATACCGTGTACGAAGTAATTGCTGAACAGCACGGCGTCGGCAACTTCGTTGACCACACCGTTGAGGTTGACATCACCGCGATCATCGATCGAGTCGGCACAGACGATATCGATCCCGCCGTTATAGAAGTCAATCAATGGCAGCGGCGTCGGTTTATCGGGATCTCCACCTTCGAAGCACTCCGACTGAACACCGAAATAGGTCGGAAAACCAAAGCTGGGATCGGTGATATCCGTGCCCTCGAATTCGTAGACATGATCGGAAACGAACATCAGTTCACCGTCCACCGACGACACCGAGTTATCACCGCAGTCGGTCCAGAAGAACTTGATCGGCACATACTGACACTCGAATGTGCGATCATTGGTCACCAGGAATCTCATGTTGGCCAGCTCATGCGGGTCGGTATCCGGAGGTCCGAAGCAGATGGGGTGGTTGGGGCCGTTGTTGGTCTCTGCCAAGGCAAAAATGCGCACCAGACCGGATGGACAGGCATCGCCGCAGTTGCCGTCGGCGCCGTGTCGATATGTGAAGTACTCCCAACCGCAATCTTCCAGCAGTTGACCCGGTGTCACCTCGGGAGTCGCCAAGGCAGAGGCATCATAAGCGATCAGGAAATCGAATCCCCCCATTAGGAGCTGTGAGTTGGCAATAGTAATGGAGACTTGTTCATATTGCCCCTGCAGCGTGGCATGGGTTTTTTCGATTGCAATCGCCGGGGTGTTGTCTATCTCATAGACGCGCTGCAGTGGAAAAGTACCGCTAATGCTGTTTCCGTCGCCGCCGTCCTTGCCAGGGATATCGGTCAGCAACCAGGCCACAAAGTCGCCGCTGCAATCCCAACAATCCAAGGCCGTGTACCATTGGCGACGTCCATCTCGAACCTCGATGCGATCAGTGCACACCACTTGCATAGTGGTTGAATTGGTATAGTACAAATCGACATCGTAATTGTCACCAAGACACCCCGCCCAGCCCCACGTCTCATAAAGACAAGGTCTCGGCGGACCGAAAAGATATTTCTTCATTATGGACTGAGTGACACCACCTTCGACCACGGAACTGATGAGGTCCAGCTTCACAAAGTGGCCATCGGTTGAAATGTTACGCCCGGTACCACAATCGAGATGATCAGGATCGCCCGGATAATCTCCGGCCCACAATCTGGGGCTTATGGACTGAGCAATCCCACCTCGGATCGCGGCCTCATCCCCACCGATAAGCCCCTGGTTCTCGGATCCTACGTGAGCGGTCCATGTGAAACGGATCGCGAAAGAGTAGGGTTGATCGTGATTGATATGGAAAACTGCAGGACCATCATTTATATCCTGACACACGTCTGAGCCATGGTTACTGTCGTTGTCAATATCCTCAAACGAGCCCAAATCCAGTGTCCCGGCGCCGGAGGGCCCGGTGTATGAACCGTTGACAGCGCCGAGTTCGGCCCAGGCCCACGCGCCGCCGTCATTATTGACGACCATGCTCATCAGGCGGCTGGTTTCTATATAGAGATCGTAGGCGTCGCCCGGTGTCGTGATGACATCGAACTGGACGGTATAGTCTACGAGCCAAGAGGCATCGTGGTCGCCGCCACTGGCGCTCACGTCTATCGCTAGGATACTCTTGTGATGCACGTTGGCACCGCAGTTCCCGGGTGTCATGGACACGGTGTGTGAAGTTGCCTTCTCCCACCTCCACCCGGCGTGCGTTTCTGTGTCATTGTCCGTATTATCAGTTACTGTCACGGTGCCGAGAGTAGCTGCACCCCCGGACACGGCAAGAAAAGTCAGTGTGAACAGCGACCACATGAGACCAGCGAGTACCAGCCCAGTGCGTCCACCGCCAATTCCACCGTAATGTGCGGAATGACCGCTCTCAAGTTGTCCATTATCTTGATTCATGATAGTGTTACTCCCTTTGCTCCAAGACCGCCACGCCTTGGTAAACCTGCTGAACTTGCCGATTCGAAGCACATATCGGTGCAGCCCTGACGGTCCGTACCGCTATCGAATCGGGACCTCGGTGAACGACGTCTTAAAAGACGATTCCCATAAGATACCTCCTCTCGGGGACCTACTCGGCCAGCACCGCGATTGCATCCCGGCGCCGGCGGTCCACCATAACGGTTGTCCACCTGCGTGGATGTTCTCAGCCATAATCTGTATGCTTGGTAATCAGGAACCTAGCTAGATGTGCGATCCAATGATGCTGGATTCCTAACCCTCGTCCACCAGGAATCTAGTGAAAGCGGATTCCCGTGTCAAGGATTATCTGGTCCTTTTTGCCCGGTTGGTGCGGCTTTACGGACTAACAAGGCCTACCGCGCGTACCAACGGCCACCCAGGCTGGTTTTCAGTATCGTGCCGTTCTCGCCGACGATCCAGCCGTTGTAAGCATTGATGAAGGTAATACAGGAAAGGTTTCGATTCATCCCGCCTCCCTGAATGGTCCAATAAGCACCGCCGTTGAAGGTGTACAGGATCAATCCGTCCATACCTGTTACCCATCCGGTGCGCTCATCGATAAACAGCACATCGGCCAGATCGTGTGTCGTCCCGGTGGTCTGCTTCACCCAGGTAACTCCACCGTCCAGCGTGCGATAGACACTACCGTCGTCACCCGCCACCCATCCGACGTTATCGTCTATGAACGTTACAGCCCTCAGTGTGACGTCATGATCGATCACGCCGGTGGTGTCGAGTCCGTCTGAGCTCCAATGCGCACCCTTGTCCACCGTTCGCACGATCAGCCCTTTACGGCCAACCGCCCAGCCGGTGTAGAACCAGACGAACTCGATATCATATAGCTCCCAAAGCGTAGAATCTTGTTTCTGCCAGGTATGACCGCCATCGGCGGTATGGTAGATAATGCCGCGGTGCGTATCATGCTCGGCCGTTCCGACAATCCAACCATCGGTAGAATCGGCGAATACCAATCCCCGGAATGTGACACTGTCGAACCTGGGCTGGGGCTGCCAGTTTTGCCCGCCGTCAACGGTACCGACAACCAGACCGTCATAAGGGAACAGCCCCACGCTACCGACCAGCCAGCCGGTGTCTTTGTTGATAAAGTGAGCATCGTAGAACCATGAATTCTTGCGCAGCGATTGATAGTCCCAACTGTGGCCGCCGTCGACCGTGCGAAGGATACTGCCGCCATACCCGACCGCCCAGCCGTTGTCATCATCTACAAAAACAACTTCCTCAAGTGTGGCCAGAGGAAATGTCCCGGACGAATTGTCCAGCCAGCCGCCTGAGTTGGCGGCGCGAAGCAGCGTGTAGGCGCCTACGATCCAGCCGGAACCAGAGTTGACAGACAACCCGTACAGGTCTCGGTTGGTGGGGCTGGGTTGGACTTGCCAATTGTGTTCGCTGTCGGAAGAGGAGAGAATCGTGCCGCCTCGCCCCACCGCCCACACGTCGGCTTGGTCGGAAACAGCCACATCGACTAAATCCTCACCGACCGGGCTTTCCAGGAGCGACCAACCAGCGCCGCCGTCGGCTGTGTATACTATAGCGCCGCCTGAACCTACCGCCCAGCCTTTGTCACCGGAAAAACAGACCGACAACAAATGCTGCTTGGTACCGCTGGATACTTCCTCCCAGGTAGCACCGCCGTCGTTGGTACCAAGGATAGTCCCATCGGTGCCGACCACCGTGCCGCGCCGACTGTCAACAAAGGCGATGCCACGAAGATTATACTCCACTGACCCGGATACCTGGCGCCAACTGCGGCCGCCGTCGGAGGTTGTTATGATCGTTCCGGTATCTCCGACCACCCAGACATGATGGGCATCAACATAGGCCACGGCGTTGTAGTTGTGGTCTGGTACCCCGACGAAGCAGGGGAGCCATACCCGGCCGCCGGTGATCGTGCGCAGTACCGATCCTTTTTGCCCGACCACCCAGGCTGTGTCGCCATCAAAGGCGGCCACGCCGCGCAAGTCGTGGACCGTACCCGAACTCTGGTAGCTCCAATTGGCGCCGACATCCTCAGAATGCAGGATGGCCCCTTCACCGCCGACGATCCAACCGACATTCTTGTCGGCCAGAGCCACGGCATAGAGTTGATTGCCCTCAAAGGTCGCGTGTTGCGGCTGCCAGCCCGGCTGGGCCAGTTGATCGGTGCCGACCGTACTGCGCTCACATCCGAGCACCGCCAAGCAGGCCAACACTACTGGCCATCGCATCCGGCACCACCGGTTTGATCCGCCCCATAGGTTATAACGCCTGGTTCCCTGCGTCATAGTTCGTTTCCTCCGTCCGACCTGTCCGTTCCTCCTATAAGACGAATATAGCACCTGACTTGTGCATTGGGAAGCGCAATTCCGGCTTATTCAAAGGCAAGCGCACCGCTGGGGAGTGTTGATAAAGTCCGTGGTTTGTTGTGTCGGGTCCTGAACGCGCCGAAGGCGTAGTGGTGACCCGACACCTAACTCAATGTGACACAGTGGCGGCGGGTCACACGAATTCGCTTGCGTCGGCCGCGGCGGACAGAACCCACCGCAACAGGCTACAGAGGCTTTTTCAACAAGCCCTTTCGCGCACAAAAAAAGAGGCCGGCATCTTGCCGACCTCTTTCATTTTTTGACAACTGCTGTATATCAGCAGCGAAACCACTGTTTACCAGCGTCCGCCGCCACCACCGCCGCCGCCACGGCCACCGCCGCCACGACCGCCACGGTCGCGGTTTTCGGTGCGCGGGCGTGCTTCGTTAATGTTCAGCGCCCGGCCGTTCAAATCCTGGCCGTTCAGACCGGCAATAGCGGCCTGAGCTTCGTCCTGCCCGGACATTTCCACAAAAGCGAATCCTCTGGATTCTCCGGTGTACTTGTCCTTGATAATATTGACGCTTGAGACTTCGCCATAGCCTTCAAACGCCTGGCGTAGTTGATCTTCCGTCGCATCAAACGACAGATTTCCGATGTAGATATTCATTTCTACACTCCACTTGTGCTCATCCCAACAACAAACCTCACCCTACGGGGAAAACGTCAGTCGGAATAAACCCGTTAATGCGCACAATTGCGCGTCGGTCCCGATAATCAGCTAATTCATAGTTTTGTTGAGAAAAACAAATCATAGAAAAAAACAACGACGGAAACCATTCTTGACTATTAAGTATATCGGACCGATTTGGTGATGTCAACACCTTATTTGAGCTTTTTTCGCATTCGATATTGGCTTGTTAAGGCGGTGCAGACCATCGCATTCGGGGGTTTTGGGGACAAATACTGTGATTATGGCTCATGCTTCGACCGCGTTCATACCTCGACTCCGCTCGGCATGACATGGCTTGAACCTTGTGCCCACTGAGTCTTCAGACTCGGTGGGTTTTGGCGACTGTTCCGCAGGGTCCTGCACGCCGGAGGCGGGTGTGACCCTGCGGTCAGAGTGGCAGAACCAGAAGCGGTTCTGCTCTACGGGTCAATCGCCCATACCTCGACATCTCCATCCACAAGACAAAGCCTAAGAATCCCGCGCCGCGCGGGATGTCGAAACCCGCCTACGGCGGTCCTGCGGACCAGGGGTTTCGACCTACGGTTGCTCCGCTCGGCATGACATGACGGGTGGCTGGTCATTGCGAGGAGGGAACGCAGTGACCGACGCGGCAATCTCGCGCTTCGCGGTGATAAATCACCGCGTAGCGCCAAAAGACCCACTTGTGGGTTTTCTGTTGCGCGGGAGGGAACTTGTGGCTAAATAACGACTAAGAATGTAGGAACCTAACACAGGAACGTTTATGCTCGACATGAGATTCATCCGGGAAAACCCGGACACAGTCAAACAAGGGCTGACCAAAAAATACGACAAGAGTGATATCGACCAGATAGTCAAGCTGGATGAAGACCGACGCGAAATCATTCGCCAGGTCGAACAGCTAAAAAGCCAACGCAACACAGCCTCTGCCGAAATCGCCAAGAAGAAAAAAGCGGGCGAACCGGCCGACGATGCTATCGCCGCCATGCGCAAAGTAGGCGAAGAGATCGCCGCGTTCGATGGCAAACTGCGCGAACTGGAACAGGAACTGCAAACCAAACTAAGCTGGGTGCCCAATCTGCCCCACGATGATGTCCCCGTAGGCAAAGATGAAACATCCAACAAGTTCGTGCGCGATTGGGGCGAGAAACCGGCACAAGATTTCGATGTCCTGCCACATTGGGAGATCGGCGAGAAACTGGGAATCATCGACTTCCAGGCAGCGGCGCGGCTGTCCGGATCGATGTTTTATCTGCTCAAGGGGATGGGTGCGCGGTTGGAGCGAGCGCTGTACAATTATATGCTCGACATGCATCTGGCCGACGGCTATGTCGAGTGTGCCACGCCCATTCTGGTCACCGCCGACACTATGTTCGGCACCGGTCAGTTGCCCAAGCTGGCCGATGACATGTACAAAATGGACGAGGACGATCTCTACCTGATCCCGACGGCTGAAGTGTCTTTGACCAATATCTATAAAGGTCAGATCATCGACCATACCCAACTTCCGATCCATCTGGTCGGTTACACCCCCTGTTTCCGGCGCGAAGCAGGCGCCGCCGGCAAGGATACACGCGGCATGACTCGGGTCCATCAGTTCGGCAAGGTGGAGCTGGTTCATATATGTCGACCCGAGAACTCTCTTGAGGAGTTTGACAAATTGCTCGGCCAGGCGGAGAAAGTGCTGCAAGGTCTTAAGATTCCATATCGTGTGATGGTGCTGGCCAGCGGCGATTTGTCGTTCGCCTCGGCCCGGACTTATGATCTGGAACTGTACAGCGCAGGCGTTGATAAGTACATCGAAATCTCTTCGGTATCGACGTTCGATGACTTTCAGGCGCGTCGGATGAATGCGCGGTTCCGCGATGAAGAACGCAAGGTGCAATTCGTCCACACCCTCAACGGATCGGGACAGGCGCTGGCCCGGCTGTACGCCGCCATACTTGAGAACTATCAGAACTCAGACGGCACTATCACCATCCCGGAGGTTCTCAGGCCGTACATGGGTGGAGCGGACAAGATAGGCTGATGGCAAGCAAGTCAAAAATCTCTCGCCGCATCGACGCCCTTTACATCGGCAAATCGACTTTCCTGAAAGTCTTTTTGCTGGGTGGGGTGGCGGTGGTATCGGCGATTTTTATCTGGTACACATTTGATGTCATCGGTCAGCTTCAGACCGACACCCGCACGCAGGCGGAGAAGTATGTCCGTCTCTGGCAGTTGGCCGCCAACTCGCCGACTTCGGGTGAAGAGTTGCCGTTTGTTTTTGAAGAGATTATCTTAAAAGCTACTCTCCCCATAATAGTCCTCGATGCCAACCGCACGCCGATTCAATGGCGCAATATTCCAGACCTTGATCTGACCGACACCACCACAGTCACCAGAGCGCAGTTGAAAAAGATCGCCGACCGAATGACCGCTCAGGGGAACCAGTTCCCACTGCACTTTGGCCAGGGTTATGTCAATTACTTCTGCTATGGCGACCCGCCGGTGATCGATCAGTTGCGCATGATGCCGTTTGTGGAGATAGGCATTGTGGTAGCTTTCATGTTGGTCGGGATCATCGGATTTCAGAACATCCGCAAAAGCGAAGAGCGGCATATCTGGGTCGGTATGGCCAAAGAGACGGCGCATCAGTTGGGGACACCGATTACTTCAATGATGGGCTGGCTGGAGGTGATGCGCTCGGAGTGTGGTGTCGACACCAGCAGTGTTGATAGTTCTTTGCTTGGCGACACTATCGAGAACATCTCAGCCGATGTCGACCGTTTGCAAAAAGTGGCCAACCGGTTCGGACAGATCGGCTCGGCTCCGGACCTGGTGCTAAACGACCTAAACAAACTGGCCGAGGACACCCTTGAGTACTACCGACGTCGCCTGCCCTACGAAGGTGAGGGCGTAAAGCTGGTCTTGAACGCCGGCGACCTGCCGTCGATCAACTTCAATGCCGAACTGCTCGGATGGGTCCTTGAGAACCTGGTCAAGAACGCCTTACAGGCGGTCGAGGCTCGCAGCGGTCGAGTGGAATTGACCACACGGCTGACCACCAGTGGTGATGAAGTAGTCATTGAGGTCACCGATAACGGCGCCGGCATTGCGCCACCGGCGGCACGAAAAATCTTCAGAGCCGGATTCACCACCAAGAAAAGGGGGTGGGGCTTGGGACTGACATTGGTGAAGCGGATCGTGGAAGAATACCACGGCGGCAAAATATCTTTGACAAAATCCAAGCCGGGCGAAACTACTTTTGAGATTTGCCTGCCGCTCAACAGCGAAACCAAAACCTGAGAACTACTGGAACGACTATGAACAAACCGACCGCCGGCCGCAAGATTCTATGGGTAGACGATGAGATCGATTCTCTCAAAGCACACATCCTCTTTCTGGAAAAGAAAGGGTTCGCCATGGCCACCGCCATGTCCGGTGACGACGCCATTGCCATGGTGCAAAAAGATACCTACGATCTCGTGCTTCTCGATGAAATGATGCCGGTGCGGGACGGCTTGAGCACGCTTGAAGAAATCAAAGAGCTTCAGCCGCATCTGCCGGTGGTGATGGTAACCAAGTCCGAAGAAGAGTCTTTGATGGACGACGCAATCGGTTCCAAGATCGACGACTATCTCGTCAAACCTGTCAACCCCTCACAAATCCTGTTGGTGATCAAACGACTGCTGGAATCGAAAAAGATCATCACCGGGTCATCGATGAAACGATACATCTCCGAGATCAATCGGTTCAACGAGAAACTGTACGGCGCATTGGAACCCGAAGACTGGCACGAGGCGGCCCGGATACAGGCCTCGTGGAACCTCGAATTGGACGACAATCCGGACACCGGCCTTGAGCAGATGCTTGATGGTTCCCGCAAGGAGTGGAACCTGGAGTTTACCAAGTATCTGGACAAACAGTATCTCAACTGGCTCAAGGACGACAAGCGCCCGGTGCTTTCTCCCGACGTGGTCGGTAAATACGTTGTGCCCGAGGCCAAAAGCGGCCGCAAGGTTTTGTTTGTTGTCGTCGATTGCATGCGTCTGGACCAGTGGATGCTGGTGGAGCCGATGCTGGCCGAGTTCTACAATATACAACGTGAGTCGTACTTTTCGATTTTACCCAGCGCTACCCCTTTTGCCCGCAATGCTCTTTTTGCGGGTCTGTTTCCGGATGACATTCACCGCGCCCATCCGGACAATTATTCCTCGCAGGACGAGGGTTCACTTAATCGCAATGAAGAACGCTTCTTCCATGACAACCTGGCTCGCCACGGTCTGCGCTTCGAGCCCAAGATGCGTTATCACAAAGTGTATGACAACTCTCAGGGAGAAGCTCTGGCCAAACGGATAGCTGATTTCTACGACAGTTCGATGGTAACTTTTGTGTTCAACTTTCTGGACATCCTGGCCCACGGTAGGTCCAACAACATGATTCTGAAGGAGATTGCCGGCGATGATGCCGCCTTTCGTTCTTTGATGAAGAGCTGGTTCACCCACTCGCCGCTGTTTACCATACTGAAGGCTTTCGCGGCGCGCGATTTTACCGTGATAGTGACCTCCGACCATGGTTCCATACTCTGCCAGCGAGGCACCATCGCGCACGGCAAGCGATCGACCTCGACCAACCTTCGCTACAAGTACGGCGACAACCTCAACTCCGACCCGAAGGATTCTATACTCATCAAGAAACCGGCGCAATACCGTCTTCCCATGATGACCTTAGCTACCACCTACATTATCGCCAAGGAAGATTTCTACTTCGTTTATCCCAACAACTACAACGAGATGGTGCGTCAGTTTATGAACTCCTTCCAGCACGGCGGTGTTTCACTTGAAGAGATGGTCGTGCCCCTGGCCGTCATGACACCGAGGTAAGCCGTTGACATTTGAGATAAAAATCGTGTCGCACGGTGAGACTGAGACACAGGCGCTCGCCTCCAAACTGGTCCCGCTATTGAGACCCGGAGATCTCCTGGTGCTCAAGGGGGAATTGGGCGCCGGCAAAACGGTGTTCGTGCGCGGTCTGGCCGAGGCATTGGGGCTGGATACAGAAACTGTCAATTCACCTTCATATACGGTCGTCAACGAATACCCGGGTGAACGTCCGCTTTTTCATTTCGATCTCTATAGAGTGCAGGACCCGTCGGAACTATACGAAATCGGTTGGGACGATTATCTCGGGCGTCGGGGTCTGATCGTCGTTGAGTGGGGTGACAAGGCTGCCGAATGTTTGCCCCCGGCCTATTACCTGGTGGACTTTCAGATTATTGATGAAAAGACACGGCAGATAAACCTAACTCACGTGAAATCATAATGGCCGCAACCTACCGACATATCCTGGCCATCGACACTTCGACATCACAGATGAACCTGGCCCTGAAGTTCGGCGATGATCGTTTTGTGAAACTGAGCGAAAACGTCGGAACCTCACACGGACAAGTGTTGATGCGCAAAGTCCAGGACCTGCTGAACAGCGCCTCAGCGAAGAGCGATCAGATTGATGCTATAGTGGTCTGTATCGGTCCCGGTTCGTTTACCGGCTTGAGGATATCCCTGGCGGCGGCCAAAGGAATGGCTGAGGCCCTGGGTATCCCGGTGGTCGGTGTGTCGCTCTTTGATATAGCTTGTCACAAACTGCGCGAGGTTTCAAGTGACGTTTGCGTGGTCGTGCCGTTTAAGGCCGATGAGAGTTTTGTTGGACTGTTCAGCCGGGGGCGCGTTGATCCCGAACAGGTCCGCTCCGTCCGAGTGGAACAGTTCGAGCAGTTTGTGGCCGGGCGCTCAGTTACCACCATTGGCTTTGAGCTGCCGGATCACTTGAATCCTATGTCGGATGCCTCGGTGCCATGGTGTCTTGAGTTTGATGCCTCGGATATTCTTGAGATCGGCATGAGCCGGCTTGAGGCCAGCGACCTTGATGACCTGAGCAGCCTGGAACCTCTGTACATCCAGAAGTCCCAAGCCGAGATTCGCTATGAGCAACGCCGAAAAGACTGACAACCCGGTGGTAACGATCAGGCCCATGGTTGAAGAAGACCTGCCGCTGGTCGGCCGCATGGAGCAACAATTGTTCTCCGATCCCTGGTCGATAAGTGCCTTTGCCGAAGCCCTGACCGAACCTTCATGGGGCGCTCTGGTTGCCGAAATCGACGGCCTGGTGGTGGCTTATGCGTGCTACTTGATTATCGACGTCGAAGCGCACCTGACCAACATTGCTGTGGCCGAAGGGTATCGCAGAAAATCGGTTGCCAAACATATCCTTGACCGTATTTTACGGATCGTGACTGAGGCAAAATGTGAATGCCTTCTGTTGGAAGTGCGGCCCAGTAATGTCGAAGCCGTAGCTTTTTACAGAAAGCACGATTTTCATCAGTTGTACAGGCGTCCCAACTACTACCAAAACCCGGTAGAGGATGCACAGGTGATGGTGTACTATCTTGGTAACAAGCACCAGCGCGACTGATGCGCAAAAGCGTGACTGTACTATGGAATGGTTTAAGAAATCAAAATCCGGCATTGAGTCCAAAGAAAAGAAGAACATCCCGGAAGGGTTATGGACCAAGTGCACCTCGTGCGGCGAGATTGTCTACAGTAAAAAAATGGAGCAACTGTTGTGGGTCTGTCCCAACTGTAGCTTTCACTTTCGGATTTCCAGCCGCAAGTATATCGGTCTTTTGCTCGATGGCGGCAAACTCGAAGAATACGATAAGGACCTGACCTCAAAAGACCCGCTCAAGTTCAAAGACTCCAAGAAATATCCCGACCGCATCAAGGCGGCGCAACAGAAGTCGGGTGCGGTGGAGGGAGTCACGGCCGGTATGGCCGGCATCGAAAAAATCCCGGTGTCGTTTGCAATCATGGATTTTTCGTTTATCGGCGGGTCGATGGGCTCGGTAGTCGGAGAGAAAATCGGTCGAGCGATCGAGCGGGCTATCGAACAAGAAGTACCGCTGATTATCGTCTCATGCTCCGGTGGCGCTCGGATGCAGGAGGGTATCCTTTCGCTGATGCAGATGGCCAAAACGTCGGCGCTGTTGGCCATCCTGTCGGAGAAGTGTATCCCTTACATCTCCATTCTGACCAATCCGACCACGGCCGGAGTCATGGCCTCGTATGCCTCACTCGGCGACGTGATTATCGCAGAACCAAAGGCCCTGCTCGGTTTCGCCGGACCGCGGGTGATTCAGCAGACGATCGGCCAGGACCTTCCGGAGGGATTTCAATCCTCTGAGTTCTTTCTCGAAAAAGGATTCCTCGACAAAATCGTCCCCCGCCAGGACCTGCGCAACACCGTGGTCAAACTCCTTCGCGCAATGTGGAGAAAATAGCGTTGGAACATAGCTATGTTTCAGCCGAAAGATTCATTCTCTCTCGGGAGTTTTTCGGCATGAAGCTGGGGCTTGAGAACATCGCGCAGTTCCTTGAAGATATCGGCTCACCGCAGCATGCCTACCCGACTATCCATCTGGCCGGAACCAACGGCAAAGGTTCCACGGCGGCTATGATAGCCGGCATCCTTGGCACCAGTGGTTACAGAACCGGACTGTTCACCTCCCCGCACCTGGTCACTCTTCGCGAGAGAATGCGGGTGGATGGTCGTATGATTCCACGACGTTCAGTAACGGCTTTTATCGACCGCCACCGACGCGAACTGGCCCGCCGCAAGTTGTCGTTTTTCGAGCTGATCACAGCCATGGCCTTAGATTATTTCAAACGGGCCCGGGTCGACCTGGCCGTGATCGAGACCGGACTGGGCGGTCGGCTCGACGCCACCAATGTTTTGGCGCCGATCCTGACAATAACTACCGATATCAGCCGCGACCACACCGAAATCCTCGGCACTTCGCTCAGAAAGATCGCCTACGAAAAAGCCGGAATCATTAAGCCCTCCGCTGCTCACCTGATCAGCCTCTTGCCGGACATTGCTCGCCTGGAGATTCAACGGCGCTGCAAAGAACTGGGCGCACCGATGCACCGTTTGACCAGTTCGGATTTCAAGACCCACCCGTCAGAGCTAAGTTTCGATTTTCAAGCCAACGGATGGCGCCTGACAAAACTGTCCACCGCGCTGGCCGGTCACCATCAGCTTACCAACGCCGCGCTGGCCCTGAAAGCGCTGAGCATAATCGACAAACTCGGCATCTCCATTCCTGTTGAGGCCATGCGAAAGGGTCTGAGACAGGTCCAATGGCCGGGCCGGTTTCAAGTACTCAAACGCCGTGGCCAACCGACCGTTGTTTTAGATGTCTGTCACAATGCAGCCGGCGTCGCAGCCTTTGTAAAGACTTTCGGGGCTCGCTTCAAAGGGCGAAAAGCGCACATAATAACCGGCTTTGTCCAGCGCAAACCCCATCGGGAGATGTTCCGCCTGCTGAATCAGATCGCCCTTGAGTTCCACCTGGTACCCCTAAAGACCAGACGCCGGGCTGATCTTGATGAGTTGACCAGTGGAGTGGACTTTTCCGGTGTACCGGTCTATCAGTCCGGCAGTCTTGTTTCGGCGTTCCAGCGCCTTGTGAAAAGGTGCCGGCCTGACGATACTATAGTTGTTGCCGGCTCCCATTATCTGGTCGGGGAGTACCTTGAGAAACTCAAATAGCCATGTGCGCCGACATTAACAAGAAAAAGGACAGCTCATCTTCTGTGCCCAAGGCGAACCAAGCTGTGAAGAACGACCCTTCTTCCACAGCTCGTGAGGTTCTGAAGCTTGAGGAGTTCGCCGAAAAAGTCGCTTCCCTGACCGGGACCAACCGGCAGCTGAAGCGAAAGATTTTTGACCTTTATACTGTATTTGAGATCAGTCGCAATTTCAATTCCGTCCTTGATTACGACACGCTGCTGGACACCTTCATCCTGACGGCCCTGGCCCAGGTAGGCGCATCCAGGGCGGCTATCTATCTGCCGGCGGAGGAAGACCCCACCCGACTGGTCCAGGCCAAGGCCAGGGGCGCCAACTATTCAGCCAACCAGCATCGCTCGTTCACCGCCGGTTCTTCGCTGTTGTCCTATCTTGCCAGTCTCAACCGTCCGTTGCCCACAGGCGAACTGATCGACAAAACAGCTCAGCAGGATGAAAAGCTCATTTTGGAAGGATTCCATCCCGGGCTGGTTGTTCCGCTGCTATATCAATCGAAACTGACCGGAGTTTTCGTCATTTCCGACAAGATTTCCGACCGCATGTTTGAGATGGACGACATTGAGTTTTTGTCCGTGCTCGGCAGCCAGATATCGGTGGCAATTGAAAACGCACGCCTTTATGCGGCCGAAAAGATGGCCACCCGTCAGTTACGAGAAGCCCAGGAACAGCTGGTGCAGACGGAGCGCGTTGCGGCTCTGGGCGAAATGTCGGCCAAAGTTGCGCATGAAATTAATAACCCGCTCGGCATTATCAAGAACTATCTGCAATTGATCAGGCGGGCAGAGTCGTACAATGTCGAAGCAACCTCGTATGTCGATGTAGTCAGCGAGGAGATCGACCGGATTGCGGGCATCGTCAGACAACTTCTTGATTTCCATCGCCCGCGCGGACTAAAATATGTGCCGGTCGATGTCTGTCGCCTAATCGAAAAGGTCCTGCAACTGATGGACAGAAAACTCACTTCGAGCAACATTGAAGTAGTGAGAGACTTAAGCTGCGACTGCCCCGAAGTGAGCGGTGTACCCGAGAATCTCAAACAGGTGTTCTTGAACATCATTATCAACGCCGTTGACATGATGCAGGCGGGCGGGCGTCTGGAGGTCGCCATTCGAACTTCGCCGAAGCATGTCCAAGTCACTTTTTGCGATACCGGACCGGGGATTCAGTCCGAACTGATCCCCAGGATTTTCGAACCGTTTTTCACCACCAAAGAACCCGGCAAGGGGACCGGCCTGGGGCTTTCGGTTTGCTATGGTATAATTAAAAGGCATCGTGGGTCGATAACCTATAGGAACACAGACGTCGGTGGCTGTTTCCAGATCGACCTGCCGGCCGCCGGCGATGACAACCAGGATCAGAATGCAAAAGACTGCTGAAAGAATAATCTTGGTCGACGACGAGAAGCGCATGTGCGACTCGTTGACAAAGCTGCTTACCGGCGACGGTTACGAAGTTGACGCATATCAGGAATCCCCGGCTGCGGCTGAGGCGATCCGCAAACACAAAACCGATCTGGTAATCACCGACATCAAAATGCCCAAACTTGACGGCATCGGCTTACTCAGCATCGTCAAGGAAGTCGACGAGGAAATCCCGGTCATCCTTATGACCGGTTATGCAGCTCTGGACTCGGCGGTCGAGGCGGTGGCTCGCGGCGCCTACGACTACCTGATGAAGCCGATCGAGTTCGCCAAGCTCCAGTTGGCGGTCAGGCGTGCTCTCGAACGACGGAGTTCAATCCTCGACAGACGGAGCCTCCTGGAACGGCTGAAAATCTCCACCATGCTCCAGGAGCGGCGTATCAACGAACTCAACGCGCTCTATGAAGCAGGCAAATCGATCGGTTCAACGGCCAACCTCCAGGAGTTGCTCAGACAAATTGTCGTCCTGGCCTCGTCGGTTACCGAAGCCAAAGTGGGATCGATCATGTTACTTGAGGAGAACGGCGAGACGATGACCATAGAAGCGGCCATCGGGCTGGAGCCTTCGGTGGTGGCCAAGACCCGGTTGCCGGTGGGTACATCGATTGCCGGACATGTGGCCAAGACCGGCGAGCCGTTGATGATCGAGGATGTAGAGTCGCACCAACAGTTTGGCCGCATCAATCGTGAACGGTACGGTGCGGCGTCGTTGTTGTGCGCGCCGTTGGTAATAAAGGGTCGCGTCATCGGGGTCATCAACATGGCCAACAAAGAGGACGGCGGCGTTTTCGATGAAAACGACCTGAAACTGCTGACCACTTTCGCCGCCCAGGCGGCCGTGGCCGTCGATGATGCCAACCAGTTCGAGAAAAATCGACGACGGCTGGTGGAGTTCGAGCTTTTGCACGAAGTGGCCGGCGAACTACCGCAGATTCAATCGCTCAACCAGTTCCGGTCGATTCTTACCGATAAGCTCAAACGGGTCTTCCCGGCCGACTACGGTCTGTGGTTCGACTGGGATTCGTACAACCGCACGCTGGTGCTGGGCGGCGCGTCCGGCACCGAGAAGATTCCGCTGACCGACTCGGGCGGCATTGACCTGGCCAGGGTCAACCGCGACACCGTCTCATTGACCCAGATGGACCTTGAAACAATGGATCTAAGCAACGTGGCCGAGATTTCTTCGCAAGTGGCCGAAGCCCTGGCCAAAAACGATCACCTCCCTGATCCAAAAGCTGCTTTCATGGCCGTACCGATCATCAAGTACGGCGAACTGGCCCATCTGTTTTGTGTGGGCGCCGAATCCGAGTCGCCATACAGTGTCGAGGATATCTCGCTGGCCAAACTGGTCATCTCACAGGCGGCTTTGTTGTTTGAGCGGGAAAAGTCCCTTTTGAACGCCACCCGGCTGTTGACTATGGGCAACATGATCAGTGAAATCTCGCACGATTTGCGCAAACCGCTGACCTCGATCAAAGGCGGTCTTCAAATCATCAAGAAACGCTGGCCGCAGGTTCAGGAAGCCGAGTTTATGAAGATGGTCGAGGGCGAGATTCATCGCATGAACGAACTGGTCCGCGAGCTGGTCGACTTTTCCAACCCCAACAAGTACGCTACAGAAAAAGTGGACCTGCGCGTGGTGGTCAAGCGGGCCGCCGAATTGGTCGGGCCGGACTTGAAAAAGAGCAAGGTCGGTTTCAATTCGCATTTCGCCAAGGCCAACTGGGAGCAGATTGTCAATCGCAACCAGATCATGGAAGCGTTGTTGAATCTGTTTATGAATGCGATCGATGCCATGCCCGAGGGTGGCACCTTGTCGGTCAAGGGTATGATCGAACAGCCGGAGCATAAGAAGACCGATTATCTTGCGATCAAAATTATCGACACCGGGATAGGTATCCGCAAAGAGAACCTGTCCAAAGTTTTCGACCGCTACTATACCAGTAAAGAGACCGGCACCGGGCTGGGTCTGGCCGTGGTGGAACGGATCATCTCGGCGCACAACGGCACTTTATCGGTTGCTTCGACCGACGGCGACGGCTCTACCTTTACGCTCTATTTCCCGTATCAGACATAAACAGGCTTGCCTGCCCATGAATGGGTGCCCCACAGCTTGCTGTGGGAGTTCTTAATGACTGATCGATAGTTCTATTATCCGCATCTCCTTTCGAAGAACACACCCCGTCCTCGCCTTCGGCGGGGCCTCCCCTCTCAAGAGGGGATGAAGAAAATAGCCGTTGCCTTCAGTATTTGGGTGGCCCGGACGTTCGTCCGGGTTTCAGGTCAGGCCGAGTTTTTCGTGCGTGGTGTACATCCTCGTGCGCCACGGGGGAAATGGGTTCGTTTTACGGAAAAACGTTTTTCCGGCCAGCCCCCCTGAGCAAATGGGTTCGTCTGGCGTGTTTTTTGTTCTGGGGAAATAGAATCGATGGTGATTACGAGGCTGGACCGGTTTGGCGGTGTGGGGTGCGGCGGATTGCTTTGTACTGGTATCCATTTCCTGCTCCTTATGGATGGTTGCGTGGGCGCACTTTAGGGGGAGTTGGTGGTGTATTTGCGTGAGTCATGGCGCACAGTGAACTTAGGCATTGTCCCTGTCCTCGCCGTCCGCTATACTGCAGGGTAGGAGGTCGACGTTTGGGATTGATCATATCGATTCTGCTCTTTACGACTGCCGTGGCCGGTTTGGTCATCAAGATAGGTAAACTGCGTAAGTGGCCGGCGCGGCGCGGCATTATTCTGGGAATAGTCGTGGAAGCCATCGGCGTGCTGATAGCCTTCGTGGGCTTCTGGCCATCGGATAAACCCGCTACCCCAGCCGATGTAGACACCATCATATCTGGCAAAGTTGACAGCCTCGGTAACGAGATGACCTGCAAAATGGACAGCCTTGAAGCGCTCATTAAGAAATCGGCAGGTCAAGCAGATCCTGATCCCGAATGCCAAGCCCTCGCCTATGAGCAGGCGGAGTGCCTGGAGGGGATCGTCAAAACGGCGCTCGACAGTGGCAAAGTGGCTATCGGTTTGGAAGAGTATCATGAGGCGCTAACTCATCTCGGCTATGCACTCACAGCGGCAGGCGAAGACCTGAGCCAGCGATTTGAGGTGTTTTTCTACAAGGGGGTTGCGTTCTCCAAGCTAGGGGAGAACACGCTCGCGCTCAACTGCTTCGACAGTTGCGTCACATACAGTCCACAGTCACATGTTGCCTGGACCAACCGCGGTAGTACGCTCAATAACCTCGGTTTTCACGAAGAAGCCATCGCTAGCGCCGATAGTGCTGTGGCTTACCAACCAGACGACCATAATGCCTGGAACAACCGCGGTGTTGCTCTCGGCAGACTTGATCGTCACGAGGAAGCTATTGCCAGTTTTGACAGTGCATTGGCTTACAAACCAGACATGGTTAAAGCTTGGAGCAATCGCGGCATCCCGTTGGCCGAACTCGGACGCGGCGAGGAAGCAATTGCCAGTTTCGATAGCGCTCTGTTCTATGAGCGTGACGATCATGGAGCGTGGTACAACCGGGGTATCGCGCTGGGCAAACTCGATCGTTACATAGAAGCTATTGCCAGTTATGACAGTGCACTGGCCTACAAACACAACCGCAGCGATGCCTGGTACAGCCGTGGCCGTGCTCTCGGTGCCCTTGACCTTTACGAAGAAGCGGTCGCCAGTTACGATAATGCCCTATCCCTTGAACCTAGTCTCGATAAGGCTTGGTTCGCCCGGGGTCGTGACCTGAACGAACTGGAACGTTACGAGGAAGCAATCGCCAGTTACGACAGCGCTCTGGCTTACCAGCCTGACTTTCGTGAAGCCTGGCGCAGCCGCGGTCACGGTCTGGTCATGCTCGATCGTCACGAGGAAGCGATTGCCAGTTTCGATAGCGCATTGGCTTCCGATCCTGAACAAGACAAAGCCTGGACGGGCCGAGCCACTTCTCTAGCCATTCTTCTTCGGTTTGAGGAGGCGCTCAACAGTTGTGACAGCTCCCTGAAATACGCTCCGGGCGATTCATTAACCATCGAGCTGCGGCGGCTGATCATGGAGTTTATTAACGAGTTGGTTGGGTCTCAGACGCCGCCACCCTTCGACTCCACACAATAATCCTACCTGTTACTCGCAAAGCACCGCTACGGTACTCTTGCGGAAGGGGTCTGTTGCAGGTCGGTGATTCCTCAAAAAAGCGGGAAAAGACAATATGCAAACTTGAAAAGGGCCAAAACGAACCCATTTCCAATGCGCCGGACGGTCCAACCTCATGCTGAGCGGGGTCGAAGCATGGCTAATGTCGAAACCTCGCTTCGCGACCCCTTCGGGGCAGGGGTTTCGACCTACCTGAAAAACTGGATTCTGGCCTTCGCCAGAATGACAAAGAGGGGTCACACGCTGTTCATTCCGGCCATTTGCAGAGTTTTGCGGGAAATAAGCAAGAAAAACGTAAATGGGACTTGATTAAGAGCCGCTTTTGCCGATAATTCAGGCAGATAGCGACTTTATACTATGGCCAAGAGTAAAGAAAAAATCAAAATACTCGTCATCGACGACGACCCCAAAGTCTCCTGGATACTGCAAGAAGGACTCTCCAAGCGGTTTGAGTTTATCTCGGCCCGCGACGGTATCGAAGGTATCCAGATGGTCTCAACCGAGACGCCCGACTTGATCTTGCTGGATATCAAAATGCCCGGAATGAGCGGGCTGGAAGTACTCGAACGGCTCAACAAAGCCGACAGCCGCCCCGAAGTAATTATGGTATCCGGCCACGGTGATACGCAGTACGTAGTCGATTCGGTCAAGCTCGGTGCCGCTGAATTTATCAATAAGCCGTTCGATGTTCAGGAAATCGAGATTCATATCAATGGTGTCCTGGAGCGCAGTCGTCTGAAAACCGAAGTACGCGAACTCAAAACCGAGCTTCAGTCCAGAGACGACGCCTACTCAGGCTTTGTGGGCGATTCCGGCGCGATGCTGAAAGTAAAATCGGTGATCGAGCAAGTCTCCGATTCGGAGTTGACCGTGCTGATCCGCGGCGAGTCCGGTACCGGCAAGGAAATAGCCGCCCGTTCGTTGCATCAGCTATCCCGGCGGGCCGACCGTCCGTTTATCAAGGTCAACTGCGCCGCGATACCCCGCGATCTTTTGGAGGCGGAGCTGTTTGGCTACGAGAAGGGAGCCTTTACCGGCGCCCATAAGACCAAACAGGGTCGTTTTGAAGTGGCCGATAAGGGCACTATTTTCCTCGACGAAATCGGTGACATGTCGATGGAGTTACAGTCGAAGCTGTTGCAGGTGCTGGAACAGCAAGAATTCGTGCGGGTCGGCGGGATCAGTAATATCCATGTCGATGTCCGAATCATCTGCGCCACCAACCGCGATCTCGAGGTAGCTATCAAAGAACGGGGATTCCGCGATGATCTGTTCTACCGTCTTAATGAGATCACGCTGTTTCTGCCGCCTCTGAGAGTGCGACCGGAGGATATACCGCTTCTGGTCAATCATTTCCTGGATAAGTACACCGCCTTGTACAAAAAAGAGATCACGCATCTGTCTTCGGAGACCATCAATCAGTTGACGTCTTTCGGCTGGCCGGGCAATGTACGCCAGTTGGAAAACATGATCAAACAGGTGGTGGTCCGCGAAGATGAGTCAATCGTCACCGATCTGATAGCAGCCACTGCCCATCAGACAATCGGCTCACCCGGTTCGGAAACAGCTGTGCCGTCCCTGGTGCCCGAGATGGCCGGTGTTTCGTCTTCGGCCGATCAGGGATACTCGCTCAAACACAGGATTGGGAAAATCATTGCCGACGAAGAGAAGAAGCTGATCGGCGAAGTGCTTACCAAAACCAACTGGAACCGCCGAAGAGCCGCGGAAATGCTGGAGATCAGCTACCGCTCGCTCCTTTACAAAATCAAAGATTACAATCTCAACGCCACCAAGTAGATTCTTCCTAAGGTTGCCACAGTATTTGAGACTTTTCGGTCAAGGCCGATCCTGGCTTGTCCATAGTCGTGCCATGTCAAAAAGTGTGCAATTTTTGTGCATTTGAATGCGCCTCGCGGAAAGTGAGGGTCCATATTTGGCGCAGCCCTGTTGACAAAGTTTGTACCCGGATTGCTTGTATTGCATTGGCTAACAAGGGCAAAAGGGTCCTTCCGGTCATGGTTGAAATAGGTTATCCACAGATTAGCGTCGATAGTCGATAGCGGAATGAATCTTGCTGTACAAGGATTGAACAGTAGTTTGTCGCAGAAGACAGACGGCGGATAGAATTATGAACATGACAACAGCAGCCGATGTAAAGCCGTTTGTGGAACGTGTTGGAAGAGAACTTCAACGCGCTGAGCGCTACAGGATATTCGTTTCCCTGATAGTACTTGATCTCAATTCGATCGAGGCCGATTCTGGTGGAGGCGAGATTGCCGATCTGGCTAAGCTGGTCGATTTGGTCACCGGCAATACCCGTTCGGTCGATTATACGGCTTTAGTCGAAACCGGGAAAGTGGCTGTTTTGCTGCCGGAAACGCCGCGCCAGGGGGCCGAAGTAGCCGGCCGTCGTGTGGCCGAGATAATCCGCAGCAGTTTTCAGTCGGTTAGCTCAGATTCCGGCGATCATGTCATCCCTTTGGAGATGGCGTCGTTTCCGGATGCTGCCGGAGCGCGTACCGTTCAGCAAATGCTCAGTGACATCGCGCCCTTGGAGACCAACAACTAAAGACCCCTGTTTTTTATACCTCCCATTTCCAAAGCGGCCGCCCTGCCCCTCGGGCGGCCGCTTTTTCTCTACAAAACCCAACTGGTCCGCATCATCCCTGTTCCTGGCCGATTACACCTTGCCGTGTGGAGCTTTTACGGTATATTTACAGCAAGTTACATCCGTTGCGATCCGTCACCAAGCCGCCCAGTACAAACCTTGCGGCAGGATGGCGGCCGAAGACAAACCAGGAGGTCCCACCGTGAAATTCGTCAAAGCCATCTCTCTGTCACTTCTTTGCACCGGTCTGCTGGTCGCTTCCTCAAGCGCCGAGAAAATCCGTCCGGCGCTGATTCATGATCTACCACCGAGCGAATTCGCCAAGACCCTCGGCGGTGACCCAACCTCGCTGCTGAGCAGAACTGAGCGTCAGGAAATCGAATCATTCCGTTTCGATGGCGATACGGTCAAAGTGGTGGCAATACTGGTCGACTGGGATGACCGCCCGGCAACCTACTCGAAAGAGACTATGGATACCCTTCTGTTCTCGCGCAACGAGTGGGCGTCCGGATCGATGGCGGACTTTTTCGATGAGGTCTCATACGGCACACAGGCGGTCGACGGTGATTGCTACGGCTGGGTGAACGGTGGGTCTTACAGCGGTGGCAATTTCAATCTCTACGAGTTCGTCACCGACATAATATACTCGCTGGACACTGCGATCGACTATTCGCAGTATGACGGCAACAATGACGGTTATGTCGACGCGGTTGTCATCGTCCGGTCCGGCACCGGTCAGGAAGACAGTCATGACCCGACGGACATCTGGTCTTTTGCCACCGGCTACAGTGCACAGAATGCGCCGGGGCCTTTCGACGGGGGCATGTATGTTACCAGGTGGAATACATCGCCTGAGTTGCAGCCATTGAGGGACACCACCTTTCCGATTTTCTACTCAGGCGAAGACAGCCTCAACGCCATCAGGGTCTTTGCTCATGAACTGACACATAACATGGGACTGCCGGACCTTTATGATTACGACGCCAAGCTGGACCTGAGTACTTATACCACTCCGAATGATGCCAATGACCACCCCATGGTCAACTATTGCATCATGGCCTACGGGGGATACCAGAAGATGCATCGCGGCAAAACGGTGCCGCATCTCAGCGGTTGGTGCAAAGCCAAGCTGGGCTACAACGAACCGATTGTACTCGAAGGTGTCGATACGACGATAATCATGAACGACATAGAGACCCATCAAAACAACTCGCTGTTCAAACTTCCGATTGATGTTGCAGAAGGTGAGTACTTTCTGCTTGAGTATCGCAACGCTCAATCGACAGCCCAGTTTGACCATTTCGATGGCGATTATTCTGTCTGGCTCTGGCCCGACCTGTCGTTCGGGGCCGACACTCTGAACAGCGGGCTGATCATTACCCATGTTCACGACTCAGTTCACTGGTATATGACCAACGATGGCTGGCCGGACTTCCCTAACTACATGGTAGCTCTGGAAGACGCAGGGTACAATCCATCGATGGACTACACCAACAACCCCGGCGGCGTACTGAGTGACAGCGCCGACTGGTGGTATCCCTACGAAACCAGGATCGGCGCTCCTTTTACGAACGAAGTACCTGGTAAGTCTATTTTTGGACCCGGGACGACGCCGTCGAGCGACGGTTACTCCGGACCCACCGGCATCATAGTCGAGGTGCTGAGTCGCGACGGAGATCAACTGGCTGTTCATGTTTACAACCCGCTCTTTTTCGACGCCGACGATGACGGCGTGTCTGATCTCGATGACAACTGTCCCAACACCGCCAATCCCGATCAGCTTGATGCCGACGGCGATGATGTCGGCGATCTGTGTGACAACTGTCCGCTGCTGGCCAACGCTGATCAGAGCGATCTGGATGCGGACAACGTCGGTGACAGTTGCGACAATTGCGTCAATGATGGTAACCCGGCTCAGGAAGACCACGATAGCGATGATGTCGGTGATTACTGCGACAACTGTGTCGAGACCCACAATCCCGATCAGCAGAACTCCGACAGTGACTTCCTGGGCGATTTGTGCGACAACTGTCCCGACTCTACCAATCTGAACCAGGCCGATCAAGACAATGACGGTATCGGCGATGTGTGCGATGCGCTGTGCTGCCAGCTGAGAGGTAACGTCGACAATGTCGGTGGAATCGATATCGCCGATTTGGTCTATCTCGTTGACTTTATGTTCAACGACGGACCGGTGCCGCCGTGTACGGGTGAGGCCGACATGGACGGTAGTGGTGAGATTGATATCGCTGATTTGGTGTATGTCGTCGACTTTATGTTCAACGATGGACCGGCGCCGGTGGCCTGTTTGTAGCAGGCAATCCTGTTTTTTGCGCTTCGCGGTGATACATCACGTTGCGATGAATCGCTCTCTGGTTGGGTAGGTCGAAACCACTGGTCCGAAGGACCGCCCTGAGCGCAGTCGAAGGGCAGGATTCGACTCCGCTCAGCGTGAGGTTGATCACCATCGAAGCTATCTTGAAACCCGGACGAACGTCCGGGCCACCCGCAATGTTCTGTTGGGTCCTGATTTTGGCTTGCCAAAATTGTGACCCGACAGCTTATTCGACCTATGGGATTACGCTTCAAAGAACAGGGTCATGGTTCGTGTTTTTTTGTGACCACATCTTTCTTTCGCCACGAACGCTACGGAGACATTCCGGGTGTTTACGAAGCTATTGCCGAATCATTGAAGTTCTACATGGAAAAGTACAGCGCTCTCCTGCCGGGCTATGTATTCATGCCAACTCACATACACCTTCTAATTGTTATAGATGGCAAACATCTTTCGGCCTTCATGCGTGACTTCAAGAAGTATTTGGCCCAGCACGGACTCAACATCGGCGCCCCTGGAAAGTCCTCGATTTGGGAAACCGGTTACGATCGACAAGCAATAGAATCTGAGATAGTCTTCCGAACAAAACTGGAATACATACATAACAACCCAGGGAAGGCCGGTCTTTGTGTTCAGGCGGAGCGTTGGGAGTGGTCAAGTGCTTCGTCATACTTGACTGATAAGAGGGGGCCGATTCCCATTTGGAAAGATTGGCTCTTCTGAGCCGCAGGGTCTCATCCGCCAAGGCGGAAAGGACCCTGCGGAACGATGAACAATATGGAATGATTGCTTATGTTCTACCCAACCAACGGATATGCCAATCTTGAAACCCGGACGAACGTCCGGGCCACCCAGCCATCTGTGTCTTCGGTCGGGTGGCCGTCTCAAAACTTGTTTGGGACGGGGAAACAACAGAAACACCCCCAAAGAGGCTTTGAGGGTGCCACCCAATGAAGTCAACGACTGTCACCCGTTCCGACCGATCAAATCTCTTTGAAAGAACGGTTTAACCCGTATATTTGGTATGTACACAAAGGCAGAAGGTACACACCGCAAACGTACTTGCACATACGAGGAACAACACGATGAAACCGGCAACCACTCTAATTGCCCTCGGCATTATGGCGCTAGCTGTATCGGCGGCGGCTCAGCCACCGATCCCGTTAAATTATAGAATCAGCTCTTTCGCCCCGGAACTTCAGAACGAAGAGCAGATATGGACCTGTCCGACCGATTCAACGGTCATCATTGCAGTCTGGCGCGATTTCAGACTGGGCTATCGCCAGGTTGGGATCGGTCGTTCGTGGTTAGCCAACGATTTTTGGATTGACTCGCTGATCCATCCAAGCATGCAAGTGTTGTCCAGACAGTCGGACCCCTGCCTGACGGTCGACAATGACGGCAACTTCTATCTCTGTGTGCTGGATTACGAGCCGAGTGCGACGACTATCTGGGATTCATCATATATCTCGGTGTTGAGATCGACCGACAAAGGAGTAAGCTGGACCGGTCCGGTCACACTGGTTGACACAGTGGGACCGTACTTCGAGGATAAGCAGTTCACCGTTGTCGACCGCACCAACGGTCCCCATTCGGGCAACTACTATGTCGCCTGGGCCCGTTTCCCCAATCCGACGCGCATGATGTTCGTCCGCTCCACCGACGGTGCTCAGACTTTCGAAGACACGGTCATTGTGGGTCCTACTCAGGACGGGTCGGCCTGCGGCTGGGGGGAACTCGACGCCGGTCAGTTTGCCTGTCCGGCAGTGGGTAGCGACGGATCGGTATATGTCATGTGGATTGGCGGCGACCTTGATACAACTACCTGCGACTATTTCACGGCGTTGAAGATGGCCAAGTCGACCGATGGCGGCGTCAGTTTCGCCGACCCCGAAGTGATCCGTCATACTGTCGGCAATTGGGGGACGGTGGACGGTGGCGTTAATGTATACAACCAACCGGTAGTTGCCACCGATGTTTGGGGTGGGACGCACGATGGCAATATCTATGTAGCCTACGCCAATATGGATCCGGATAACTGGGAGTTTCAGGACTACAATATCGAAATGGTCCGTTCGACCACCGGCGGTGCGACCTGGTCCGACCCTGTCTACATAAACGATGACTATATCGGAGTCGGCGCGCCCTACGACCAGTTCCATCCCTGGTTGATCTGCAACGAGGAAGGTACTCTGGTTTGTCTCTGGTACGATCAGCGCACCGACGTCATAAATCACTTTCAATTCGACGCTTTTGCAGCCTACTCATTCGACGGCGGTGCCACCTTTACGACCAACCACCGCATCTCCGAGATATCAATTGATCCCGGCAGCTTGAAACTCTCCGGACGCACGACTCCGGCGCCTGATGATCCCCGGATGGAGATCACCGGCAAACGATCCCCTCAAGCCGGGCTGATCGCCGAGTATATCGGCGTGACCGCATTCAATGATCATATCAACGCCACCTGGACCGACACGCGTCATGGCAACCAGGATGTCTACGGCGCCAACTGGACGATCCCGTTCATGAAACCGAGACTACTGTCCCCGGCCGACGGCGCATCGGTCGCCGATTCCGCCTTCACTTTTAAGTGGTCCACCAGTTGGAAGCAGTACGATGATTATTACCGCCTGGAGTTTTCAGAAGACAGTCTTTTCACGAGTTATCTTTTCGTGGCCGGCACGGCCAGTAACCAGGTTCCCAACTACGGTCCGCCGCTGGTACCGGGTGAAGATTACTTCTGGCGAGTGAAAGCTTTCCGCACCTCAGTCGGAGATTCATCAGACTACTCTGAAATCTACTCCTTCTACTACACCGCACCCACCTGTTTTGCCACCGGCGATGTCAATGACGACGGCGCCATACTTTCGGTCAGCGATCTGACCTACCTGATTGACTACGTTGAGGGGACCGGCCCGGCGCCACCGGTGCCTTACTCCGCCGACATGAACGGCGATTGTCAGATCGATCACGAAGATGTTCAGATGTATGAAGATTACTTCGTATTCGGAATGAGTGTGTTTGTAAACGGCTTCCCTGTTCCCAGTTGTTGTGAGGTAAGCACAGCGCGTGGCGCATGCTGTACTGCCGAAGACTGTTTCAACCTAACACCCGGCAACTGTGGTGAACTGGTTGGCGCAGTGTACCAGGGTGATTTCAACTACTGTTACCTCGACCCCTGTGGGGGGTGCATTGGGCTTCGTGGCAATGTTGATGGCGACGTTGGAGACAGTATTGATATCTCCGATTTGGTCTATATGGTCGATTGGATGTTCAACGGTGGACCGGCTCCGCTCAATGACGAGGAAGCCGACCTCAACGGTGACGATGTTATCGACATTGCCGACCTGGTCTATTTGGTCGACTATATGTTCACCGGCGGTCCGGCGCCGCTGGCCTGTCCCTAGGTGATAAATCACCCTTATGCGCTTCGCGGCGATAAATCGCTTTCTAGCTTGCAACCTCACCCTGAGCGGAGTCGAAGGGTGATAAATCACTTTTTTGCCGCTTCGCGGCCTCCTCATGTCATGCTGAGCGCAGTCGAAGCATGAGTCAAACCAACATCATTCTGAGCGGAGTCGAAGGGCGAGGTTTCGACAGGCAGGCCTGTTTTTTCTTTGACCACCAATACAAAGCCATAGAACCACGCGAAGCGTGTGATGTCGAAACCACAGGGGTTTCGACCTACTGCTCCTGTCAGAAGTAACGTAGGGCGGAACCCTCTTGGCGGTTCCGCCAGGACGCATCAGGCGGCAGATGTGGACGTCTGCCGCCCACGAACGCGAGAACGATTATGGGTGGCCGTCTCAAACCTTGTTTGGGACGGGGAACAACATCCAAGCCTGTCATGCCGGACTTTGATCCGGCATCCAGTTCTATATTCGAAGACTGGATTCTAGCCTCCGCCAGAATGACATTCCGGGTGGCCGTCTCAAACCTTGTTTGGGACGGTGGACACGAGAATCACGCGAAGCGCGTGATGTCGAAACCAAAGGGGTGTCGACCTACTGTTGGAGCACTTGCGGGTTGCTTTTGAGCACGGGATCGGTATATTGTTAATAGGTTCGCAGGTGAGGACTTTCTTCTAACCACAGAAGGAAGATATGTGCAACACTAACAAGACGAGGACAGGACGATGATGAAGTTACTGCTCAACCTGACGGTGGTGCTGGTGCTGGCTTTGCCGGTTACTTCACTGGCACAGGCCAAATCGGCGTGTGGGGACGTCAATGACGACGGCACGTTTAATATTACTGATCTGACATACATGATAGACTGGCTGTACTTTAATGGACCGCCACCGCCTGATCCATCGGCCGCCGACATGGATCTCTGCCCAGGGGTCGATCTTGGAGATATCGATTATTACCTGAACTTCTTGTTTTTCGGTGGGCCTGCACCCTGTGTGGGACCGACGGATTGTACACCGTACCCCGCTGGAATGGTCACACTGAGTCATGTCGGAGGAGAAGTCAGTCCCGGAGTGATTTCGACCGGTATACCGATCGTCTTCTACATTCGGTTCATCAACACTACCGACTCAATCATTACGGCGGTTAACAACGGTTTCCGAATTTACTCGCCGGACGGTGCGACCTGGCCGACAACTACCGTGGACACTTTGAATAATCCGACTTTTGATCTAATCAAGCGGGTGGAGCCGTATGGTCCTGGAGGGGATGGTGACGATCTGTTCGGATATATCGGAATGTCACTATCGGGGGGTATGGAGGTTGCAGAGGACGCAATGGCTTTTAGTGCGACCATCGGACCTTTTGATGCCGCCGATGAAGGTAAGACGATTTGTATCGACTCTAGTTTCTTCGGGAATGGCGGTGCCTGGATGTGGTCGGTCAAGGGGAAGATGCGATTTGCCCCAATCTGGGCGGGTCCCCATTGTTTCACAATTGCCCAGCCGCCACCCGGTGAAGCTTCAGTTTCACTCGATCATGTCTCCGGTTATAGTCCATCAAACAATGGCCTGTGGTCGGATGTGCCGCTAACTTATCATCTTCGAATGACCAACATGACCGGGTATGCCGTTCAAGGATTCACCAACGGATTCAGGCTTTATTCGCCCGATGGCGCTACCTGGCAACCGGCTGTGGGCGACACTACCGCCCTTGGCTGGTGGGACAGATTTGAGCTGCACTTTGAAACCACCCACCACAGTTGCGACGGATTCGGAGCCGACACGGTCGGTTTTGGCGGTGTACGAATGGTCGGGCCGGGCCTGGAGGATGGTTTCGACAATGTATCGCTGTTAATCCACACCGAAGTCGATGGCGCCCAGGAAGGCAAGGTTCTCTGTTTAGACTCGGCCTTCTATCCGCCCAGCGGGTATTGGTTATGGGCGCTTGAGTCCACAGCCGGGGTTATACCTGCCTGGGATGGACCTCACTGTTTCGAGATTTTGGGTGTGCTGCCCAGCTCAGGCGATTCACTGGTAGTACCATCAGTAACGGTCGAAACGGGGAACATGGTTCAGCCCGTTCATGTCAAACTCACGCAGCCGATCAAGGGTGCCTCGATCCCGTTGAAAATCCCTGTTGGTGTTGCCGTTGATTCGCTGTCGAGAGTCGGTCTCCAAACTGAGAACTGGGACTACACTTTCAGTTCAGTTGAACCTGATTCCGGTTTTCTCTATATGGCTTTGGCCAACTCGATGGGGGCATCAATCCCGACCGGGGAACACGCCTTATTCAACATCCACTTCAAGTCGCTGAACGCCGAGTGTGACGTGCCTAGTTTGGTCCATTGGGACACAGCATTGTCCCATGATCCGGTCAGGAATTTGCTGTTTGCCGATGTCGACGGCCTGGACGTTGAAGCTGGATTCGACCGCGAGCGAGATGTAACCGAAGTGCCGCCATACACTCCCGGAGACATGGACGGCAGCGGTACCGTGGACATTGGCGATCTCGTTTACATGGTCGACTTCATGTTCAATGGTGGTCCTCCGCCGGCAATAATGAACTCCATGGATGTCAACGGTTCCTGCACCGGGCCGAACATCGCCGATTTGGTGTACTTCGTCGACTACTTCTTCCAGGGCGGTGCCGCGCCGGTGTGCGGATGCCTCGGCGAGGGCGGCCCGAAGATAGCCATCAATGAAACTATCACTATGGCTGCTGTCTACGAAAACGGTAGCACAGCAATCGTTCTCGAAGCGCCTGAGGTACTTCGAGGCTTGGAAGTCCGGCTGGTTGGCGAGACTGTCGCAGAGCCGGTCAATCTGATGGGTGACCGCCTGGATTTACTGTATGGATTCGTAGACGACCGTCTGCGGATCGGACTGCTTGATCTCGATGGCAGTGAGAGCATCGAAGCCGGCATTCGAAAGATCGTTGAGATTCCGGGTAGATGGGAGATCGGATCGGCGCTGGTGGCTGCCGACGGGCGGCGGGCTCAAGGTGTGCTGATAAAGAACGCTTTCAAGGGCGCCGTGACACCATCCACATACACTCTGCACCAGAACTACCCGAACCCGTTCAACCCGGACACGCAGATAGACTTCAGCCTGCCGGTTGGCGGACTGGTGAAACTGGCTGTCTACAACGTCATGGGTCAGAAAGTAGCCGAGTTGGTCAACGGTCATCTCGAAGCGGGCGCTCACTCTGCCGTTTTCGACGGTAGTAACACAGCCAGCGGAGTGTATTTTTACAGGTTGGAAACGACAGGGTACTCCCAAACGCGGAAAATGATGTTGCTGAAGTAACCCCGCGATTCATTACTTGTGTAGGTCGTCCGCCGCGGCGGATTAGCGGTTCCGACAAATGAGAACGGCAGAGCCAGAAGCGGTTCTGCCCTACGGATGCGATTAGTAAGCCACTCCTTTTAAGGAGTGGCTTTTTTTTGTGGTCGTCGGGAAGTTCAAATTGCAGGTGCAGTCAGGCGACTCGCCTGACTGCCAGAGGGCAGTATTGTAGGTCAGGTCCTTTACGCACCTGACGGTGACCAAGAGTCAGGAGCACAGGGGTCCTGACCTACCGAATGTGTCGGGCGGGGTCGCCCAACACCACTGTACAATCTGTGTCCGGAGCACAGGGCTTCTGACCTACTGCTAAAAGGTCTGCGCCTTACCTGCTCCGAGTAGCTTTTTTTGTGGTTGTCTGGAACTTCAATTCGACAAACGAATATAAATAAATTTGAGGCGACTGAAGCGCCCGACAGCAGTGCAACGGTCCAATTCTGGCTATTGACAGGCAACCCGAACGGGTATATTTTGGACCCTGTTTTGAAAAAAAAGAGCCAGATCTGGAACACACTTATCAGGTTTCATTGGTGATGGTGCTGAAAAAACACGAGGTAAGACTATGAACGAAGCATCCACCCCGGCCATGATTGAAGCCGTGGGCCTAAGCAAATACTACGGCGCCTTCGTGGCTATCGAGGATATCAACTTTTCAATCGCCAGCGGGCAGATAGTCGCATTCCTGGGACCCAACGGCGCTGGAAAGTCGACCACTATGCGCATTCTGAGCGGGTTTTTGGCACCCAGCGAAGGAACGGCGTCGATTGCCGGACTTGACGTCGGCTCACAGCGGCTTGAGGCTTCACGACGGCTGGGGTATCTTCCGGAGAACGGTCCTCTTTATGATGAGATGACGCCGGTGGAGTTGCTCAAGTTTTTTGGCTCGGCCCGGGGTATGGCCAACCAAGCTCTCAGCGACCGAATTGAGGCGGTAACCGAATCATGCGCTATCAGCGAAGTGCTGGAGAAGCCGATAGGCAAGCTCTCGCGCGGTTACCGTCAGCGTGTCGGGCTGGCCCAGGCCCTTCTGCACGATCCGGAGGTCCTCATTATGGACGAACCGACGGCTGGGTTGGACCCCAACCAGATTCGCGATTTTCGCACCAATATTTCCAAGTTGGCGCAGTCCAAAACCGTCCTGATTTCAACGCATATCCTTCAGGAGGTGGAAGCAATCGCCGACCGCGTACTGTTCATTCACGAGGGTCGGCTTCTGTTCGACGGCGGCTACCACGAACTGCGCCGCGACGAATCGCTGGAAGAGGCGTTCTACAAGTTGACCAACTACGGTCGTCCGGCGGCCAAGGAAGCGGGGACGGTATGAGCATCAACAAAGAGATGATCCTGACTCTGGCCAAACGGGACCTCAGATCCTACTTTGCCAGCCCGACCGGCTATGTGTTCGTAACGCTGTTCATACTTCTGAGCGCCGCGGCAGCCTTCTGGCAGCAGCGTTTCTTTGCCGACAATCTGGCCAACCTGGACCAGTTGAACAGTCTTTTCCCCCTGTTGCTGGTTTTGTTTGTCCCGGCCCTGACCATGGGCGTTTGGGCCGATGAACGCCGGGCCGGCACCGATGAACTACTGTTGACGCTGCCGGCCACCGATCTGGAAATCGTACTCGGCAAATATATGGCCGTACTTGGGATATATACAGCTTCACTACTTCTGTCGGTCAGCCACATTTTTGTCCTCTTTTGGCTGGGTAGCCCCGACATCGGGTTGATGTTCGCCAATTACTTTGGCTATTGGCTTATCGGTGCGGCGCTCTTGTCGGTCGGCATGTTGGCATCGATGTTGACGGCCAACGGGACGGTCGGATTTGTCCTGGGTGCTGTCTTTTGTTCTGCTTTCGTGTTTGTAAACTCCTCCCAGTGGGTGGTAAGCGATGCTCTTCAGGAATGGTTGGCGCCGATCGGCGTATTTGCATACTTCGCCGACTTTGCCATCGGTGTCATAAGTTTCTCGGGGCTTTTGTATTTTATCTCAGTCGCCTCAGCAGTGCTGTATATCAACGTCATCTTGCTCGGACGCCGGCACTGGCCGGCCGAAGCGGGAGGCTACCGGTTCTGGATACATCATCTGGCCCGCGCCGTGGCGTTGGTGGTGGCTCTGATAAGTCTTAACGCCGTGGTCGGACGGGCCGAGTTCCGCCTTGATTCCACCGCGGAACAGTTGCACTCCCTGTCCGATGAAAGTGAAGAGCTTATCAGTCAGATTCCGGATGACCGGCCCATTTTGGTGCAGGCCTTCATCAGCCCCGAGGTGCCTCGTCTGATGGTGCAGACCCGGGCCAACTTGGTTGGGAAGCTCAAGGAGATCTCTGCGCTCGGTGGTCAGAACGTGCAGGTTATAATTCATGATACCGAGCCCTTCACCGACGAGGCCCGCGATGCGCGTGAAAAATTCGGCATCATGCCGCGCGATGTTATGGGTGTCGGCGGAGCCGCTGAGAAAGTGTTCATGGGGGTGGCTTTCGCCTCGGGTGTCAATGAAATGGTGATTCCGTTTTTTGATCGCGGCTTGCCGGTGGAATATGAACTGATTCGGAGCATTCGCGTTGCGGTCAACACGCAACGCAAAAAGATAGGTATCCTGGCCACGGCGGTAAAACTGTCCGGCGGCTTCGATTATCAGACCATGAACTCCCAACCGCCCTGGTCGGTGGTGGCCGAGTTGAACAAGCAATACGAGATCGCACAGATTTCGGCCGCCGAACCTATCACCGAACCGATGGATGGGCTTTTGGTAGCGCTACCATCGTCCTTGACCCAGCCTGAGATGGACAACCTCAAAGCATACATCCTGGCCGGAAACCCGACGCTATTGTTGGTTGATCCGTTGCCGGTTGTCAACATCGGCCTGTCTCCGGCTGTTCCGGCCGGCGGCAACACCAACCCGTTCCAGCAACAACAACAGCCGCAGGAACCCAAAGGAAACATCAACCAGTTTATGACCGAACTCGGGGTCGGTTTCAATCCGATGCAGGTAACCTGGGATACCTACAACCCGCATCCGGACCTGGTGCAATTGCAACCGGAGATCATCTTCGTGGGCGAAGGCAACCAGACCGTTGATGCCTTCAGCAGTATGAATCGGGCCAGCGCCGGATTGCAGGAGATGGTGGTGCTTTACCCCGGCAGTCTCAACAAGGCGGCCGGTAGTACCCTTGAGTTTGAGCCACTCTTGCGCACCGGACGGGTATCGGGTTCGCTCAACTTTCAACAGTTGGTGCAACGCAGTTTCTTCGGCATGACCCTTAATCGGAACCCCCGTCGCGTGCAGAGTGGTGAGGTTTATACGCTGGCCGCAAATGTTCGCGGCAACTCAACCTCGCCCGGCCAGGACCAATCGAAACTTAACACGGTCAATCTCACCGTGATTGCCGACCTGGATTTCATCAGCGAACAGTTCTTCCAGATTCGTCAGCGTGGCATGCAGAATCTCAATTTCGACAACGTCACATTCGTTCTCAATTGCATGGATATGCTGGTAAGTGACGAATCGTTTATCGATCTGCGCAAGAAGCGGGTCAAACATCGTACCCTTGAAACGGTCGAAGCCCAGACGCGCGGCTTTGTCGAACAGAGGATGACGGAAGAAAGAGAGGCTGAGTCTCAGGCGCAACAGGCGTTGGCCGATGCCCAACAACGATTAAACGAAAAAGTGGCCGAAGTACAGAACCGGCCCGACCTCGATCAGCAGACCAAGCAAATAATGGCTCAGAACCTGCAGGAGGTCGAGAACCGTCGTTTCGAGGCGATGAAAACCAACATCGAAACACGCAAAGAAGCGACCGTGCAGGCATCGAAAGAAAAGATGGAAACGGCAGTGCGTGGTATCCAGACCCGGATCAAAAGTCTGGCCGTGTTGCTGCCGCCGATTCCGGTCTTTGCTATGGGCGTCATGATTTTTGTCAGGAGGCGCAAACGAGAGTACGAAGGGGCCATTGCCGCCAGAAGGTTGAGGAGTTAAGCCATGCACGAAACCAAGAAAACAGCTTACTATATCGGCACCGCCGTCGTGCTTTTGCTTTTGGCCATGGTTACGGCACCGGACAAAATCACGTCCGAAGCCTTTCTGGATCAGGGTGAGGAGTTCTTCCCGGACTTTGTTGATCCCAATGAAGCCACCACGCTCGAAGTGATCGACTACGACCAAACCACTGCTTCGGCCAAACCGTTCAAAGTGACGTTCGATGGTGGACGCTGGACCATTCCTTCGCACCACGATTACCCGGCCGACGGCAAGGACCGTCTGGCCAAGACAGCCGCCGGCGTGATCGGTATCAAAAAGGACGACTTCCGATCGAGTACGGTCGCTGACCACGAGGCTTTGGGCGTGATCGACCCAATGGATGAAGCGGCCAGCCTGACCGGTAGAGGACAGCGGGTGACCCTCAAGGGCTCGGGCAATCAGATGTTGGCCGACTTCATCGTCGGTAGCCCGGTGGGCGGGCGCGAAGGATTGCGCTTTGTCCGAGTACCGGATCAAAACCGGGTCTATGCAGCCAGGGTCGATATTGATTTGTCTACCCGCTTTGAAGACTGGATCGAGACCAATCTGCTTGATGTGCAGAAATTCAAACTCCGGAAGGTCCTGGTCAAAGACTACCGAATCAACGAACGTACACGAAGCGTCGACCGTCGCGATGAACTGGTTCTCTCCAAAGAGGGCGAGACCTGGAAAGCCAACAAGATGCCGTCAGGAAAGGTGGTCGACTCCACCAAGATGCAGGAGTTGCTGACAGCTTTAGAAGACTTGAGAATAGTCGGGGTGCGCCCCAAACCGGAAGGTGTTTCCCAATCATTGAACGAACTGGCCGAGGGAACGAAAATCTCTCAGGCCGATGCTTACTCGCTCCAGAGCAAAGGGTATTTCTTTTCGCGCGACGGCCAACTTTTGTCCAACGAAGGGGAATTGCAGGCTTTGACCAAAGAGGGTGTCAAGTACATCCTTCGGTTCGGTGAGATCGCCTATGGTTCCGGCGATGCGCTGACAGCCGGCGGCGTTGAACAACAGGAGGCATCCGGTCCGGCGGAGAATCGTTACCTGTTCGTCACCGCCGAGTTTGATCAGTCGATGCTGGGCAAAAAACCGACCCCGCCAACCGACAAGTCGTATCAAGGTAAACCGGATTCCACCTGGACCGAAGAGGACCGGGCCAACCGTTTGGCGCAGGATGCCTATGTCAAGTGGGAACGCGACCTGGCCGATGGTCAGAAGCGAGCGGACGAACTCAACGCACGTTTTGCCAAGTGGTACTATGTGATTTCTGCCGACAGCTACGGCAAAATCCGCCGCACCCGCGCCGACATGGTGGTAAAGCCGACAGAATCGTAGGGTGATAAATCACTTTTTTGCGCTTCGCGCCTCGCAAAGTTTGGCGGGTCCATCTTCGCCTGCGCGCCGCGGCGTGAACCCGCCGCTTTGACCGGGCAGACGTGACGTGGCGCACAGGGGTGTGCACTACGCACAAAACGTCCGGACACCGGGCTGTCATTCCTGCGAAGGCGGGAATCCATCTTTTCTTAGTAGAGCGGCATCTCTGTCATGCCGCCGAGTGGCCGTCTCAAACCTTGTCTGGGACGGAGAAGACAAGAGCCACCCCCAAACCGGGTTTGAGGGTGCCACCCAGCAGAAGAACGTCTGGGCAATCCTGACGTGGCGCACGAGGACGTACACCACGCACAAAACGTCCGGACACCGGGCTGTCATTCCCGCGCCATCTGAAGATCACGCGGGCACAAATCATCGAAACACGGACTGAAGTCCGGGCCACCCAGTCGTGACTTAACTTGTGGCTGTGTCGGAATTCTTTTCAGGAGGATCAAGAACGTCGTCGGGTACAATGGTCTTAGGTACGAAGACACCCAGATAACGCTGGTACCATCTCCAGTTCTTCCGCTCGGCTTTCATGAACTTCTTGATGCGCTTCTCTCGAGCCTGGGCGACTACGTCGTGAGCCTCAATTTTCAACAACAGGATTTCGATCGTTTCGCGTTTCTCCAAAGCACATCGGAGAGTGTCGTAATCCTTGATACTAAACACCGACTGAATGATCGGCTCGAAGAAGACCATCGCCTGTGAACCGATAAAATTTAGCGGCTTTACCGATTCAAGCGCCAGTATAGCCGGGACCGTCATCTTCCATGCGACAACTTTTTGGGCCAGCTTCTCCAGTACGGCATCCTCCTCGGCGGGCAATGCCGGCTTTTCCGGATCGGGCAGTTGCCGGTTGGACTTAAAGAAACTCATGTCTGCTGTTCACCTGCGGAAGTTTTCGACTGCGGTGGTTTTCCGATATGGTCGCGCACAAAGGCTATAACTTCGTCCCGATTGCCCGAGAACATCAGATAAAGCCCCCGGAAGTTTTCAAGCCTTGAGGGTTCGGCAAACGGCGAGAGCAGAAGGCCGTTCTTGTCGGGATAGAAACTGCGATACTGCGACCATGGTTTACTGATCGTTGTAGTGGTCGTTTTGACGGTTACATTTTCGGCGGTTAGTCGATAGCTTGTTGGAAAGTAGAACTTGGCCAGAGAGCCGAGCATAACCACCAGGGCCAACACCGTGAAGACTCTGGAATCGGTGCTGTAGAATACAGCCATGGCCACTATGATAATGAACAACGACACCGCGAAGGATACCGACAGTCGACGTTTGACCGGGTGGCAACGCCACTGAAGTGAGTCGCCCTGCTCGTTTGGTGTGAGCTGGGTCGACGCTGATGCGCCACACTTCTGAGAATTATCAGCGTTCGGTTGGGGGTCGGCCATGACACTCCTACTCGGCCTGTCGGTACCGTTCTTTCTTGACCTTCTCCATGATGTCAATAAGTTCCTTGGGCTCAAACAGTTTTTTCTCAATCAGGAGTCTGACCAGCGCTTCCTGGGCGAGGTTGTTGGACAGGGCAAGTTCTTCATAAGATACCTCGCGTTCCTTACCGTCGATCACCATTCTCAAAGCGACTTTCTTGTCATCCATAGTCGTACCCTTTGGTCATTAACGTGGGTCCTTTAATGTGCGTTGAATATAATCTATCTGAGATAAAAAGCAATGCTTGCCGCATCACTCGATGGGTGGTTCGTCGGCGACAGTTGTGGGCGGTGTTAGCGGTTGGGCAACGCCTGAACTGATGCGATAGAGTGGCATATTTGTATTCTCGCGCTGATCCGACCAGGTGATCCGCCCGGAAGCGCCGACAAAGTCGCGGGTTGCAGCCAATCGCTTTACAAGTTTGTCCCTGTCTCCCGCAGACTCGGCTATCGTCAATGAGATCAGCCTGAGAGCATCATATCCAAGGGCTGCCAGGCGGGGTGGCTGCATGCCGTACCGAGTATCATAGGCGGCGGCAAACTGAGTGTATTCCTCGGAGTTAAAGGCCGATAGGAACGGCGACGGCAGGACAGCGCCACGAGTGACATCGTCGCCAAGCCTGAGAATGGCATCGTCGGCCCAGCCGTCACTACCGAGGTAGGCGCCTTCGATTTTGTAAAAGTGTATTTGCGGCAATAACTGCCTCAGTTGTTGTGGTGAGCCGGGCAGGTAGAGGCAGTCGATTTGTACAGGGATACCGTCGGGGTCGAGAGTGTCACCGTACTCGTTGGTGAAAAAAATGGAATCCGGATGACGGTCCCACAGCATCGCTTTGACATCACGCAAATACGGTCCGAAATCTTTGTCGCGTGATCGATAGTACTCTACCGCCACCACCTCTCCTCCCAGAGTCTCAAACCTCCGGGCAAACGCGCGTGACATTCGCAAGTGATCGGCGGCGGTCGATGTCACGATGACCGCTGAGTCGGCTTTGAGGCTGTCGACTGCGTACTGAGCCATTATCAGCCCTTGTAACTCGATATTCGGAGACAACTGAAAAGTGTTCTTTGACAAACGAGCCAACCCCGCCTGGGTGGCGGCCGGGATCACCAAAGGCAGCTCACGACAAGCCAAGGTGGCCGAGGTTACAGCAGCGGCATCCGAGGTCAGAGGACCGATAGCAGCCGGGATGGACCTGTCCTGAGACAATTCGGCGGCCAGCCGCGCTGCCTCCATGGGGTCACCTTTGGTATCGTGGGGCACCAATTCAATGAGCAGGCCGGACTCCCGACGGAACCGTTCGGCCGCAATCACCGCGCCATTGTAAATCTCCTGACCATATCCTGAAAGTTCACCGGAGAACGGCAACATCATCGGTATCGACAAGGTCTCGTTGGATGGTGACGAGTTTTGTACCCGACGCTGATACCGATCCATCTGCTCACCACATGCCGTTAGCAGCCTTTCGGCTGCCGCTCGGTTGCTTGATTGAGCCAAATAGGGTGCCGTGGATCGAACGATAGGGCATCGTTTGTGTTCCGGGATGTTCTCCAGAAAGGTGGGATCAAGTGTGACCGCAGAGGCATTGGCCAAGGCAGCCTCTATGGATCTGCGCACCAGGTCATCCAGCCGATTGTCTTGTGACAGTCGGTAGGCATCGAGATAATTCTGCACCGCTTCGGCGCCCTGCCCCTGACGGTATTGGCAGTTGGCCAGAAAGAAGTGAGCATAAGGGGTCTCGGCTGAACCTGCGAAGCGGTTTAAGAAAAAACTGAAACCGGCCGCGGCTTTTGCAAACTCACCGAGATAGAAGTCACACTTGGACCTGTGCAGGACGAACAGATCAAGATTCTTACTGTCCGGGAACCGCCCCTCAAGTTGCTGGAAGACTTTTGAAGCTCCGAAATAGTCGGACTCTCTCATCAGCCGCCGACCCTTGGTGTACTCGGCCACCACTTCCTTTTGGTCCTCGATCCCGGCGGCGCAGAGAGCGATCGAGTAAGCGACCAGTAAAGTGAGACCAATGAGGGCCGGCCACAGCTTTTTCTGCATCAGAGTTGATATTTCCCGAAATCTTCTGGGTTGATCCGTTTCAGACGTTCTCGTAAGGACTCCGGATCGGTCGGCATCGGCGGCGGCTCGGATGTTTGGTCGTCTGCTGAGAGACTGAACAGTTCCTCATTGACGTAGATCTTCGCCTTGGTTTTCAATGCCAGGGCGATTGAGTCTGAAGGTCGTGCATCGATCTGGTGAGTGTGATCGTTGCAGGTCAGATGGATGCGGGCGAAGAATGTCTGATCCTTCAACTCGGTGACTTCCACCCGATCCACATTGGCCTCCACAGCGCCGATTACGGTTTTCAGTAAATCGTAAGTCATCGGGCGTTTCGAGCTGATGCCGGACAGTTCCATAGCGATTCCCCAGGCCTCGGCATGACCGATCCAAATCGGTAAAACCTTGTCCAGCCCAAGGGGTGAGAGGATGACCACGGGCGAGTTGGTGGTCATATCCATGGCCAGACCCTCAACGGTCGCTTCGATCAGGTTCATACTCAGGTTTTCTTTACTACCCAGAGTTTCAACTCGGCCGTGACATCTTTTTCGATCTTGATCGGTACGGTGTAGACACCCAGCACCTTGATCGGCTCGTCCAGCTTGACCGTATGTTTGGGTACGGTGATACCTTCGGTGGACAGCAATTCAACAATGTCGTGAACGGTGACCGATCCGAACACCTTGTCCTCTTCACCGACCAGCACTTCGGCCGACAACTCCAGCTTCTCTATCTTCTCCTTGACAACTTCGGCTTCACGACGGAGCTTGCGTTCGCGGAGTTCTTTCTGCTTGGTGACCTCGCCGATTGATCTAAGGTTCCCTTTGCTGGCCACAATAGCCAGATTACGGGGAATCAGGTAGTTCCGACCGTAGCCGTCTTTTACCTCGACAGTCTGACCGGCCTGGCCGATATCAGCGACATCCTCTCTCAATATTACTTTCATCGTTGGACCTTCCTATAAAACCACAAATACTCTCTTGTTTACACCGCCTCAGTAGCCTGAGGTTCCTTTTTCCGCCAATCGGCGAAACCATCGACAAACCCCAACAGGATCAGGGTTCCAAACAGAGCCGCCGCCGCCAGAAAGCTCCAGAACTGCGTCACGAACAGCAGCAGGTAGAAGCTGATTCTCAACAGAGGCGACAGACTCAACTTGTTCATATAATACTCGATCAAAGCCAGCCCGGCAATAGAATAGTAGACAGCCAGAATGGCCAGGACATTGTCTGAAACCAACTGGACCGTCTCACTACCCATCAGGCGCGCTAATATGGCCACAGCCAGAACCGGGGTAACAGCAAACGGCACCCGCCAGTTACTGAATGGTATCCACAAGCGTCTCTCTGGATAACGTCGTCCCATTACGTAACTGAAAGCCAGAAACCCGAAACTGAACTGCAAGAGCGCTCCCAACAAAGTCAACGCCGGAACAACTCTGGTCAGTGCCGTAAACATCTTGGCACTTTGATTCAGGGCGTCCTGGGCAGTCTCGGCACTGGCGCCAAGTGAACTGTACAGAGACTCCAGCTCGGTCAGAATCGTCGGCAGATCTTCAGTCATCTTCGCCATGACAGGTCCCCATAGACTGGAGAACTGGGCCGTGAAAAAAACGACGACGGCAAATCCGGCCAACAGATAAACCCGGCCGATCGGCTTTTCGTCGGCCATCATACGACCGGCAATCACGCCGCCAAACAACATCATGCTGCATCCCGTCAGAAGTGGCCAGATATTGGCCAACCCTGAGACCAGAAAACCCAGAATGAAGGCAGTAACGGCGCTGCCCCAAAGCATATTGGTTCGCCGGTCGAAAGCCAACTCAGCTATCCCGTAGAATAGATACATGGTGGCAAAGTAGGCCACGACAGAGATCAGCAGCGTCAGCAGAAAAGGCACCTGAACGACAGATTCCGAATGTGTCAGGATTACGACAATCGGGAAGAGAACAGCCGTCAGAACATGGGTGCTCCGTCGGCTGTTTTCTACCGTTTCCTGCGGGGCCACCGTTGGGGCCGCTTTCTCACCTATAAGATTCACTCTCAAAGGCCAGTATTGCCAGAATACGCGCTCTTTTGACCGCAACGGTCAGTTTTCGCTGGTGGCGGGCGCAGTTTCCGGAGATGCGGCGGGGGATTATCTTCCCGCGTTCGTTCACAAAACGGCGAAGTAATCGCTCGTCCTTATAGTCCACATATTCGATTTTGTTTTCACAATAGCGGCATATCTTCCGTCGTCTCATTCTCATCTCAGCCATATCATTATTCCTTTCAACTTACTTCGTGGGCGACAAGTGGAAACCACATGTGGCCGTCCTCGTCTGCCCTTGCATCGACCGCGCTCACCCTTCGACTGCGCTCAGGGTGACATGGGTTTGGCACCCAGGCCGTACACCACGCACTGGAGCTCAGCCGGAGTCGGCCGTGGAGTTTAACCAGTCGGTTGCAGCGATCCACTACAGTTCCTCGTCCTCACGATACTCTTCGGTAGCGGTCTCTTCGGCGGGGGCAACCGGTGGGGTAGGAATGGGTGGTTCAGGTTTGGGCTCAGCCGCGGCCGGTTCGGGGGTCGGTTCAGGCTCGGTTGCCTTAGTCGGCTCTGCCGTCGGGGCCGGTGTCGGTTCCGGCGTCGGGGCCGGTGTCGGTTCCGGCGTCGGCGCCGGTGGTGCCGGCGGCGGCGTTTCGGCGGCCGTCTCCTTGGCTACAACCGGTTCCGGGGTAGCTGGTTTTTCAACCTTGGTTTCGGTCGCAGATTCGTCGGTTGCCTTCGCCACTGGTTCGGCCGCCGGTTTACTCTCTTGAGGTTCGGTACCAGCAGGTCTGCGGCCGGTTCCTTCCGGTCGACCTCTATCGCGGAATCCGTCGCGTCCGCCTTCGCGGCGGCCATGGGGTCGATCACCGTAGCCACCTCGCGGGCGTCCAAAGGAACGATCATCTTCCATTCGGGGTGCATCTTTGTCGGGGATTTGCCCTTCATACACGATAGTCAGATGCCTTAGGTAGGCCTCGTTCAGTTGCATGTGACGGTCAATACCGGCCACCACTGTCTTTGGCGCTTCGAAGATGAAATTGGCGTAATAGCCCTGAGTCAGCTTTTTGATCGGGTAGGCCATGCGACGCGTGCCCATGAGGTTATCATAGACGATTTTCCCGCCGGATGAGGTGATAATATCCGTCACCGCCTTGACCTGTGCGTCGATGGTGGCATCGTCGGTTTGAGGGTTAATAATGAATGTGGTCTCGTACAGTCTCATCAGGTATCCTCCCTGTGGACGTTGTTTAAGGTTCAAACGGCCTGACTCAGGATAAAGTGAAGAAAGTCAGGCAGGGTTAATATTATATTTTGTCATTGCCTCGTCGAGACAATGGTCTTTGGCAAACAGGACCGCCTCGGTTGCGGCGGTAATCATTTTTTCTTTCGGTTCTATCTCCTCGCGTTCAAAGCGATTCAGCACATACTCGGCTCTGTCAATATTATCGGGCGGGGCGCCGATTCCCAAACGCAATCTGGCAAAGTTTTCACTTTCGAGCGTTTCAATAATCGAGGCCAAACCGTTGTGACCGCCGTCGGAACCGTCGCGCCTAAAACGCAACCGACCCAACGGTAGGTGGACATCATCGACTATCACCAACATCTGCGATTTGGTCAGTTCTTTTCTCTGTAAAAGAGCCTCAATCGCCGCACCGGAGCGGTTCATGTAAAGCCGAGGCAGCATCAACACTGTCTCGTTGTCGCCATGTCTCGCCACCGCCCAGTCGTACTCGGCAGTTGCCGGCTGGAGCACGGCCTTGAGGGCTATGGCGACCTTTCGCACGACCTCAAAGCCGACATTGTGGCGTGTGCCTGAGTAGGCGGCGCCGATATTTCCCAGTCCAACAAAAAGCGAGAGCATAACAACGCTGCCCACGGCAGCCCGCCAGTATAGGAAAATCGCCCCCACCTGTCAAGCGGTTTTGGAGGGTGTTTTGCAGCCCGAATTGCCTCACAATTAATGTTACCGAAGTGCCGGGAATTGTCAGGGTCGAATGATACGTTGACTCATAATTGATGTTACCGAAAGGAGACGCGATTATGGGTGGAGATTCCAAGCAAGATTACCT